>Ga0209577_10004652_pt1 | contig 12868 bp, 6 predicted proteins | sample GraSoiAngelo_109_FD_185874 | JGI IMG/M metagenome (GOLD analysis project Ga0209577, IMG submission 185874) | Grasslands soil microbial communities from the Angelo Coastal Reserve, California, USA - 14_0903_12_20cm (SPAdes) (version 2) | ecosystem: Environmental > Terrestrial > Soil > Grasslands ... | reverse complement strand
GCTAGCGGTATTGTAGCTGCCGGTCGTGTTAAGCCCGAGGGCCAAATAACCGGTGGCCGTGTTAGAACCGCCGGTAGTGTTATTGAAGAGCGCGGAAGCGCCGGTAGCCGTGTTAAAGGAACCCGTGGTGTTGAGGCGGAGCGCGTCGTAACCGGTAGCGGTATTGTAGCTGCCGGTCGTGGTGTAATAAAGCGCGTTATAACCGAGCGCCGTATTTTCAAGGCCGAAGGTCAAAGTGAGGAGAGCGTTCATGCCCTCAGCGGTATTGTAGTTAGCATAGCCGCCATCCGGCGGCGGCTCGACCGCCCGCGCCATGGGCGGGAGCGCAAAACATCCGACGGCTAGGGCGAGCGGAATGAGCCAGTGTCTGATACGAGTGATTGCATTTGTGAGTTGAATCTGATTTTGCATATGCGTTTTCTTCTTTATTGGTGGGTTTTGTCTGCGGGTGTGAGCTTTGAGCGCTGTTTACTGACCGTTCGCGACCACTTGCCGCGCAGGTTTGCTTGCTTCGAGTTGGTTGTTCACGTCCTCTAGGCCTCTTGCGATAGCTTTAATTTGCTTCTGCTGCAGCGCGATGGCCTTCTGAAAGTGCTTCTCTTGCTGGGCCAGCGTTGATCTTAATTGCGCAATCCTCGCTTCCTGTTCCTTTGCGCTGCAGTCCTGCTCCTCAATCATGCGATGCGCCTTCAGAAATTCGTTGAGCAACATCGCGTTCACCGCTTCATAGCGGACGCTGTAGGGCTTGCCTTGGTCATCCCGCACGATCAGGTCTGGGTTCACTTTCTCCACCTGCTCCGCCACCAGGCCGAACTGCGGGATGCCTCTCGGGTCGAGCTCTTTCCTGTAGCGGAAGGTCACCGGTTGCAGCGCCAGGATCGCTTCGCTTGCCTTGTCCATTGGCTGAATCGCGTCCTTGTAGCGCTCCGAAGAAACGACGGTGCCGAGTTTACCGTTGGTATCGATAATTACCCCAACGCCTCCGGCCACAGTGACCCCGCTAATTCCGGCGATATATGTGTTGGTCTGAGTTCCTACCGTGCCAACGCGAATGGTGTTGGATTCGGCAGCAACACCTAAGTTGCCGATATCGATATTGTTGCTGCCGGTGGTGAGGCTGAAACCGGCACTATAGCCCAGCGCGATGTTGCGGGCGCCAATCGTATTGCCATAGAGCGCATTCACGCCGCTCGCTGTGTTGAATTGGCCGCTTGTGTTCTTATAAAGCGCAAGCTCACCATCGGCCGTGTTGAAGTTGCCGCTTGTGTTGTAATAGAGCGCCTTAAAACCGTGGGCCGTATCATTGCTGGCGGTGGTGTTGCTATAGAGCGCATACGCACCGTTGGCCGCGTTGCTGCTCCCGGTCGTGTTTTTATTCAGCGCGTTAAGACCGTGGGCGGTATTGTTGCTGCCGGTGGTGTTGCTTTCCAGCGCTTGATAACCGTCGGCCGTGTTGTAGTTGCCAGTGTTGTAATAGAGCGCATTGACTCCAGTCGCGGTATTGTCACCGCCGATTTGGTTGCTAAAGAGCGCGCTCGAACCGGTGGCCACATTTCTGGCCCCAGTGGTATTGCTATAGAGCGCAGCAGTACCGTTGGCGGTGTTGTCGTTCCCGGTATTGTTAGAGAGCGCAGCATAACCGGTGGCCGTGTTGTTGCTACCGGTGGTATTGCTCCAGAGCGCAGTATCACCGGTCGCCGTGTTGTAGTTGCCGGTAGTGTTGTTCAAAAGCGCAAGAGCCCCGTTGGCCGTATTGCCGAAGCCGGTTGTGTTGTTCACGAGCGCATCAAGGCCGAGAAAAGTGCTGGCGAGGGGGAAGTCGCAGCCTTCTCTACAAGCTTCTTGCGCTAGAGCCGTCGGCGAAAACGCAAGCCAGGCGAAGCTGAGCGCCATTCCGGTGAGGAGAAGACCGCACCGCAAGGGCGATCGGTTGATCGAATTTCTTATGGGTAGAGTTCTCATACTTTTTGTCTTTCCGTCTTGTTGAGGCTGAATCTTTGATGGCATATTTTGTTGCTGCTGCAGATGTACAGCCGGAAATTTGGCGCGAGGTTACGCGGAAAGTTGGCTTCGCCGGGTTGGATCGTTAAATTGTTGAAGCGGTGAAGCGGCAATCAGAGGGAACCGCGGATCCGCCTAGCCCAAGCCGCCCTCGTGTAAAACAACGGTGCGCCATCGGCTACGGCGTCACAGATTACACCGATAGCACGGATCAGGTTTGAACAGGAGCAACCAAGAACAGCTAAGACTTAAGATCACCCGATCGCGATCGACAGAAGCGCCCTCGCTTAGTTCATTATCTTCTATTGGGAAAGAATGTTTCGGCGAGCCGCCGAAACCAACACGCGGGCCGCATGTGCTACCCGAAGATTACTGCGGCGCGCTTGAGGCGAGTTTCTGAAAGCGGGGATCGCCTCGCAGCGGATCGAACATTGGATCGAGCCGGAGCAGCGCGGGAGTAAGCGACACGCCTGAAGCCAGTGCGCTCAATGCTGGTATCGAGAGCAGTTTCTGTAAAGCGGCTATGGCGCGGTCGGGCTCTCCAGTGCGCGCCGCTACGCGGGCGAGAATCTCGATCGGAAGGGCACCAGTGACGGCGTCCTTCTCGATCGGGACGATGGCCATCTCCCGGTCGATCAGTTCGAATGCAGTGGCTTTGTCACCGAGGCCCATATTGGTCAGCGCCAGATCTCCAAGTAGCCTGCGGTTTTCAGGTTGTTCTTTGAGAAACGGTCCGAGTTCACTGCGCCCCTGTCGCCAACTCTCCTGGGCGGCGGCATGGTCGCCGGCGACTTCTTGCGCCCAACCTAACCAAAAGCGTAGTTCGGCATGGTGATAACCCAAGGCTGGATCAGGCTTGGCAAGTATTTCCTTTAGCCGAGGGATGACCACTTCAGGATGCCGCTCGAGGAGCGATTGATAAACCTGTGTTTCCAAGGCCTGGTTGTCGTCGGCGTTCGGATGCAGCGGCGCGAGGAGCGCGGACGCACGCGCCAGATCGCCCTCGGCTTGTGCGATACCAGCCTCTTGCGCGAGGGTATCCACGTCATCCGGCGTGATATTGAGAACCTGTTCATACTTCCGCACCGCTTCGGGGAAACGACGAAGCGCTTTATAGGAAAGCGCGTGCTGAGTGAGTAGGGACACATAGCGCGGGTCGAGCCGCTCGGCTTCGTTGAAATACGATTCGCTCCGGTCCCACTGGCCTCGCCTCCGCGCGACATAGGCCAGCAACTCAGGGATCCGGCTGTTATTGGGCAAGAGCTGACGTGCTTGCTCGAAGTAACGCACTGCGGTGTCGTTATCCTTTAGGAAGGAGTAGTAGTAATACCCCTCTGCTACCAAGGCTTCGCCGAGATTAGGCTGGAGGCTGATAGCGGTTTCGGCTGCCTGCCGCGCCTCTTCGGAGAGGGCGGCCGTTGGTTGAAGAGTCAGTGTGGTGTAGCCGGCCTCATCAACGTATGACAGCAGCGCCCAGGCAAGGGCGAACTTCGGGTCCAAGCGCACCGCTTCTCTGAAGTATTTCTGTGCGCGAAGGGCGTTGCCAGGTGTAGTTATGGTTCTCAGTGTATAAGCCAAGCCACGCAGGTAGGCATCGTAAGCCGCGGGGTTGTCCGTGGGTTTGGCGGCGATGACTTGCTCTTCCTGACCCGTAAGTTTCGCTCGCAACTGCTCGGCAATGGTTTTGGCTACCTCAGTTTCGACCGAAAAAATGTCGGTCAGTTTGCGATCGAAGGTATCGGCCCAAACATGGGAATCATTGGCAGCTTTGATTAGCTGCACGTTCACGCGTACCGCGTCGCCGCTCTTCTGCACGCTCCCTTCCAAAATGTGGGCGACGCCAAGTTGCCTCGCGATCTCGGGCAGGTTCTCAGGCGCGCTTTTGTAATGCTGCGTAGATGTCCGCGAGATAACCTTTAGATCAGCGATCTTGGATAACCTGGTCAGGATTTCGTCCTGGATGCCCTCGACAAAATAGGCGTTCTCTTTGTCGCTGCTCAAATTTGCAAATGGAAGCACAGCGATACCAACCACCACGTCAGTCTCGTTAGGCGCAGGCGAGTCGACGAGTTTTTGGAAGCGCGGATCGTTCCGTAGCGGATCGAACATTGGATCGAGCTGAAGCAGCGCAGGAGTAAGCGGCACGCCCGAAGACAGCGCATCGACGTAAGGTGTCGCGAGCAGTTTCTGTAAACCGGCAATGGCGCGGTCGGGTTCACCCATGCGCGCCGCGACCCGTGCGAGGATGTCGATGGGAGTGGGCCCGGTTAACGCGTCCTTCTCGATCGGATTCATGGTCACGGCCCGCTCGGCCATGGTGAACGCGGCCGCTTTGTCACCAAGGCCCATGTTGGTCAGGGCGAGATGTCCCATGAGCCGGTAATTTTCCGGCTGTTCTTTGAGCAAAGGTTCCAGTTCGCTGCGTGCTTGTCGCCAGCTCTCTTGTGCCGCAGCCCGGTCGCCGACGACTTCTTGCGCCCAGCCTAACCAAAAGCGCAATTCACCAATGAAAAAACCCAATTCTGGATCTGGCTTGGCCAATACTTCCCGTAGCCGGGGGATGACTGGTGCGGTGCGACGCTCCAGGATCGCCTGGTAAACTTGTATCTCCAGGGCTTGAGTGTAGTCCGCAGCCGGATGGAGCGGAGAAAGGAGGGCGGCCGCACGCGGCAGATCGCCCTCGGCTTGTGCGATCGCCGCCTTTCTGGCCAGCGTTTCGACGTCATCCGGCGTAATATCCAGGATCTGATCGAACTTTCGCAGCGCTTCGGGAAAATGACGACGACACATGTAGGAAAACGCATGCTGACTGAGTAGAGAAACGTCGCGCGGGTCGAGTCGCTCGGCTTCGTCGAAATACGATTCGCTCCGGTCCCACTGGCCGCGACGGCGCGCGACCACCGCGAGTGATTGAAGAATGCGGCTGCTATTCGGGAGAAGCTGGCGCGCCTGTTCAAAGTAGCGCACCGCGGTGTCGTAATCCTTCAAGCAGGAGTAATGATAATAACCTTTGGCATGGAGCGCCTCGCCGAGATTCGGCTGAAGAGCGAGCGCGGTTTGGGCAGCCTGCCGTGACTCTTCACGGAGCGCTAGGGTCGGTTGAAGGATCCCGGTGAGATAACCGCGCGCGTCAACCAAGGAGAGCAACGCCCAAGCCTGGGCAAACTTCGGGTCCAAGCGGACTGCTTCCCTGAGATATTTCTGCGCACCCAGGGAGTTAGCCTGGGTGTTACCACTTTTCAGATTATAAGCCAGGCCACGCAGATAGGCATCGTAAGCCTCTGGATTGTCTGTCGGTTTGGCCGCGATCACTTGCTGCTCCAGACCCGTTAGCCTGGCTTGTAACTGGTCAGCGATAGCTTTCGCCACCTCGGTCTCGACTGAAAAGATGTCCGTCAGTTTCCGATCATAAGTATCGGCCCAAAGATGGGAATCGTTAGCGGCTTTGATTAACTGCACGCTTATGCGCACCGAGTCGCCACTTTTCTGCACACTGCCTTCCAGGATATGGGCGACGGCAAGTTGTCTGGCAATCTCGGGCAGGTTTTTCGGTTTGCTTTGGTAATGCTGGGTCGATGTCCGCGAAATCACCTTCAGATCGGCGATCTTTGATAAGCGTGTCAGGATCTCATCCTGCACTCCATCTGCGAAGAAGGCGTTCTCTTGATCGTTGCTCAGATTGCTGAATGGCAGCACTGCAACGCTTTTCTCCGCCGGCGCTGCATTCGAAGCTGCCGAGCGCTCTGATTGGGTCCTCCAGATCATCACGCCTAAAGGTACCGCCAGGACGAGGAGCATCGCTGCCATTACCGCGATGCTTGGATTGCGTCGCACCCACTTTTTGCCTCGGGTGAGCAGTCCGGTACGCCGCGCCTGAATTGGTTCATGCTTTAGCCAGCGTTCGAGGTCTTCGGCGAGCGCCAGCGCGGAGGCGTACCTGCGCTTTGGATCTTTGTCGAGGCATTTCAGGCAGATCGTTGCAAGCTCGCGATCTACTTTTGGATTTAAGAGGCGCGGTTGCCGCGGCTCGGTGTCCAAAACCAACCGGACTGTTTCGTAGGTGGTGCCGGCAGCAAAAGGAGGATGCTCAGTGAGTAAATGGTAAAGGACTGCGCCGAGTCCGTAGATATCCGTGGCGCTAGTGACGCCCGCATTATTTCCCACCGCTTGCTCAGGCGCCATGTAGCTAGGTGTACCCAGCACTTCCAATGTGCGCGTCACGGTACTCTCTGTCTCGACCAATCTGGCAAGGCCAAAGTCAGTGAGATGCGGTTCGCCTTTTGCGTCGAGCAGAATGTTTCCGGGCTTAATGTCCCGATGCAGAATGCCGTGTTCATGCGCATAGAAAACGGTACGGGCTAGCTTGGCGATTAGTTCGGCTGCGTGCCCGATCGGTATCGGTTCGCGCTTTGCGATGGCATCGAGTTGGCCGCCCTTCACCAGTCCCATGCTGAAGTAACAGGCGCCGTCATGCTCTCCGACTTCGTAAATCGGGACGATACACGGGTGGTTCAGGCTCGCGGCGGCTTCTGCTTCGCGACGAAAGCGCTTCACGTGCGCTTCTGTCGCCCAGTGAGCGAGGCCAATTACTTTGAGCGCCACAATCCGGTTGAGACTTTTTTGTCGTGCCCGATAAACCACGCCCTGGCCACCGCGTCCGATTTCTTCGAGTAATTCGTAATCGCCGAAATCCTTCAACATTCGCGCGATTGTTGGTCCAAACGCCTCGTCATCTTTGTCGTCGAGTAAGGCGAGACCAGTCCGAAACAGGCACGCGCTGCACACTCCCTCGGGCGCATCGGCGAAAACTTCCGCTCCACACTTTCGACAAACTTTGCTGACGGTTTTCATCCTGGCGCGCACCTTCCTAGCGCAGCGCGTTAGATCTTTGGATTCAATATCTTTTGGCGACAGCCAGCACTTTGTCCGGATCGTACCCGATCCGCTTCACTAAGTCGGCGAATCGTGGATCAGAATAAAGGGCACGAAACTCCGGCTGAGAGGCCAGTCCACGAAGTGACCCTGAACGTTCCTGGTAGGCGCGCTCCAGCCATTGGAATGCTGCGTCGTTGTCTCCCAATGCAATATAGACGCCGGCAATCTCGTCGCCTGCCACATAATGAGTCTTTGCAAAATTGGTTATCTGCTCGAGCAGGTGCAGTGCATCGTCTTTCCGGCCCATTTTCGCATATGTGACCGCGAGGCCCGGCTGCAGTATGCTGGTGGCGGCCGACGTTCTCGTAAAAATGGTCAGGGCTTCGGCGAGCATCCCTTTTTCGCGATAAGCCCTGCCGAGCGGTGAGCTCTCGTAAACAAAGTTCGGAGCGAGCGACTCCGTCCGCTGTGCCTCGGCTAGCGCATCGTCCAAGCGGTTGCAAGCCAGGTAAAGGCTGCTCGCAAAGTTGCTAACAATGGGCGAGAGCGGATCGAGTTGCAACGCCTGTCGAACATGCACGAGGGCGGCTTCAGGATCCCCTCCGTCAGCGCCCTCAAACGCCAGAAATAGATGTGCGATTGCGCAGTTAGGATCGAGTTGCAACGCCCGCCTTAACTCCGCCAGACAGCCGGCGACATCAAAGTCAAGCACCTCCATGCTATCGCCTAAATAAACGTGTGCCTCGGCCTCTTTTTCATCGAGCTGGATCGCTTTCTCCGCCGCCGCCCGCATCACGGGATAGGCATCGAGCGGTCTCACATACGCATCCGCCAGCCACTCCCAATCTTTGGCGATGCCAGTCCACGCACGCGCGAAGTTCGGATCGATATCCAAGGCGCGTTGGAAAAGAGCGAGGCTTTTTCGCAAACTTTGCTCGTCGCTTTTGTTCGAGAAATAGAGACCCTTTAGATAAAGATCGTAGGCCTCAGTGTTGTGGCGTGTGCGCGCGGGCGGCGCAACCGCGAGCTTGAGCTTCAATGCCTCAACAATCGCCTGGGTGATCTCGTCCTGGACGGCAAATACTCCTTGTAACTCGCGCTCGAAAGTCTCCGACCAAATATGAAAACCGTCCCGTGTGTTAATCAACTGCGCGCTCACGCGAATCCGATTGCCTTCGCGACGCAGACTGCCTTCGAGAATATTTCGCACGTTCAATTTCCGCGCGATCTCGGTCACATCTGCATTCTTTCCTTTAAACGAAAAGGACGAGGTGCGTGCCACCACCCGCAACCCTTCTACCTTTGCCAGCGCGTCGAGAATTTCTTCGCTAATGCCATCGCAAAAGTATTCCTGGTCTTTCGCCGGACTGAGATCAACGAAAGGCAACACCGCGACACCATCTGATGGCGGCGACGGTAATGATGTGCTCTTCCAAATGATAACTCCCACTGTTGCGGCGAAGGCGAGCGACAATGCGAACAGCAGCGCCATTGTTGGATTCCGGCGCACCCATTTCTTTCCACGAGTGAAGATTCCAGTGCGCCGCGCTTGAATCGGTTCGTGCTTCAGCCAATGTTCGAGATCTTCGGCCAGGGCAAGAGAAGAGGAGTAACGGCGCTGGGGATCTTTTTCGAGGCATTTGAGACAAATCGTGGAAACATCGCGATCTATTTTCGGATTCAACAGCCGCGGTTGTCGCGGTTCAGTATCGAGCAGTAACTTCATGGTCTCGTAGGTTGTTCCCCCGGCAAAGGGCGGATGACCTGTCAGCAGTTGGTAAAGGACCGCGCCGAGTCCATAGACATCGGTCGCACTGGTGAGTTGCGCGTTATTTCCAACGGCCTGTTCTGGCGCCATGTAACTTGGTGTGCCCAGCACTTCCAGCGTGCGCGTGACCGTACTCTCGGATTCGACCAAGCGTGCCAGCCCGAAGTCGGTGAGATGCGGCTCGCCTTTTTTATCCAGCAGAATGTTCCCCGGCTTGATATCGCGATGCAGAATACCGTGCTCGTGTGCGTAATGAACCGTGCGCGAGACCTTCGCGATCAGTTCTACCGCGCACCGAATCGACATCGCCTCGTGCCTCACGACTTCGTCGAGTTGTCCGCCTTCAACGAGTTTCATGCTGAAATAGCAGGAGCCATCACGCTCGCCGACCTCGTGAATTGGAACGATTCCAGGATGATCTAAGCTCGCTGCCGCTTCGGCTTCGAGGCGAAAGCGCTTGAGATGCGCCTTTGTAGCCCACTCACCGAGTCCAATGACTTTTAATGCGACTGTGCGGTTGAGGGTTTTTTGGCGCGCGCGGAATACCACTCCCTGGCCGCCGCGTCCGATTTCTTCGAGTAATTCGTAATCGCCGAAATCTTTCAACATCGGGGCTCTCGTCGCTTCAAACGCCTTGTCATCTTTGTCGTCGAGTAAGGCGAGACCAGTCCGAAACAGGCAAACGCTGCAAACTCCCTCCGGCGCATCGAGGAAAACTTCCGCTCCACAACTCTCGACAAACTTTGCTGACATTTATCATCATGTTTTCCGGCCGATTTACCGTCTCCAGTTGTACTGCCGGAAATTCGTTCACAGGTTACGTTTGCAACACGGCGATGAAATGTCGCAGCTCATCCTCGACTTCATCCTGCACCGCGACCGTGTGGGCAATCTCTTCTTCCAACAAATGCCGGTAGCGATGGCGCAAGCGATGAAACGCTTGTTTTACGGCGTTTTCGGTCATTTGCATTTCGGCGGCTATCTCAGCCTGCGACGGGTGGCCGGATTCCCGGGCGAGTAATTCTTTCAAGCGATCGAATAATGGCAGTTTGCCAGCGCCTTCATATTCGCCTCTGAGCCGGGTGAGGACTTGCTCCAATAAGGTTAATGCCCAACGGCGCTCGTAAATGCGATCCGCGCTCAATTTGTGGGCCGGTTCCTGGTCGGCCCGTTCGCGCGCGAGCAAAGCCTCCAGCGAAACCAAAGGCCGACCTTCGCCTCGTTTGACGGTTAGTTCGCGATCTCGAGCCTTCGAGAGGAAATTCCTGATCGACGCCAGCAGATAAGAGCGCAAACGTCCCCGCTCCTGCCTAACAGTTTCGAGGTCACGCCGTTCGAGCAGCCGCGCAAAAAAAGCTTGAGTGAGGTCTTGCGCTTCCTCTGGCTTATAGCCTTCGCGTCTAACGAACCCGTACAGTGGCCACCAGTAGGTGTGGCAGAGTTTTTCCAGCGCTTCATCAGCCGCCGGTGATCGGCTCCGCGCCGCCAAAACGATGCTCCAATGAGTCGTGGCAAACGCGGCGGCTTCGCTCTGGGCACACACGATGTGATCCAATCAAGAATTCGTTTCAACATCAAGACTAGGATACCTGCAGGAATGCTTCCAAACTTTCGCGTTTACGAATGGCGCTTTGAGCGTTTCAATTACGCCGTGACCGAGCAGAAGAAGATTTTTGGAACCGATGGCGTGCGCGGCGTTGCCAACGTGGAGCCGGTGACGGCCGAGACGGCGCTAAAACTTGGACGCGCTGCAGCCTATGTGTTTGCGCAAATGAATCCGCGCAGGACGCCTGATGGCGCGCGGCCGAAAATCGTGCTCGGGAAGGACACGCGTCTTTCCGGTTACATGCTGGAAAACGCGCTTGTGGCCGGAATCACTTCGCTGGGCGTCGATGTCCTGGTGATAGGGCCGTTGCCTACGCCAGGCGTTGCATATGTCACGCGTTCACTGCGCGCCGATGCCGGCATCGTTCTTTCCGCCTCGCACAACCCTTATCAGGATAACGGGATCAAATTCTTCCGGCACGATGGCTACAAACTGGATGATCAGATCGAGGAGAAAATCGAGAACCTGGTTTTCTCTGGCGAGATCGATTCTGTCAGGCCGACGGCCAATAACATCGGGCGAGCCACTCGAATCGATGACGCGCTTGGCCGGTACGTCGAGTTCGCCAAGGCAAGTTTTCCCAAGGGAATGTCACTCGACGAAATGCGCGTCGCAGTCGATGTGGCAAACGGCGCTGCTTACAAATCGACGCCTTGCGTTTTGCGCGAGCTGGGCGCGGAGGTGGCCGTGGCCAATAACGAGCCCAATGGAATCAACATCAATGACGTTTGTGGCAGCATGCACCCTGAGGAGATCCAGCGCGTTGTCCAAGTGAGCGGCGCGGATGTGGGGATCAGTCACGATGGGGATGCTGATCGCGTTCTTCTTTGCGACGAGGACGGCGAAATTGTCGATGGCGATGAAATTCTCGCGATTGCCGCGTTGGATCTTTTAGAAACTGGCCGGCTGGAGCAAAACACTGTTGTGGCCACTGTGATGAGCAATTTCGGTCTGGATGAAGCGCTCGCGGCGCGCGGCGGCAAGGTGGTGCGCACCAAAGTCGGCGACCGATATGTCATTGAAGAAATGGTGCGCCAGAACCTGAATCTGGGCGGTGAACAGAGCGGACACGTCATTTTCCGCGATTTCACAACGACCGGCGACGGCATCATCACCGCGCTTCAAATTTTGCGAATCATGCACAAAAGCGGCCAGCCGTTGAGCAAGCTCAAGGCGTGTTTGCGAAAATACCCGCAGGCCCAGCGCAATCTGGTTGTAAAAGAAAAGCGACCGTTCGCCGAGCTCGATTCTGTAATGAAGCTGGTGAACCAGGCGGAGAAAGAGCTGTCTGGCAAAGGCCGTGTGCTACTGCGCTATTCAGGGACCGAGCCAAAGATTCGTCTTCTCATCGAAGGTCGTGAGTTTGAGGTGATAGACAAACAAGCGGACCGAATCGCTGATGCTATTCAAAGCGCGATTGGAGCATGATGAGTTTGGAGAAGATCATCGAAGCGCTGCTGTTCAGCGCGCAGAAACCGCTCTCCATTCGTGAAATTACGACCGCAATCCGAGGGGCCGAAGGTGATTCGGTGAGTGAAACGCCTAACGAGTTCGCACAGGCAAAGGAAGCGGAAGTGGGCGCCGCACTGGAGCAATTAAAGGTGCAATACATTCAACAGAACCGCGCGTTTCAACTCGTCGAAAAAGCAGAAGGCTGGCAGCTCGCTACCGATCCAGCTTTTGCGAAATGGGTTCGGCAGCTTTTTCCAGCGCCCAAACCGGCGCGATTGAGTGCGCCTGCGCTGGAGACGCTCGCGATCATTGCATATCGGCAGCCCATCACGCGCGCGGACGTCGAGGCAGTGCGCGGTGTGAACATCGACGGGGTGCTGCAAACTTTGATGGAGCGCGGCCTCGTGAAAATCGCCGGGCGAGCCGAAATCCCGGGACGACCACTTCTTTACGAAACGACACAATTTTTCCTCGATCATTTCGGTCTGCGCAGTCTCGACGAATTGCCAAACGCGGAAGAATTGCGAAGGCGAAATTTGCCGGTGGCGCAGCCTTCTGCCGTGCCTGAATCTCCCGCGTCACCACAGGCAGGAGCGACGAATTCCGAGTAGCGTGCGCGTCGGCGTTCTGAGGAGCACAGGCCGCTGGCCTGTAGTTCGCGGCAGCTTGCCGCGAACTGATTTGCGTCGGCTTCAGTTTTTGCGTTGCCAAATGCATTCGGCAGGCTGCCGAATGCTGCAGGCTGGCAGCCTGCGCTCCCCAAACACGATGCACGCCCGATGGATAATCGCGGTGTTCCTTCTCGTCATAACACCAGCGCCATTAAATGCCGAAATTCATCCTGCTGATTGCGCACGCGCAGCAAAGTATTCGGAGCGTAAACGCGGCAGCGCAATCCTGGTGATGCAAAACGGCCGGACAATTTTCGAGCATTACGCTAACGGAGGCTCGGCAAATCGAAGATGGCCGATCTTTAGCGGGACAAAGAGTTTCTGGGGGATTGCCGCGCTGGCCGCTTTGCAGGAGGGGCTGTTTGGACTCGACGATCGCGCGTCAGACACGATCACCGAATGGAAGAATGACCCGCGCAAAGCCCAGATCACGATCCGCCAGTTGCTCAGTCAAATTGACGGCATTGAGGGCGCATCGCGTCCTCAGCGTTCAGC
>Ga0209577_10004651_pt1 | contig 12869 bp, 11 predicted proteins | sample GraSoiAngelo_109_FD_185874 | JGI IMG/M metagenome (GOLD analysis project Ga0209577, IMG submission 185874) | Grasslands soil microbial communities from the Angelo Coastal Reserve, California, USA - 14_0903_12_20cm (SPAdes) (version 2) | ecosystem: Environmental > Terrestrial > Soil > Grasslands... | reverse complement strand
CGAGGAGAAGAAAGGACGGCGCCGGTAACGGAGGCTGCAATGCCGCGGGGCCGCGCGTTTCCACCAGCGCGCGGCCGAGCAGGCCCCAGGGCCGCAGCACGAGCACCACCGCCATCACGATGAATTCGATCGCCAGCGTCAGCTCCGAATACCCCAGGCCGATGCAGAAGGCCTTCACTTCGCCGATCAGCAGCGCGGCAAGGAAAGCACCCGGGATCGATCCGAGCCCGCCAACAACCACAACGACAAACGCATCCGACATCACCGCAAGATCGATCCCGAGGCTTGCCGGCTCGCGCGGAATCGCGCTCGCGCCGCCCAAGCCGGCGAGCAGGGCGCCCAGCGCAAACACGGCGGTGAAAAGGCGCCGCTCGTTGACGCCAAGCGCCGCCGCCATCTCGCGGTCCTGGGTGGCGGCGCGCACCAGCGTGCCCCAGCGCGTGCGCGCGAGAAGCAAGTACAGCGCGATGAACACCGCGGGCCCGAGGCAGATCAGCAGCAGGTCGTACTGCGGGAACCGTCTGCCGGCAATGGTGACGGCGCCCGCCAGGCCAGGGGCCCGCGGCCCGAGGCTGTCTTCCGCTCCCCATGCCCAGAGCGCGGCGTCCTTGATGACGAGGACCAGCGCAAACGTGGCAAGGAGCTGCAGCAGCTCCGGCGCTTTGTAGATTCTTCTTAAAAGAGTCGTTTCGATAATAAATCCGGCCGCTGCTACCAGCGCCGCTGCGAGCGGCACGCTCGCCCAGAAGCCGACGCTCCCGGACAGGGAAACCGCGAGGTACATGCCTAGCATGTACAGCGAGCCGTGCGCGAAGTTGACGATGCGGCTGACGCCGAAGATCAGCGACAGGCCGGCGGCCACCAAAAACAAGGAGCTCGCCCCCGCGAGCCCGTTCAAGAACTGCAACAGGACGGCAGAGCCGCTCACTCCTTGCGCAACGCGCGGACTTCCTGATCGGAGGGTTGGAACTTCGCGCCGTCGGCGTAGCGCCATTTGACCATCACGCCCTTGTCGCCTGCCCGGGCAAGCTGGCCGACATAGGCGCCCATCGTCGACTGGTGGTCAATCGGCCGCCACAGGATCTCGCCGAAGGGGGATTCCATCCGCAGCCCTTCGAAGGCGGCGATCAGCTTGTCGGAATCGAGCGAGCCGGCCCTCCTGATGCCGTTCGCGACCGCGTACAGGGCGGAGTAGCCGACGACCGAGCCGAGGCGCGGGTAATCCTTCCAGCGCTTTTGATAGGCGTCGCGGAACTTCGTGTGCTCGGGCGTGTTGATCTCGCTCCACGGATAGCCGGTGACCCACCAGCCATCGGGGGTCTCGTCTTTCAGCGGATCGAGATACTCGGGCTCGCCGCCGAGCAAATTGACCACCGCTGTGCTCTTGAACAGACCTCGCGTGTTGCCTTCGCGCACGAATTTCTGCAAATCCACCGCAAACAAGGCGCTGAAGATCGCGTCCGGCTTGGCCTCGAGCAGCGCCTGCACGAGCGCGCCGGCGTCGATCTTGCCGAGCGGCGGCGCCTGCTCGGCGACGAACTCGACGCCCGGCTGCGCCCGCGTCAGCAGCTTCCTGAACGAGGCGGCGGCGGACTGCCCGTACTCATAGTTCGGGACCACGATCGCCCAGCGTTTCTTGTTCAGCCGAGCGGCTTCGGGCACCAGCATCGCGACCTGCATGTAGGTCGAAGGCCGCAGGCGGAAGGTGTAACGGTTGCCGTTCTCCCACACGATCTTGTCCGTGAGCGGCTCCGCCGCCAGGAACACCAGCTTGCGCTGCTGCGCAAGATTCGCCACCGCCAGCCCGACGTTCGAGGCGAAAGTCCCCATCAGCACCGCCGCCTGCTCGCGCGAAATCAGCTCCTCGGCGACCCGCACCGCATCGCCGGGCGTGCCGCCGTCGTCGCGCGACACCACCTCGAGCTGGCGGCCGAGCACGCCGCCGGAGCGGTTGATTTCCTCGAGCGCTAACTGCCACCCTTTCTTGTACGGCTCAAGGAACGCGGCAAACACCTTGTAGCTGTTGAGTTCGCCTATCTTGATGCTCTGACCTTGCCCGAACGCATCGCTGCTGATTGATGCAAACAAGCAATAGATCAATATCTTACAACTCATTCCTCGCTCTCCACTTTAGCTCCGCGGTCTGGCTTGATCTTGTCCGTGCCTCCAGGAAAAATCCGCCAGAACTCCCTGCGCACCAGGCTCGAGATCGTCGCGCTCTTGTTCAGGCCGTGATAGCGCGCCACCGCCTCGAGCATCGCCAAGTCGCGGGGTGTTGCCGAGAACGTACTAATCTTCGCTTTCTGCATGAGTCATTGATGCTGGTTTAATAATTATATAAAACTTGTACTCTCACCCAGTGCCAGCTGTCAAGTCCGCTGCCACAGAGCACGGCGTTTCAAATTGATAGATGGCTGTCAACGAACAACAGCCGCCGTCGGAAAATGAGAAGCTCCCCGCATCATGCGGGCGGTGATCATCGGCGCCTTTGGCAACTTCGGTGCGCGCATTTGTCGCGCGCTGCAAGCGAATCCAGGAATCGAGGTCGTCGCAAGTAGCCGGAGCGCGGGCGTTCGGCTCGATATAGGCTCGGCTCGATTCGCCGACGCCCTGGGCAAACTGTCTCCGGACCTCGTCATTCACTGCGCCGGCCCATTCCAAGGGCAGGGGTACGGCGTCCCGTCGGCCGCCTTGGCCGCGGGTGCGCACTACCTCGATCTCGCCGACGGGCGGGAGTTCGTGGCGAAATTCCGGGAGCACAACGATATCGCTGCGAGACAGGCGAACAGGATCGCAATCTCCGGCGCGAGCACCTTGCCCGCCCTTTCGTCGGCCGTGATCGATAGCCTACAAGGCCGGTTCCGTCAGTTGGAGGAGATTCACATCGCCATCGCGCCGGGCCAGCGCGCCCGACGCGGCGCAGCTACGCTCGCCGGCGTATTCAGCTACGCGGGCAAGTCGTTTAAATGGTTGGTCCAGGGAAAATGGACGGACGCTTGGGGCTGGCAAGAGCTGCGCCGCGTCCAAATCGACGGGCTTGGGACGCGTTGGGCGGCCGCCTGTGACGTACCGGACCTGGAGCTCTTGCCTTTCCGTTACGCGGGCGTGCAAACCGTCCAGTTCCGCGCAGCGCTCGAGCTTGGCGTGCACCACCTCGCCCTTTGGTCCGCAGCCGGACTGCGCCGCGCAGGCGTTCCTTTGCCGCTCGAGCACTGGGCGCGGCTGCTGGACAGGGCGGCGTCATGGCTAGATGCTTTCGGCAGCGAACGCGGAGGCATGCTGGTGAGTGTCGAGGGCAAGAAAGCCGACGGAAGCAGGGCGCGTGCCGAATGGCACCTGGTCGCGGATGCGAACCACGGACCGGAGATCCCGTGCATGGCGGCGATTCTCCTTGCCAGGAAACTTGCGCGCGGAGAGATCGCGCAGTGTGGCGCGCATCCATGCATGGGATTCCTAACGCTGGCCGACTTCGAACCCGAGTTTGCGTGCTGGAAGATTTTGACGAAGCTCAAGGAGCATGCAGCATGATCGGTACGCTGGCGTTCTGGAAGACGGCGCACATCCTCAGCGCTGCGGTAGTGTTCGGCACCGGCCTGGGAATAGCATTCTTTTGCTGGTTCGGCTATCGCCACGCGATGCGCGACGGCGACATCGGCGTGCTACGCGGCACGCTGCGCCTCACGGTGGTGGCGGACGCGTGGCTCACGGCACCCGCTGTCGTTTTCCAGGCGGTGAGCGGCGTAGTGTTGATGACCCTCCTCGGTTGGCCTTTGCTGAGTCCCTGGTCCATAGCGGTATGGTCGCTGTTCGTCTTCACTGGCGCTTGCTGGCTGCCAGTCGTGTGGATCCAGATTCAGCAAATGCGCGAAGCGAAGGGCGTGGCCTCTATCGCTACGCTGAGCGAGCAGTTCCACGGTCGCTTCCGTGTCTGGATTGCGCTCGGCGTCGGGGCCTTTGCCGCAGTAATCGCCATCTATTTCCTGATGGTTGCGAAGCTGCTCTCGGTAAGCGGCGCGTGAAGGCCTCGCATGGCAGGCTCCCTACGTTGACGGCGGAGGGACGCATCCCTACGTCGGGGCAATCTGGACCAACCGTGGGCGCGGGTGGAAGGCGGGGATGGCCATGCGCACGCGCTTGCTCGTGTACGATCCGCCGCGTCAGGCATCGCCAGGGACGGTGGAGCCGACCGGGATGTTCAACTTGTGGGCGGCGTCGATGCGCTTTCGCGACCTCGGCGAAGGGAATTGTCTTTCTGATCTACACCTACGCCATTCATTAGCCACCCCTGATAGAGGTAGACTAGAAACGGAAAACACGGTGCGAAAACCCGGAAATACGTTGGCTAGCCTGCCCGCGCGTCGAGCAGTGCGTCTCAGTCGGAACGGCAGCCGATGGCCAAGCCCGATGAATGAGATCGCAAAGCTGATCTTAGCGGTCTCGGCATCGCTGCTGTCCGGTGAGCTTGCGGCTCAGACCTTTAAATGCACGAATACGGCCGGAAAGATCACATACTCCGACTCGAAATGCAGCGAGATTGGGCTGAAAGATGCCGGTGAAGTCAAAGACCAGCTCAACGTGAACCCGGCCTACCGGCCGCCAGCCCGAGCAAACGAGTCGCCGCCGTCGCCCGCTCCCGCCGCGAAAGCCCCGAACAGCGAAACGCCGGCCGCCGGCGCAGAACCCGCCGCACCGGAGCGGCGCTGCTTCACCGTGCATACGGCTAAGGGCAACGTCACCCGCTGCAACGACACGCCCGAAGAATGACGGTGTGCAAACGCTACGTCAGGCCGCCTTGCGTTCAGGCGGCAACTGGTTCAGGCAGCGCCAGATCCACAGCGCGGTGAGCTTCTCCTGCACGCCGTTCTGCGCCAGGCGCTGCGCCAGCGCGCCGAAGTCGACCTGGTCGAGCGGCTGGTCCTGGTTGAAGCAGGAGAAGACGTAGCTCGTCTTGCCGGTCTGCGGGTCGACGTGCGGCTGCAGGCACTGGGCGCAAATCTCCTTCATCATGCACTGCATCGGGCTGTTGATGGAGCCGATCGCGACATGGCCCGGTTTCAGATATTGCTTTAGCGCCGCGTGCCGTGCCTCGGCGACCGCGGCCATCATGCTGTCCGAGCCGATGGCGATGATGCGGTCGGTCGCGCTGAAGGGGAGCGGTTGCGTGCCCAGCGCGCCCGAGGCGTAAGCTCGCATGCCCTGGACGATGTTGCCGACGAAGGACCGGTCCTGCGGGCGCCGCGGCGCGAATCCCGGCGGCTCGTCGCAGCACCAGACGACGACGTCGGAAGACGCCTCGATGTCCTCGATCCGGTAGCGGTCCGACATCTGCTTGTAGCCGGCGAAGTAGATCACCTTCGAGCCCGCCGCCCGCAACGCGCGGCCGATCGAGAAGAGCACGGCGTTGCCCAGGCCGCCGCCCGCAAGCGCGACGTTTTCGCCGCGCGGGATCTCGGTCGGGGTTCCGGTCGGGCCCATCAGCACCACCGGCTCGCCGGGACGCAGGTACGCGAGCAGGTCCGCCGAGCCGCCCATCTCCAGCGCGATGACCGAGATGAGCCCCTTTTCCCTGTCCACCCAGGCGCCGGTGAGGGCGAGTCCCTCCATCGCCAGCGTGGTCCCCGGGACGCGCTGCGCCAGGGTCTCGAAGTTCTGCATGCGGTAGAACTGCCCGGGGTGGAAGCGCCGCGCGGCGACCGGCGCGCGCAGCACCACTTCGACGATGCGCGGCGTCAACCTGCGGACTTCGTGCACTACGGCGCGCAGGTCGCGGTTGAGCCGGGCAAGGAAGCTCGCGTCATCCAGCGAAGAGGCCTGGGCGGATTTCGAGAGCACCCGGCTGACGACGGGGTAGCCCTGTTTGGCGCTGCCCATGGCCTTGACCACATTGCCGAAGTAGGAGGGGTGAAGGTCGCCGAAGAAGCTCATGAAGCGACCGTCATCGCGCCGATGCAGCAGCACGTCGGGGTGCCGCGGCTTGGCGGCATGGCGTTCCGGCTTGAGCGGCTGGCCTGCCTCGTCGCAAGCCTGGAAGTATTTTCCGTCGAGCGCGAGGCTCACTCCTTCCTCTCGCGCAAGCACGGTATTGGGTTGGGTGCCGGCCGCGATCAGGACCGATCTCGCCGGCAGCTCGATTTCCCCTCCTTCCGCCGCGAATCTGACGGCGCGTGCGTGGCCGTACGCATCGACCTCGATTCGCGTCGGGCTGAGCCCTTCGGCGAACGAGATGCCTTCCTGCAGCGCCTTCTCCACTTCCTCGTGGTTGAGCGTATACGAGGGGCTGTCGACCAGGCGCCGGCGGTAGGCGATCGTCACGCCTCCCCAGGACTTCAGCAGCCCGAGCCGTTCCTCGGGGCGGGCCGCGCGCAGCGCTCTCGCGTGCGCCAGGAATTCCCCGGCAATCTGGCGCTCCTCGGCGCTCCAGGAGATCTCGGCACCGAGCTGCTCGTAGCGCGCCAGGAACTTTTCGACCTGAACCGCGTAGTAGGCGAGCGACTCGGTCGCCGTGTCGATCGCCGTCAGGCCGCCGCCGACCACCACCACCGGCAGCCGGATCTGCAGGTTGGCGATCGACTCGCGCTTGGCTGCGCCGGTCAGCTGCAGCGCCATGAGGAAGTCGGAAGCGGCGCGCACGCCGCGCGCAAAGCCGTTCGGGATTTCCAGCACCGTCGGCCGGCCGGCGCCGGCGCAGAGCGCGACATGGTCGAAACCGTCGGCGAATACGTCCTCCACGCTCAGGGTGCCGCCGAAGCGCACGCCGCCGAACATCGCGAACTGCCGCCGCCGCTCGAGCAGCAGCCGGATGATCTTGAGGAAATTCTTGTCCCAGCGCACGGTGATGCCGTACTCCGCGACGCCGCCGAAGCCGGCCATCACGCGGCGGTCGAGATCCTCGCGCAATTGCCTGATCTCTTTGATGGGCTGGAAAGCCACCCGGTTGCCGAGCGGATCGACGCCGGAGAGGGCCGGCTCCAGCGGCTCGATCTTCAAGCCGTCGATGGCGACGACCGTGTGGCCGTCGTTCATCAGATGATGCGCGACGGTGAATCCGGCGGGGCCGAGCCCAACAACAAGGATTCTTTTCCCAGTTGCCGGCTTTGGATAGGGGCGGCGCAGGTCGAAGGGGTTCCAGCGCGTCAGGAGCGAGTAGATCTCGAAGCCCCAGGGGAGCTCGAGCACGTCCTTCAGCGTGCGCGTCTCGGCCTGCGGGATGTTGACCGGCTCCTGCTTCTGGTAGATGCAGGCCTTCATGCAGTCGTTGCAGATGCGATGGCCGGTGGCCGCCAGCATCGGGTTGTCGACGGCGATGATGCCGAGCGCGGCGAGCGGCTCGCCGCGCGCCTTCACCATGTGGAACTCGGAGATCTTCTGCTCGAGCGGGCAGCCGGCCAGCGCGACGCCGAACGGCGTCTTGCGAAAACCCTCGGCCGGCGCCTTTTCCTTGAGGCCTTTCGAGCACGAGTCCTTTCCCTGCTCGTGGCACCAGATGCAGTAGTTCGCCTCGTCGAGCGCGCCGACCAGGTCGGTGCCGGAATCGGTCAGCGCGAAGCCGTGCCGATGGCGCAGATGCTCGAGGTGATGCTCGGCAAATCCGCGCGCGGTTCCGGTCTGCACCGGAACCAGGCGCATGTAGTCGAGCTTCCTCGGCGCCTTGAACAGCACCCCGGCGCGGTGCTTCTCGCGTCCCTCGGAAGTCGTCGTGGCCCACGCTGCGTAGCGCGCGGCGGCCTCGAGCTGCTCTGCATGCGCTGCTTCGTTCTGCAGCCACTCGCTCACCTTCTTTGCAAATTGCAATTCCGTGAACGGGCCGCCGAACAGCTGCTTTTCCAGCGCGTCCGCGTCGACGCCCGCGGTGTCCTTCACCTTGTGCAAGGCGCGCCGCTGCACGAACTGGCGCTTCACCGCGTACAGCGGCGCGAGCTCGTTGTGTTTTTCAGCGAGCGCGCGGGCCTGCGCCTCGATGCCGAAGAGCTGCGGCAGGAAATCCTCGACGTGCGGAGCCAGTGCCACCAGCAGATCCGATTCTTCCTTCGCCGCCAGCTTCTCCGGCGCGTTGCGAGCCGCAAGCAGGCGCTCATGCAGTGCGGCGCCCGACTCGTGCAGAACGCGCAGAAACGCCTGATCGAGGCGAACCAGTCCCTCTCGCTCGTAGAGATCGCCGAAGCGGATGCCGAAGCCGAGTTTCATGAGGGTAAAATTATCGTCGAAATACCCTTTCTCGCTCAACGAATTACCTTATTCCAAGGCGGACGATCCGATGCAGATCAAGAACAGCGTATTCCTCGTCACCGGCGGCGCATCCGGCCTCGGCGCCGCTACGGCTCGCATGGCAGCGGAGAACGGCGGCAAGGTGGTGATCGCCGACATGCAGGCAGACGCCGGCGAAAAGTTCGCGAAAGAAATCGGTGCGCGCTTCATCAAGACCGACGTCACTTCGGAAGCCGACGGCAAGGCGGCGGTCGAGCGCGCGCTCAAGGAATTCGGCGGCCTGCAGGTGCTGGTGAACTGCGCCGGCATCGCGCTCGCCGAGCGCACCCTCGGCAAGGAGGCGCCGCATGACCTCGGACGCTTCACGCGGCTGATCAGCGTCAACCTGATCGGCACGTTCAACATGATCCGGCTCGCGGCGGAGGCCATGGCGAAAGCGGGGCCGAATGCCGCCGGCGAACGCGGCGTGATCGTCAACACCGCGTCGGTGGCGGCGTTCGACGGCCAGATCGGGCAGGCGGCCTATTCGGCTTCGAAAGGCGGCGTGGTGGCGATGACCTTGCCGGTCGCCCGCGACCTGTCGCGCAACGGCATCCGCGTCTGTACCATCGCGCCCGGCGTGTTCGAGACGCCGATGCTGCTCGGGCTGCCCAAGGATGCGCAGGACTCGCTCGGCAAGCAGGTGCCGTTCCCGTCGCGGCTGGGCCGGCCGGGCGAATACGCGCAGCTCGTGAAGGCGATCGTCGAGATCGAGATGCTCAACGCGGAGACCATCCGCCTGGACGGCGCCATCCGCATGGCGCCCAAGTGATCACTGCTCGCGCAAATTCTGCTTGAAGAATTTCGAGCGCTCGACGTAACCCCTGGCGATGTCGAGAAGGTAATCCTTGTCTTCATGCGTCAGACTGCGCACGATCTTGCCCGGCGAGCCGAGCACCAGCACGCCGTCGGGGATTTCCTTTCCCTCGGTGATGAGCGTATTGGCGCCGATCAGAGAGCCTTTGCCGATGCGCGCTCCGTTCATCACGATGCTGCTGATGCCGATGAGGCTGCCATCGCCGATGGTGCAGCCGTGCAGCATCGCCTTGTGTCCAACGCTCACCATGCGGCCCAGGGTGATGGGATAGCCCGGGTCGACGTGCAGCACGGAGGCATCCTGGATGTTGCTTCCCTCGCCGATGCTGATGCGGTCGTTGTCGGCGCGGATCACGACCTTGAACCATACGCTGACGTCGGCCTCGAGCGTCACCGAGCCGACCACCGTGGCGTCGTGCGCGATGAAGTGGTGCGCGCCGCGCAGCTCGACGCGCCGCTCGCCGATGGAGAAGATAGGCATGGGTCTATCATAATGCAGTGAAGATTATTGTCCTGGGCGCCGGCGTGGTCGGCGTGACGAGCGCGTGGTATCTGGCGCAGGCGGGGCACGAAGTCGCCGTCGTGGATCGCCAATCTGAAGCGGGGATGGAGACCTCGTTCGCCAACGGCGGCCAGGTCTCGGCAGGGCATGCCGAGCCCTGGGCCAGGCCTGCGGTGATCCCCAAGCTGTTGCGCTGGCTGGGGCGAGAGGACGCGCCGCTGCTGTTTCGAGCGCGCGCCGACTGGGCGCAATGGGAATGGGGGCTGCGCTTCCTTCTCGAATGCATGCCCGGCCGGTTCGAGCGCAATTGCCGCGCCCTGGCGGGACTGGCGGTCTACAGCCGCGATTGCTTGCGCGCCCTGCGCGAGCAGACCGGGATGCGCTATGACGAGCTCGCGCGCGGCATCCTGCATTTTGCGACCAGCGACAGTGAGTTCGCGCAACTCGCGCGCCGTGCTGAAGCGATGCGCGCGCTCGGCATCGAGCGGCAGGTCAAGTCGGCCGCCGAATGCCTTCAGATCGAACCGGCGCTCCAGCATTCCGAGGAGCGCGTCGCCGGCGGCGTCTACACGCCGCAGGACGAATCCGGGGACGCGCATCGCTTTACGAAGGAGCTCGCCCGCAGGTGCGCGGAGCGCGGCGTCGCATTCCGCTACGGGGCGGTGGTCGAGGCGATCGAGCGAGACGCCGATGCGATCCGGCTGCAGGGCGGCGAGCGCCTCCTCGCCGATGCCTATGTGCTCGCCTTGGGAAGTTACAGCTCCTTGCTATTGAGAGGCCCAGGATTGAAAATCCCCGTCTATCCGCTCAAGGGTTACTCGATCACCTTGCGGCTCGGCCCGGCGGATGCGATGGCGGCGCCCGAGGTCAGCCTGACCGACGAGGCGCACAAGATCGTGATCTCGCGCCTCGGCAACCGCCTGCGCGCCGCAGGAACGGCGGAGCTCACGGGATACGACGCTTCCGTGAACCCGGTGCGTTGCAATGCGATCGCGCGGCGCATCCGGCAGTTGTTTCCCGGTCTGGGCGGAATAACGCTGGTGGAGAGGTGGGCGGGCCTGCGGCCGGCGACGCCGAACAACGTGCCGATCATCGGTCGCACGCGGCTGCGCAAGCTGTTTCTCAATACCGGTCACGGCACGCTCGGCTGGACGCTGGCGTGCGGTTCGGCGAAGGCGCTGGCGGATCTTGTTTCGGGACGCAAACCCGAGGTCGCGTTCGACTTCCTTGCGTAAGAGCGAATCGCTGTTCTTGGACATCCGCGGCCTGCGCTATCACGTGCGCCGCTGGCCGGGCACGGGCGCGCCGAAGATGGTGCTGCTGCATGGCTGGATGGATGTTTCGGCCTCATTTCAGTTTGTCGTGGACGCGCTGCGCGGCGAATGGGACATCTACGCGCCCGACTGGCGCGGCTATGGACTGACCGGCCGAGGCCAGTCCGACTGCTACTGGTTTCCGGACTACATCGCCGACCTCGACTTCCTGCTCGCGGAGATTCATGCGGTGAACCTCGTCGGGCACAGCCTCGGCGGCAATGTCGCCTCGATGTACGCCGGAATCCGGCCGCAGCGGGTCGCGAGGCTCGTCAATCTGGAAGGCTTTGGCCTCGCCGCGACGCGCCCCGGGCAGGCGCCCGAGCGCTACGCGCGCTGGCTGGAGGAGCTGCGCGCGCCGCCGCGGCTGCGCCCTTACCGCAATTTCCAGGAACTGGCCGAAAGGCTGCGGCAGGGCAACCCGCGCCTGACGCCGGAGCGTGCCGAATTTCTGGCGCGCCACTGGGGCAGGCAAACGGAGCAGGGCGAAGTCGTCCTGCGCGGCGACCCGGCGCACAAGATCGTCAACCCGGTGCTCTATCGCTACGAAGAGGTTCACGCGTGCTGGCAGAAGGTCGAGGCGCCGGTGCTCTGGGTCGATGCGGCCGAGTCGGAAACGCTGAAGCGTCTCGGGCTAAGCCCCGCCGAACAGGCCGAACGGCGTGCCGCGTTCCGCAACCTGCGCTACGTGACGGTGCCGCAGGCGGGGCATATGCTGCATCACGACCAGCCTGAAGCGGTGGCCCGGTTGCTGGAGGAATTTCTTGAGTAGCTAGCGTGGCGCAGTTCTTCTCCATCCATGCGACGCACCCGCAGGCGCGCCTGGTGCGGCGCGCCGCCGACATCGTGCGCGCCGGCGGCCTGGTGGCTTATCCGACCGACTCGTGCTATGCGCTCGGCTGCAAGCTGGGCGACGCCAAGGCGCTGGAGCGGCTGCGCCGCGTGCGCGGCGTCGACGAGCGCCACCACCTCACCCTGATGTGCCGTGACTTGTCGGAGATCGCCAACTACGCGCTGGTCGACGATGCACGCTTCCAGTTGCTGAAGCGCGTGACGCCCGGCAGCTATACCTTCATCCTGCGCGCGAGGCGCCAGGTCCCGCGCCGCTCGACGCACCCGCGCAGCAAGACGATCGGCGTCAGGGTGCCGGGACATCCGGTCGCGCATGCGCTGCTCGCCGAGCTGAACGAGCCGATGCTCTCCGCCACCTTGTCGCTGCCGGGCGAGGCGCGGCCGCTCTCCGAGCCGCGCGAGATCCGCCACCGGCTCGAGCGCGAGCTCGACCTGGTGATCGATGCGGGACCCTGCGGCGTCGAGCCGAGCACGGTGATCGATCTGACCGGCGACGCGCCGAGCGTTCTGCGCAAGGGGAAAGGCTCGCTCGAGGCATTCGCCGTCGAGCCCGTCTGATAAACTCGGCCCCGAGAAGATGGAAAACCTCGGGCACACTGCCAACGAGCTCGTGCAGACGGTTTCCATCTACGCCCTTCCGGTGCTGTTCGCGATCACGCTGCACGAGGCGGCGCATGGCTACGTCGCGCGTCATTTCGGCGACATGACAGCGCATGCGCAGCGGCGCATCAGCCTCAACCCGATGCGCCATGTCGACGTGATCGGCACCATCGTCGTGCCGCTCATCATCCTGGTGCTGTCGGGCGGGCGCTTCCTCTTCGGCTGGGCGAAACCGGTTCCCGTCAATTACTCGGCGCTGCGCAAGCCGCGTCAGCACATGGCTTGGGTGGCCGCCGCCGGGCCGCTCGCCAACCTGGTGATGGCGCTGCTCTGGGCGCTGCTCCTCAAGCTTGCCGTGTTGCTGCCGCCGAACCTGTTTTCCGTGGCGCTGCGGCTGATGTCGGAGGCGGGAATCGTGGTCAACCTGGTGTTCATGTTTCTCAATCTGCTGCCGATCCTGCCGCTCGACGGCGGGCGCATCGTCGCCAGCCTGCTGCCGAGCCGCGCCGCGTGGCGATACGCGAAGCTCGAGCCCTGGGGCT
>Ga0209577_10004649_pt1 | contig 12874 bp, 8 predicted proteins | sample GraSoiAngelo_109_FD_185874 | JGI IMG/M metagenome (GOLD analysis project Ga0209577, IMG submission 185874) | Grasslands soil microbial communities from the Angelo Coastal Reserve, California, USA - 14_0903_12_20cm (SPAdes) (version 2) | ecosystem: Environmental > Terrestrial > Soil > Grasslands ... | reverse complement strand
GAGGAGGCCGACGCGTTCACGGGTGTGGGCCCCGACCATCACGTTCTCCAGCACGGTCATCCGCCGCCACACCTGGAGGTTCTGGAAGGTGCGGGCCAGCCCTCGCCGGCTGCGGGCCGCAGGCGCCAGGCCCTCGAGCGATCTCCCGTCGAGCTCGACCCGTCCCGCCGTCGGCTTGTAGAGGCCGGTGACCACGTTGATGAACGTCGTCTTGCCCGAGCCGTTGGGACCGATCAGCGCGTGCACAGTGCCCCGTTTCACCACCAGGTCGACATCGGAGAGGGCGCCCACGCCGCCGAACCGCTTGGTGAGGCCGGTGACGCGCAGCACGTCCCCGTTGGCCTCCGACGCGCCGTCTTCGTCTACTGCAGCGCGCTCGCGCACCGCCGGGCGCTGCAGCTCGGGTGCCACGTCCGGAGGCGGCACCCGGCGGGCGATTGCTCCGCGCTTGGCCCGGCGCACGTTGTAGGCCCGCACGTACCGACGCAGATTGCCCACGGTGCCCTCGGGGGCACTCGCCACGGCGATCAGCCCGAGGGTGCCGTAGAGCAGGCCCTGGTAGTCGCGGAACGTGTTCTGGACCCAGGCGATCCCGAAGCCGAAGCTGAAGCCGAAGGCGCCCAGGACGGGCCCGGCGATCGTGCCCATGCCGCCGACGACGACCATGATCACGTAGCGGAACGACTGGTCGGGCGTCGCCACCTGGGAGCTGACGAGCACGAAGCGCTGGGCACCGAGCCAGCCGGCCACGCCGACGAAGCCCGCCGACAGAGCAAAGCTGGAGACCTTGTAGCGATAGGCGTTGACACCGCTGACGCGGGCCGCCACCTCCGACTCACGGATCGCCATGTACGCCCTTCCCCACCGGCTGCGCACCAGGTTCCAACACAGGAACAGGGTGATCAGCAGGAAGAAAGCGCTGAGGTAGAAGAGGCCGAGCTGCAGGGAGAAGGGGCCGCTGCCGGCGCCGGGAACCTTGGATGTGTCGACGAAGTGGTCGACGGCCCGGCCGGCCGGGCCGCCCAGCTGATCCTTGGCCACGACGACGATGGCGGGGACCAGAGCGCCGAACCCGAACGTGACGACCGTGAGATAGAAGCCGTGCAGATGGCAGCACATGAGGGCCAGCACGGCGCCGAGCGCGGCCGAGCCGACAAAGGCGAGGACGAATCCCGTCCACGGAGGAAGACCGAGAGCCGGGGAGAGGATGGCGCCCGCGTAGCCCCCGGCAACGAAGAAGGCGGCGTGGCCCAGCGAGAGCAGGCCCGTATATCCGAGGAGGATGTTGACGCCCGCGGCGGCGATGGCCAGATACATGGCCTCGGTGCCGATGTCGAGCCACTTGCGGCTGTCGGCCTGGGCGTGGCCGAACCACACGATGAAGAGGACGAGGGCGAGGATGGGGACGAACCGGAGGAGGTCGCCGCGCCGCCCGTAGATCGGGAGGACTCCCTGGCCGGCCTGACCCGGTAGCGGTTCGACCTCTTCGGTGTCCCGGGGCTCGGTGCCGGCGCGCGCCACTGCCCGCGCCTCAGACCTTCTCGACCGCAGGCGACCCGAAGATCCCGGCCGGCCGAACGACGAGCACCATCAGGAAGACGACGAAGACCACGACCGGCCCCCAGCTGCCACCCTCGGAGGTGATCGTGCTGACGATCGCCGTGGTGAACCCGATGACGTAGCCACCGACGATCGCCCCGCGCGTGGACCCCAGGCCGCCGATCACGGCGGCGATGAACGCCTGCAGGCCGAGGTTCACCCCCAAATCGAGCTTGACGAACTGCCGCGGCGCGATCAGCACCGCCCCGATGGCGGCCAGCGCTCCGGCCAGGGCGAAGGTGATCATCACCATCAGCTCGGTGTTGATTCCCATGAGCCCGGCGATCTGCCGGTCCTCGGCCACGGCCCGGAAGGCCCGGCCCAGGTTTGTCCGGGTCTGCAGCAGTTCGAGGCCCACGACGATCAGGAGGGCCGAGACGACGAGCAGCGCGTCGGGCACGGTGATGGCTACCCCCGAGATCTTCGCCACCTTCCACCCGAAGATGGAGTCGGCCAGCGGCGGCAGGCGCCGAGCCTCGGCCCCGACCGTCTTCTTGATGAGGTCGATGGCGATGAGGCCCACGCCGAAGGTGGTGAGGATCCAGCCCACGTTGGTCGAGGGGTCGAACCGACCGAGCGGTTTGATGGCGACGATCTCGACGAGGACGCCGACGGCGAGCGACGCCACAATCGACAGCGCGAACGCGCCCCAGATCGGAACGCCGGCGCGAGCGACGGCGAAGGCGATGTATCCGGCGACGACCAGCATCGAGCCCTGGGCGAAGTTCACGATCCGCGTCGACGCGAAGACCAGGTTGTAGCCGAAGGCGACGAGGGCGATGACCGACCCGACGGTGAGGCCCGAGACGAGGATCTGGACTATGTCAGTCATGAACTGCAGAGCCGGTCATGTGATGAGGTCAGCCACAACGGGATCCGCGTCTCAGTGGATCTTGCATTCCTTCGAGAGCGTCCCGTCCGGGTTCTTGGTGCACTGGGTCCCCCAGCCTTGGGTCAGCACAGTCTTCATGACGTCGGGCTGCGCCCGCTTGTTGGCGTCGAGCGTCGGGCGCACCAGTTGCGTCGGTCCCGCGGGATAGCGGGCGAAGTCGGTGCTCCACTCGTGGCCCAGGTGATACGGCGGATCGGTCGTCGCCGGACCCGACTTGCGCTCGAGAGTGACAACGATCATGTCGTCGGGCGTCTTGGAGAGGTGCCGTCGCTGGGTGAAGCTGTATGTGGTGGACGCGAACTTCAGCGAGCCCAGGTTCTCGATGGCCTGGGTGAGTCGTAGGCGGTCGGTGGTCCCCGCCTTCTCGACGCCCTTGAGCAGCGTGTAGAGGCCGTCGGCGGGCGACTCCTCGCCACCGGTCGGGAGCTTGTCGAGGTACTTCTTCATCCACCCGCCGATGGCGAACTCGGGCAGGTAGACGAGGCCGCCGACGTGCCATGCGGTGATCGTGCCGGGCTTGGCCGAGTCCTTGGCCAGGTCGGCCCAGCTGTGGTCGCCGGTGCCACCGGGCGACCCGAAGATGTGCGGGTGCCAGCCCTTGGTCGGGTCCTTCGCCGTCGGCGTGTCGATGTAGGCCGACCCCAGCTGGTCGATCTGGATGACGAAGTTGGCGGTGTCGCCCGACAGCCCGAAGATGGCGACCATGTCCGGTCGGGCGGCCTTGAGGCGTTGCAGGGCAGGGCCGAAGTCGGAGTTTCCCAGTTGGTAGGTCTCGTACCCGACGCTCTTCATGCCGACTTTGGCGAGCGACGCGTTGAAGAAACCCTGGTTCTCGGTGCGGGGATCGACGACGACGTCGTTGACGAGCGCCGCGGTCTTGTAGCCACGGTCGTTGGCTGCGTACTGGGACAACGTGTCCATCGCCATGCGCGTCGGGATGAGGAACTGGAACACCGACCGCTGCGCGGGGTCGTCGGGGTACAGACGTTTGTCCGACCAGGCGTCGTTGAACACGGCCATGACCGGCAGCTTGTCCCGGGCGAACTGCTCCTGGGTCTGCTCGAAGCCGAGGCCGCCGCACCACAGGATCCCGACGATGCTGGGGTCGCCGGCGAGCTCGTTGTACGCCTTGACTCCGTTGACCGGGTCGATGCCGGTGTCGCGGTTGACGAGGGCGATTTTCTTGCCCAGGACACCGCCCCGGCTGTTCAGCTCCTGCACGGCGGCGCTCAACGAGTTCGTCGTCACCGTGCCGATGAACGCACCGATACCCGAAAACGGGGCAATCACGCCGACCTTGATCGTGTCGCCGGCGCCGGCAATGTTCTTCGAACCCCCGCCACCCGACCCACACGCGGCCAGCACGGCGCCGGAGAGGCTCATGGCCGCCGCCGAGCCGATCCCTGCCTTGCCCGCCCACTCGATGAACGTGCGTCTCGAAATGTCCTTGTTGACCTGACGCTCGACGAAGTCGCGTTCCTGGTCGGGATGCATGGCCCGGGTTCCCTTTCCCACGGCCGGCGATGTTGTGTCGTCAAAGTGTGAAGCCGGCAAGTCCCAGAATGCCTTGCGTCTGTCAGAGCGGCAACGCATCTCTGACCGGATTGATACGCAGCGATGAAAGGATCCCTCGGCGCACCTTTGGCCCGTTCAACGCTCTCCTAGCATCTTCCGGGTGACTTCGACGGCCGAGGACCTACGGGATGTCCGTCCTCGTCGCCAACAGATCTCGATGGCGCTGGCCGTCGCCACGACCCTCCCGGCCCTGATCCTCCGCCTCGGTGGCGGCACGCTCGACCACCCGATCGAGGCGCTGGCCTTCGGCGGCGCGGTCGTGGGCGCCGCCTTTCTGTTGTCGTGGGCGGCCGAGGCGGCCCAGCTCGACATCTCGGCCGGGTTGGCGATCGCCGTGCTGGCGTTCATCGCCGTGCTGCCCGAGTACGCAGTCGACGTCGTCTTCGCCGGGAAGGCGGGTGCCGCCGTGGCCGCCCACGGCGCGTCATGCGTGCCGCCGGGGCCGACGGAAGCGTCGCCGTGTTCGCTGGCGCTGGCCAACATGACCGGATCGAACCGGCTGCTGATCGGCATCGGCTGGTCGATGGTCGTGTTCGTGGCCTGGTGGCAGTGGCGCCGTCGGGGCCAGCGGCGCAACGAGATCCGGCTGGAGCGGAGCCATTCCGTCGAGCTGGCGTTCCTCGCCCTCGCCACCATCTATTCGCTGGCGTTGCCTCTGCGACGCACGATCAGCCTCCTCGACGCCGTCGTCCTCGTCAGCATCTTCGCCGCCTACACATGGCGCATCGCCCGAGCGCCCGCCGAGGAGCCCCACCTGGTCGGACCGGCCCGGTACCTCGGCTGCTTCTCGGTTGTCCGCCGGCGGACCGCCGTCGTCGCCATGCTCATCTTCGCGGCCGCCGTCATTCTGCTGAGCGCCGAGCGCTTCGCCGAGGCGCTTGTCGGCACGGGCGCCGAGTTCGGCATCAGCGAGTTCCTCCTCGTGCAGTGGCTGGCGCCGCTGGCGTCCGAGGCGCCCGAGCTGCTGGTCGCCGGCCTCTACGCCTGGCGACTCAACACCAACGCCGGCCTGGGCACCCTCGTCTCGGCCAAGGTCAACCAGTGGACGCTGCTCGTCGGCACCCTTCCCATCGTGTTCGCCATCACGTCCTCGAGGGTTCACGGCTTACCGATCGACGCCACCCAGCGCGAGGAGCTGTTGCTGACGGCGGCCCAGTCCGCCTTCGCCATGATGATCCTCGCCAACCTCTCCATCACGGTGCGCGAGGCGCTCGCCCTGTTCTGTCTCTTCTGGGCCCAGTTCGTGGTGGGCGCCGTGGTGCCCAGCTCGGCCCACGGCACGGAGCGCATCGTGGTGGCTGTCGCGTACCTCGTGCTGGCCGCCGGCATCCTCGTGCGCGACCGGCGCCGTCTGCCGGCGCTCATGCACGACGGCTTCCTCGCCTCACATGCTGAACTGCGGAGCCAGTGATGCGCTTCTCGCGTGACGCCGCCCTCGGACGCCTGGCCGACGAGCACTTCGACCTGCTGGTCGTCGGCGGAGGAATCACGGGCGCGGGCGTGGCCCTCGATGCTGCCTCTCGGGGGCTGCACACCGCCCTCGTCGAGCGGCGCGACTTCGCGTCGGGCACTTCGTCGAAGTCGTCGAAGATGGTGCACGGCGGGCTCCGCTACCTGAACCAGCGCGACTACCGCCTGGTCTACGAGGCCCTCTACGAGCGTCAGCGCCTCCTGCGCAACGCGCCCCACCTGGTGCAGCCGCTGCCGTTCCTCATCCCGCTGTACGGCGGCAAGACCATCGCGAAGGCCCTGAACTCGGCGCTGTGGATGTACGACCTCACCGGCGGCATCCGGATCGGCAAACGCCATCACCGCATCTCGCCCGACGACACGATCGAGCACATGCCGACGCTGCGCCGGGAAGGACTGGCCGCCGGCTTCGAGTACTACGACGCCCAAGCGGACGACGCGCGCCTCACACTCACCATCGCCCGTACGGCCGTGCTCGACCACGGCGCGGTAGCCGCCAACTACGCGGGCGTCACCGACCTCATCAAGGACGCCTCCGGCCGGATCGTCGGCGCCACCGTCGGCGATATCGACGTACGGGCGATGGTGGTCGTGAACGCCACCGGCGTGTGGAGCGACGAGGTGCGGGCCTTCGACGAGGGGCCGCAGTCGGCGAGCCTGCGGCCGGCCAAAGGGATCCACCTGAGCGTGCCGTTGGAGAAGGTCCGCTGCGACATCGCCGTCGTCATCCCTGTCCTGAAGGACAAGCGCTCGATCTTCGTGGTGCCGTGGGGCGACCGCGTTTACGTGGGCACGACCGACACCGACTACGAGGGGTCGCTGGATGATCCGGTGTGCACGCCCGACGACGTCCGGTACCTGCTCGACGCCGTCAATCGCTTCCTCACCCACCCGCTGTCGACCGACGACGTGCTGGGCACGTGGGCCGGCCTGCGGCCGCTGGTTCGCGACGCCCGCAGCGAGCGCACCGCCGACCTCTCGCGCCGCCACAGCGTGCAGCGCTCGCCGGGCGGCCTCATCACCGTCACCGGCGGGAAGCTCACCACCTACCGGCGCATGGCACGGGACACCGTCGACGAGGTCGTGGAAGTGCTCGGCCGAGGCGGCCGCTGCCGGACGGCGCGCTTGCAGTTGCACGGCGCCGACGGCTTCGAAGAGGTGACCGACGAGCACCTGGCGTCGAGATACGGAAGCGACGCCCGCACTGTGCAGGCGATGATCGCCGCCGATCCGTCGCTCGGGGCGCCGCTCGTGCCCTCGTTGCCGTACCTGCGAGCGGAGGCCCTGTACGCGGCCCGGTACGAGATGGTCCACACGCTGGCGGACGTGCTCGCCCGCCGCACGCGCGCCCTCCTGCTGGCAAGGGACGAGACGGCCGCCGCCGCCGCCGATGCTGCCCACCTGGTTGCCGGAGAGCTCGGCTGGGACGACACCGAGGCCGCGCGCCAAGCCGCGGACTTCCGGGCCTTGGCCGAGTCGGAGCGAATGGCCGCCGGCCTGCCCGAAGCAGCTTCCGTCTAGTGCCGATGGAGACCAACCGGGGGGCGCCCACGCCGCCCATCGCGTTCGATGGCCCGGCCGCGTCGGTCACGCGCCGCTTCGACGCCTCAGTCGTCGAAGTGGACGACGCCCTCATGGGCCGGCTGCGGTCGGCATGTGCATCGGTGCTGACCGACGAGGACGCCACCGTCGAGTCCGGCCGGGACTGGTGGCCCCTCGCAATGGCGTGGGCCCTGGACGGGACCGAACCCGGGCGGGCCGCGGTCGTAGCGCGCCCGTCGTCGGTCGACGAAGTGTCCGCCGTGGTCTCGCTGTGCAACGAGGTGCGGGTACCGGTAACGGCGGCCGCCGGGCGCAGCGGTGTCTGCGGGGCATCTGTTCCGTTGCACGGCGGCGTCCTGCTCGACATGACTGCGATGACCGGCATCGTGGACGTCGACGACCAGTCGCAGCTGCTGCGCGTCCGCGCCGGGACCTTCGGCGACGTCCTCGAGGACGACCTGCGCCTCACGTACAACGTCACGCTGGGGCACTGGCCGCAGTCGATGAACCTCTCGACCGTGGGCGGGTGGCTGGCGTGCCGGTCCGCCGGTCAGTTCTCGACGCGGTACGGCAAGATCGAGGACATGGTCGTCGGTATGGATGTCGTGCTCGCCGATGGCCGAGTCGTGCGCACCGGTGGTCCGCCTCGCGCCGCGGTCGGCCCCGACCTCAATCAGACCTTCGTCGGCAGCGAGGGCACCCTCGGCGTGATCACCGAGGCGACCCTGCGCGTGCACCCGGCGCCGACCGCCGACCGGGGCGCCGCCTACGGCTTTCCCACGTTCGTCGACGGCCTCGACGCCTGCCGGCACATTCTACGACGGGGAGCGACTCCCGCGGTCCTCCGCCTGTACGACGAAGCCGAGTCCCAGCGCAACTTCGAGGTTGGCGACCACTGCGTGCTGCTCGCGTTCGACGAAGGCGACCCGGCCATGATCGATGCGGTGATGGCGATCGTGAGCGAGGAGTGCCGCGGCGCGGCGCGCCTCGACGACGGACTGGTCGACCAGTGGATGCACGAGCGGAACGACGTGTCGGCCCTGGAAGCGCTGATCCGCCGGGAGATCATCGTCGACACCATCGAGATCGCCGGCCGGTGGGCGGCCCTGGGCCCGATCTACGACGACGTGCGGGCGGCGGTGAGCGCCGTCGAACATGTCCTGGTCGTCTCCGCCCACCAGTCGCACGCCTACAGCGACGGAGCCTGCCTGTACTTCACGTTTGCCGGCAAGCCGCCCGTCGACCGGCGGGAAGCGTTCTATGTCGCCGTCTGGGACACAGCGACGCGGGCGGTGCTGGCCCGCGGCGGCGCCCTCAGCCACCATCACGGTGTGGGCCTGAACCGCAGCCGGTTCGTGAGGGAGGCGCTCGGCCCCGCCTTCGACGTGCTGTTGGCCATGAAGACCGCGCTCGACCCGAACGGCATCCTCAACCCCGGCAAGCTCGGTCTGCCCGACCCCTTCGGCGAGGTGAAGTGGCCTTGAGCCGATGAACCGAATGGACTGGAAGGCGGTCGGGATGGGCGCCGTCGTGGCCATCGCCGTCGGGGTGCTGGCCAGCGTCGTCGCCGCCGTCATCGACCTGCCGAAGGACTCGAACGGCTGGTTCGTCTTCTTCTGGATCGACATCATCGGCGCAGGCGTCGGTGGGTTCATCGCCGGGCGGCGCCGGCTGGACACACCGCTCATGCACGGCGCCCTCGTCGGGGCCTGTGCCTACGTGGTGATCGCCGCCTTCGCCACCACGATCACCTTGGTGTCCGGCCACGCCGGGCCCGCCGTGGCTCAGGTGCTCTTCGCCGTGCTGTGGCTGGCGCTGGGCGGCACGATCGGTGGCTGGGTTGCCAGCTGGCGAGCGCAGCGGACGCGCGCTTGAGCGTCCTCGTCGTCGACGTGGGGACGAGCGGCGTGCGCGCTGCCGTCGTGCGCCCTGATGCCAGCGTCGAGCACGTGCACTACCGCGAGGTGCTGCCATCGACGCCCGCGCCGGGGTTCGTCGAGTTCGATGCTCGTGAGATGGCCGACGCCGCCCTGGACGTGGCCGCGGCGGCCCTGGCCGAGGCGGGTGCGGTGGATGCAGTCGGGATCGCCGACCAGCGGTCGTCGACGATCGTGTGGGATCGGGCCACGGGCGAGCCGGTCGGGCCCGGCGTCGGCTGGCAGGACCTGCGCACGGTCGGCATGTGCCTCGGGTTGCAGGCCCAGGGGATCCGGGTGGCGCCGAACGTCTCGGCTACCAAGCTGGCCTTCCTCCTGGACATGGCCGATTCCGAACGGACCCGCGATCTGTGCTTCGGCACCGTCGACACATGGGTGGCGTGGACGCTGTCGAAGGGCTCGCTGCACGTCACCGACCTGTCGAACGCGGCAGTGACGGGGATGTTCCGCAGCGATGGTTCGGATTGGTCCGAACCGACGCTGGAGGCACTGCGCGTTCCCCCATCGGTGCTGCCTACCGTGGTCGATTCGTCGGGCGTCGTGGGTGAGGCTCTGGCCCTGCCGGGTTCGCCGCCCATCGCCGGGATCGCCGGCGACCAGCAGGCCTCGCTGATCGGCCAGGGGTGCGTGCGTCCCGGCCAGGCCAAGATCACCTTCGGCACCGGCGGCATGCTCGACCTCTGCCTCGGCGACCGACGACCAGCGTTCGAGATGCGGGGTGAGGCTGGCTGCTTCCCGATCGTCGCCTGGCGCATCGGCGGGCACATCACGTGGGGCATCGAGGCGTTCATGCTGACGGCCGGGCAGGCCGTGGAGTGGCTGCGCGACGACATCGGGGTGATCTCGTCGTCCGCCGAGTCCGCCCACGTCGCCGCCCGCTGCGACAACACGGGCGACGTGTGGTTCGTCCCCGCCCTGTTGGGGATGGGCACGCCCGCGTGGGACTTCGGGGCGCGAGGCACACTCGTGGGCATGACCCGGGGAACGGGCCGGCCCGAGGTCGTGCGGGCCGTGCTCGAGGGTGTCGCCCACCGCGGGGCCGACCTCGTCGATGCCGCAGAGGCCGACACCGGCATGTCGATCGGCGCCCTGCGCGTCGACGGCGGGATGAGCGCCAACCCGGTGTTCGTGCAGGCGCTCGCCGACGCCACCCAGCGGTCGGTGGAGCTCTCCCCCGTCACCGAGGCCACGACACTGGGCGCCGCCTTCCTCGCGGGGATGGCGGTCGGCGTGTGGAAGAACACCGACGACGTGGCCCGAGTCTGGTCGCCGCGGGCAGTCGTCGAGCCGGCCCGCCACACCGACCGCGAGCGCTGGTATGCAGCACGGGAGCGCGCCCAGGGCTGGGTCCCCGAGCTCTCGTCCCTCGACTTCTGACTCCTCCAGTCGAGCTAGAGCCCGCGCAGACCTTGGGCGGCGACGACCGAGCCGACGACCATGAGCGCCGACGCGCCCAGCGTCGGGAGGCGTTGGAGCCACCGAGCGCCGCGTCGCTCGACGAAATCGCGGCCGATCACGAGGGCCAGGCCCACCGCGGTGAGAGTCGCGGCCAGGCCGAGGGAGAAGGCGGCGACGAGCGCCAGCCCGAGGGCGATCCGGCCCAGGGCGAAGGCACTCACCACGACGATCACCGCCGAGGGCGACGGCAGGATCCCACCGGCGCCGGCGAGGACGACCAGGCCGCGCCGCGAGAGCGGTGAGACCCCCGTCGGGAGCTCGTGCGAGTGGGAGTGGGAATGGCCGTCGTCGTGTCCGTCGTCGCCCTCGCCGTGATGGTGGTCGTGGCCGGCGTGCGCGTGGCTCGTCCGCAGCGTCCGCAACCGCGCCCGGAGGAGCCACGCGCCCACGGCGAGAACCACCACGCCGCCGGCGAAGGTGAGGATGGGATACAGCCGGTCGAGCTGCACCGACCTGCTCACGTGGAAGAGCAGGACCCCGAGGAGGAGCACGCTGCCGGTGTGCATGAGCGACACGATCGACCCCAGGAGCACGGCGTCGCTGGCCCGGCCACGGGTGCCCACCAGATACGCCGCCATCACCGTCTTGCCGTGCCCGGGCGCGAGGGCGTGCACGGACCCGACCAGGAAGGCGAGGCCGAGCATCGTGGCGATGACCCATGGCGTGAGCGCCTGGCGAGTGATCAGGTTGGCGAAGCTCCCGCCGGCGCGCGGGGCTGCCCGCCGAGCATCGATGAGCGGCAGCGGTGAGGCGCTGACGGTGCCCGGTGTGAACATGGACGTGGCCCGACGAAGATCGAGGGGCGACTTGATGAGATCGGCCGGATAGGAGCGCAGCTCGTTCGTGGCGTCTCGACTGGGCGCGTCGGTGCGCAGTACGTGGGCGTCCCCCCGCGGTGTGACGACGATCTCACGCCAGCCCACGCGGTCCGGTTCGTTGTCATCGGCGAAGCCGACGGTGCGCGGCTCGTCGGGACGACCGCCGGGCAACGCCGCGTGGAAGCGAATGGCGAGCCGCAATGTGTGGAGCCCGCCCTGGCCGAGCGGTTGTGACAGGTCGCTCGCCTCCACGTCGAGGGGCAGCCGCGTGTTGTCGACCTCGAGGGTCAGGCCGCCAGCGATGGCGCCCGCTCGCCGTCGCGCGAATCCGGCCGGGTCGGCGGCGACTGCGGCCCGCTCCTCAAAGGCCGGGATCTCCGCCTCGTCGAGCACGTAGTACACGCGCACGAGTCCCGCCGAGAGCTCGACTCGCGCATAGCGATTGACCGTGAAGTTCCCGAGAGGATGAGCGGACGCGGGCGTCGCCGACAACACAAGGGCGGCCGCAGCGAGGAGTCCCGCGAGGAGCAGCGGCCTCTTGCGTGCGTGCACGGAAAGTCTTCGGTGCCGACCGACGCCGAGGATGACTCGACAAACTGTCGATCCCAGTTCGTCATCCGATCGATGCGCCGCACCGAACTACATGCACGAGTCAGTGAACACGCTCGCCCAGGGGGGTTCTTGCATGAAGCTTCGAAGACTGTTCATCAGCGCGACGCTCGCCGCGGTGGTCGGGGTCGCCGGACTTGGAGTGACACCGGCGCAGGCGTCGAGCCACCGCGAGGCACCACTCACGGCCGCCGATCCCCAGATCGACTCGACCGATCTGTACGCGTTCGTGAGCCCCGACGCCCCGGACACCGTCACCCTCATCAGCAACTGGATCCCGTTCGAGTCGTCGACGGGAGGGCCCAACTTCTATCCGTGGGCCGAGAACACGCAGTACGACATCAACATCGACAACGTCGGCGACGCCAAGCCGCACATCACCTACCGGTGGACGTTCACGAACCACTACAAGCACCCCGACACGTTCCTCTACAACACGGGGCCGGTGAACGATCTGAACGACCCGAATCTCAACCTCACGCAGAGCTACACGTTGGAGCGCATCGTCAACGGTCAATCACAGGCCGTGGTGAGCAACGGTGTCTCGGCGCCATCGGACGCCGGCCCGGCGTCGATGCCCGACTACGGCAAGCTCCGCGGTCAGGCCATCACCAACTTCGCCGGTGGGACCGGGAAGAGCTACGCCGGCCAGGCCGACGACCCGTTCTTCCTCGACCTGCGGGTGTTCGACCTGCTCTACGGCACCAACCTCAAGGAAACCGGCAACGACTCGCTCACCGGGTACAACATCAACGCACTGGCGATCCAGGTCCCCAAGTCCGACCTGGCCCAGGGCGGCGACCCGACCAAGAACCCGGTCGTCGGCGTCTGGACGACGGCCCAGCGTCCGAGCATGAGCGTCACTGGAGCTGACGGCTCGAAGCGACTGACCGGGCCCATGGTGCAGGTCTCCCGGCTGGGCAGCCCGCTCGTCAACGAGGTCGTCGTGCCGGTGGGCAAGAAGGACTTCTTCA
>Ga0209577_10004647_pt1 | contig 12881 bp, 7 predicted proteins | sample GraSoiAngelo_109_FD_185874 | JGI IMG/M metagenome (GOLD analysis project Ga0209577, IMG submission 185874) | Grasslands soil microbial communities from the Angelo Coastal Reserve, California, USA - 14_0903_12_20cm (SPAdes) (version 2) | ecosystem: Environmental > Terrestrial > Soil > Grasslands ... | reverse complement strand
CAGGATGGGGATCCAAGACCGCAGCGGCTATTTTCTCGCAATATCCTCACCTGGAAGATATTCCGAAAGATTGGCGTCACTGGGATCCGATGGTACGGAGAGCGCGTCCCCTTGCCGAATCTCTTTTTGCTGCGTGGGAAGATGCGCTGCTGTTTCGCACTCTGGCGACACTTCGAGTCGATGTTCCCGTATTCACCTCCATTGACGATTTGCTGTGGAGAGGCCCGGCTGAGGATTTCAAACGGACCTGTGAGCGCATGAAGGCGCCTGGACTGGGCCGGCGCGCCTTGGCAAAGAACGCGAGCCAAACATTGCCGTAATCACCCGCCGCGCAGTGTCTGTGAGGGCAACCACAGGCTGAAAACGAAAATATTACAGCGCGTTGAATTACAAAGCTTGAAAAGCGCCGCCGACTTGGCGTAAACGTGGAAGGAGTCCCGCCCAGTTCGGCGTCTGGAGCGAACCGCTATGCGCCAACTCTGGCAGAATCTTCGCTACTCCCTGCGCGCCCTGCGCAAGAATCCCGGCTTCACGACGGTCGCCATTCTCTCGCTCGGTCTTGGCATCGGCGCGAATGTCGCCATCTTCACCCTGATCAACGCGCTGCTTCTCCGTGATCTTCCGGTCCCGCACCCGAAGCGCCTCGTGGAACTCTCTCTCGTCCGCCAAGGTCACAAAGGCACTTTCTCCTATCCCATGTTTCGCGAACTCGACCGCGGACAACGCATCTTTTCCGGTTTGATTGGATGGGCTGAGTCCATAAGGCCCAATGTCGAAGTAGGCGGCGTGTTTGCGCAGGGCAATGTCCTCGGCGTCACTGGCAATTACTATTCGGAACTAGGCGTGCCCCCCTCTTAGGCCGCTTGCTCACGTTAGAAGACGTAAATCCTCACGCGGGCTTTTTATCTTAGGTTTCGATTGTCTACAAGCAGCTTCGGTAAGTTTCAGAATCAAAGCAATCGTACGCTTGTTCAAGGGATCGCCTGGCAGAAAGCAATCGCTTGGGACCAACTGTTCTCAGTGCTTCCCTCTGCCAACAACTTGCGATACGTTGCTTGAGCATCTCTTTGCAGGGCGAGGAAGGAACTCTGCCCGCAGCCGTCTTTCGGGTGTAGCTAATGGAGGGCTGTTGTCAGCAAAAAATAGGCGATCAATATTCTGCAGCCTTGCACAGAACAACGGGTGCGTTTTCCTCAAACTGATGCTGCTCGCTGTGCCTCCACTTCTCATCATCCCGTCTTTAGGCGGTGGGAAATCTGCTGGCACCGTAGTGCAGTTTGTCGACGTGACCTCGGAAGCGAAGATCAACTTTAAGCACGAAAACGGGGCCTCGAAAGACAAACTTATGGTTGAGACCTTTGGCTCCGGAGTGGCTTGGATTGACTACGACAATGACGGATACATTGACCTTTTCTTTGCGAACGGGGCCAATTTTTACGAGGGGAAACCGTCGCCAGGGAATGTGCTTTTGCAAAATACAGGCAAAGGGACCTTCGTGGACGTGACCAAAGAGGCTGGCCTGGCCGGAAACGGTGGATTCGCGACCGGTGTGGCGGTCGGAGACTTCGACAACGACGGATTTCTCGACATCTATGTCACTGGATTCGGCGGAAATACTTTGTATCACAACAACGGCAACGGCACCTTCACGGATGTGACTGACAAGGCCGGCGTGAAGGGCGGCGGATGGAGCAGCAGTGCGGGCTGGTTCGATTACGATCGAGATGGGTTGCTGGATTTATTCGTTGTTCGATACCTGGATTATGACCCGAAGAAGAATCCGTATTGCGGGCTCCGGAAGGAGGGGTACCGCATGTACTGCGATCCGCGGAATTTCGATGGTATGACTAATCTGTTTTATCACAACAATGGTGATGGCACCTTTACAGAAGTTTCGAAGGCCGCTGGGGTCGCTAATCCCGCTGGTAAAGGACTGGGCGTTGCCTTCGGTGATTTCAACAACGATGGGTGGCCCGATATCTTCGTCTCCAACGATACCGTTCGCAATTTTCTGTACCTGAACAACGGCGACGGCACGTTCACGGATATCGCTTATTCGGCGGGTGCTGGCTATGACGTGAACGGAAGGGCTCGCGCAGGAATGGGCGTAGAGATGGCCGATTTCGACGGGGATGGTTTGTTGGATCTTTTCGTCACGAATTTTTCGGAAGAACATTATGGTCTGTATCGCAATCTGGGCAACAACACTTTCGAAGACGTCGCGCGGAAGGTAGGGTTGAGTTCGAGTTTTTCACGCTTGGGATTCGGAGCCAAATTATTCGATTTCGACAACGACGGACAGACGGACATTTACGCGACGAACGGACATGTGACTGATAACGTGGAGCTCTATCATCCTGGCCTGACCTATATGCAGACGGACTTGCTCTACAGGAATGAAAACGGACATTTCCGAGATGTTTCGTCAGAGAGCGGACCGGCGCTTCAAACCATGCATGTGGGACGTGGATTGGCCATCGGAGATTACGATAATGATGGTGACCTGGACATCGTCATCTCCAACTGCGGCCAACGCCCCATGTTGCTTAGGAATGACGGTGGAAACAGGAACCATTGGATCGCCATCAAAGCCCGCGGCAAGGAAAGCAACTCTTTTGGTGTCGGCGCCAGAGTCCGCGTCACTACCGCAGCCAGAACACAAGTGAAAGAAATCGGAAATGCTGGCAGCTATCTGAGCAGCAGCGACCTGCGGCTCTATTTTGGCCTGGGAAATGAAAAAAAGGCCAAAAGCCTGGAAATTATTTGGCCCAGCGGGAAGAAGCAGACGCTGACTGATGTGGAAGGCGATCGAATGGTGCTCCTCGAAGAGGTCAATGCGAAAAGGTGAAAGCCTCTCAACGTGTATTGGAGGGCCACGTCTTGGCGCTGCGAATAATTTGCTCGTGAAGCGCAGGCTCAACGGGGGTCTTGAGTTCGTCAGCGTCCAAAGCATGTTGCAGGGCCTGCTGGTATTTTCCTTGTCGAAATAGAACTTCGGCCAGCTGGCGATGCGCTTCTCCCCGGCTAGGAGCCAGTGCGAGTACTTTTAGGTAGGCTGCGATTGCTTGGGATTGATCTCCCACTTCCTGGTAAGTCAGGCCACGTTCAAAGAAAGTGTCCGCCTGCAGTTGTTGATAGTACGTATTGTTCAAGACTGATGTTCCGTCAGGAAACGCCAGCGCCAATTCTCGCAGCGCCAGCTCTGGCATCTTCTTCAAACGAAACGCCTGTCCGAGGCGTAAGTGTCCTTCCGGCCTGCCGGGAGCGGCAGCGACCGCTTTCTTGTAAAGTTCAATCGCGCCATCCAGATCGCCTTTCTGGAAATAGATAGACCCGAGGGACAGATATATGTCTGGAATGGGGGCTTCCGACTTCGCGGCTGTTTCCAATTCACGAACCCCTTCCTCTTTCTTTCCAGTATCCAAATAGGCGAGGCCTAAGTAATAGTGCGCCACAAAAAAGGAGGGATCTGCTTCCAGCGCCTTTTTGTTCTGCTCCGCGGAAAGTTCGGGATTTCCTAATTTACGGTTTGCCTCTCCCAACAGCGAAAGAAGATGTGGAACATTGGGCCGGTTACGCAAACCCAATTCCAGTTCTTCCTTGGCCCGCTCGGGATTTCCCCAGTCGAGATAAATCCTGGCCAGGTAGAATCTAGCCCAAATCAACCCCGGATCCAGAGCAAGTGCCTGCACAAACTCTGACTTAGCTTCACTGATCGCTTCGTAGGATCCGTGCATCAGATGGGCCTGCCCAAGGAGCTGATGGGCCATGCCGGATCGCGGATCAAGAGCCACTGCGCTTCGCAGTTCCTCGAGCGCTTTATCCTTTTCATTTTGCTGGAGAAAGGTCGCACCACGGCTCAATGCGAGCTGAAAAGCAATCTTCTTGGCGGTCAGTGCATCTAGCCTCCGGAGAACAACAAAGCCCAAACTAGGATGAAAAACCTGTACCAAGGCTCCTTCGGTTGCATTCTCGATTTGTTGCCTGACTTCAAGGGGCAACTCGTCCAATCGCAGTGGACCCCAAACTCCTCCGTTGGCCGCCGTTGAATGGGTCGAGCATATTTCAGCTACTTCAGCAAAATCCTGACCTCCATTCAGTAACGCTAGTGCGTGGTCGAGTTCCGCTTGTGTTTTCACGGTGATGGTCTGCACGTACACCTGGGATTCTTTCTGCGGATGTGAAGCAGGCGAAAGTGCCAACAAGCGACAGACGCAAAGCATCAAGGTGAACAGGCTGATCATTTTGAGTGCATGGTAGCACATCATGACACTACCGGAATTGCTTCGAATGCTGTGTAAGAGGGCCAAAATCAAGATGCAATCATTCATTCAAATTCCAAGCAGGCTGCACGGATGGTAGGTCTGCATTGTTGTTCGTCGCATCTGCCTTCTGGATCCTCGCCACAGAATTCAAGATCGCTCAACTAGCGTACCCCCAATTATCCAGACCCTTGCGTTCTGTTTCTTTCGTGTGCGTTCTATTTCATTCGAATTGTTATTTGTCTCCTTGACATCGGGCTTGTGAGTCGTATGATTCGTCCAAATATAGCTCTATTTGCCGACCTGAGTTCAATTCTCGGAACCGGGGGGTTGGCGGAAATGGCTTCTGGGCGTATGCATCAAAGGGAACGATCAGTTGTGCAGGGGGGCTTGGGCGTCGAGGCAAGCTTAGCTAGAGGGGGTTGGATGGAAGAACGGTATCGGAAAGCACTTGAAACCATCCGAAACTGGGGACGGGATTGCAGGGTCTTCGTCGTGTCATTGGCGCTCTCGGGCTTGCTGACTCTTCTCAGTTCCATGGCCGTGGCCCAAACAGGATTCTCAAGCTTACGGGGGAATATCACGGACGAATCAGGTGGCGTCGTGCTCGGCGCACAAATCACGCTGACAGAGCCTGCCACTGGGGTACAGGTTCGTATCGCAGTTTCTGACGCGCAGGGCAACTTTGAATTCCCGAACCTGAAGCCAGGAACCTATCAGGTGAGATGCGAAATGAAGGGCTTCAAAGTTTTTGTCGCGGAGGACACCCAGTTGGACGCCGGCCAGACCCGGCGCTTGGATATCCGGCTCTCAGTGGGTAACGCCACAGAAACTGTGGAAGTGCGCGAGGGCGCATCGCTCATCAACACCGAAGGGGGAACCATCAGCGCGCAACTCGACACAAAGCAGATTGAAGACACGCCGCTGATCGACACCTATCCTTCTCCACTCGCCATGTTTGCCACGTTGCCCGGTGTTCAGGGCAACGGCTGGGATCTGAAGATTTCAGGGCAGGATGCCAACGAGCAGTCTTTCCAAATGGATGGAGTGAGCAACGATCGCGCGGGCGAACAAGCCAACACCAGCAAATTCGTTCAGGAAGCCACGGTGACAACGGTCAACGCTTCGGCGGACAGCGCGCGTGTGGTTGCGTACAACCTAACGTCCAAGCGTGGCCAGAACGAATTCCATGGCATGGCGTACTATCAGCATTTCAATGCCGGTCTGAATGCCATCCCGCATCCTCAGACCAAAAGGACGGCGTACATCCAGCATGATTGGCAGGCGGAACTAGCGGGTCCCATTTGGAAGAACCGTACCTTCTTCTATTTCTCTTGGTACGAGCAGTTGATACCGCTGGGCTCGTTCAATCTTGCCACCGTTCCGACGCAAGCGATGTGGAACGGCGACTTCACTGGATTTCCCGCACTCACTGATCCGCAAACCGGTCAACCGTTCCCGAACAATAAGATTCCGACGAATCGGATTAGCTCGGTCTCGGCCGCGCTCCAGCAGTATTTCCCGCAGCCGAATATCGGTGATCCGACAGTATTTAACTTCAATAATTTTAGCTGGATCCATCCTTACAATTCTCAAAATTACCGCGGGGACTGGCCATTCTTCCGCATCGATCACAATCTCACTTCGAAGAACTCCATCTTTGTAAGATGGCTGCAGCGAAAAACCCCATTCGTCCTGCCCGGCGGGCTGCCCAGTACGTTCTGGACCAGATTGCGTGACCATCGCCAGACCGTCGTGACGGACATTCACGTCTTTTCGCCCAGGGTCGTGAACACGTTCCGCTTTGGCTATAACACCGACTATATCGTGGATGGCGCGTCGGAGGCCGGTCAAAAGCCGCTCGACGGCGGTGAAGTGATAACGAAGATTGGCCTCCAGGGGGTCAATCCAAGCGGTTACAACGTAGCAGGAGTGCCAACCATGGCCATTAGTGGCACAAGTTGGTTCAGTGGCGTCAACGGTGGTGTAAAGAATGACGATCGAACTTTCTCTTACGAAGACAGTGTGACCTGGGAAAAGGGACGTCACATTTGGAAATTCGGTGGTGACATTTCCGCCTTCAGGTTCCACAGCGGTGTTGTCCCCGATTATGGTTTCTTCACTTTTAGCGGCGCGTTTACCGGCGGCGCCCTAGGCAGCGGTTTTGCCGATTTCTTGCTCGGATTGCCGTTCAGCATCAGCCGATCCGACCCTCTCGTGAATCGAACGATGACCAATAAGGAACTCGGATTCTATGCCATGGACACCTTTAAGGTGACGCCGCGGCTGACCTTGGACTATGGACTGCGCTGGGACTACTATGCCATGCCGACGTTCACAGACGGTCTGATGTACAATTTTGATCCTGCGACCGGCACGGTTCTCGTTCCTCAAGATAAGCTGCAAAAAGTCAACCCCCTTTATCCTGCCGTTGGCAGCCAAGGCTGCGCACTCATTGCTCCAGCCCCGTGTATCCCACTTGCCGCCGGGAAGGTCACTCCAGATGCCGACCCGCATAATTCTCGCCCACGCATTTCCGCGGCTTACCGTTTGGGCAAGGACTTCGTCATTCGCGGCGGATATGGACAATTCACGGAGCGTTATAGCCGCTTTTATTCTGATTTGCAGGATAACCAGCACCCAGGTCCTTTCGCTCATCTTTCCGAGTCCTTCACACACCAACCTGGGCAGCCGCTTTTCTCTTTCCCTAACCCATTTCCGAGTGCGGGCCAGCCTGATCCGCCGCCGGGTCAGAGCGTGACGGCACTCCCGCGGAAGTGGTACGACGGGACCATCCATCAGTACAATCTCAGCATCGAAAAGGAAGTCGCCAAGATGGGCCTGCGCGCCTCCTACATTGGCTCGCGCAGCGTCGGGTTGAACTTCATTTCGAACTCGTATACTGGTTCATACCTCAATGTGAACGTACTACCGGCGAGCACAGCTCCGGCAAATACAAAAACCCTGCCCTTCCCGAATCTTTCTGGGGTTTACGAGTACAGGGATAACGGCGAAGCTAGATACAATGCGCTACAACTCGAAGCCTCCAGAAAACAAGGATGGGTTACCTTTGATGTGCATTACACCTTGGCATCGAGTCTGAACAACATTTTCAACACCGATGACGTCTCCCAGCCCACGAAAGCCTGGGCCGTGGACCACGGATTACGGCGAAACCTGCTTACCATCACCTCTGTCTGGACTCTTCCCTTTGGCAAAGGCCGACAGCATATGACCCATGCGCCCCAAGTTGTGGATGCTCTTGTGGGTGGATGGGGAGTCCAGACCATTAGTTACTTTGGTTCGGGCGACTACATGACGCCGTTTTTCTACGGGTTCGATGTGGCAAACAACAACTTCAATTCCTATATCCCGGATGTGATCCCTGGCACCAACGGCAATCTGCCGGCGGGCGAGCGCACGCAGAGCCGGTGGTTCAACACGCCGGTTTATCACCAAGATCCGAACACTGGATTGTTTGTTTATGACCACGTCGGCGCCTTCAAGGTTCCGGGTTGTCCCGACACCGATCCATTGTGCTTGAACACCGCCAATGTGGCTCCGGGGCGTTTCGGAAACGCAGGATTCAACACAATTATAGGTCCGCGCCTGAATGTGCATCATCTCAGCGTAGCGAAGACGTTTCATTTGACCGAGCGTGTCGGGATGACCTTCACGACCGCGATCTCGGATCTTTTCAACCACCCGCACTTCTATGATCCGGATACCTATATCAACGCGCAGGATGTAGGGCAACTGATCTATGCGCGGCCCGATTATGAGCCCGAGAAGGCCGGGCACCGCCAGATCTCGTTCAAACTGCGGTTCGAATTCTAAGGTTTAAGCCAACCGGGAGTGGGAGAGCTTCTCCCACACCCTCATTTTTGTTTTTGTCTCAACACCCTCTTTTCTCAATGTTTATGAGGTTTGTAAAAAGATTTCGCGTATTGCTCCTCCTCCTTCTTCCTTGTGTGTTTTGGATCACTGCCCAGCCTCAAGTCAAGCCGCCGACAGGCGAAACCTATTCACCTGGCACGGCGTCCTGCCGGAAGTGCCACGACAAAATTGTCGATAGTTTCACGGAAACCGCGCATTTCAGGACCTCGAGTCTCGCGGATGCGCACACCATCAAGGGTAGTTTTTCAGAGGGCAAGAATGTTCTTCGCACGCGGTCCGAAGCCACGTACTTCAAAATGGAACGGCGTTTGAGTGAAGGTGAAGACGCCTTCTACCAAACCGCGTATCAATACACCGAGTCTGGCATGAAATCTCGGACAGAGCGAATCGCTCTGGTGATTGGGTCAGGTAGGAAAGGGCAGTCCTATCTTTACTGGAAGAACGGTCTCCTGTTTCAATTGCCCGTATCGTTCTTGGTTGAGCGTGAGGGGTGGGCAAACAGTCCGGGATATGCCGATGGCGACGTGAATTTCGACCGGTTGATTCCTCCTCGATGTTTGGAATGTCACGCTACGTCATTTAAGATCGAGGGGGCACTTCCCGCAATCAGATACTCACGCGATTACGAACTTGGGATCTCCTGTCAGAAGTGTCATGGTGATGGCAGTAGGCATGTGGAGTATCACGCTGGCCATCCCGGAGAAACTGAGGGGAAGTATATCCTCAATCCAGCGCGGTTTTCGAGGGAGCGAAAACTGGACAACTGCGCGTTGTGTCACTCAGGCATGCGTGAACTGAAACGGCCATCCTTTTCCTACAAGCCTGGAGAAAGGCTGGAAGAATTCCTGATGCCAGCGACGACCGCAACCAACCCCACCCCGGACGTCCACGGCAATCAGGTTGGGTTGTTGGAACTGAGCAAGTGTTTCCGCTCAAGTCCGGAAATGTCTTGCTCGACCTGCCATAATGTCCATCAACAGGAAGGAGACCTTCACGAGCTGGCTCGGCGCTGCCTGCAATGTCACCAAGTCAATCAATGCAAAATGCCTCGTAAGTCCGGAGTACATCTGAACGAGCAGTGTGTTGACTGTCACATGCCCAATCAAAAGTCCAAGGTCATCCGCATCGATACAACGACGACAAAGTATCCCGTTCTCTATCGGAATCACCACATCGCTGTATATCCCGGATCGCCAGATTAATTCGCTGTGCCGCCGCAATGTTCGGGCTGAGAAGCCGTCTCTGGCGAATTGTTACGGGAACCGATCGTACCGGCAATCGGGTGTGAACGTGCAGGCCGCAGGAGCCGATCTTGATGCCATTGCCCACCGCTACCAGAAGGCAAATCCTGGCGGACCATTTCCACTCCCAGAAAAATTCTCGATTGTGCCGCAAACCCTGCTCGACAGTCTTATCGGGGGATTCAAGAAAACAATATATGGCTTGCTCGCTGCAGTCCTGCTTTTGCTACTAATCGCCTGTGGTAACGTTGCGAACCTTTTGTTGGCTCGTGCAACCGCGCGAGACAGGGAAATGGCCATGCGCTCCACGCTGGGTGCCTCCCGCGCTCGCCTGATCCAACAATTGTTTACAGAGAGCTTCGTGCTTGCAGCGGTCGCCTCGATCACTGGCTGTGCCTTGGCGTATTTCGCTTTAACAATCGTCGTGGCGCTCATCCCTGCTGGAACACTCCCAGAGGAAACCCTAATTCACATGAATGCGCCAGTTCTTTTGTTAGCACTGGGCATAACGCTTCTGACGACGATCCTGTGCGGTCTTGCTCCGGCTCTCCACACGATGCGCGGCGACTTGCAACCGCGGCTCACGGGCAGCGGCAAAGGCGTTGGAACTACTTTTCGTCATGGCAAACTGCGGGCCTCTCTGGTGATTGGCGAGGTTGCTCTTTCTATCGTCTTGTTGATTGGCGCTGGCCTCGTGATGCGCAGCTTTCTTCTGCTGACGCGCGTGGACCTGGGATTCGATCCACAAAACGTTCTCTACTTTCGTCTCTCTCTGCCCAAGGCCTATAACACCGACGTGGACGTCACGCGAGAAAAGAAGAATGCGCTTACTCGCCAAATCCTCGACCGGCTTCGTGATCTTCCCGGCGTGATCTCCGTTTCCGAATCGATTGAGGAACCACCGCTGCAAGACGAATGGAGCGACACGATCATTCCCGGCAAGACTCATACTGAACGTTGGCAGACCACACTTGAGTCGGTTAGCGAAGGTTATTTCCAAATGCTCGGCGTGCCTTTGATTCGCGGCAGATTGTTCTCCGAAGACGATGTGAGTGCTGCTCGCCAAGTTATTGTATGGTTGTAAATCAGGCTTTTGTTCGCCATTATTTTCCGAACGAAGACCCGCTCGGCCGACAAGTCAAGATGGACGTTCTCGACCGTACCTTTCTGGATGCGCCGCACGACACTTACTAGCCAAATCTCGGGTGTTTCAACCACGGATGCATCGACATTCCAAATCTTTCAGCGATTGCTGCAACGCTTGCGCCGGTACATGCCGCGATTGCTCTCATTCTGCTCGCCGGCCTAGCCGCGTGCCTGCTGCCTGCCCGCCACGCGGCACAAACCGATCCACTCGTGGCTCTCCGTTACGAGTGATGCTTCCGTAGCCCGAAGGTGACGTCGGGCCTCTGGGATACTTGCGCATCCGTACTGAACTGTCTCTGAAGCTCGCAGCCCTAGCCAAGTGGAATGCGAAGCCATTAGGCTCTCGCGATGGCGAGTATTCCCAGAACGCAGCACGATCCTGAAGCCAGAATACGCAGCGCCTTCTGTGGAAGCCTGTTGCGGATCTGCAGGCCCAAGGTCAGTGCCGCAGTGCCTTTGGTCATGAGCGCCAGCATAGCGCCTGTCCAGGTTGCAAGAAGCAGGTTAGACTTCAACACAAGGGCGGCAGCTGCGATTTGGCCCGGGTCGCCCCACTCAGTGAGGAAGAATGAGCTGAAGGAGACAAGAATACCCCTCGACCAATTGCCCCGCTTCGTGTTCTCTTGGCCTTTCTCCGGTGGTTCCTCGACCCAGATCAGGACCGCTGAGACAAAGAATGCCACCGCGCTGACCACGTATGTCCAATGCCCCTGAATTCGCATGATGGCGCTGCCCAGCAAAGTGGCTGCCACCATCTTCGCTGCGCTGGCGACAGTAAACGCGGCGAGCACCGCCGCCCAGTGGAAGCGTAGTGCGAACGACGTCAAAGCATAAATCGACTTGTCGCCCACCAACTCGGCGAGGAAAACCGACCAAAAGGCCAAAAGCGCACTAGCCCCGAATGTACCTGCCGCGCTCATAGCCACTCTATTTTCAAGACCGGGTGCAGCTCAATGACGTTTGGCGCGGCTCCGGTGGCCCTGTGCGCACGGTCGAAGAATCCGACACCGGTGATTCGCGCAGCTGTTGGCTTCACGGCTGTCTGGAAGGTGGGCATGGGAGCTTCACCGCTTTTCTCGGGTGTGCGGAACGATTCCGGCACCTTGAACTTCGGTGCAGAAGGAATAGGAAAGTCCCCCGAAAGCGAATTTCTTGGCACCAGCTTCTTGCCTCCGGGAGGCAAGACAAAGTCATTGGGATTCAAATTGTGGACCAGCTTGTCATCCACGGCTTGGCGGGCTTCCTGGATGTTCGCCAGCCATGGCGAATCGCCGATGAAGGTTGTGGCCGGTGTTGGAACTTCCGCCACCAGAGTGGCTCCGCTGGCGCCCTGGAACACTAGATGATAATCACCATCTGCTTCCTGGTTGAGGACAGTGATGTTCCCCTCCACGCGCCAGATGGTGGTCTCCACCGGCTGCGCACGCTTGTTTTGAAACTCCGGAGGATCGGCCTTGATATCCTCCAATCCTGCCGGACGAGGCATGCTAATTAGCTCTTCCACTGTGGCCGGCACGATTCCAGGGCCCAGATCCTGCCCATTGACAACGTTCTTGCCTACCTCGTTGCGATCCGGGTCTTGCCCCGTCTTTACCGGCCATCGCTCCGAACCCGGCTTGGTCACCAATTCCGGCATGGCGGCCTGCGGTGCTGGCTCGGCTTGCGTTCCGCCGTGCACGCCGCAAGCAGCCTTGATTTGCAAGGCGACCGCGGAGCTTACAGTGGGCAGCCGGTTCACATCTGTGATCGGTCCAGCGCCAAAGCCCCCGCCGCCACCACCCCCACCGTTCCCGCCATCGCCGCCGCTGCCGTTGCCCCCGCCTCCACCATTCGTTCCACCCCCGCCAGCGGCACGCCCAAAGACGACATAGCGGGGTGTCGCATCAAGATTGTCCCCGTCCTGGTTGCCGATCAGCGAAAAACCCGCAGCCGCAAAGAGCTTGCGGTCGGGAAATACGGGCCGCGCCGTGAGGTAGTCACCCCACTCAAAGTGGCCCTGCGAATCGGGTAACGGGCTCCGGTCGCCTTTGCCCGCCACTGCGCTCTTGCGATCGCCGCTGAGGAATCCCACCACATGCGAGGGGAACACCGCTCCTCCGATCATGTAGGAAACACCCACCTCGTTGTCTGCGTTGGTTGCCAGGCCGGCATAGCAGATGGCGGAGTCAGCGTCGAAAAGGTTCACGTTCTCAATCACACCCATGTCCGCGCTGTTCATTCGCGCCATCTGAACGAACGGTTTCGGGCGATGATTGGAATCAGCGTCCACGCCCCACGCGAACCACAATTCGTTGCCAGCCAAAGTGGCGCCGGTTATCCGCGGGTCGGCCCGGTC
>Ga0209577_10004646_pt1 | contig 12881 bp, 9 predicted proteins | sample GraSoiAngelo_109_FD_185874 | JGI IMG/M metagenome (GOLD analysis project Ga0209577, IMG submission 185874) | Grasslands soil microbial communities from the Angelo Coastal Reserve, California, USA - 14_0903_12_20cm (SPAdes) (version 2) | ecosystem: Environmental > Terrestrial > Soil > Grasslands ... | reverse complement strand
CTGTAAACCCGGTGACGCAAATGTCCCCAAAATTGCCCTGGCGCTCTGCGTTAGTAAAAACATTGATAAAAGTGGTCGAGGACGGATGGTCGAACCGCTGCGCTTGATAATCAAAGAAGAAGAACAGCTTGTTCTTCACGACTGGTCCACCGATCGTGCCGCCGAACATGTTCCAGCGCAGGGGGTTTCTGGGAGCCCCACCAAATCTGTTTTCCCATGAGTTGGAGTTGAGTTTGTCATTGCGGAAGAACTCCCAGACGTCGCCATGAAAGCTATTGGTACCGGACTTGATGCTGGTACTGATAATTCCGCCCTGGAAGTTTCCGAATTCGGCAGACGCATTCTGCGTGATCAGATTAAATTCCTGAATCGCATCCGGCGCCGGCGTATAACCCAGCAGGTTGTCTGATACCTGGTTGTTGTCCATTCCGTCCAGGATAAAGTTATTCGCCTGCTCGCGATTTCCGTTAATGTATGGCCTGGCTCCGTTGGCCGTATTGTCGCCGTTGTTAAAATTTGTAGGATCGGGCGACACCGAACCAGGCGACAGGAGAGTCAACTCAACATAGTTGCGAGTGGCTAGGGGCAGCCGGTCATTAGTAGCAGAATCAATGATGGTGTCGACCTGAGTAGTCTCGGTCTTTAGGATCGGGGCGGTGCTCGTAACTTCGACCGTTTCCGTTACCTTGCCCATCTTCATCTGTACGTCGATTGGTGCCGTCTGATTCAGCACCAGCGTGAACGGTGGGTGCACTGCCGTCTGGAATCCCGGCGCTGAGACTTTGACCGTGTAGTTGCCTGCTGGGACGCGCGGCAAGTTATATACGCCTGCGTCATTTGTCTTGGCTGTCCAGACGGTTCCACGCTCGGTATCGGTCGCGGTTACGCTGGCACCGCTGATCGGTGCGCCACTAGGATCAGTGACAGTGCCAACAATCGCAGCAGTGACTTCCTGGGCTGACAGGGGCGCGAGACTGCCAAGCATGGCGACGAACAGCAGAAGGACTACGGCAAAGCTGATTGACCGGTGCATCACAGAACCTCCTGGAAGGCGCTTGTGAACCATTCCCCCACGACAGGACAGTAGTCACAGAGCCAAGTGGGATAATGCTATATAGCAAAGCGGCACAGACCGTCAAGAAAAAAATTATGTTTTTGCAAAATTTTCTTTAGAGCTGCGCGAGCACGCACTATATAGCAGGTGGGTGGCTTTGGAGTTCTTCGCTTTTAGACACTCGCTTTGAGACTTATTCACCCGGCTAGGCACTGATGGGAAACCCCAACTGCACGCAATTCCCCTCGATGCTAGCACGTTCCCAATGATTTCTCAGAGTTTTTGCTTTACAAACCCTGCCCAGCGCGGTTACCGTATCCAGTCGGGAGAGATATATAGCGCATCGGCCCTTCGCCGAGGCATGGTTTTGCCTGGCTTGTCGAGGGACGATGCTGTTGAAGCGCTATAGCGGACCCAAGATCGGCGTGGAGTCGTTCGATTTTGCCGGGCGGCTACGTGCGCGAGGTTTCCATGCCAGAGAGTCGAAACGGGACGCCAGCATATCAGCGGATTCAGGCCGCAATTTTGAAGCGCATCGAATCCGGTCAACTAAGGCCGGGCGATGCTGTCGATTCAGAACGGCAACTGGCGAAAATCCACAGAGTCAGTTTAATGACAGCACGGCATGCCCTGGCCGTGCTCACCCGTGATGGCCTGGTCGATCGCAGGCCTGGTGCCGGCACCTTTGTTGCCGCGCCAAAAATTCATTTCAACAAGCTGATGAGCTTCAGCGAGCAAATGGCCAGCCGCAGCCTTCCGGCGCGCTCCAAAGTTTTATCCTGCGGCATTATTGATGGAGAACAGGAAATTGCCGCGCGGCTGGCTTTGCCGGCGCAAAGCCGCTTGGTGAAAATCGAGAGAGTTCGACACGGCGCCAACGAACCGTTTGCAGTAGAAACTTGCTATTTGTCCGCTGATGAGTTTGGCGACCTCACCAAAGCGCCCCTGGAACGCGGCTCATTATTCTCTTTGCTGGAGCGCGATCACGGACTCTCGCTCGCCCATGCGGATGAACAAATCGATGCCACCGCTGCGGATCCTCGAACCGCGAGTCTTCTGGGCATCTCGCGTGGCCAACCGCTGCTGCGAATCCGTCAGGTCATCTTCTCAACCGAAGGAAAGCCCGCCATCTACGCGCTCGGCCTTTATCGCTCCGAGCGGCATACGCTGTTGGTACGTCGATATCGGTAATGGCCACAATCAGTATTTGTTCGCCGCTCGCGTCCGGTTACTCTTTGCTCCGGGCGCGAGCTAGACGAGTGAGGTGATAGACGAGCATGTGATCCGGTAACAAGAACACTTTTTGCAAAGTAGCATCAGCTTCTGCCGTTCTGCCCAATGCCTGCTGAAGTGATCCCATGTTATAAAACCACCACGCTGAAAGATTATTCGTGCCGCTGGTCTCTTCCGCTTGCTTGAGAGCAGACTCAAGCCGCTTTTGCCACTGCTCCGGATCAAAGCCGGGCAATTTTTGTGCGGCTGACCAAGCCCACCGGAGCTCGGGAGCGGAATCCGAGGAAGCGGCAGCCGCGAAACGTGCCTGCGCTTCAGCAGACTTGCCGCAACGCAAATAAGCAGAGCCGAGCAGATAATTCGTCCTGGCCGATTTGAGAACCGGCTCCAAGCCGTCGCGTGTAAAAGCTAGCCCGGCCACTGCCGAGCCTAGGTGCTCTGCCACGTCCAGCGCCTCGGCGCAGCGGCCCTGATTTGCTAGAGCGAGTGAGCGCTGCACTTGGACGTCAATCCAGACCTGACGGACATTCGTCCCACCCTCTTCTCGAGGAAAAAAACGGTTCTGGAACAAAGCCGTGGCTCGTTCGTAATTTCCCGCTTCTGCGAGGTTCAGAATAAGCTCAAAAATGAGCCCGGAAGGCATCTTCGCAGGGTCCGGATATTTCTCCAGGGCTTCGACACGTTCGCGCGGGGGACGGCCTAAAAGGCTAAGTGTCTGGTCGAGGCCGAAGTAGACTGCCAAGTTATTTGGATCGCTACGAAGCCCGTCGTGAAAAGCTGCGAGAGCGCGCTCCGGGTCGTTCTTGACGCGGAGCAGAGCCAGACCGGTACTCGCATCGAGGACGGGAATCTGCGGGTTAAATCTGCGAGCCTCAGCCCACTCGCTGAGCGCAGCATCTGCCAATCCGCGCGAGAAATAAAATGTTCCTAGCAGATAGTGAGCAGTGGCATCTGCGGAATTCGCCTTCAGTGCCGCTTTTAGCACGGTGATTTCCTCGGCGCTGTTTGGGAAAACATAGGCAGTCGAAAGTCTCGATGCAGCGCTGTAATCGACGGAACCCGACTGCCCCAGTTTCTCTCTGCAATAACCACGGAAGTAGGCGACCATCGGGTGATTCTGCGGGGCGAGAGCGCCTGGCTCACTTTCGTCGGGTGTCGCCGCCGGATATTCGCGAGAGAGCACCCCTAAGGCTCGCTGATAGAGACCCAGGCGCATGTACTGCGCGGCAATGTTCAATACCCGGTTGGCGTCGTTGGCGAGGTGCCGCAAGTCCGGATCGCCAACTTCTTCCCGGAGAAAATAACTTAGTGGAAAACGTGCCAGCCATTCCTCCGCGAGTGCCCGTGCCTTCGGAGCTTCACCAACCGCATATTGCAGAGCAACTAACTCTTCCGCGCTACGAAGATCGTCTGGCGAAGCGCGGAGGCTTTCGGCAAGATAACGCGCTGCGCTAGGCAGGTCACCTTCACGCGCCAGCAACTCACCCAGGCGCACTGCCGCCGCGGCTCGAAATTGAGGTAAGCGCAGCGCCTCTTCGTACGCGGCTTGTGCGCGGCGGATGTCGCCAAGTCCGTCATACGCGAGGCCCAGGTAATAGGAAATTTCGGTGTCCGATGTATCCCGGCGATGGACCGGTTCGAGAAACCTCGCTGCTTCGTCAGAGCGGAGCAGGGTTGCTGCCAAACGCCCAGCCGATTTCTGCGCAGCAAAGCTGCTGGGGAACTTTGAAAGCACCTCTTTATTGGTCCCAAGTGCCAGAAGAATCTCTCCGTTCAATTCTTCCTGCTTTCCGACTTCCAGCCAATCGTCTTCAGTTTGCCTTTCTGGAGGTACACGATACGAGGGCTGCGGCCCCACGAGAATTTCAGATTCCGGCGTCCAATCGTATTCGCCTTCTCTCTGGCGCAGCAGAGTCGCGCCTCGAGAGTTCCGAAGCTCGAAGGTATACTTCCGGCCTTGGTTTGAGATCGGCAATTCGCGCGACCACGTCTGATCCGGTCGAAGATCGACTCTTTCATCTAACAGACGATTGTCTCCATCCGTAACGACAATAGAAGCCTGCGGAGTCGGCTGGTTTGCGTTGAAACCGATCACCAACGTGTTTGAACGGCGGGCAAGGCTGACTACGCCCGCAAGGTTGGCGCGTGAGATCCCACCGATTTGCCGCACCGGCACCCAGTACTCAGAAAACTGGATCGCCTGGCGCGGTTGAAGAAATGCGTACGTCTCCTGGTTGCGAAATAGCCCTGCTTGCACTTCGACGTAGGCGCTGTTGTTATCCGACAGTGCCTTACGCCAATCCAAGCCATCAGCATCGACGCCCCATGACCATATCTTTTTTGCCGGAAGCTCAGAATAGTCGGCGAAGTGTACCGTGCCCGTGTTGGTCTTGGGATTCCATACGCCCATAAAAGGCTCCCGGCTTCCATGAACGAATAGCGACACCGGGCCTTTTGTCTGATTGCGGATTACACTCAGGTCCGTGCCATCCCGACCCACAGGCCAGGGCTGAACCTCCGTAAAACCGTGACTAGCAGCGAAACGCGTTGGATACTCGATCCGTGAGTCATCCCATACTTCAACCCCGGCGTTATTCCACCAATAGAAGCGGTGCCTTACATCACTACGATTGCTGAGTGTCACTCGCTCTTCAAGCACGGCGGACTTGGGGCGAAGAACAAGTTCGACAGCCCATTGCATTCCATAGACCCGATCGATGTTTCCAACCGTAACGGAGGCACTGCCGTCTGCATGTTTCCCGAAAGCGAAATCTACCGGCGACATGGAAACCCAATTGTGAGAGACCGGAAAATTGAATTCGATCCCGAACGCCGCCCACGCACCGCGATAACCAATGTCAGCTTTCTTGATCGACGGATTGGCGTAGAACATCGGCTTGCCGGAGATTTTGTCTATGCAGGTATAAAGGTGTCCGCCGATATCGGGAAGTACAGAACATTTCAGGCACTCATTTTCAAGATAGATGGCGCGCCAGTTATGGTCCATCCGGCGATTCGTCAAGTTGTTTCGCAGGGTATAAGGATAGTTGAAGCGGGTACTGGCGAATTGATCGAACGGCGGATTTGGGTCAGGCAATCCTTCTTCGTAGGCGGGCAGCGTAAGTGTATCTTGCCAGACTCGTACTTGCGCCCAAGCTGCCGGTGCGCAAGCGACCAGCAAAACCGCAAGCAGGTGGTGGATTCGCATCAGGTAGCAATCCGAAGGTGCCGGGCAGCATTCTCGTAGTACACCTTGCGCAGAATCGGTTCCGGCAGATTGATCCCATATATGCGCCAGCGGCCCTGAGGCGGTATTTTCGCCGGTGCGTAATCGAAGTACTCGTCGTCAGTTTCCAGAAACCGGTAGTAAATTTCGTACAACTTATCGTTGAATACCTGTTGCGGAAACTCGTCGCCATGCGGAGTCGCATCGGTGGCGAATAGGATTCGATCCTGATATTTATCGAAAAATTTAGCTGCGGTTCGCGGTTGCCGTCCCAGCTCGCCGATGCGTGCAGCGATATCTACGCTCATATTTGGAAAGCGGTCGAGATTCATCGAAACATTCTCAAGGTTTTCGGAATAGTTGCCCACGTGCAACACCACAAACTGAGTCTTGGGATGCCCCGCTATGACGCGGTTGCGGGCTTCGAGCAGTTCTGCGTTGCTCGGAAAATCACCCCCGTAAAAAGACCAATCCGGGTGGTTGTTGAGTTCTTCGTAGCGTTCATTGAAACGGTCTGTCGGAGTGAAGAATGCAACCGGATCGGACACGTGAATTGCTACCGGAATGTGTAGTTCACCGCAAGTATCCCACATGGGATCGAATCTGGGATCATCGATCTTTACTAATGTGCCCGATGTAATGTTCTCTCGAAGATAAAGGCCCAGAGTTTTGAGAATCTTCAGACCGCGGGCGCCACTGCGATGTGCCTGCTCGATTGCCTGAGCCTCAAGCTTCGGATAATCGGGCTCCGTGAATCGTGAGTACGAAGGCTCGGTAAAAGTATAGAAACGCCCGGGGAAGGCGAGATCATACCTCCCGACGGCGTCGGCTAAGCCTTGCTCGTAGCCTCCGGTAAGGTTGACCATCGCCCGGATGTTCTTCCGATCCATTACGGCCAGCAATTCTTGCGGAGTGCCCAGGTACCTGCGCTCAGGCGCCAGTTCCACGCCTTTCGCGGACTTAGCGGAAAAGGAAATATGGGTATGGAAATCGATTACGGCAAAGCGTGCACGCTCTACGTGCGATTCGCGCACATGCAGCATGCTTTTTGGCTCATACTCCGATAGATCCAGCGGCTTGCGTTCTGTTTTCGCCACCCCTTCAGCCGCGGCCAAACTGGCGCTTCCCGATTGCGCGGCGGCGCTAGCAATTAAGCCCACCCGGTAGAACCATTGCCGGCGGTTTATCAATTTACTTTCTCCTGCTCCACGCTATCTCCAAAACCCAAGTGTTGCCGGTCGAGCGGTGAGAGCACGCACAGCCATTCCGGTCAGCGAAGGAGAAAAATAACAGAAATGAAGAAAAAGTAAACGCGAACCACGCGAAAGCCGCCGCGTCTGGCAGCATTCGGCGGGTAGCTCCACCAGGAAATTTTGCCTCTCTACCCGATTTCAATCCTCTCAGATGCACCTGCTATCATTCGTGCCAAAATCTGAACCATGCACTGGACTCAGGTGTACGATCCGCTGGGCCATTGGTGGCTCTCTACGTTAGTAGCGGCCCTACCCATCCTTGTGCTCTTTGGCTTGCTCGCCGGTTTAAAAATAAAGCCGCATTGGTGTGCGAGTGCAGGAGCTCTGACAGCAATCCTGGTGGCGGTTGTCTTTTTCAGGATGCCGCTCACGCTCGCTGCCATGAGCTTCGCGTACGGTGTTGCGTTCGGATTGCTAAAGATAGCTTGGATCGTGCTGGCGGCCGTCTATCTTTATGACATCTCGGTCGAAACCGGCCAATTCGAGATCATGAAAGAATCTGTTGCCGGCATCACCGCCGATCGCCGCTTGCAGGTCCTGCTGGTGGCATTTTGTTTTGGAGCATTTATTGAAGGCGCAGCGGGATTCGGCGCTCCGGTTGCCATCGCTGGCGCCTTCATGATCGGACTTGGTTTCAAACCTTTTCATGCGGCTGCGTTGAATTTGATTGCGAACACCGCGCCAGTAGCCTGGGGCGCGATCGGCACTCCCATCCATACGCTCGCCGCGGTCACGGCCCTTCCGGAATCAGATCTGAATGCCATGATCGGCCGGATCCTGCCTGTAACAGCCGTGATCGTACCTTTTTGGCTGGTTCGAACGATGGTTGGTTGGCGCGAAACCTTTGAAGTGCTTCCCGCCATACTCGTAGTCGGCATTTCGTTCGCGCTGACGCAGTTCGTCTGGTCGAACCATGTGGACAGCAACTTGGTGGATATCATGGGCGGCGTGGTCTCGATTATCGCGACCATTATTTTTCTCCGCTTCTGGAAACCTAGGAAGATCTGGCGCTTTGATTATGACGAGCAGGCAGCGCCTCTTCGGCCTCCCACGGAACGCATCGCGGATCAGTTCGGAGGCAAGTGGGCGGCGGACAAATTCGATGGCTACGTCAAAGTCCGATCCTACACGGCCAGCCAGATCCTGAAAGCCTGGATGCCTTTTGGGATTCTGTCGCTGTTTGTCCTTCTCTGGGGCCTACCATCAATCAAGCTGATCATGAATCAAGGGACCACGCCAGCTTTTAGGGTGAGGCTCGCGGATGGAAAGCTGCGCCCCGGCCCTCCCGGCTGGGATGTGCCCTATCTACACAATGCGGTTTATCGTGCCGCGCCGGTGGTCGACAAACCTACTGCGGAAAGCGCCAGGTATGACTTTAATTGGCTCTCAGCGACCGGCACCGGCTGCTTTTTCGCAGCTATCGTTGCCGGCTTATTCCTCGGTCTGAGTCCACTTCGCCTAATCAGAGTTTTTTGGCGCACTCTGGTGCGCATGCGGTTGGCGGTGATCGCCATCTCCTTTATGCTAGGACTTGGATTCGTCACCCGCTATGCCGGACTAGATGCGGTGCTGGGATTGGCCTTCACCCGCACCGGCTGGCTCTATCCGTTCTTTGGCACATTCCTTGGCTGGCTTGGAGTCGCGCTCACTGGCAGCGACACATCATCGAACGCGCTTTTCGGAAGTTTGCAGCGAATCACGTCGCAGCAACTCGGAATCGATCCGGTTCTGATGTGCGCGGCCAACAGCGCCGGAGGCGTGATGGGCAAAATGGTGGATGCACAATCGATCACCATTGCAACGGCAGCTACCGAGCAAGTGGGTAATGAAGGGCTTATTTTTCGCTTTGTGATGTGGCACTCGGTTGCGCTCGGGGGAATCGTAGGAGTCATCGTTATGATGTACGCTTATGTTCTCCGTGCCTTCGTGCCCCATGGATTGAGTTTTGTTAAGTGAAATGCTGGCGAATCCTGCAGGATGTTGACCAGGTTTTATACTGCTGACTTGCGCACTAGCCGCTTCCGCACAGCCGAGCTGGCCAGATGGTTGGCCTCGGCGTTGTGCTCACGGTGAATGTGGGAGATGGAGAAGTGCAGGGAGCGGGCCAGCTTGCGGCAGATCCAATTCAGCGAATAGAGACGCGGGCTGCGGCACGAATATTCGCCTTTCATCTGACGGACAACAACCTCCGAATCAGAGTAAACGTGTAGTTTCTTGGCTTTGAGAGTCACGGCACACTGCAGCGCCTCCAGCAGGGCGAAATATTCGGCGACGTTGTTGTCCTGCCGTCCGATCGGTTTCGCGATACGTATCGTGCCATCGAGACCACCATCAATGACGACCCCAATACCCGCCGGTCCCGGATTTCCCAGCGACCCACCGTCGACGTAAGCCACCAACGCTAACATTCAGAGTTCCGTCTTGCCCAAGAGTGCGTCAGTTATCGTCGCGCGTCAAGATGTATTCTATGGTTCGTTTTCCACTGTCACCCTGCTTTCCCAATTGTGGAAGAAGCTGTGGAAAAGCGGGCACATCACAGATGCAGCTCTGCAACTCCAAGTTGCTCAATAGAATGCAAAGTCCGCTCGCCCGCATTTTTTTGTGCAGTTTGCACCGAAAAGGGGCGTTGACATTTTGTGGAGAAGCATTTAACTTGCCTTCCGTCGACGGCTGAAAGGTTTGACTCAAATTAAAATTTAGTCAGACCGAAGTAGGCTGGGTGATCCGTTCGGCAGGGCAACCTGAAGAGCGACCAGACCCGAAAAAACCGACGGACTCTGCGAGGAGCCGTTGGGGTTTGGAACTGCGAAAGCAGTGATTACATCGAGGGCCGTGATGGTGCATGCGTCCACGCTGTTGGCTTCCTCGCAGGAGCTGGTGGCTGGAGCATAACCAATGTCACGGCCTTTCCTATTTGTACCGGCACTTCTCTCTTGAAGGCGCCTCCCCCCTAACTTCTGGTATGAGTGTCTCGACCAAAATTTGTTGACATTGCCGGTTGGCATCGTTAATGTTCAACCATATGGTTGATCGTCATCGGGATCATCTGGGCGATGTCTTTGCGGCAATCGCTGATCCAACACGGCGCGCGATCGTGCAGATTCTTGCGCGAAGGCCGGCCACGATTAGCCAAATCGCGCGGCCCTTCCCAGTCTCCTTCAACGCAGTTTCGAAGCACATGATGGTGCTGGAGCGCGCCGGCCTTGTACATCGCGAGATCAGAGGTAGAGAGCATGTATGCCGCCTTCGGCCGGGCGCGCTCCGGCAGGCCAATGTGTGGCTTGAGCAATATCGGCAGTTCTGGGAAAGTCGCCTCGATGCCTTGGAGGCCTATGTTGCCGTGAAAGCAAAAGAGAGAGGACAAGCACATGGCAAAACGCGTTGATTCGTTAACTGATGACTGCGGTTAAAATTCCTTCGTGTACCTTTGTGCCCTTCGTGGTTTAGCTCTGGCCCGCGACGAGCGTATGACGCGCTATTTCCGGAGCACTGGCTCCGGGAACGAGAGTTCCAAAGACACAATCAGCGCCAAAGCTTCCCACAGTCGATTCAGATACAACCGCTTAGCCCCCTCTAAGTCCCCATTTTCATCGATAAAACGATCTCACGTTGGTCAGCGCAGACGCGAATTCAGCCCTCGCATGCAAACTCTGACCAGCAACTGACGTCCTAGAGACGCGGCCTTGGAGGGCGCCCCAAAGGGTGAAGCTGGCTTTCTTAGTGATCTACGTTATGCTGGTCGTTTCGCTGGCCCTTGCGCAGTCGTCATCCCATCCCGATCCAGCCTCGGCAGCCTTGCCAGCCAACTCGCAACCCCCGCTTCCAGACGCGCCTTCGGCCTACGAGCCACTCTCAGGACATCAGAAGTTCAATCTATTTCTGCAGCGGACCTATTCGCCCTACACTTTCGCTTCGGCCGCAGCGGAAGCAACCTGGGCGCAAATGTGGGCACAATGGCCGGAATACGGTGGTGGCATGGAGGGCTGGGGTAAGCGTTTCGGCGCAACCTTGGCCGACACCGAATCCCGGCGCTTCATTCAAACTTTTCTGCTCTCCACCGTGTTGCACCAGGATCCCCGCTATTTTCATTCCCAGAAGAAAGGATTCTTTCCTCGTGGCTGGTATGCCGCTACCCGCGTGCTGGTGACGCGCGATGATGATGGCGATGAGACATTCAATACTTCAGAATTTTTGGGAGCATTGTTTACCAGCTCGTTGCAGAACGCCTACTACCCACGGCACGAGCGCAGCCTCGGCGACACAATGAATCGTTTCGCCGGCGCCTTGGGATCGGACGCTACTTCAAATATCTTGAGAGAATTCTGGCCCGACATCCGGCGCATTTTCCGCAAGCATGCGCCGGAGAAAGTCCGCAAAATCGAAGAAAAGGTCACGAGTCAAATACCGTGCTCGATTACTCCACCCGAAAATACAGGCTGCCGCTGAGGGCAGCCCGCTATTCTCTCAGATCGACATGCTCAACATCTTTGATCGGTCGATCCAGGAAACGCTCTCCCAACCTCTGAAATTTTTCCACCGAATCTGTGGCGAAGAATTTCAGGGAAGGTGAGCCATGCTCTTCGCTTTGCGAACTACTTTGGGGTCGCAGACCCTTCACCACCTGCGCCGTCGATTCCGCCGAATCAACAACGCTCACATGCGGTGGCGCTAAACGTCGCAGCAGCGGTTTGATCAGGGGATAATGAGTGCAACCCAGAACGAGAACGTCAGCAGACTCGAATCCATCGGCAAAGGCCTCGCGCAGGTAAACGCGGGCAACTTGTTCCGTGACCGGGTGCTGGATCCAGCCTTCTTCGACCAGAGGCACGAGTAGCGGACAAGCCTTCTCTCTCGCCTCTACCCCGAGATTCTGGAGTGCCCTCATATAAGCATGACTGCTGATTGTTGCTTCTGTCCCGATCACAATGGCCTTCCGATTCTGGCTGGCCGCCGCGGCACGCTGAGCTCCTGGTTCCACCACGCCAATCACAGGAATGCTTACCGCCTGTGTGATCTTGTCCAGGGCCAGAGCGGTGGCGGTGTTGCAGGCCACCACCAGCATCTGCGCGCCTTGTTGATTTAGAAACCGTGCCGCTTCGACCGCGTATTTGGCCACCGTCTCAGCCGATTTGGAGCCATAAGGCAGACGAGCCGTGTCGCCGAAGTAGAGGTAATTGGCGCCTGGAATGAGTTCAAGTAATGCTTTAAGTACAGTCAGGCCGCCAAAGCCAGAGTCGAAAACGCCGATAGAAGTGCTACGCATGGTTGAATGCTACTTATATACACGAAAATAGTGCACACTATTCCTCTGATGAAGAACATTACCTTCAGAGCGGATGCGGATTTGATCGACCGGGCCCGGCAAATTCCGCGTGATCGGCAAATCAGCCTAAACGCAATCTTTCGTTGCTGGCTTGAGGAATATGTTTGTCAATCCGAACGTGCCTTGGAATTCGAGGCGCTCATGAAGCGGTTGAGACACGTCAGGGCGGGCGGACCTTATACACGTGAGGAAATGAACAGGCGATAAGTTCAAGGAAAAAAGTAGATGTTCTCCGTCCGCTAGACGAGCTCTTGCCGGCTCGCAAGCAAACTTGCTGAGCGCCCTTCCTTCCCGCAGCACGCTCCCGGCGGAATCGGCGCCCCGTGCGGGCATGTCCGCGGATGACCCAAGAACGTGCAGATCTTGTCCGTGGCTTCGGGCGAGAGGATGTGCTCGAATTTGCACGCCTGCTGCTCGATCTCCGTCTCGCTATCCAAAGCCAGGCTGTCGGTAAACAGCCGCTCCGCAAGCCGGTGCCGGCGAATGATGTCGGCGGCACGCTGGCGCCCACGCGGCGTAAGCTCGACAATCATGCTGCCGTCACCGGTAGAAACAGAAGTCGGTTTCAAAGCGTCATGGCATGGATTCACAAACGGCTTGTGAGTGTGTGCTTCCAGCGGATGTGGCGTAGTTGTTACGAATCCCATCTCTGTCATCTTTTCGATCGCTATCCCCACCGGCAAGGCGCCATGGACCTCCATGCGCCCAATTTCCGCAATCTCGCCGTGCTCCGCCAAGACCCAGAGTTCTTCCAGAACTTCGTCGAGCTGTTCTTCATCCGCCATCGAGAAC
>Ga0209577_10004645_pt1 | contig 12885 bp, 12 predicted proteins | sample GraSoiAngelo_109_FD_185874 | JGI IMG/M metagenome (GOLD analysis project Ga0209577, IMG submission 185874) | Grasslands soil microbial communities from the Angelo Coastal Reserve, California, USA - 14_0903_12_20cm (SPAdes) (version 2) | ecosystem: Environmental > Terrestrial > Soil > Grasslands... | reverse complement strand
TCCAAGGAAGGGACCGCCGCGAGGGCTTCATGGACACGAAGTGGAGCACCGTCGTCGTAAGGCCGGTCGCGAAAAATGCGATCACGGCCGTCGCCATGAGGATTAGCGTTGCAATCCATTCATCCATGCTGTCGATCTCGAGGGCCGCGGCGACCGTGCGAACGTCAAGCTGCGGCATCTGCTGTCCTTGAGCCGATGTTGCGGCGATGAGAGAGGGCGATGCGGCGGTCGCAGCCAGAACTTTCATTTCGAGCTCCTTTGGTAGGTAGCAGCCGCACCGCGATAGCGGCGGCGCAGAGCACGATCAGCGCGCTGACAAGGAACACGCTGCCGAGGCCGGCAACGCCGGCGATCAGTCCGAGCGCCGGACTGGCGAGCCCGAGCGCCACGTCGAGAAAGACCCCGTAAGCGCCCATGGCGAGGCCCTGGCTTTGCGCCGGCGCGCGCCGAATTGCTTCGACGCCAAAACCGGGATAAGCGAGCGCATAGCCGAATCCGGTAAGCGCGGCTCCGGTCAGTGCAACCACGGACCAGGGCGCCAGCCAGACCAGCGCCAGACCCGCCGCCTCGATGATCACGCAGATCAGCGCCAGCTTCGCGCCCCCGATCCTGTCGGCCAAGTGGCCGAAGAACATGCGCGCGGCGACGAAAGCAATCGCGAACGCGGTGACGCCGCTCCAAGCTTCCCAGCCGCGTGTCACGAAGAGCAGCCCGACGACCGCAGTGATCGCGCCCAAGCCGACGCTGCTTAGCGCTGCCCCGCACCCCGGCAGCCACACCGCAGCGAGGACCCTGGTGAATGCAGGGCGGACGCGAGCCGCCGGTGCTACGCGACTGAGCGGCGCGACGACCAGCAGGGTAAGGAGCGGAAGCACGATCGTACCGAGCGCGATCGCGCCGAAGCCATATCGGGCGTACAGCGCCGACCCTACAGGGGCGCCAAGCGCAAAAGCGGCGTACATCGCGCTTCCCATCCACGAGAGAACCCGACCCGTGTTCTGGGACCCGGCGAGTACCAAACCCCAGCTCTGTGCCCCAGTGATGATGAAGCTTTCCCCCGCGCCGAGCAGCGCTCGGCCTAGCAGCAGGATCGTGACCGACGTCGCCGGGTCGCTGACGAAACGCAGCGACAGCAGGTAGAGGAACCCGGCCGCCGCCGCAGTGGCGAGCCCGGCTATGACAGCGTGCTTGGCGCCGCGCATGTCGGCGTGGCGTCCCGCCCACACCCGGGTGACGAGCTGGGCGGCGAACTGGCTGCCGGCAACAAGGCCGACGACGAAGATGCCGAGGCCGAGGTCTTGGTGGACATGCAGGGGCAACACAGGCATCGCCATGCCAACGATAAGGAAGCCGATAAAGACCGCGCCCATGATGGGGAGCAAAGCGGCGACTGAAGTTCGCTGGTTTTCCATGGACGACAGGGTAGCGTCCGGCGAACCGCCGATTAAGTAGGACAATCCGCATGGACTTGTGAGTTATACTCAACAATGGCGCGCGGAAACCTCAACGACCTGCTCGCCTTCCTGGCTGTTGCGCGTGAGCGAAGCTTCACGAAGGCGGCTGCCAAACTCGGAGTTTCGACGTCCGCCCTGAGTCATACGATCCGAGGGTTGGAAGCAAGGCTCGGCCTGCGGTTGCTGACTCGTACAACGCGTAGCGTCTCGCCCACACAGGCTGGAGAACGGCTTCTATTGACTGTGGCCCCTCGCGTCGACGAGATCGACGCCGAGCTGGCTGCCCTGGCTGAGCTTCGCGAGAAGCCGGCGGGAACCATTCGCATTACTGCACACGAGCATGCAGTCAACACGGTGCTCCGCCCAGCGCTGAAGAAGTTCCTGCCGCGCTATCCCGACATCAAGGTGGAGATCGTCGTCGACTACGGCCTGACGGACATAGTCGCCCAGCGCTACGACGCCGGCGTTCGCTCCGGCGAGCAAGTGGCGAAGGACATGATCGCAGTCCGCATAGGGCCGGACATGCGCTCCGCAGTGGTCGGCGCGCCATCATATTTCTCGAAGCGCCCGATACCAAAGAAGCCGCAAGAACTGACGGAGCACAACTGCATCAATCTGCGCCTCCCCACCCGTGGCGGTCTGTACGCTTGGGAGTTCGAAAAAGGCGGACGAGAAATCAACGTCCGCGTGGACGGGCAATTGATCTTCAATGGCACGCCCCAAATGCTCGATACTGCCCTGGACGGCTTAGGGCTGGCCTATGTCCCTGAGGACCTGGTGCAAAAGCATCTGGCCGAAGGGCGTCTCAAGCGAGTGCTCGAGGACTGGTGCCCTTCGTACCCCGGCTATCACCTCTACTACGCCAGCCGCCGATCCTCGCCGGCGTTTGCTTTGCTGGTCGAGGCACTGCGCTACCGCGCGTAACTGAACGGATTGGTAGGTCATGGCGGATTCGAGCGGCCGACCAACGGATTAAAAGTCACGTTTGCCAGCAGTCCTTCCGCCAGGGGAAAGCCAATGCTAGACCAGGGCTTGTCACTGCGGTTCACTTGAGAGCCGCACCCGGCAACGCTAACAAGCACGCTGGAAAGGCACTTCGCTTCGTTGCGCTACTCATAAAGCGCGGTTTGAGCCTAAGTGGAGTGATGTCGCTACCGGGAATCTCGCTCGCCGATACTCGCCAAAGCGCGCCGAATCTCCACGTTTTCGCCATGTTCCGTGCTACGTCTTAGTCCTAAACTACCATGCTGAGCATGCTTACTTTGCGCCTCTTGGCATTCCTGTCGGCTTTCGTTTGCGCGACCGGGCTGGCGGCCGATGTGGAGTTCCCAAAAGGCACGGTGCGCTTCATCGTGCCCTTTCCACCCGGTGGGCCGACCGACACGCTAACGCGCATCGTCAGCGCAAAGCTACAAGAAATGTGGGCCAGGCCGGCCATTGTTGAATACAAACCCGGCGGTAACACCTCAGTGGGCATCGATGCGGTGGCGAAGTCGGCGCCCGACGGCCACACCATCGGCATGGTGAATTCCGCGTTTCCGATTTTGCCGCTGCTGCGCAAGTCCATGCCCTACGACACGCTGCGCGACCTCGCGGGCGTAACGCAACTCGTCGAGATCGAGCTTGCGCTGGTGGCGAATCCGCAGGCGCCGTTCAACACGCTCGGCGAGCTCGTCGCGTACGCCAGGCGCAACCCGGGAAAGCTTAACTACGCCACGCCTGGCGCCGGAGGCACCGCGCATCTCACTGGTGAGCTTCTCAAGCGCGCCGCGGGCATTGACATCGTGCACGTGCCCTACAAAGGAAGCGCCCCAGCGCAGACCGACCTGATGGGCGGCCGCGTAGAGCTGATGATCGATCCCTTCTTCTCCGCGCTGCCGTTCGTACGCGCGGGCAGAATGAAGGTCATCGCCACCGCCGGCGAGCGCCGCATGGCGAGCTTCGAACAGTATCCCGCGATCGCAGAGACCTATCCCGACTTCCAGGTGAAGGCGCTCCTCGGCTTGGTGGTGCCGGTGGCGACGGCGCGTCCCATCGTGAATCGGATCCAAGCCGACGCCGCGCGGGCCCTGCAGAATGAAAGGCGCAGGATCGAGGAGCTCGGCATGCAGGTCGTCGCCTCGCGGCCTGAGCAGTTCGACGCTTTTGTGAGGAGCGATCAGAAGAAGTGGGCGAAGATCATCGAGGAAGCGAAGATCGAGCTTGACTAGAATCGCCAGCGTGAATTTGCGGCCGCTGCATCCGCTCTTCGTCGCCGAAGCAAGGGGTGTGGACTTGCGCGACCCGCCTGTGCGCGCGATCGTCGAGGCAATGGACCGTTACGCGGTGCTGGTATTTCCAGCGCAAGAGCTTTCCGAAGCCGAGCAGGTCGCCTTCGCGCGCCGCTTCGGCCCGCTCGATCTGGGTTTGAAAAAAGCGCTACAGCGACCTGGCAGGCACCAGTATGACGAGATCATCGACATCTCTAATGTCGATGCCGACGGAAACATCGCCGACCCGACGAGCAAGAAGATGTACTCGCAGCTCGCGAACCAGCTTTGGCACAGCGACAGCTCGTTCCAAAACCCGCCAGCGCGCTACTCGATGCTCCTCTCGGTCGTTCATCCGCCGCAGGGCGGGGAGACGGAGTTCGCGGATCTACGCGCCGCCTACGACGCGCTACCCGAGGCGACCAAGCGGGAGATCGCAGCCTTGCGCGCACCGCACTATGCGCTGCACTCCCGGATGCAGCTCGGCGACACCGACTGGACCGAGGCGCAGAAGCAGGCGATCCCGCCGGTGGAATGGCCGCTCGTGCGCACGCATCCTGGCTCCGGACGCAAGCTGCTCTTCATCGGCGTCCACGCCACGCACATTGTCGGCATGCATCTCGGTGCGGGCCGGCTGCTGCTCGCCGAGCTACTCGAGCATGCGACGCAGCGTGAGTTCGTCTACCGGCATAGCTGGCGGATGGGCGACCTCGTCATGTGGGACAACCGCTGCGTGCTGCACCGCGGCCGACGCTACGATCTTTCCCAGCGCCGCGAGTTGCGGCGCGTGACGACCGAAGACACGGCCTAAGGGCTGAGTTTGGCAGGTCGTGGCGGATTCGAACCGCCGACCAACGGATTAAAAGTCGAAGCTAAAGCCGCTCGCAGCGCTTGCCTCGCAGTTCCGCCATAGTGGAAAACCGCTGGCTTTCAGTCTATTTCAAGGGAAGAAAGGCACAAATTTGGCACAGGGAAGCGTCCGCGGCCCGGCGCGCTGTGCGTAGGCGCGTAAAGCGCCGAGCGAAAAGCCTCGCTCTGCGCCGAGCTGTTGGGTTGCATGCTCAGCGAATCCTGCTGAGACGTTCTGCAATACGAGTTTGCCAACCCGGGCCCGTCGCCTTCCATCGTTCGATTACGTCTACGGGAAGTCGGAGGGAGATGAGCTTCCGCGGATTGGCCGAGCGCGGACGCCCGCCCTTATTCACCACAGCGCGTCGCAGGTTTCGCTCGGTTAGCTCGGGCAGCTCCTTGTACTCGTGCGACCGAATTGCATGAGCGTCGACCTTAGCAAGGTCAGACTTCAAAGTGCGGCGCGAGGAGTGCTTTTTCACGATCATTGGCCTTTCGCATACTGAATATGTGGCGGACGGTACCCCGAGGCGTATAGCCGATCACGACAAGGCGACCAGCCAGTAGCCCATTAGCAGATGATCCGGGTTTCACCGTAGTTCCTGCGCCTGTCTTCGATCTCAACCGTTGTACCTCGGAAGACGATGGCAGCGTCCTCGAAGTTCAGACCGCGTTCCGCCAATGTCCTCGCCCGTTTGACCGGGTCGAAGGTCAGGCGAATAGGTTATTGTAGCTACAGAAACCTACCGTTGCAACAAGTAAGAGCGGCGGCTGCCGACATGCAACTTAACGAATATTCCTCACGAATTCCCCACGTACCGGCCCCCCGTGTCAGGATAGTTGTCGCGTCGTTCGAAGTTGAACCTCTCAGAGGCGAGAACTCGACGACGACATGACGAAGCCGTTCTCCGTGGCCTTCAAACAGAAGATGGTCCAGCGGCTCACCGGGAAGCAGGCAATCAGTGCATCGCAGCTGGCTAGTCTAGAGCGACGGGAGTCCGACAGCAGAACCTGTCGCGCTGGCTGCAGGAGGCGCGTAGCCTGCCGAGTGGCCGACAACAAACCGAGACCCGCCAACGTCCGCCGAATCCCCACGTTTTCCCCACGTCTTATTCGCTGCTGGCGGTAATTACGACTGCTCGTCCGTTGCCGTGGCGCTGCTCGAGATACTCATGGGCCTCTGCGATGTTGGCGAGCGAAACCCGTTTGTCGATCCTGAATCCCGGCCATCCGCCAGCGAGCATCGCGTTGATGCTTTCAGCGGCAGCGGCTTTCGCGGCCTGGGGAAAGTCGTCGCTGCCGAGAAAGAAAATCCGGACATTCTTGAAGACCAGCGGCCAGAATGGGATCGCCGGCGTGGCTGTCTGCGTCGCGTAGGCAGCGATCGAACCGTCATTGGCCAGAACTTCGCAGTCCGCCTCGATGTTTGCGCTGAAGGCCACTTCCACTACGTGATCCATCCCGCCCGGGGCAAGAGCGCGCATATCTCGAACGAGCTCATCGCGGGAACACCCGCCGTACTGGACAACCTTGTGCGCGCCGGCCGCACGAACTAGCGCAGCGTCGGCATCGGAACGCACGGTAGCGAGTACCCGAGCGCCTGCGAGCCGCGCCAGACCGACCGCGCAGACGCCGACTGCACCGGCGCCACCCTGGACTAGGAGCGTGCGCCCGGCAACCGGCCCCGCCGCATGAACCGCTCGATGCGCGGTGATGCCCGGTATGCCGAGGCAAGCGCCTTGCTCGAACGGAACGCCGTCCGGCAAAGGTACGGCCTGCGAGGAGGGCACGACGACATACTCGGCCGCGGTGCCGAACGCGCGATAGGACTGCGCCCCGTAGCACCACACGCGCTCGCCGATTCGCGGGCGCGCGACGCCTTGCCCAATGCGGTCGATGGTCCCCGCTCCATCGCTGTGGGGGATCACGCGCGGGAACGGCATGCCGTAGCCGAAAGCGTTCTGTCGCTTCTTAACGTCACCCGGATTGATTCCGGATGCGGCGACCCGGATACGCACCTCGCCTGGCCCCGGCTCAGGGTCGGGCAGCGTGCCGACGACGAGAACCTGTCGGGCTGGACCCGGCTTTTCGTACCACGCGGCGTTCATCCGGCTCGACCCCTACGCCCCGCGCTTGCGCGCCAAGGTGGGACGCGATTTTGCGGCCCCGCAGGACTCCAATGCTCCCAGTAAGGCTCCTTGCCAATCGATTCGATGACAAAGTCGATGATCGCGCCCCCAGCGAGCGCAAGTTCCCGCGTATCGTAACAATGATTCCCGCTCGCGGGCTGGTTGCGGCGCGGCCGGCCGGCTACCGTCGTCCCTCGCTTCATGGAACCGAAACCTCCCTTGAAAGGAACCACTCATGAAACCGATTCATCGCAATCTCTTGGCCGGCCTCGCAGCCGCCGCTTTCACCACCATCACCTTCGGGCAGTCGCCTGCGGAGAACCCCACGACGCCGCCTCCGCCTCACGAGAAGCAGGCGCCAGCGGTCGAGAAGAACCTCAAGGTCTTCGACACCCTGGACTTCGACGTCTTTAGTAACCAGAAATGGGACCGGCTGCACGAAAGTCACGCGAAAGACATCGTGGTGACCTGGCCTGACGGACACGAGACCAAAGGTATCGACAAACACATCGAGGATCTCAAGGCCCTCTTCGTCTTTGCGCCGGACATCACGATCAAGGTGCACCCGATTCGCTTCGGCTCCGGCACCTGGACCGCGGTAACGGGCGTGATGACCGGCACGTTTACGAAGCCCATGCCCACCGGCGAGGGCAAATTCATTCAGCCCACGGGCAAGCGCTTCGCAATCGGCATGGCGACCATCGGTCACTGGAAGGGCAGCACGATGGACCATGAATGGCTCTTTTGGGACAACCAGGACTTCATGAAGCAGATCGGACTGGCGCAGTAGAGCGAGTAGTGAAGCCCGGTCAGCTTGGTTTTGGCCGGGCTTCGTCATTCCCACCAACGGATTTTTCCTCCACGTTTTGCTCGCCCCACGTTTATGAGCGCGCGCACACGCAAGTCGCTGAGAGGCAAGCTGTTAGCAAAGCCAACCAACGGATTATTTCCACACGAATTCCCCACGTTCTAGGAACGTGAGCGGAGTCAAATCTGCGGCAACCGCTTGAATGAGATTGGTAGGTCGTGGCGGATTCGAACCGCCGACCAACGGATTAAAAGTCCGCTGCTCTACCAGCTGAGCTAACGACCCGCAGGAAAGGGCGAAATTTTATCAGCCCTCGCGGGCCATTCGCCAGTATTGGAGCTTCATCGTCGCTGCTGAGCCGATGACGATGAAGACGAAGGTGATGATCGAGCCCAGCGCGAGAGTCGAGAAGCCGGAGATCGCCTGGCCGATGGTGCAGCCAAGCGCGCAGATGCCGCCGAAGCCCATCAGCAATCCGCCGACGATGTGGTTCGCGGTGTCCTCGGCGTCGCGGAAACCTTCCCAGCGGAAACTCCGCGTGGCGAGCGCATACGCGGCGGAGCCGGCGATCACGCCGGCCGCAGAGGCGATGCCGTAGGTGATGATCTTCGATTTATCGGTCCACAGCATCAGGTAGTCGAGCGTGTAGGCCATCGGCGAGACGAACGAGAACGATTCCATGCGCCCGGAATTGGTGGCGACGAAGGCCTCCTGCAGCGTGTTCGGGTCCTCGGCGAGGTGGCCGATGTGCCCGCTGACATACCAGCCGCCCACCACGACCAGCCCGGTGACCACGCCGCCGAGCGTGTAGTCGAAACTTGAGCGGAATTCACGGCTCGCATAGACGAAAGCGAGGATTGCCCCGCCGACGACGGCAGCAAGAAGCGCCGTCCAGGCGGCCTTCGATAAGCCCAGCCCTGTTGATAGCAGCGACGGCAGGTCCTGGCCAGGCGCGAGGATAAGCGATGCCTTTTCCAGCACGCCGACGCGGAACGCGCCGAGCACGCCGCGCAGCGTCATGTAGGCGGCGATGCCGAGAAACACGTACACGATGACCGACTTGAGGCTCCCTGCGCCGATGCGGATCAGGGTCTTCGAGCCGCAGCCCGAGCCGAGCGTCATGCCGACGCCGAAGACAAACCCGCCGAGGACGTACGACAGCCAGGTGAAGTTGGGGCTGGGGTAGATCGACTTGGAAAGGTCGACGACGCCGGCGAGCTGCAGCGCGCTCGAGCCCAGCAGCGCCACGGCGATCGCGAGCAGCCACATCCGCATGCGGCCGAGGTCGCCCATGTTCACCCAGTCGGAGACCGCGCCCATGGTGCAAAAGCGCGTCTTGTTCCCCACCGCGCCGAAGATGAAAGCGAGGACAAACGCCCCCGCGGTGACTAAGCGGGCGAGTTGCGCAGGGTCGGGATCGCTCAACGCTTCGGGTAGGCGGACAGGCGCTGCTTCGCGCTCGTCGCGGCACTGCTCGAGGGATAGCGCGCGATCAGCTCTTCGAGGGTTTTTTGCGCGGCGCGGCGGTCGCCCATGGTTTCCTGCGCGCTTGCGATGCTCAGCATCGCGTCAGGCGCTTTCGGGCTGTCGGGCCAGGCCGTGAGGAGCTTGCGCTGCGCAGCGATGGCGCTTTTGTAGTCGCGCTGCCCGGAGTAAGCCATGCCGATCCAGTACTGCGCATTGGGCGCGAGCGAACTGCCAGGATACGTCACCAGGAAGCCCTGCATCGTCGAAACCGCCATGGGGTAGTTGCCGAGCTTGAACTGATCGAGCGCCGCCTGGTAGGCCTTCGCCTCGCCCGGGGTCGCCCCCTCGACCTCGCCGGAGGCCGCCGGCGGTTTTTCGGCGCTCGCCGCCTGCTGCTCGCGGGCCTGCTCGAGCTTCCTCAAGCGCGTGTCGATGTCGACGTACAGGTCCTTTTGACGCCGGTCGGCGGTCTCGATCTGGTTGGCGAGGACCTCCATTTGCCCGCGCATGCGGGCGATTTCGGAGCGCAACCCCTCCAGCTGCCCGGCGAGATCGAGCAGCGCGGTGCGGTCGCCGGCTGAAGACTCGAACTTGCCAAGGCGATCTTCGAGCGCCTTCTGGTTCGCCTCGACCTGCTGGCGCAGCAGCTCGATGCGGCGACGCGCTTCGTTATCGTCGAAAAGCCCCTGCGAGAGCGCAGGCCAGGCGAGCGCGCAGCCGAGCGCGAAAGCAGCCGCCTGCCGTGCCCCGGCCCAGCGCATCAATACTCGCCGTTATAGAGCATGTCGCCGCGGCGGTTCTTCGCCCAGCACTCCTCTGCATGCTCGGTGCAGACCGGCTTTTCTTCGCCCAGGCTTACCGACTCGATCTGACTCTCCTTGGCGCCGAGGAGCGTCAGCGCCCGCTTCAAGCTGTCGGAGCGGCGCTGGCCAAGACCGACGTTGTACTCGCGGCTGCCGCGCTCGTCGGCATTGCCCTGGATCAACATCTTCGTGCCCGGGTTCTCGCGCAGGTACTTTGCGTGCGCCTCGACCAGGGGACGGAACTCGTCCTTGATGTCGAACTTGTCGAAGTCGTAGTAGATCGAGCGCCTGGACAGGATGTTCTTCGGGTCCTTGAGCGGGCTCCCCGCCGCGGGCTTGCTGGTCAGGTCGACGCGCGCGACCGGCTTGGTCTCGACCGGGGCGGGCGGCTTGGCGGCCCGCTCCTCCACGCCTGCGGGCGCCTGCTCCTCGGGGGCGGTCGCGCAGCCCGCGGCCACCGCGGCCGCGGCAAGAGTGGCGATGATGACTAGGCGCATGGCATTCCTTCTCCTTCCTTTCATTCTATGAATGGTCCCCAGGCCGGCTCACGCACGTCCCCCTCCGTGATGCTGAGACGCTGCTTGACGCGGCCATCGGAAGACACCGCCGAGAGCACACCGCGTCCGCCGATCACCGTGGCGAGCAGGATCATCCGCCCGTTGGGAGCGAAGCTCGGCGACTCGTCGCGATCGCTGTCGGTAATGATCTGGACCTGACGGTTAGAGAGATCGAGCAGCGCCACCTGGAACTTGCCTTCGTTGAGCGTGATATAGGCGAGGGTCTTGCCGTCGGGACTCAGGCGCGGCGTCACATTATAGCTTCCCTCGAAGGTGACGCGCTGGGGCTCGCCGCCGGAAGCCGGCATGCGGTAAATCTGCGGGGTGCCGCCGCGATCGGAGGTGAAGTAGATCCACTGGCCGTCGCCAGAGAAGCGCGGCTCGGTATCGATCGCCTCCGAGCTGGTGAGGCGGCGCAGGTTGCTGCCGTCGGCGTTGAGGAGGAAGATCTGCGAGCCGCCCTCGCGCGACAGCGTGACGGCGAGCTTGCTGCCGTCGGGCGACCAGGCGGGGGCCGAGTTCGATCCCTTGAAGTTGGCGACGACGTTGCGTTTCCCGTCGAGCAGCGAGTGGACATAGACCACCGGCTTCTTGTTCTCGAACGAAACATAGGCGAGCTTGCGGCCGTCGGGCGACCAGGCCGGCGAGATGATCGGCTCGAACGAGACGAGCGCGGCCTCCTCGCCGGCGCCGTCCGCGTCGGCGATCTGCAGCTCGAAGCGGCTGCCCCGCTTCACCACGTAGGCGATGCGCGTGGAGAACACGCCCTTCTCGCCGGTGAGCTTCTCGTAGACGAAGTCAGCGATGCGGTGGGCGGTGGCGCGCACCTGATCCTTGCTCAAGGTGTAGGCGATCCCGCCGAGCGAAGCCTGCTTCACCACGTCGTAGAGGCGAAACCGCACTTCGTAGCGGCCGTCGGGCCGGGCCGCCACCGAGCCGAGCACCAGCGCATCGGCCAGGCGCGAGCGCCATTCCGCATAGTTGACGGTGGATGCCTCGGTCGGCGCAGGCGACAGCGGCGGCACCTCGAGGCCGCGGAACAGCCCGCTCCTTTCGAGATCGGCGCGCACGATCGAGGTGACGCCCGGCCCAAGGGCCTCCTCTCCGGAGAAAGGGGCGATGGCGATCGGCATGCGCGGGGCGCCGGCGCCGGTGATCTCGATCGAGAGCTGCGCCCCGGCAAGGGGTGCGGTCAGCAGAAGTACGGTGCCGAGCAAAGCGCGCAAACGCGTCAGCAAGGCCTGCATCCTCGTGATGTTCTTTGCAAAACGGCCGATTATAGGCATCCGTGGCTTCTATTTGTCCTGCGGCCGGAAGCGAAGTTCCAGCTGCCGCTCGAAGAGGTTGGGCTGGTCGGGCTTGGGTAGCGGCGACGACTTAAGAATGGCGCGCTCTACGGCATCGTCGTAGCCCTTGTGCCCGCTCGACTGGCGCAGACGGATGCTGATCACTTCGCCGGTCGGCAGCTGGGTGACATCGAAGATCGCTTCCGGATTGCCGCTCATGTCGCTCGGCAGGAGGATGTTGCCGCGGATCTTCGCGCGGATCTTGTCGAACCAGGCGGCGAGCGCCCGGTCGCGCGCCGCGGCCGCGATCGCCTGCTGGCGCGCCGCAGCCTCGCGCCGCTCGGCGTCGCGGCGCTGCTCGTCGATGGTGCGCTGCTCCTGCGCGAGCTGCTCGTTCAGCCGCTTCTGGAACTCGACGTCCTTTTTCGGGGCCGGTTTCGGCTCGGGTTTGGGCTTCGGCTTGCGGGGCGCCTTGACCGCGATGTCGGGCTTTTGCACCGGGGGCGGTTCCGGCTCCACCTGCGGCGGTGGCGGCTTGGGAGCCTCGACCACGGGAGCCGGCGGCGGCGGCGGTGCTTCCCACAGCTCGACCACCACCGTCTCGGGGCGATGGCTTTGCAAGCGCACGCCGAGGAACATCACCGCAGCGAGAAACAGGTGCACGAGAGCCGCAAGAATAAACGCGGGCAGGAGCCCCGGCTCGCGGCGCCCCCCGAAAGTCAGAGCCTCGGCGCTCACTGCGTGGTCTTCACCTGCAGGCCGACCTTTTGCACCCCCTGCCGGTGCAGCTCGTCCATCACCGCCAGTACCGACTCGTAGCGCGCGCTCTTGTCGCCGCCGATCAGCACCGGCGGATCGCCGCCTTTGGATCTTGCCCTTTTTATGACATTTGCGAGCTCGGATTTGGTGACGTCGCGTTCATCGACGATCTGGCCGCTCGCGTCGCGCTGCCGGACCCTCAGCCCCTGGTCGGCCTTGACGAAGATCTCGATCGGCACCACGCGCGGCTGGCTCGCCTTGTCGAGCGTCGGCAGGTCGATGACGGCCGGCGTCACCAGCGGCGCGGTGACCATGAAGATCACGAGAAGCACCAGCATGACGTCGACGTAAGGCACGATGTTGATGTCGTGCATCGGCCCGCGCCTGCGATGCAGGACCGGCATGGCGCTACTTCACCGCCTGGCGATGGAGGATGTTGGAGAACTCCTCCATGAAGCTCTCGAAGCGGTTGCCCAGGCGCTCGATGTCGTACGAGTAGCGGTTGTACGCCACCACCGCCGGGA
>Ga0209577_10004644_pt1 | contig 12885 bp, 14 predicted proteins | sample GraSoiAngelo_109_FD_185874 | JGI IMG/M metagenome (GOLD analysis project Ga0209577, IMG submission 185874) | Grasslands soil microbial communities from the Angelo Coastal Reserve, California, USA - 14_0903_12_20cm (SPAdes) (version 2) | ecosystem: Environmental > Terrestrial > Soil > Grasslands... | reverse complement strand
CGGCCACGTTGGCGAACTCGAAGGTCGTGAACTTGTCGGTGCTGAGCGGGATACCGATCAGGACCACCACCCCAACGACGATGGCGATCCAGACGTAGGCCGAGATGCCGAGAAAGCGGCTGCTCACACGCGCCGCACCGTGGCCTGGCCGAGGAAGCCGGCGGGCCGGAAGAGCAGCACCGCGACGATGATCACCAGCGCGAAAGGCAGTCGCAGGTTCTGGCCGGCCGGCAGGTAGCTGCCGACGAGGGCCAGCAGCACCCCGACCGTCAAGCCGCCGATGACCGCCCCCAGGGGGCTTTCGATCCCGCCCAGGACGGCTGCCGCGAAGGCGAAGAGCAGGATCGGCTGCATGAAGTAGGGGTCGAGGAAGGTGATGGGGGCGATCATCATCCCGGCCGTGGCCCCGACGGCGGAGGCCAGCCCCCAGCCCAAGGCCAGCATCCAGCTGACGCGAACCCCGACCAGCCGCGACGACTCCGGGTAGAGCGCCGCCGCCCGCATCGCCAGGCCGACCTTGGTGAAGCGGAAGAACACGTAGACCAGCCCGAGGATGACCAGGCAGACGCCGAGCACGCCGACGTCCTGGACGGTGACGAAGATGCCGCCGAAGCTGATCGGCGCGCTCGAGAAGGGACTCGGGAAGCTCTTGAGGATGTAGCCGAAGATCAAGCCCGCCATCCCGTTGGTGAGATAGAAGAGAGCGAGGGTGACCACGACCAGGGTTATCACCGACTTGCCTTCGAAGGGTCGGATCATGATCCGCTCGATCACCACTCCGCCCGCAAAGGCGATGGCGATGGTGACCGGGAAGACCACGTAAAAAGGCAGGTTGAAGCTGGTGATCAGCGTGTAGGAGATGAAGGTGCTGAACATCGCCATCTCGCCCTGGGCGAAGTTGGCCACGTCCATCGCCCGGTAGATCAGGACCAGGGCGAGGGCGAGGCTGGCGTAAACGCCGCCGGAGGCGATCCCGGAAACCACCTGCTGGAGGAAGTCGGTCAGCGTGACCAGGTACATGTCTTTAAGCCTTTCTTTGCCTTTTCTCTAGTCGCCGAGGTAGGACTTGCGGATGGACTCGTTGCCGGCCAGCTCCGCGCTCGAACCTGAGAGCGTGACGCGGCCGACTTCCAGTACGTACGCCCGCTCGGCGGCCCGCAGCGCCAGGTTGGCGTTCTGCTCCACCACCAGGATGGTGGTGCCGTCGTCGCGGTTGATCGCCTTCACGATCTCGAAGATGTCGCGGATCACGATCGGCGCCAGGCCCAGCGAAGGCTCGTCGAGGAGCAGCAGCTTCGGGTTCAGCATCAGGGCGCGGGCGATGGCCAGCATCTGCTGCTCTCCTCCGGAAAGGGTGGCGGCCACCTGGTCCTTCCGGCTCCGGATCCAGGGGAAGTACCTCATGGTCCGCTCGTAGTCGGCCTTGATCCGGTCCCGGTCCCGCCGGATGTAGGCGCCCATCTGGAGGTTCTCCCAGACCGTCAGCTGCGTCATCGTGCCTCGGCCCGACGGCACGTGGGCGATTCCGAGCCGGGCTACGTCCTCCGGCTGCCTGCCGGCGATGTCGTGGCCGGCGAATCGGATCTCGCCGCTGGCCCGGACCATTCCGCTGATGGCCCGCAGGGTGGTCGTCTTGCCCGCACCGTTGGCTCCGAGCAGAGCGACGATGGAGCCTTCCTCGACCTTCAGCGAGACGCCGTGCAGCGCACGGATGGAGCCGTAGGACGCCTGCACCTCGTTCAGCTCAAGCAGCGCCATCTTCGGTTCCAAGGTAGGCCTCGATGACGCGCTGGTTCGCCTGCACCTCGCGCGGCGCGCCTTCCGCGATCTTCTTGCCGAAGTCCAGGCAGACGACGTGGTCGGAGACCCGCATGACCAGGTTCATATGGTGTTCCACGATGAGCATGGTCAGGCCGAAATCCTTGTGGATCCGCCGGAAGAGCTGGACGAGGTCGGCGACCTCGTCGTGGTTGAGCCCACCGGCCGGCTCGTCGAGGAGCAGCAGCTTGGGGCGGGAGACGATGGCGCGGGCGAGCTCGACCGCCTTCAGAGTCCCGAAGGGAAGCCCGGCCACCGGGCGCTCCTCGAGGTCCTTCAGCCCGACGTAGTCGAGCGCCTCCCGCGCCCTGGCCAGGGCTGTCTCCTCCTTGCGAGAGTTGGAGGGCAGGTGGAACATCGCGGTCACGAAGCCGAGCGGATGGCGGATCTCCGAATGGAGTCCGACCATCACGTTCTGGATCACTGTCATCCGGGAGAAGAGCTCGACGTTCTGGAAGGTCCGGGCGACGCCGCGCTTGATGATCAGCTCCGGCCGGACGTCGAGCAGGCTCTGACCCTCGAAGTCGATGCGCCCTGACTGGGGTGTGTAGACGCGCGTGACGACGTTGAAGAGGGTGGTCTTGCCGGCGCCGTTGGGACCGATCAGGCCGACGATCGCGTTGTCGGGCACGTCGAAGCTGATTCCGTCCAGTGCCAGGATCCCGCCGAACCGCACGGTCACGTCTTGGACTGACAGCAGGGCCAATTTCTACCCCCCGGTCCCGGGCTGAAGTGGTCGCTATGTTACTTGCGCCTAACCCATAGTCAATTTTGATGGGTGCGGGAGGCGCTTTTCAGTCGCTGGCTTCGGGCAGCTCCGGCGGAACGTCCGCTCCGCTGGGCGGCACCGGCGGCTGCTCCCTCGCCGCCGGCCGCGGGGGGTGCGGCTCGGCGCTCTCGTAGTGGATCGGCGCCGGCGGCGCTGGTTTGGGCGCCGACGATGTCGGAGAGGCCGGGGGGGTCTCGTAGTCGAGCGGCATCGGTGCGCTGTGCTGCACGGTCACCTCGCCGATCTCGAGGCCGGGACGGCGGGACCAGACCAGGTAGGCGACGGCGCCCACCAGGGCCAGCAGCAGCAGGATCGGGAAGAAGACGAAGGGCGGGCGCGTCAGCGTGCCCAGCAGAGTGAGGCTGCCGGTGCCCCCGCTCGAGGCCGGGAGCGCGGCGTCCGAGGGCGACGGTGAAGGGCTCGGCGAAGGCAAGGCAGACGGGCTCGGCGAAGGCGAAGGCGAAGGCGCGGGCTGCACGGTCAGGTTGGCGCAGAGGTTGCCGGCCGGTTCGCTCACGCAGACGACGTGGCCGCCCGGCGGGGTCAGGGCGGGGATGGTGAGGACGATCGCGATCGCGCCGGTCGAGTCCGTCGGCGCCTGGCTGACCACGGTCCCGTCGAGGTTCACCGGGAATGACTGGCTTGTGGGGAATCCGGTCCCGGTCAGCTTGACGCTGCCTCCCGCCGGGGCGGCCGCCGGGTCGAGCACGAGGCTGCCCTGGGGCGTCGGCACCGGTGTCGGGGTCGCAACTGGACCACCCGGCGCGCTGCCGGTGAGCGTGACGCTCGCATGCAGGGCTGGCTCGGTCCCTGTGTCGTCGGTGACATTGACCATCACGGTCGCCGTGAAGGTGCCTTCCCGGGGCGGCGTGAATGTGACGTCGAAGCTGCAGCTGGGCTTGGCGGCCCCGGTGCAGTGGTCATTGTCGATCGCGTAGGCGGTGTGGTCGGCCACGAACGCCAGGGAGGTGGCGGGATGGGCCCCACCCGACACGGGCGTCGGCGGCGTGTAGGAGACGGTGAAGGTCTGGCGCGCAGTCTGGCCGGCCGTCACTGAATTGAAGCTATAGGGGGTCGGGGCCACCCCCAGAGGACCGGCAGCGGCGAAGGCCGCCATGGACCCGCCGGCCAGCAGCAGCCAGGGCGCGGCGAGGAAGAGGAATACAAGCCGGACGACCCCCCTCACAGCGGACGCGAACCCTAGCAGGCGCTCGGCGAGATTACGGCCACATCGAAGGAACGGTCAGACGGGCGGCCAGGGTACGGACCAGGCCGAAGTCGGCGTGGGGAACCGCCAGCTGGGGTCCAGCACGCCCTCGACGCGGCGCCGGAGCACGTTGACCTCGCGGGCCGAGATCAGGCCCTTCAGGCTCGCCGCCAGCTCGCCGGACTCGAGGGCGCCACAGGCCCGGTCGAGGTCAGCCCGGTAGCTGCGCGGCAGGGGCTCGCCGGCGAAGTCCCAGATGATCGTTCGCAGCTTCTGGTCGACGTGAAAGGTGAGGCCGTGGTCGATCACCCACAGGCGACCCGCGCCGTCCAGGAGGTGGTGGCCGGCCTTGCGGTCGGCGTTGTTGGCGAGGACGTCGAAGAGGGCGATCGGCAGCAGCTCCTGTGTCCGGTCCTCCCGGATCTGGAAGTAGGCGCGGCCCGACTCGGCCTGGATGAAAAGCTGCAGGGATCCCTCGCCCATCGGCCCCTTGACCCGTCTCACGGTGGGGGGGATCAGGGGCCAGCCGAGAAACCGTGAGAGCCGGTAGGAGGCGACCTCGCGGCGGTGCAGGCTCCCGGCCGGGAAATCCCAGAGTGGCGACTCGCCCTCGGCAGGCTTGTAGACCGCCAGCGCGCTGTCGGCGTCGGTCCCAGGAGTCTCCAGGCGAGCCAGGAAGGTGTAGTTGCTGGAGTTGGGAAGCAGGCCGAGCAGCTCCACGGTCGCGGCGCGGAGGAGGACCGCCTCGGCGTCCTCGAAGCTCAGCTGCCGGTCAGAAGATGGGTCGGGAGCCATTGGCGGCGGGGCAGGGGTGGCCGCTCGGATCGATGGGCAGCCCGCAGTAGTTGCAGGTCGGCCTGCCCCCGGCCAGCACCTGCTCGGCCTGTTTGGCGAAGTCGCGGACCTGTTCGGGCGTCACCCAGAGCCGGGCGGTGGCCGGGTCCTCGCCTTCCCGCTCGACCTCGCGGGCCACGATCACGAACTTCCGCTTGCTCTCGTGGAAGCCCAGCCCGAGCTCCCCGATCGACCAATCCGGCTCGCCGACCGGGGGAGTGCCGGCAGGGTCGGCGCCCTCGGCCTCGGCGGCCAGCTCCTGGGCCTCGAGCAGCTGCCGGGCGCGGGTCAGCAGGCCCTGGATGTGAAATTTCTCGCAGGCCAGTGTCATGCCCATGGCGCCCTCGCGGGCGACCAGGAAGAAGTGGCGCTGCCCGGGCTCGCCGACCGCCGCGGCGGCCAGCTGCTCGACCGACTCCAGCTCGAAGCTCTGCCCCATCGGAAAGCTAATTCTTCCCGAAAGCGCGGGCGAGGGGCTTCAGTGCGCGGGGGTGGCCTCCGGCTCGCCGGCGGCGTGAGGCCTGGCGCCGGTGCGCGTCTCGATGAGAGCCGTCAGGCGGCGCCGGTTGATGAGGACGAACTTGTAGACGCCCTCGTTGTCGTCGAACTTGAGCCCTTCCTGGATCGGCTGCACGCGCGCCTGGGTGACGGAGAGGAAGCGGGTGCGCGTGGTCCGGTGCCAGTTGGAGACCGTCTGGTCCACCGGCACTGTCACAAAGCCGGTCACCTGCAGGGGGCCGCAGTAGAGCTTGACCCTCACCCTTCGTCCGGGCGCCTTGAGGTCGCTCTGGCTGGTGTGATGCTCCGCGGTCGGGATCAAGAGCAGCACCTCGTCCCGGTTGAGCGTCAGTCCCGGGACGCTGTCCCAGAGCCCGTCACCCTGGTCGTGGACGCGGAGCTGGGCCTCGACCAGCTCCAGCAGCTCATCCTCGTCGTTGGCCAGGTCGCTGATCCGGCGGGATTGGCGCATCTCGACCTTGCCGTGGACCTCCAGGTAGGTCGCGCCGAGCTCCGCGAGGGCGCCGATCTCGATCGAGAGGGGGTCTTGTTCCAAAGCGCCGACAGCATAGGTCGGCCGGGTTTTGGCGTCCAGCGGGTGGGGAATGTATGGAACCGGCACACTCAAAGCCAAACCCAACTTGGAAATCAACCCGGAGGAAATGCATGGCTAAAACCGTTGGCATCGACCTCGGGACGACGAACTCAGTAATCGCAGTCATGGAAGGCGGCGAGCCGGTCGTCATCCCGAACTCGGAGGGCGCCCGGACGACACCGTCCGTCGTGGCCTTCACCAAGAGCGGCGAGCGGCTGGTCGGGAACCTGGCCCGCCGGCAGGCTGCCGTCAACCCCGAAAACACGATCGCCTCGATCAAGAGGTTCATGGGCCGCAAGTTCACGGAAGTCGAGAGCGAGCGGAAGATCGTCCCCTACCAGGTCAAGGCGGGCAAGGACGACCGCGTCGTCGTCAACGTCCCCAACGCGCAGAAGGAGTTCACGCCCGAGGAGATCTCGGCGTTCATCCTCCAGAAGCTCAAGACGGACGCCGAGGCCTACCTGGGCGAGAAGGTGACCGACGCGGTCATCACCGTCCCGGCCTACTTCAACGACGCGCAGCGGCAGGCGACCAAGAACGCCGGCCAGATCGCGGGGCTCAACGTCCTGCGCATCATCAACGAGCCCACCGCCGCCTCTCTCGCCTACGGGCTGGAGAAGAAGGAGAACGAGACCATCCTGGTCTTCGACCTCGGCGGCGGCACCTTCGACGTCTCCATCCTCGACGTCGGCGACGGAGTTTTCGAGGTCAAGGCGACCAACGGCGACACCCACCTGGGTGGCGACGACTACGACCGCCGCGTTGTCGACTGGATGGCCGAGGAGTTCAAGAAGGAGAACGGCATCGACCTGAAGGCCGATCGCCAGGCCCTACAGCGGCTCACCGAGGCCGCCGAGCGGGCCAAGATCGAGCTCTCCTCGCGGCTCGAGACGACCGTCAACCTGCCCTTCATCACGGCCGACCAGAACGGTCCCAAGCACCTCGAGATGACCCTCACCCGGGCCAAGTTCGAGCAGCTGACCAAGGACCTCACCGACCGCTGCAAGCAGCCCTTCCTCGACGCGCTCAAGGACGCCGGGCTGACCCCTCAGCAGATCGACGAGGTGGTGCTGGTGGGCGGCTCCACGCGGATGCCGGTCATCCAGCAGCTGGTCAAGGACCTGTGTGGTGGCAAGGAGCCCCACAAGGGCGTCAACCCGGACGAGGTGGTCGCCGTCGGCGCCGCCATCCAGGCCGGCGTCCTCAAGGGCGAGGTGAAGGACGTCCTCCTGCTGGACGTCACGCCGCTCTCCCTGGGCATCGAGACCCTGGGCGGCGTCTTCACCAAGCTGATCGACCGGAACACGACCATCCCGACCTCCCGCACCCAGACCTTCAGCACCGCCGCGGACAACCAGTCCTCGGTCGAGGTGCACGTGCTCCAGGGCGAGCGGGAGCTGGCGCGGGACAACCGGACCCTCGGCCGCTTCCACCTCGATGGGATCGCGCCGGCGCCGCGGGGCATGCCGCAGATCGACGTCACCTTCGACATCGACGCCAACGGCATCCTCAACGTCAAAGCGCAGGACAAGGGCACCGGGCGGGAGCAGTCGGTGACCATCACCGCCTCCTCGACCCTTTCCAAGGACGAGGTCGAGCGGATGGTCAAGGAAGCCGAGTCCAACTCCGCCGAGGACCGCCGCAAGCGGGAAGAGGTGGAGACGCGGAACCAGGCCGACCAGATGGTCTACCAGGCCGAGAAGGTCATCAAGGACAACGAGAGCAAGATCCCGGCCGAGCTGAAGAGCGAGCTCGAGAGCAAGCTCGGGGCGGTACGGGACGCCAGCAAGGGTTCCGACACCAGCGCCCTCAAGAAAGCGATGGACGACCTGAACGAGAGCCTGCAGAAGGTTGGCCAGCACATCTACGGGAGCTCCAACGGGCCGTCCAGCGATGGCGGCGGCGAGCCCGGCCAGCCCGGGTCAAGCGAAAAGCAGCCCGAGGAAGATGTGGTCGACGCGGAGTACAAGGAGGTCTAGACAGGCTTCCGCGAAAGGCCCCGGTGAAGAGCCGGGGCCTTTCTTTTTGCCTCCGGATTCGTTTCCGGCCGGCGAAGGGGCGGGTATATACGCTCTCCGATGGTGGCGACCAAGGATTACTACAGGACGCTCGGAGTCGACAAGAAGGCGACCCCTGAGCAGATCAAGTCCGCCTTCCGGAAGCAGGCCCGCAAGTACCACCCCGACACCAACAAGGGCAACCCGGAGGCGGAGGAGAAGTTCAAGCAGCTCTCCGAGGCCTACGACGTCCTCGGCGACCCCAAGAAGCGGGCCGAGTACGACAACCCGATCAACCAGTTCCGCAGCGCCGGCGCCGCGGGCAACCCTTTCGGCGGTGGCAACCCCTTCGGCGGTGGCACCACCGTCGAATGGGAGGTGGGCGACCTCGGGGATCTCGGCGACATCTTCTCCGGCATCTTCCGGGGGCGCGGCGCGGGCGGTCGCACCCGCCCGGGGGCCGGCGGGCGGACGGCGCCGCCACCCGAGCAGGTGTACGAGACCCCCGTCGAGCTTTCCCTGAAGGAGGCGGTCGAAGGCGCCAAGCGCCTGGTACGCCAGGACGACGGCAAGCAGCTCGAGGTCACCTTCCCGGCCGGGGTGGTGGAAGGTTCGAAGGTCCGCGCGGGCAAGAACCACACCTTCAGCGTCAAGCTCCAGCCCGACGCCGCCTGGAGGGTCGACGGACGCGACCTCCACGGTGAGGTCGAGGTGCCCGACTACCTCGCGGTGCTCGGCGGCCAGGTCACGGCGAAGACGCCGACCGGTAAGAAGATCTCGCTCGAGATCCCCCCCGGCAGTCGAGCCGGCAAGGTCATCCGGATCCGGGGCAAGGGTATCCCGGGCCTGGGAGGCAGCCCGGCCGGCGACCTGCTCCTGCACGTCAAGGTCACCGTCCCCGAGCACCCGGACGAGCGCGCCCGGAAGCTCTACGAGGAGCTCCGCCAAGCGGCCGCAGGCGAGTCCGCCTCCGGCCCCTCCGCCTAGGCGGCACGGCCTAAGCCGTCTCGGCGGTTTCCGTCTCCTCCAACGGCCGGCGAAGCCGGCCCGTGAACAGGTGCAGGACGGCGTGGCCTTCCGGCGACAGGTGGCGGCGAACCCTCTCGATCGCGAGGGCCGGCAGGAGTCCCTGGTCGCCCTCGACGGCGATGGTCTCCTTGGGAAAGATGTGGCGCCAGACCTCGCCGACCAGCTCGGTCCGAAGGTTCCCGGGTAGATAGACGTAGCGCCGGTGCCGGATCGTCTTGCGCGACCGGCTCTCGGCCCGGGCGAAAGCGTCCTGGGCGTGGTAGTCCTTCAGGTAGGGGTCGGCGACCTCCAGGAACTCCGAGGGCAGGATGTGGGTGGCGCCGCGGTAGAGGAAGACCGCGCTCCGGCCGCCGGCGCGCTCGGCCGACGCGGCGAGCACCGACTCGGCGGCCTCGGCGTCGTGGGGGAGGATTACCAGGATCTCGGCCGGCCGCCCGGCCAGGGCCTCGCGGATGCTGTCGGCGGCCCGGTCGGCGCGGAAAGAGACCGGGAAGACCGCCGGCCGCCGCTGCTGAGCCAGGTAATAGGTGCCGAAGCCGACGATCAGCCCGAGGACGGTCAAACCGCCGCCGAACTCGGTGGCCAGCGGCTTGGCGACCAGGTTGACCGTCCAGGCGACCGCGACAGCGACCGTCGTGAGCACCCCGATCCCGTAGCCCACCCAGCCCAGCGGGGATCGCAACCGAGTCTCCCGCCAGCGCACGATGTCCAGCGACATGCAGGTCAGCACGAAGGCTCCAAGGAGGCCGAACGCGTAAAGGTCGCCGAGCAGGTTCACGTTGGCGCCGGAGAACTGGACGACCCCGATCGGGACGGCGACGGAGAGCAGGATTGCCCAGTGCGGGGTCCCGCGCCAGCGGTTGCGCCTCTCGACGAAACGGGGCATGAAGCCCATTCGAGTCAGCGCGATGAAGACGTGGTAGGCGCCGATGATGGCCGTGTTGCTGGCGAAGACCAGGAGCAGCGCGCCGCTGATCGCGACCAGGTTACCGACCGCCTGGCCGGCGAACTTGGCGCCCAGCAGGGAGATGAACTGGTTCGGGTCCGAGCTGCTCGGGAGCAGGGTCGTGGACCAGAGCGTCAAGAGCGGGCTGGTCATGGCCATGGTGATGACCACCAGGCCCATCGTCCGGTAGGCCACCAGCTTGCGGGGCAGGCGCATCGCCGGCGCGATCTGAGCGATCGACTCCAGACCTGAGAAGGCGAGGAAGGCCGCCGCGTAGCCGGTCACGAGCCCGACCGGCCCGATCTTCGGGCCCTGGGCGAGCTGGGTGAAGGAATGGACGATCCCCGCCGGGCCCAGGCTCAAGGCGACCACCAGCACGACCAACAGCTGGGTGGCGGCGGCGATGATGGCGAAGACGGCGCTGACGAGGGCGCTCTCCTTTATCCCCGCGAAGTTGAGGATACCGAGCACCACCAGCGCGCCGATCGTCACCTCGACCGCCAGGGCGGTGAGCGAAGGCGCCAGGACGGCGATGTAGAAGACCCCGGAGAGAGCGCTCAACGCGGCCGTCAGGTAGTAGTCGACGAGGATGAAGAGCCCACCCAGGAGCCCGGCGAAAGGATGGAGCGCGCGCGAGGCCACCGTCACCACGCCCCCGCCTTCCGGGTAGCGCCAGGCCACCTCGGCGTACTTGATGCTGAGGAGGATGAAGACGATCAGGGTCATCCCAACGAAGATCGCGGCGCGCGAGCGGTAGGGACCGTAGAGGATGCCCGGCACGTAGTAGATCGAGGTGCCGATGTCGGCGAACACCACCGCCCAGCAGAGCAGCGGCCCGAGGTGTCCGCCCCGGACCTTGACCCGGCGGCGGGATTTGAGCGCGGTCGCCATGCCTAGCTGCCCGCCAGCTTCCTCAGCTGGAGCTCGAGGGCGGTCAGCTGGCGGCGGAGCTCGTGGACCGCCACTCGGGACTCGTGGTCGTCGAGCTCGAGATTGACGACCGCGTTCAGGTAGGTGTCGGCCCACTCGACCTGTCTCAGCGCGATCGAGAGCTTGCGGCGATCCGCGCGGTCGGGCTGTCTTTCCGGCCAGCTCTGGCGGACCTTCTCTTCCACCTCCCGACCGTAGGCCCGGACCCGTTTGGGTCCCGTTGGTGACGGTTAGGTCGGCGTTTGGATCTCGTTTGAATCGACCCGGAGCCGGTAGCCGACGCCCGGCTCGGTGGCGATGTACTTCGGCCGGGCGGGGTCGTCGCCGAGCTTGCGGCGCAGCTGGGCCACGACGTAGCGCGTGTTCTGCGCCTCGCCGACCGCGTAGGCGCCCCAGACCTCCCGCAGCAGGATGGTGTGCGTCACCAGCTTCCCGGCGTGCAGGGCGAGGTAACGCAGAAGCTCGTACTCGGTCGGGGTCAGGTGGACCTCGCGGCCGGCGACCATCACCTGCCGCCGCTCGAGGTCGATCTCCAGGTCGCCGGCCCGCACCACCGCGGCGCCTCCCGCGACCGCCGCCTGCCGGCGCACCACGGCGCGGATCCGGGCCAGCAGCTCCTCGAGGCCGAAGGGCTTGACCAGGTAGTCGTCCGCACCCAGGTCGAGGGCTCGGACCTTGTCGCGCTCGTCGGCCATGACGCTCAGCACGATCACCGCCGCCCGGCTCTTCTCGCGCAGCCTGGTCAGCACTGTGAAGCCGTCGATCCCGGGCAGCCCGAGGTCGAGCAGGACCACATCCGGCTTCCAGGCCGCAGCTGAGGACAGCGCCTCCTCGCCCGTGGCCACCGCCTCGACGTCGAAGCGGTGGTGCGTGAGGCCGGTCCGAAGGGCGCGCCGGATCTCGACCTCATCGTCGACGACCAGGATCCGGCCGCTCACGTCGTGGCCCCCACCGGTGCCAGTGGAAGGGTGAACTGGAAGCGCGGGCCGCTCCGCCGGTTGCGGACTTCGATGGTGCCGCCGTGGCCTTCGATGATCCGCTTGCAGATGGCGAGCCCGAGCCCGGTTCCCCCGCTGCGCCCGCTCCAGAACTTGTCGAAGATCGAACCCAGGTCGGCGGCCGGGATCATCGGGCCCTCGTTGTCGACCCAGGCGAGCAGCCGGTCACCCTCAGCCCGCGCTCCGAGCTCGATCCGGCCGCCGTCGGGCGTGAAGTCGAGGGCGTTCTCCAGGAGGTTGGTCAGCACCCGGTCGATCTGCAGCTCGTCGATCAGCACCTGGGGCAGGTCCGCCGGCAGGCTCACCGTCAGCTGCCTTCGGTCGAGGCGCGGCTGGAGGCGTTCGATGGCGGCCCCGCCCAGCTCCGGGAAGGATCGCGGCCCCAGCTCCAACGCCTGACCGGCCTCCAGTCGCGACATGGTCAGCAGCTCGCCGACCAGGCGGTCGAGGCGTGCCGCCTCGCGGTCCAGCCCGGAGGCCAGCTCCTGGTGCTCGCGGTCGAGCCCTGCGCCGGGTCCGAGGAGCGAGGTCAAGCCCGCCCGAAGGGCCGCGATCGGGCTCTTCAACTCGTGCGAGAGAGAGGACAGGACGGCGGCCTTCAGGCTGTCAGAGGCCTCCAGGGTGCTCGCTCGCTGGGCCTGGTAGGCAGCGGCGCGGCGGTCGAGCAGCAGGGAGCCGAGGCTCAAAAGCGCGGCCAGCAGCCGCCGCAGGTGCCCGAAGCGCTCGGGGGCCTGCAGGCACCGCCAGAAGTTCATGATCCGGCCGTCCAGGTCGTTGGCCACCTCGGCCTTGTCCCGCGGGTCGTGGGCCAGCAGCACCGCGCAGGTGCGGCACATGGCGTCCACGAACGTGATGTACCTGTCCCGGGCGGGGAAGTGGGACGCGATCCAGTCGGCGAGGTATCGTTTCCCGCCATGGCCTTTCAACGGAGACAAGCTCCGCTGTGGCTCGTAGGTCACGTGTGGGTCACAGCCAGCTTCGGTCGGGCCTGGGCCCTCTGGTGAGGAAGTTGGTGGCATTGACGTCTCCGGTCTCGTTCTGCAGCGTGGCGGCCATGTCCCGGGCGACCTGGCGGAGCGGCTCGTCGGCCTGCCCGAGCTTCCCGTCCCTGCCGGCGCTGTTCGAGACGACAGAGCGGACCACGCCGACGGGCAGGTGGTCCCGCATCAGCTCGTACAGGAGGGCGACGACGTTCTCACTTACCGGGCCAGAAGTCGGAGTGGGAGGCATGGCTGTCCCAATGCTTGAGGTAGTTGCAGACCTG
>Ga0209577_10004643_pt1 | contig 12886 bp, 13 predicted proteins | sample GraSoiAngelo_109_FD_185874 | JGI IMG/M metagenome (GOLD analysis project Ga0209577, IMG submission 185874) | Grasslands soil microbial communities from the Angelo Coastal Reserve, California, USA - 14_0903_12_20cm (SPAdes) (version 2) | ecosystem: Environmental > Terrestrial > Soil > Grasslands... | reverse complement strand
GGCCAGCTCGTCGTCGGTTCCGCTCGTCGGGACGCGCGCCGCCAGGTCGCCGGCGGCGATGCGGCGGGTGGCCTGCTCCGCCTCGCGCAGTGGTTTCGTGAGCCGCCGGCCCAGGTTGGCAGCCACGACGACGGCGACGATGAGGGCGGCCCCGCCGGCGACGAGGAGCCAGAGAGCGGCGCCGCCGCCCACGCGCACGTTGCGAGTGAGGACCAGCGCGAACGGCACGCTGCGCGCCGTCGTGCCGGGCGCGGCCGCGAACGCCAGGGAGCCGTTGACGCCGCTGACCGTCTGGCCCTGCTGCAGCTTGTCGAACTGCAGGTCGGACGCGGACACGCCGCTGGGGAGGGGGTCGAGGGGCTGGCCGGCCGGCGTGTAGCGGACCACCGCCTGATCGGTGAGCTTGAGGATTCGCTGGAGGACGCGTTGGCGCAGCACGGCGGCCGCGGTCGTGTTGCGGGCTGGGATCTCGTCGACCAGCTGGGCGATCCCCTGCGCCTGCTTGCGCAGATCGCGCACGGTGTCCCGGCGGGACTGGGCGCGGATGAGCAGGAGGCTGCCGAAGCCGGCGACAAGGAGGGCGCCGGCGACGACGGCGACCATGGTGACGGTGAGTCGACGCGTCATCCGAATCTCATCCGAGTCGGTACCCCATGCCCCAGACGGTCGCCAGAGGGAGGGCGTCGCCGAGCTTCTTGCGCAGCTGACGGACGTGGACGTCGACCGTGCGCTCGTCCCCGTACCATCCCGGTCCCCACACACCGTCGAGGATCTGCTGACGGCTCAGGGCCAGTCCGACGTTGTCGGCGAGGAAGTGGAGGAGATCGAACTCGCGCGTCGCCAGAGCTACGACGTGGCCGTCGACGCGTGCTTCTCGGCGTCCGGGGTCGACCTCGACGCCGCCGACGATGACGACATCGGGCCTATCCCGCGGCGGCCCTTCCACCCGGCGCAGGATCGCCTTCACGCGTGCCACCAGCTCGCGGGGCGAGAAGGGTTTGGTGACGTAGTCGTCGGCACCCAGCTCCAGGCCGAGGATGCGGTCGATCTCGCCGTCGCGCGCCGTCAGCATGAGCACGGGGAGATCGTCCTTGGCCCGCAGCCGGCGGCAGACCTCGAGCCCGTCGATCGTGCCGGGCAGGCCCACGTCGAGGATCACCAGCCTGGGGTCCTGGTCGCGTACGGCGTCCAGCCCCTTCTGGCCGTCCTGGGCTTGGACGACACGGAAGCCTTCCTCGCGCAGGTACAGCTCGACGAGGTCGGCGATGTGCTGGTCGTCCTCGACGACGACGATCGTCCCGGCGGGCTGGGCGCTCACGGCAGATATCGTGCACACGTTCTGTGAGCGAAGTGTGAACAGCGTCCTCGATCGCATCGTTGCCGCCCACCGACGGGCCGCCGCCGCCGACACACGCACGCTCGACGAGCTGGAGCGGGCCGCCCTTGCCGGACGCCCGGTTCGCCCCTTCCGCGCCGCCCTGGTCACCCCGGGGATAGGCGTGATCGCAGAGATCAAGCGACGGTCGCCATCGAAAGGCGACCTGGCCCCCGACCTCGTCCCCGCCGTGCTGGCCAAGGCATACGCCGACGGCGGCGCCGACTGCCTGTCCGTGCTGACCGACGTCGAGTTCTTCGGCGGCGCGCCCGACGACCTGGCCGAGGCCCGCAACGCGGTCGACCTCCCGATCCTCCGCAAGGACTTCACCGTCAGCGAGGCCGACGTCTACGACGCCCGGGCCATGGGCGCCGACGCCGTACTCCTCATCGTCGCCGCGCTCTCACAAGCCGAGCTGTCGGCGCTGCGCTTGCTCGCCCATCAGCTCGACATGGCGGCACTGGTAGAGGTGCACGACGACGACGAGCTGCAGCGCGCCGTCGACGCGGGCGTCAAGCTCGTCGGCGTCAACCAGCGCGACCTGCGCACGTTCGAGGTCGACATCGGCCGCGCCGAGCGCCTGGCTGAGGCGATGCCGCCGGGGATCGTCAAGGTGGCCGAGTCCGGCATTCGCGACGCCGACGACGTCTCGCGCCTGGCCGCGTGCGGTTACGACGCCATCCTCGTCGGGGAGTCGCTGGTGACGTCTGCGGACCCGACGGCTGCTGTTCGCACGTTGAAAGGAACCCCTTGATGCGCTGGACCCTGCCTCCCGACCGTCTGCCCGACGCCTGGTTCAACGTGCTGCCCCACCTGCCCGCGCCCCTTGACCCGCCGCTGCACCCGGGGACGCGGGAGCCGGTGGGCCCGGACGACCTGGCGCCGCTCTTCCCGATGGCGCTCATCGGCCAAGAGATGTCGGGCGAGCCGTGGATCGACATGCCCGGGCCCGTCGCCGACATCCTGCGCCTGTGGCGCCCGACACCGCTCGTGCGCGCCCGGCGCATGGAGGAGGCGTTGGGAACGCCAGCGCGCATCTACTACAAGGACGAGTCGGTCTCGCCGGCTGGGTCGCACAAGCCGAACACGGCGGTGGCCCAGGCCTTCTACAACAAAGAAGAAGGCGTCACCCGCCTCAGCACCGAGACGGGCGCCGGCCAGTGGGGAAGTGCGCTGGCGTTCGCGTGCGAGCTGTTCGACCTCGAGTGCCAGGTCTACATGGTGCGGGCCTCGTACGAGCAGAAGCCGTACCGCCGGGTGATGGTCGAGACATGGGGTGGCAACATCGTGCCGTCGCCCGTCGACGACCCCGACCACCCCGGCTCGCTGGGCACGGCGATCAGCGACGCCGTCCGCGACGCGGCCTCGCGTGAGGACACCCATTACTCCTTGGGCTCGGTCCTCAACCACGTGCTCCTGCACCAGACGGTGATCGGCCTCGAGGCCAAGGAGCAGCTCTTGCTCGCGGGCGAGGAGCGCCCCGACGTGATCATCGCCAGCTGCGGCGGCGGCTCGAATCTGGGCGGCATCTCGCTGCCGTTCGTCCCCGACGGCGATGTCCGCCTCGTGGCCGTCGAGCCCTCGTCGTGCCCGACGCTGACCGGCGGGCGCTTCGAGTACGACTTCGGCGACACGGCGGGCATGACGCCGCTGCTCTCGATGTACACGCTCGGCCACGAGTTTGTGCCCCCGCCGATCCACGCCGGCGGCCTCCGCTACCACGGCGACGCCCCGATCATCTGCAACCTGGTGAAGAACGGACGCATCGAGGCGATGGCGTACCCGCAGGGCAAGGTCTTCGAGGCCGCCGTGCAGTGGGCGCGAGTGCAGGGCACGATCCCCGCGCCCGAGACCAGCCACGCCATCCGGGCCGTCGTCGACGAGGCCCTGGCGGCCAAGGAAGAGGGCGTCGAGCGGGTGATCCTGTTCAACTACTCGGGCCACGGCCTCCTCGACCTCTCGGCCTACGACGACTTTCTCCACGATCGCTTGGATGCGTAAGGCCCGTCGGTACGCTTGACGAGATGTTCGTCAAGATCTGCGGGACGACGACCGAGGAGGACGCCCTGTTGGCGGTGGCCATGGGCGCCGACGCCGTCGGGTTCATCTTCGCCCCGTCGCCCCGCCAGGTCAGCCCCGGGCGAGTGCGCGACATCGTGCGCCGCCTGCCACCGGAGGTGCTGACGGTCGGCGTGTTCCGCAACGAGCTGCCCGAGCGAGTGGTCGAGGTCGTCAACGCCTCGGGCCTGCGGGGCGCCCAGCTGCACGGACGGGAGACGCCTGAGCAGGCCCGGTTCGTCAAGGAGCGCGTGCCGGTGCTGTTCCAGGCGTTCGTTGCCGGCGACCCCTCCATCCGCAGCGCCAGGGACTACGGCGCCGACGCCGTCCTGCTCGACTCGCCGTCGCCGGGCTCGGGCGAGGTGTTCGACTGGCGACTGGCCGACGGCGTGCCCGACGGCGTGCGCCTGCTGATGGCGGGTGGTCTCAGTACCGGCAACGTGGCCGAGGCCATCAACAGCGTGCACCCCTGGGGCGTCGACGTCGTCACCGGCGTGGAGTCGAGCCCGGGTCACAAGGATCCGGTGCAGGTCCGGGAGTTCATCGCCGCCGCCAAGGGCGCAGAGCCGCGGCAACCGGCGCCCGTCACCGACGGTCCCTACGACTGGGAAGAGCTGGGATCCTGATGGCGGCGCTCGCCGAGCCGAGCCCCGACGGCCGGTTCGGCGAGTTCGGGGGCCGGTTCCTTCCCGAGTCGCTGGTGCCGGCGTGCAAGGAGCTGGAAGCCGCCTTCCGCGCCGCGTGGGCCGATCCCGCGTTCCGCGCCGAGTACGAGGGCCTCCTGCGCGACTACGGCGGGCGCCCCACGCCGGTCACCGAGTGCCGCCGCCTGTCCGACCATCTCGGCGTTCGCGTCCTCCTGAAGCGCGAGGACCTGGCCCACACCGGCTCGCACAAGCTCAACAACGTCATCGGCCAGGCGCTGCTCACGCGGCGCATGGGCAAGCAGCGGGTGATCGCCGAGACCGGCGCCGGCCAGCACGGCGTCGCCACGGCGACCGCGTGCGCGCTGTTCGGGCTCGAGTGCGTGGTCTACATGGGCGAGGTCGACGTCGCTCGCCAGGAGTTGAACGTCTTCCGGATGCAGCTCCTCGGTGCCGAGGTCATCCCCGTTGGCAGCGGCAGCCGTACTCTCAAGGACGCCGTCAACGAGGCGCTGCGCGACTGGGTCGCCAACGTCGACACCACCCACTACTGCATCGGCTCGGTGATGGGCCCCCATCCGTACCCATGGATGGTCCGCGAGTTCCAGCGCATCCTGGGTGAGGAGGCCCGCGGCCAGTGCCGGGGCCTGCTCGACGGCGCCGATCCCGACGTCGTCGTGGCGTGCGTCGGGGGTGGGTCGAACGCGGCCGGCACCTTCGCCGGCTTCGCCGACACGTCTGCTCGTCTGGTCGGCGTCGAGGCCGAGGGTGGTGCTGCCATCGGCCACGGCGTGCCGGGTGTCGTGCACGGCATGAAGTCCTATCTCCTGCAGGACGAAGACGGACAGGTGCTGGAAGCACACTCCATCTCGGCGGGGCTCGACTATCCGGGGGTCGGCCCCGAGCACTCCTATCTGGCGGCGACGGGGCGAGCCACCTATGTGTCCGCCGGCGACGCCGAGGTCCTCGACGCCTTCAAGCTGCTGAGCCAGATCGAGGGCATCATCCCCGCCCTCGAGGCTGCGCACGCGCTCGCATGGGTCGTCCGCGCCGCCGGCACCGATGAGCTGCCCGCCGGCACCACTGTGCTGCTCACCCTTTCGGGCCGGGGCGACAAGGACGTAGCCCAGGTTCGGGAGATGCTCTCCTGAGCGACGCACGCAGGATCGAGCCCGCGCTGCGGGCGGCGCGAGACGCAGGGCGCAAGCTGCTGGTCCCGTACGTCACCGGTGGACTGGGCGGCGACTGGTGCGACGTCGTGGCCGCGGTCGCGGCTGCGGGCGCCGACGCCGTCGAGGTCGGCATTCCTTTCTCGGATCCGGTCATGGATGGGCCGACGATCCAAGAGGCGTCGACTCGGGCACTTGCCCAGGGCGCCACGCCTGGGTCGGTCGTCGCCGCCTTGGGCGAGGTCGACGCCGGCGTCCCGCTCGTGGTGATGACCTACTACAACGTCGTCTTTCGCGGCGGGCACAGGCGGTTCGCCCGTTCGCTGGTCGAGCACGGCGTCGCCGGTGCCATCGTTCCCGACCTGCCCCTCGACGAGTTCGGCGACTGGGGTCGGGCCGCGGACGACGCCGGTGTGGAGACGATCCTGCTGGCGGCGCCTACGACACCTGACGACCGCTTGGCCGACATCGCCGCTCGCTGCCGGGGCTGGGTGTACGGCGTCGGGCTGATGGGCGTGACCGGCGAGCGGGTCTCGCTGGCGGCGTCGGCGGCCACCATGGCCAAGCGCCTCAAGGCGGTCACCGACCTGCCGGTGCTGATCGGCGTCGGCGTTTCGACCCCCGAGCAGGCGGTCGAGGTGTGCGCCGAGGCCGACGGCGTGATCGTGGGCTCCGCCCTGGTGCGCCGGCTTCTCGACGGCGGTGGCCCCGAGGCAGCAGCCGCGTTCGTCGCCGAGCTGCGGGCTGCCCTCGACGCTCGGCCAATCTCGCCCTGATGGCCTGCGAGCTCTGCGAAGCGGCGCGCATCACGCCCTGGCACCACGAAGACGACATCTGCTGGGTCGCCGACTGCGAGATCTGCGACGTGCCGATGGTCGTGTGGAAGCGGCACGGGCCCGAGCCGCCCGAGGAGGAGCGGACCCACATGCTGGCGACCCTCGAGCGCATCGGCAACGAGCGCTTCGGCGAGGGCGGCTTCCGGCTCGACGCGGTGATGCGCCAGATCCCCGACCACTTCCACGCTCACGCCCGCGATCCGGGCTGGTGGATGCGGCGGTTCTCGCCGCGCAGCTGAGAGGGGAGAACCCCGGGGCGGCCCGGGCACGGCTGGGGAACGTGCCTCGAGACCGCCCCAGGAACAGGGGCAAGCGAGAGGATTGTCACTTTGTGTGGCGATCCGACTGCACTGCCAGCGACGGTGCCACTCGCTGTGGTCTTCCCTCGGTTGTACGACGCACACCCTTCGCCGTGTCACCTTTGGGCGCGAAAGCGCAGGTCGTTCGCCTCTTTTCCTCGTTCGGCGGCAGGAGGCCGGTCCCGGCGCCCCGAACACTCGTCAGGACAGGCCGGCCACACGGCGTGAGCAGACCGCGACAGGGGCGATGGACGAGAGGATCCCGCGAGATTCGGGCGACGATCGCACTGAGGTGTTCGCCGACCTGTACGCGACCCACTACCGACCGTTGGTCGCGATGTGCCGGCGCCTGTCGGTGTCAACCGACGGCGAGGAGCTGGCCCAGGAGGCGTTCCTACGGGCCTGGTCGTCCTGGGAGCGGTACGCCCCCAACCGCCCGTTCTGGCCGTGGGTGTCGACCATCGCCCGCCGCCTCTGCATCGACCACGGCCGCCGCCTTCGGACCGCCCAGCTGCGGGGCCCGTATGCCGTCGATCGCCACGAGGGATCGGCGGCCACGCCCGAGGAGCTCTACGAGGCCAACGAGGAGTACCGCTGGGCCCGAGCGGCCCTCGAGCAACTCCGTCCGGAGCAGCGGCGGGTCATCCGCCTGCGCGACGTCGAGGGATGGAGCTACGACCGCATCGCCGACCACGAGGGGGTGACGGTCGAGTCGGTGCGCGGGTCCCTTCGCCGGGCCCGCTCCCGGCTGCGACTGGTGTACGCCCAGATGTCGTCGGGCAGCCCGGCGATCGTCGTGCTTGCATTCCTCCGGGATCTCCGTCGGCGTCTCACCGGTCTTGCGCACCGCGTAGAGGTGAACGCGTCGCAGCTGGGCATGGTCAGCGCCCGGGCTGCCGACGCCGTCGCAGCGCTCGTCGTCCTGGCCATGGGCGCGGCGCCCGCCGTCGCTCCGGCCGCGTTGGCCCCGTCGGCTCTGGCCGCGCCCGGGCGCGTGGGCGGGGCAGTGACGCCGACGTCGGCGCCGGACGCCAACACGACCACGGCGACCGGCCCGCCCGCCATGCACAGCGGCGGATCGGCAGCCGGCGCCGGCGGAGGCGCCGGCGGTGGCTTCGTCTTTGGCGGTGGGAACGACGGCGGTGGTCCCCTCGGCGGGATCAACAACGTCCCCGGCCGCGGCGGCTCGACGCCCGAGTCGTCGACGTTCATGTCCTTCACGGCATCGCCGAACTACCAGCAGGATCACGAGGTGTACGCCAGCGGGGCTTCGGTCGGGAACTGCACTGTGTCCTGTCCGGCGCTGTTCCACTCCACCGACGGCGGCGCCCATTGGAAGCGCCTGCCCGGCGTCGGGTTCGAGGGCGGCACGGTGATGTTGGCGCCGGCCTACCCGGCGGACCGCCGCATCTTCGTCGGCGGCCCCCACGCCCTCAAGGTCTCGACCGACAACGGGGTCACGTTCACGCCATTGACGCCGGCGGGTGGCTTCACGGCGATGTCACCGGGCTTCTCGGCAGGCGACGGGCGCATCCTCGTGGGCGCCATCCCCGGCTGGATCTATCACGACGACACCAGGGCGGTGACTCCGTTCGACGCCGTGCCCGAGTCGACGAGCGCGGCGCTGTCGTTCGCCTATGCGCCTTCGTATCCGAGTGACCATCGGATCGTGGTTGGTGGGACCGGCGCGTCACCCGATCAGAACGCCGAGGTGTCTGCCTGCGACGTTTCGAACTGCAGCCCGCCCGCACAGCTGACGGGAGTCAGCGGCACGCCCGCGGTGATGACGTCGAAGAGCTTCTCGGCGACAGGGCTCGCGTTCGCGTGGGGGAGCGACAAGCTCTTCCGCTCGACGGACGGCGCCCGCACCTTCTCGCGCTTGCATCTCCCGGCGGCGGGCGCAATCGAGGACCTCGCCGAAGATGGCCGCGGCGCTGTCTACGTCGCCCTCGTGGACTTCGCTTCCAAGGCGGCGGCCGGGGGACTGTTCGTCTCTCACGACGCCGGAACCACCTGGTCACGGCTGGGCAGAGGGACCGTCCTCGACGCCGGCGTGATCAGCGTGATCGCGCTCCCATCCGGAAACCTCCTCGTCGGGCCGTACAGGGACACGGCCGGAGGGTTGCAATGTTCGTCGGACGGGGGCCGCTCGTGGGCGCCCCGCTGTTAACCGGGAGAAACCTCATGCGTCGCAGGATCGTTGCACTCGTGTCTCTTGCCACCTTTGGATGTCTGGCCGTGGGCCCCTGGGCGGCCACCGCCGACGCCCTGACGAGCGGCGGCTCGTCGACTCAGGCGGGGACGTGCGCACTCACGAACTACACGCTGACCGGTTCTTTCAACCGGCTGGGGGGCGCCACGACGTTCACCATCGGTTTTGGTGGCGGCTGTGTCGGCACCTCGCCGAGCATCGGCGGCAGCGTGACGTTCACCAGCGTGGGCCCGTGGAGCTGCGACGCCGGTGTCGCCCTCGGATCCGGCGGGTTCCAGCCCAGCAGCGGCAATGTGGAGATCGTCGAGGCCAGCCTCGTCAACACCGGCGGCGAATACGTGATCCAGATGAACACCAACGCCTTGACGGCAGCGGCGACCGGCAACATCACCACCTTGCCGCTCCAGTGCGACGAAGGTCAGCCGCAGACGACCATCGGCGGTACTGGCACCCTGACCTACGCAGCAACGTCTTGAGTTAGCGTCACGCCGTGCTCAAGGCCGGCGACAAAGCTCCCGCGTTTCGTCTGTCCGATCAGTCGGGGAAGACCGTCAAGCTCTCCGACTTCAAGGGTCGGAAGGCGTTGGTGTACTTCTACCCGAAGGCCGACACGCCCGGGTGCAGGCGTGTGAGCTTCGGGATGCCAGCCCGAAGCTCGGCGATACAGCCGTCGTCGGCATCAGCCCCGACCCGCCGAACCGGCAGGCCAAGTTCGACGAGAAGTACGGGCTCGGGTTCCCGCTGCTCGCCGACGAGGACCACGCCGTCGCCGAGGCCTACGACGTGTGGGGCGAGAAGAAGAACTACGGCCGCACGTACATGGGCATCATCCGCTCGGCCTTCCTCATCGACGAGAAGGGCAAGGTGGAGGAGACCTGGTACAAGGTGTCGCCGAAGGCCACCGCGGAGAACCTGTTGAAGGCCATCGGCAAGTGACGGTCACCGGCGCCCACGTCATCCTCTACTCGCCGGAAGCGGATGCGTTGCGAGCTCTGCTGCGGGATACGTTCGGATGGCGGAACGTCGACGCCGGCGGCGGCTGGCTGATCTTCGCTCTACCGCCCGCCGAGATCGCCGTGCACCCGTCCGAACGGCCGACCCAGGAGCTCTCGCTGATGTGCGACGACCTCGACTCGACGATGGCCGATCTCAGCGGGAAGGGCATCGGGTTCAAAGGCGAGCCCCACGACGAGCGTTGGGGCCGGGTGACGACGATGGTCCTGCCCGGCGGCGTCGACGTCATGCTCTACGAGCCGCGGCACGCCACGGCCATCTGACTTCCGGAACCTCTCCAAATCTCGAAAACGCGCCGTCAAATGGGCACGAACGGAGCAAGTTCGCGGATTTGGAGAGGTTGGGAGGTGGTGGGCGACCTAGGCGGCGGCGATGCCGTGGTCGCGCAGGGGGCCGGCGGTGAGGCCGGCGGCCGCCAGGCGTTCGGCCAGGCCTTCGAGGGCGCCGTGGGCAGCGCGCCACGAGCCGGGGGCCGAGGCGCAGTCCGAGTCGTGGAGGAGCGCGGTGACGCCCGGGCCGAGGTCGCGGTCGAGTTCGGCGAGCACGCTCTCGGGCGTGCACTCCGGCGTCCAGTCCTTGCCCCAGGCCGACCAGAGCACGGTGCGCAGCCCGAAGCGCTGGGCGGCGAGCAGGCCGGCGTTGGAGAGCGTGCCGAACGGGGGCCGGTACCACCGGGGCATTTCACCGCTCGCATCGGCGACGGTATGGATGCCGCGCAGGATGTCGTCGCGGACCCGGCCGGGCGGGCTGAACAGCTGAGAGCGGTGGTGGTAGCCGTGAGCGGCGACCTCGTGGCCGGCGGCGGCCACCTCGGCTGCGACCGTGCGGTGGACGTCGGCGTTGACGCCGAGCATGAAGAACGTGGCCCGCATCCCGAGGCGGTCGAGCTCCTCGAGGAAGAGCGGTGTCGACGCGGGATCGGGCCCGTCGTCGAAGGTGAGGGCGACATGGTCGGCCCGGCCGAGACCGGCCAGCCGCGGGAGGTAGCGGCGGCGGAGGCTGGCGCGTGTGGTCACCAGCGGCACGGCGTGAGCGGCGAGGGCGGCGGCCGCTCCGGCCGCCACCGCCCGGCGGGTTCGCATCAGATCTGCGACAGGGGTGCGGCCGCCAGACCGGAGGCCTCGACGTTCTGCTCGACCGTATACAGGCTGTGCAGCAGTTGGTCGACGGTCTCGCCCCGGGCGTCGATCACGACGACCTGACCGGCGTGCAGCTTGGTGGCCAACTTGTCGGCCGACAGGACGATGGACGGCACGACGACCCGCTCGTGCGCGAGCCGGGCCGACGCCAGGTCGAAGCCGTCGATGCGACGCTGCGGCACGAACTCACGGGGCCGCTCGCCGGTGGCGGCATGGATGGCCTTGGGTGCGCGCATGAGGTCGGAACGGGCCCGGCCCCAGTGCACGCGATCGCGGTGGCCCCAGCCGCCGTTGGCCATGGACACACCTGCCGACTGCAGACGTCGAAGGCCGTCGGGCTGCTCCGCAGCCAGGCGGCCCGGCACGATCGCCGTGACGTTGGCCTGGCGCAGGGCGTCGGGGAGCGTCGCGCTCGTGAGATCCTCGGAGCCGAGGCGTACGGCCAAATAGACCGAACCCGCCTTGTGGGGATGAGCGATGCCAATGCCATGGGCGGCGGCCGCTCCCACACCGGCCGTGAAGGCGGCATAGGTCGCGGCGAGGGCGGCGACGCCGGCGGTGACCTTGCGCAGCGGGAGGCGGCGAGCCGCTACCCGTTCGGCTGCCGCGTCGGGGGCGGCGCTGGCGGCCAGGGTCACGACGTCGTCGGTGGGGTCGCCCGCGAACATGGCCTTCCCCTTGGCGGTCATCGATCGGCCCGCCAGGCTGGTGGCCCGGTCGAGGGCGGGGAAGAGCTCGTCCTCGCCCGCGGCATAGGCGGCGACGCCCGCCTCCGACATGTGCTCGGCGTTGTCCTTGCCGTGACCGGCGATGGGCTCGAAGCTGACGACCGGCAGCCCGGCCGCGAACGCTTCCATGCACGTCAGTCCGCCCGCGTTCTGGACGAGGGCGTCGGCGGCGGCCATCAGCGCGGGCATCTCGTCGGTCCATCCCAGGACGTGACCGGCGTTGCGCGTCTGGAGGCGCTTGCGCAGCTGCTCGTTGTTGCCGCACACGGCGAGCGGCGTATAGCGGCCCGACCCGAGGAGCGTGTCGAAGGTCTTGGTCACGTCGCCGATGCCCCACGCCCCGGCGACCACCAGGACGAGGCGCTCGTCGTCGGCGAAGCCCAGCGATTCGCGGGCCGTGGCCCGGTCGGGCAGGTCGACGTGGAAGCGGTCGGGGACCATCGGCCCGGGCGCGGTGGCGACGCGTCCGGAGCGGGCGGCTGCCGCCTCGGCCGCCTGCGGGTGGACGCACAGGTGGAGGTCGACGCCCGGGTGCGTCCAGAGCGGGTGGACGGCGAAGTCGGTGATGAAGGTGGCGACGGGGATTCGCAGGCGCCCCTTCTGACGGGCGGCGCCGAGCACGAGCGACGCCATGGGGTACGTCGAGACCACGACGTCGGCGTCGGTCTGACGCACCCAGCGCAGGACCTTGCGACGGGTCAGCAGGTTGATGAGGGCGCCGAGCGGCTGGAAGACGAACGGCAGCAGGTACCAGAGGCGGTAGGTGGCCTCGTAGGACCACGGCGCGTAGCGGAGCTCGAGCCAGTAGCCGGCGCGCACGAGCCACCCGATGTGCAATGGAAACGCATCGAGGAAATCGACCATCTGGGCGTGGTGGCCCCGGTCACGTAGCCGGCGCAGCAGCTCCCGCCCCGCCCCGTCGTGCCCCCCGCCCATGCTGGCCGAGACCACAAGGACTCGGCTTTCGTCCACTGCTGAGAAACTACCGTGCGCGGCGCCATGGTGGTGGTTTCTGCGCTCGGTTCGGCCCTGCTCTATGCACTGGCTGCCGTCTTCCAGCAGCGGGCCGCGGTCGCCGAGCCGCCCGAGCATTCGTTACGGCTCCGTTTGCTCATCGGCCTCCTCCGGCGCCCGCTGTGGCTGGTGGGGCTGGGGTGCGACATCTGCGCCTTCGTTCTCCAGTTCTGGGCCCTCGACCACGGCTCGCTTGTGCTCGTGCAGCCACTCCTCGTGAGCGGTCTCCTGTTCGCCCTGCCGCTCGGAGCGGTGGTCTCCCACGAGCGGATGACGAGGAACGACTGGATCGGCGGCGCCCTCGTCGTCATTGGGCTGTCAGCGTTCTTGGTCGTCGCTCGGCCCGACCGGGGCAGCGCCGACGCCGCCCCCAAGGTGTGGCTACTGCTCGTGGTGTC
>Ga0209577_10004640_pt1 | contig 12888 bp, 9 predicted proteins | sample GraSoiAngelo_109_FD_185874 | JGI IMG/M metagenome (GOLD analysis project Ga0209577, IMG submission 185874) | Grasslands soil microbial communities from the Angelo Coastal Reserve, California, USA - 14_0903_12_20cm (SPAdes) (version 2) | ecosystem: Environmental > Terrestrial > Soil > Grasslands ... | reverse complement strand
TTCAGCAAGGCAGCAAGTGGATTGACGATAATCTTTTCAATGGCGAGTTCTACATTCAGAAGGTTGGATCGGTCCCCACCCATGAAGTCGCTAAAGGCTTGCTCGTCGGAATGGGCACGGTTGATACAGAACACCCGGAATTCCAGCTCGGCGAGGGCTGTCTTGTCGACCAATTGGTCGGGCAGTACCTTGCGCAGGTTGCCGGCCTCGGATTCCTGTTAGATCGGCAGAATGTCGTCAAGACGCTCCAGTCAATCTACAAGTACAACTATAAACGGGTGCTTTACGACCACGAATCAGTGGCGCGCACATTTGCACTCAATGATGAAGCAGCTCTAGTCATTTGTGACTATTCTCACGGAAAGCGGCCTCGCACACCATTCCCTTATTTTCAGGAAGTGATGACCGGATTTGAATATTCCGCTGCCATTCTGATGCTGTATGTCGGAATGATGGCAGAAGGTGTTGAGCTCATCGAGAATATCCGCCGTAGGTACGATGGGAAACGACGAAATCCCTGGGACGAAGCCGAGTGCGGCTTCCATTATGCGCGACCGATGGCGAGTTGGTCGGCCTTGCTGGCCCTGAGTGGCTTTCGATATGACGGCAAGAACCAGACGATCGAAGCAAAGCCTCGGGTCGACAGCACGAACTTTTCCTCCTTCTGGTCAACGGGACTTGGCTGGGGGACGTTTTCGATTATGACAGCGAACAGTCGAAGAGAGTTCGCGCTCTCGGTCCTTGGCGGCCGCATGGCATGTCAGCGGGTTCTGTTAAGCGCTGGCAGCGCCTCCGCACCTGGAAAATCGAGCATCAAAATCGGCACACGTTCGATCCCACACCAACTACAACACGACCGCAATGAAGTTCGCATTGTTTTTCCAGACGGGCTGGAACTCAATCGCGGTGATCGACTCGTGGCCCTGCTTTGAGGTGAGATGATCCTATCAATCGTATGGCAGCGCGACGGCAAGCTAAGCCATCACAGGTCGCTCTGGCATGGCTGCTTGCACGATCCCCAGTCATGTTGCCGATCCCGGGAACTTCCAGGGTCGAACACCTGGACGAGAATGTGGCTACTGCCGATTTGAAGATTGACGAGGACAAGATGCAGGAATTGGGTTGGACGGGCGCCTGCGCGCCAGGAAAGAGGAAACTAATGCCGTCGAAGGGCAAAGCAGGTAAGAAGCAATCGATCGCGCCTTGCGGCACCTTGAAAGAAGACAAGACAGCACGGTGTGCGGCTTCGAGAAGTATTAGCCCTGGGTTACAGAACATCACCAGGCCGTCCAGCCTCCGTCGACCAGGTGCGTTTCGCAATTGACCATGGCTGCCTCTTCGCTGGCAAGATAAACTGCGGCGGCGGCGACGTGCTCAGGAGTAGCTAGTTTTCCGCAGGGTATTTTTCCCAAAACGAATTTGAGGAATTCAGGGTTTTTCAGCCGATCGCGGGTCAAGTTCGTTTCTACAAATGTCGGCGCGATGGAGTTCACGGTAATGCCGTACTTTGCCCACTCTAGCCCCAATGCCCTGACGAGCTGAATCACGGCGCCTTTGGTTGCGCAGTAGACTGGCTGGCCGGGGATTCCGATCACGCCCGACTGGCTAGAAACAAAAATGATTCTTCCCCACCTTCTTGTCATCATGCCTCTGACTGCGGCCTGAGCCGCAAAAAAGCCGCCGCGCACATTCGTGTCGAAGTGTTCCTCCCAGTTCTCAACTGTTACTTCTGTGCCCTTTGCTGGATGATTGATGCCGCCGTTGTTTACGAGAATGTCGATTCGGCCAAATGTTTTCTCCACCAATTCGATGCCAGCCCGGATCTGGCTCAGATTCCGGACGTCAATGCCCACTTTGACAACTTGAACGGGAATTGATTCAAGCAGCGCTTCGGTCTCACTGAGAAGCTCGACATTCTTATCGCTGATAGCGACCGATGCTCCGTTTCTGGCGAGCGCTACCGCAATTGCCTGGCCTAAGCCCGTCGCGGATCCTGTGACTAGAGCAGTTTTACCGCTGAGATGAAACATTGGATTTGCCGCCATAGCAGACGCCAGTGTGCCCGTCTCACCAAGCCATGAACCGTGTCCCTTGCTACAAAGCTGGATGGACCGAACCACACCAAGCTATTCTGCTTCTCGCGCATCAACGCGCCGGTTGTCCAGCGGACTGAACGATTTCTAAGGGCTACAGGCATCAAGTGTTGACGGAGATTTTCTGCATCACTATCCTCGGCTTCGATTGTTAGTCGCAAGGGTTCAAACGACTGCTTACATGTCCAACGGTCTCGTTACGACCGGCGGCCATTTGAACGACCTTTTCTGGTTCTGAGCAGATAAACCCTAACCGAAATGCACACACTTGACTGGACAATTCTCGCGATCTATTGCCTGGGGATTCTGGGCTTGGCTCTGTATTTCCGTGAGCGAGCCAGCCGTGGAATAGAGGAGTTTTTTGTCGCTGGACGCAACCTTCCTTGGTGGGTGATCGGCTTTGCCGATGTGTCCGGCTACACGGGAGGCGGTCAAGGTTTTATTGTGGTTGTTTTCCTGTCGGGATTTGCCGGTTTATGGTTGATGGCCTGGGTGAGTTGGGTCATCTGGATGCCTCTGGTCGCAATCCTCTGGGCACCGATGTGGAGGCGCCTGGGAGTCGTCACGACTGGCGAGTTTATTGAGGAGCGGTACGCCGGGCGACGCGCGGCAGTTTATCGCAACATTTATGCCTTCTACGCTTGCTGCGTTTGGGGGCTTACCTCGACTGCTTACGGTGCGGCATGGATGGCTGCCACAACGAGCCCAGTGTTGGGCTGGAAACCTGCACATGTTCTTGAGGTGTTTGGCTCGCTGACGGTGGGGTACAGCCTGATCGCAGGCCTGTTTGCCGTTGCCTACAACGACGTTCTGCAGTTTGCCATTCTGATGGGCGGCAATCTAGCTCTTGGATGCGTGCTCGTTGCGAAGGCTGGTGGGATGCAACAGGTCTGGGAGAGACTGGCGCTTTCTCGCGGTGATCACTTTCTCGCTGCCCTTCCTACCGGAGGCTCGTTGACGATCGCCTCTCTGGTGGCGCTTTGTATCCAGGGATTGTTCTTTGCTGGTTCTCCATTTGCCGGCGAGGGTTGGACCGCGCAACGCTTCATGGCGGCGCGTAACGAATGGCACGCCATCGTTGGGCAGATCTTGAATGGCGTCCTCGCATTGGTGGTGCGCCTAGTCCCGTTCATTCTGATCGCACTAGCCGCAGCAGCACTGTATCCTCTGGCGAATGTTCCCGCTCCAGCTACTTTGTGGGGAGAGCTGGTTCGCGCGCATGCATCCCCGGGGCTGTTCGGTTTACTGCTTGTAAGCAGTGTGGCTGGCTACATGGCGGCTGCGTCTTCTATCGGGAATTGGGCCGCCAGCTATCTGGTAAACGATGTTTATCGGCGCAGTTTGAGGCCGTCTGCTACTCAGCGCGAGTTTGTGCTGGCGAGTCGCGTTGTTTCTGGTTTGCTGCTTGCTGCTGCCTTCGCGTTGGGGGCCTTGATTGATCCTAAGCAGCTCGAAAAATGGATCCTGTTTATCAACTCGTCTCTGATTGTGTTTTCCCTTCCTCTGGCATGGCTGAAATGGTTTTGGTGGCGCACCAACGCGATCGGAGACATGGTTGGAGTTCTGGGCGGCTTTCCTGCGGGCTATGTGGTTTGGTTCGGCTCAGATGCGGTACTACCCAGAAGTCTTCGCTCCTGGTTCCACTCTGTATCCGGCTACAGCTTGGACGGCCTCGTACCCGCCTTTAATAATCTGGAGCGATATCCCTTCTGGGTAGGGTTTGGAATCTTGTTCTTACTTGGATGGGCTTCGATCATTTTCGCAACGCTGACTACGCGCCCCGAGCCGATGGATACATTGCAGAAGTTCTATGTAAAGGCAAGGCCCCTTGGGCTATGGGGGCCTGTCCGCCGTTCGTTGAGTGACCGTCGCGACAGTGCGGTCCATTCGCAGGTGACACACGATCTCGTCGCGTGCGCCTTGGGTATACTCTTCTATTTTCTCTTGACCGTGTCTCTCTTCAGCTTCATGGGCGGGCATTTGCGAGCCGGCTTCCTTGCCTTGTTGAGTTCTGTTGCCATCGGAATTTGGTTCGCCAAGACGGCTGTGTCGCGCTTGAGAGAGGGTATCGTTTCGGCGCCAGGTTTTTCTAAATCGTCAACATTGGAGTCTAAAACCTCCGCATGAAGATCATTGCACTAGAAACCGCGCCTATCTCCCAAGTTGTGAAACCAGATCTCGCAATCATCAGTGCCGCGGGCACTCACCCAGAATCACACTACGTTATCATTAAGATTCGCAGCGATGAAGGATCAGTGGGATATGGCGAGGCAACGGTCGCACCGGGCTGGAGTGGTGAGAATCAGGAAACTGCCAAGCACTTGATCACGAAGATTTTAGCTCCGCTGCTCATCGGAAAGGATCCACTTCACCTGAATGCTTTAGCCGATTCCATGGATCGATTCTTGATCGGCAATCCATTCACAAAGGCGGCCGTTGAAGTCGCGCTGGTTGACCTGGCCTCAAGAATTTTGCGTGTGCCAGCTCACATTTTGCTCGGAGGGCCGCGCCGCCCTCCAGAGATCCCACTTAAGTTCTCCATTGGAGCTTTCACACCACCACAAGCAGCTAGAGTGGCCAAGCATGCGCTCAGCCTTGGCTTGCGCGCCGTGAAGGTGAAAGTTGGCATGGATGTCGCTCAAGATATCGCCCGAGTAGAAGCTGTGCGGAAGGTGGTCGGCGAGGAATTCCGCGTGGCGGTCGACGCCAACGGCGGTTGGTCGGAAAACGAAGCCGCCAGAGCGATTCCTTATTTGGAACGGCTTAACGTTAACGCCATTGAGCAACCACTACGGCGGGGCGACTTCCAGGGCTGCCTGCGTTTACGCAGGCGCACATCGATTCCCATTATGCTCGATGAGTCTGTATTCACCCGACAGGATGCGATGGAGGCGATTCGAGCCAATGCCTGCGATCTGATCAGCATCTACCCGGGAAAAAACGGCGGGATCCTGCGCTCGCTGGAAATTGCGGAAATGGCAGCGACAGCGGGATTGCAATGCACGATCGGCAGTAATCTCGAGATGGATTTGGGAGCCTCTGCCATGCTGCACCTGGCCATCGCAACACCTGGACTAGCCAACGCGGTGGACCACGACATCATTGGCCCGCTCTACTATGAGCACCACTTCACCAAGGTTCCAATACGGTTTGCGAATGGATGCGCGGTGGTGCCCGATGGCGATGGCTTTGGAATGGAGCTTGCTCCCCCACACCACAGGGGGGAGTTCAAGATCGGACAGCATAAGTAGGACAACCCAACTCGGAACGAGTTGGGTGCGGCCTTCAGCCAAGGCTCGCGCTGCAAACAATCAGCGACTAGCACTAGCAGACGTCGGCAGCTACCGCGGAGATCTTAGCGGCTGCGGATTTCGTCGCGGTGATCAATCTGTCCAGCTCATCCATCCTTATCTGTGCCGTCGTGCCGGTAACGCTCACCGCTCCTAGCACTGATCCGAAAGCGAATATTGGAGCAGCGATGCAGCGGATTCCGAGCTCTTCTTCCTCATCGTCCATCGAATAACCCTGCTGCCGGACTCGCGCCAATTCATTCAAAAAGGCAGCTTGCGATGAGATGGTCCGCTTGGTGAACCTGTCAAAGCTGTAATTGCCTAGAACATTTTGGATGGTTTCGTCAGGTTGAAATGCGAGAACCGCTTTTCCAAGGGCGGTGCAGTGCAATTCCGAACACTTTCCGATGTAAGTGTCGAATTTAATGATTCCCGGTCCGTCGACCTTCTGCACGAACACCACACGGTTCTTTTCCAGAATGCCGGCATGCGCGGTGAGCCGAGTCTCCTGTGTCAAGCAGCGGAGACGTGGGAGGGCGACTTCAGGAAGAGCGGTGGCTGTTAGGGCATTTCTACCCAAACCGAACATCTTGGGGCTTAGCTGAAACCGTCGCGAAGACCGCTGCTGCTTGATGTACCCTAATTGATCAAGCGTAGAAACCAAAACATGTGTGGTGCTCTTGGGAATGTTGAGCTTGCGGCTCATCTCTGAGATGTTCCATCCACGTTTCGAGGAATTCAAGAATTCCAGAATCGAAAATGCTCGTTCTACCGATGCTGCAGTCGGTCGCACTGAATCCGACATAATTCGTTTGTCTCCTTTCCGCGCCTCACTGGACCCTTACGTGCGCTCCGCTCGGCCCTGCGCAAATCAAGAAAGGCGAGCCTAGTTTTTGTCGCCGCATAACACGCGTCAAGCCAAAGCTGGATCGTCGTCCAGTATTATGGACGAAATCTGACCCCTTTTGGGTTGAAACTGATCCTCGCGCCCTGGACGGGAACTCAACTTCTGGGGAGCAAAGGAATTGGTGGCCGAATGCGTCTAAGGGTGCCGGCCGAAATGCCAGTTAGTTCGGTCTAAAAAGGCGAGGCAGACGGGGGAAGGCACGTTGACCAACTGGCCAGCTGGGTCCAGAGCACCGGTTTCAGGATCGATCTTCAAGACGACGACACGGTCGGAACGTTCGTTGGCCACAAGCAGATACCTACCAGTGGGATCGATCGTGAACGTCCGAGGCGACCTTCCGCCCGTTTGAAAGTTTCCTGCCATCGTCAGTGTACCTCGCTTGCCGATGCGAAAAACGCTAATTGTGTCGTGTCCACGGTTGGAAACGTAGAGAAATCTCGCAGCAGAATCGAGCCCTATTTCCGCAGCGTCATTCGGACCAGAAGCGGCATCCGGCAATGTTGAGACTGTCTGTAATTCATGGACTGTTCCGCTCGCTTGCTCATAGGCAAACACGGTTATCGTGGAATCGATTTCATTGACTGCATAAAGTTGCCGTCCGTTCGGATGAAAGCTGAAGTGCCGAGGACCAGCTCCTGCTCTAGTCCGCATCACCTGAACTGCAGCTTCCGTGACTTGCCCGCTTGAAGAATTAAATGGATACACGAACAGTCTGTCCAAACCGAGATCAGCAAGAACTAGGAACCGATTATCGGGTGATGTCGCTACCGAGTGCGCATGGGGCTCTTTTTGGCGCACCAAATCTGCGCTGGATCCGTAACCCTGAACGAAGACCGATGCCCGTCCCAATCGCCCGTCCTCCAGAACGGGAAATCCGGCGATGCTTCCGCTTTGAAAATTCGCGACGAAGGCGTATCGGCCGGTTTTGTCGAGGGATACGTAGCACGGTCCCGCTCCCTTGGATGACACCTCATTTAGCACGTGCAATCGCCCATTTTTGCCATCGACCTTGTACGCACAAACCGAGCCACTCTGGGTGCCCCGATAGTCATTGATCTCGTTGACGGCATATAAAAGAGACCGCTTCGAATCGACTGTAAAGAACGAAGGATTTTCGGTCTTCGCCTGCAGGCCAAGCGGATTCAGACGACCCGATCCAGAATCGAAACGGAATGCGTAGATGCCTTTGCTACCGCGAATGGTGTAGGTGCCGACGTATAGAATATAGCCACTCACACGCACGGATCTCCCCAATGTGCTCGTCACGACCGTGGGCAACAATAACAGGATAAGAGTAGGGAACTCAGCCTTCGTAGTGGGTGCGCGAGAAGTGCCTGGAGCATAAGTCTTGAAGGCGGTCACCGGCGTTAGTTATACAAGGCTCTGGTTCATCTCTCATTTAGGGAAATGAGATAGTTCTTCAGAGAATCATGAATCTCCGGTCGGTCCCAAAGGAAGACTTGCGGAATTTGCCCGGTAAGGGGATACGTAGATTCCGTTCCCGGGGCTTTTCCGCTGAAATCTTCGAGGCGTACACCCGATTGTCCAATCCGGAATCCATACATATCCAAATAGCGAATACCCGACTTGAGTGCCGCCTGGCACACTAACCTGATCTGGTCCGCTGTCGGATATTGCGCCGGACGTGGCACGTTCTTTCCGTTGTTCGCCACCCAAAAAGTGTAGATGATCAATTGATTTGGTCCCAGCACACTCCGTAAGTCACCTAAGACTTTTTGCGCTTGCTCCGCCATTTTCAATCCGGAACCGGGAGATGCATCCCAATTGCTGAATGTATACCCGCCCACTGCATCGAAATGATGGGAGACTCGCGCGAAGTCGACCCCGACGGTGTCGTTCAAGTTGGCGTTGAGGATCTGGCCAGCGATGTCTTCGAGGTAAATCAAATGCTGCAGGTTTGGATCAATCTCTCGGATAAAATGAGTCGTGTCTCGTGCCCAATGTTCCCACCACTGAGTTCGAATGTCTCGCCATTCTTTCCAATATGGATCAGCCGGTTTTCTCGGCAACCCGTGCCCGAAATGGGTACGCTCATACTCACCATAGGAGACGATCCCTGTGCCGTCGACTTGGAATGAATCGTCGAATACATAACCAGCCATTGACGGCTCGTTACCGTAGGATTTCGCCACGGTTTGCACATAGTGCTTCCATTCCGTATTGCGCCATTCGGGGTTGAAAACGTCAAAGGTCGGCAATAGACGTCCTGCTGAGTCCACCTGCATGTACTTGGGATTTCGTTCCAGGGAGTTGGCGTATGGATGCCACAACAGAATGTAGGCGCCTATTCCGGCCTTATGGGCCATTTCCATGGCGTAGCGGCTATCGTCGATTCTCTTGCCAAAGGCTGCGCTATCGATCCCCCAACAAAGGACGACATCAGTGAATCCCAGGTTATGCATCGTGACAAAATCTCCCTCCCAGTCCGACCTGGGAGCGGAGTTTAGCCAGTACCAGGCGCTGATCCGAACCTTCGTAGCCGCGCCTTGTATTGGCGTGCTCAGACTGAGCATCGATAGGAGCAACGCCGCTAATCTCAAGGGGGATGGACCTCCTCGCATTCTTTTCGCGAGCATAAAGTCGCGAAAGATCGAAGGTCAACCTTTCATCTTCCTAGAATGAAGAAAGTGTTCAGTCTGCTGAACATGGAGTGCTTCAACGACCAGGCAAAGTACAATCTGGGATACTCATACACGACAACAACGGAGGAGACGCTCAGATGATGCTTGCCGAGATGACCTGGCAGGAGGTAAAGGCGCTTGATCCGGGAACGGTCGTCGTGGCTCCGTTTGGGGCCATGGAGCAGCACGGCGCACATCTGCCTCTTGAAACCGATGCTTGGATCGCTACGGAGCTTGCGCGGCGGCTTGATGAGCGCTGTGATAAACGCCTCCTCGTTCTACCAACACAGTGGTTAGGTTTGTCAACACATCACATGGGCTTCAGCGGCACAATCACAGCTTCAGTCGAGACTTACCTCGCTCTGGCTACAGAAATCATTGGATCGATTGTGCAGGCTGGTTTTGCGAAGCTGCTGGTGCTGAACTCGCATGGAGGCAATGTGTCTGCCCTCGATATCGTGCTTACGAAGTGCCGCCTGCAATTCCCGAGGGCAAGAATCGTACTTGTGACTTATTGGAATGCGGCGGTGGAACAACTAGGCCTAATTCGGCAAAGTGGTCTTGGCGGGATGGGACATGCCTGTGAACTTGAAACTTCTTTGCTCCTGGCCAGCAAACCCTCTGTAGTGAGAAGTGATCGCGCGCACCCGGATGGACGTTGGTCTTCATCGAAGTTCCTAGGTAAAGACATGCTGTCGGGCGGCGCCGCGAATGTCTCGCGCTCTTTCGCTGAGATCAGCAATGAGGGCGGTGTAGGTGATCCGCGAACCGCATCCTCTGAGAAAGGGCAGCGATTTTTCGACGCTATTGTTGGCCAGCTTGCACGCTTAGTAAATGATCTCGAGACCGGGAAAATCGACGATTTCATTTCTGTTGGTGGATGAGGAAAATACAACGATCGAAGCCCTCAGCGTCAGTCGTCGGTTGGCCTCGTGTAGGTAATTGGCAAACAACAACTTGACGATGGCCCCTTCGGCCAGGAAGTCGTAATTGTTTCATTTTTCTCCTCCGTGCAGATGCAACCGCTTTTGAAGCTAACAATGGTGCGAAGCATTTTCATCCCCACGCTTTGCCAGAGATATTGACGAAAGGGCCGGAAATCCGGCGTTTCGAGCAATTTTTAACCTAACGCCACCCAGCCACGGCTACCCAGCAGGATAAGAACCAATCGGCAACGGGCGCGGAGAACATCGAGGAGATGGAACAATTACGACTATTCTGGGATAATGAGTCGTAATTGTTTCAGGAGGACATGTGCCCATCCCCTCTTCCTATGTTGCTGCCCTGAACAAGTTGTTCCGGACCCGGCTGGTGGTGCTGCTGGACGATCTTCGTCGTGCCTTGAAGACGCAATCGCGAACCACCATCTTCCGCGTTCTCAGCGCCGTTGGCTATCTCACTAGCTACAGCCACGCCGGCCGCTATTACACGCTGGAACGCATCCCCCAGTTCGACTCCCGCGGCCTCTGGCAGTATCGCGATATCGGCTTTTCCTCGCAGGGAACCTTGCGCGCCACCCTCGTCCATTTGGTGGAGACCTCACCCGCAGGCCAGACCCATGGGGAACTGCAGGACGTGCTTCATCTGCGTGTCCATGACACCCTGCGTCTTCTGGTCGAGGCGCGTGAGCTAAAGCGTGAACAATTCCAAGATACCTACGTTTACCTCAGCGCGAAGTCCGATCGCGCCTCTCGGCAGTGGGCCCAGCGACAACCACTCGCCCCTGGACCCGCTCCCGGGGAATTGGACCCCTCTCGCATCATCGACATTCTCGTCGAGGTCATCCATCATCCCCAGGACGATACCGCCGCCCTATCCCGAAGACTGCGGAAATTGGGTCACCGGGTGACGCCGGATCAGCTCGAAACCGTCTTTCGCCGTTATGAGCTAAAAAAAACGGCAGCCTCTCGCTCGCGGCACTGGCCGCGTTAAGAGCGACGGTCGATTCTCTTCATGATCGCCATCGCGAGCAGGCGCACGGCCTGAAGAATATTGCGGTGATCGTTCGCGAGCCCGCCGCTGCCTGCCCGGTTTGTGGCCTGGGCATGAACGTGCAAAAGACAATTCAGCGGAGCGGAAGGACACTGGCCCATGGCTCCTTCCGAGTAGGGGAAACCGTCTGGGTTTGCCCTTCCGGGTGCAAGCAGGAGGGCAAACCGGTTACGGCGCGCTCCTCCCATTTGGCCCAGCTGCTGTTGCCACGCAGCCGCGTCGGTTATGACGTGCTGGTGTATGTAGGATGCCAGCGCTTTCTTCAGTATCGTCAACGCCTGGAGATTCGCGCCGATCTGGAGAGACAGTATGGGATTGTTCTCTCCACGGGGGAGATCAGTGCCCTAGGCCAGCGCTTTCTCCTCTATCTGGAGAGGCTGCACTGGAAAGGCGCTCCCACCTTGCGCGCGGCTCTGGAGGCCGATGGGGGCTGGCCGCTGCACATCGATGCCACGGGAGAAGATGGCCGAGGCACGATGGTGACCGTTTTGGCGGGCTGGCGGGGCTGGGTCTTGAGTGCCTGGAAGGCACCCACGGAACGTGCCGAGTTCATCCTGCCCGGAATCCAGCGTGTCGCCGCCGCCTTCGGCGCTCCCTGCGCCCTTATGCGCGACCTGGGCCGTGCCATGACCGAGGCTGCCCAGCAATATGTCCAATCCCTGGAAACCCCCATTCCGGTATTAGCCTGTCATCAGCACTTTTTATCCGATATCGGCGAGGACTTGCTGGAAAAGGGACACAATCAGCTGCGCGATTTATTCCGCAAGATCAAGTTGCTGCCTCACCTGCGTGCCTTTGTCCGCCAGCAGGGCCGCCATCTGGGAGAAGCGATCGGACCCGGCCGGGATGCTCTGGATCGCTGGCTCCAAGCCACCGACCATGCTCATCCCATCCCGCAGGGTGTGGGTGGAATCACCACCGTCCGCAGCTTGGCACAATGGGTGTTGGACTATCGCGCCGATGGTAGCGGCCAGGGTTTTCCCTTCGATCTTCCCTGGTTGAATCTCTACGGCCGTTGCCTCCATCTCTCAGCCGCCCTCCAGACTTTCCTGCACACGCCTCCGGCGGATGGCAAAGTTCGGAGATCGCTGGAAACTCTGCGGCGGATACTTCACCCCGTGGAATGTGACCGGCCTCCCTTCACTTCCGTCGGGGATTCTCTTGCCAAACGCGCCGATTTGTTTACCCGGCTGCGGGCCGTTCTTCGGCTCGAAGATAACGAGCCTACGGTGAAGCAGCTCAAGAATGTGCAATCTGCCCTCAAACGCTTCACCGCTTCGCTGCGTAGGGAGCGCCCACGGCGAGGTCCCGCCCGAGATATACGTCAGGCTATCGACCTGATTCTGGCCCACCTCGATCGTCACAGTCCCCATCTTGGCGGCCACGCCATTGCTGTTCCCCGAGAGGCCGGCGGAGGCGTTCGCTTGGTGGCGCGCACCAACAATGATTTGGAATCACTCTTCCACACCATCAAACACGGTGAACGTCGCCGTAGCGGCCGCAAGATCCTCACCCAGGATTTCGAAGTACTTCCTCCCGCGGCCGCCCTCGCCAGCAATCTCCGCCATCCTGATTACGTCAGTCTTGTGTGTGGTTCCCTGGACCATCTGGCCGAAGCTTTCGCTCAGCTCGATGCTCCGGATCGGTCCCGCTCGATCGCGGCCGGCCCTCGGCACAACAACACGACTACCGAAAGCGCCTCGCTCAGCACCAGGGACAAACAGTTAGTCCGTCGCCCTATCTTCGAGGACCGCATCCTGGCCGCCTCTCAGTGCATGTGACAGACACGTCCGTCTTCGGCGACTTTGGATATGGGCAACCGACGATTGACGCTGAGGAAAGGGTGTGTACTGTAAGGTCTCCATCGTAAGCCAATCCCTGGGTTTTTGATAGTTAAAATCCAGCAACAGTTCCAGTTCGGTCCGGACTGGTATCGTCGCAGTGCGTCCATCCGGGAACTGGTG
>Ga0209577_10004638_pt1 | contig 12892 bp, 13 predicted proteins | sample GraSoiAngelo_109_FD_185874 | JGI IMG/M metagenome (GOLD analysis project Ga0209577, IMG submission 185874) | Grasslands soil microbial communities from the Angelo Coastal Reserve, California, USA - 14_0903_12_20cm (SPAdes) (version 2) | ecosystem: Environmental > Terrestrial > Soil > Grasslands... | reverse complement strand
GCTCGGGGCGCCCCTGAGGGTCCCGCACGAGCTGCGGCGGCCGTAGCGCCACGTGAGCGTGCGCTGGATGCGGGCGGCGCGCTCCGCCTCGATCAGCTGCTCGGTGATCGCCCAAGCGAGCGCCTCGAACGGCTCAGGGCGGCGCTGCGGCCTGATCCACGGCTTGCGGCGAATGATCGGGCCGAGCAGCGGATCGCGTCTGAATTCCGCGTGGAACGGCGCCAGGTCGTGATCGAGGCCGAGGGCGAAGCGCATCCGCTCGACGGCCCAGGCGCAGGTCGCGGAGCTGGGCGCGCTCGCGCGCAGGCGCACGGCGCCGGCCACCGGCCAGGCGAAGACGGTCGCCTCCTCCCCGTCGCGGTGGAGCACCCGAACAAGGGAGCCGCGGCGGCGGCGGAGGACGCCGTCGCGACCGGCCGGCGGCAGCCGGTACGGGCCCGCAGGCCGGACGTCCAGCTCGATCGACGTGCTCGGCGCCCCTCGCCGCCGCTCGCTCAGCGCGACCGGCGGCATGGCCTACCGCTTGACCACGTGGACGTCGACCAGGAACGAGCGGGAGGCCGCGATCTCGAGCGCCCGCTCGGCGGGGCCGCGGCGCCTGCGGCGGAGGACCAGCCCCCGCCGGGGACGGGCCCGCAGCGCGCGCACGAGGACGAAGGCGACGATGCCGGCGAGGAATCCGCCCGTCGCGGCCACAAGCGGGGCGGCCAGGGTCGCGTCCGGCGCCCGCTCGAGCGGGCGAGCCTCGGACGCGAGCACCGGCAGGTTCCGGCCGGGCTCGACCCCGTCGGCCTCGAGCTCCTCTTCGGGCATGGCGGCGCGCTCCTCGTCCATGAGAGCGGCGAGTGTACCCGCCGCCTCGGCGGCCGCTAGGAGAAGACCCGCTCGTATACGCGGTAGCGCTTCACGATCGTCGCCCCCATCGCCTCCATGCCCCGGTTGATGGCGGCGTTGTTCTCGAGGATCCAGCCCAGCTCGCCGCCCTTCTGGGGAGTCGTCTCCGCCATCTCGTAGTGCTCGGCGTAGAGGCCCGCGGCCACGCCGGTGTGCTGGTGCTCGGGCTTCACGCCCAGGAAGCCGACCCTGACCTGGGTGATCTGCCGCCTGTACCACAGGAACTTCGCCCACCCGAAGGGGAACAGGCGCCCGTTCATGCGCTTCAGGACCTGGTTTATGTCGGGCACCGTGAGGGCCATCGCCGCGGTCTTCCCGTCGGCGGTCTCGGCGACCATCATCCAGTTCTCGTCGAGGATCGGCTTCATCTCCTTGGCCGTGTGCATCATCTCCTCGCGCCGGATCGGGACGAAGCCCCAGTTGTCCTTCCAGGCGGCGTTGTAGACGTCCACGAAGCGGTCGACCTCCTGCTCGAGATCGCGCTTTCGCATGTGGCGCACCTTGATGCCGTGCTTCGGCTCGAGCTGCTCGGCGAGCTCCCAGAGCACGGGGAGCACCGTCTCACGCGTGTGGACCCAGAGGTCGTACATGAAGAGGTCCATCGCCTTCTCCATGCCATAGCTCTCGATCAGGCCCCTGTAGTACGGCGGGTGGTACGGCTGCTTGACCATCGGGGCCCGGTCGAAGCCCTCGATGACGAGGCCCGACTCGTCGTTCATCGTGAAGTCCATGGGCCCGACCATGCGATCGCGGCCGCGTTCCCGCAGCCAGGCCGAGGCGGCGTCGAGCAGAGCGTGGGCCACCTCCCGGTCGTCCTCGGTCTCGAAGAAGCCGAACATCCCCCACTCGTTACCGTGGAACTCGTTGAAGTCGTGGTCGATCTGGGCCGTGACGCGGCCCACCGGCCGGCCGTCGCGGAGGGCGAGGAAGTACTCCGCGTCACCGTGGGTGAAGAACGGGTTCTTCTTCCGATTGAGGAAGGTCTTGCGCTCCCAGATGAGCGGGGGGACCCAGAGGGGGTCGTTACGATAGATCCGCCACGGCAGGCGGATGAAGCGCATGAGCTCGGTGCGCGAGCGGACGGGACGGATCTCGAGCGACACGATCGCCGCAAACCTACTCCTGATGGCCGAGACCGTTACCGACCTCTTCGAGAAGGCACGGAGCCACGAGCGCCTGGAGCTGCTCCGCGCGGCTCGCGAGGCCGACGTCATGCCGTACTTCCGGGTGCTGGAGGGCGAGGCGGGTCCCGTGGTCGAGATGGAGGGCGCGGAGCGGGTGATGCTCGGCTCGAACAACTACCTAGGGCTGACCCGCGACCCACGCGTGAAGCAGGCGGCCCGCGACGCGCTCGACCGCTACGGCACCGCGCTCACGGGGTCGCGCTTCCTCAACGGCACGATCCCGCTCCACATCGAGCTCGAGCGGGACATCGCCGACTGGATGGGGACCGAGGACGCGCTCGTGTTCACCACGGGCTACCAGGCGAACCTCGGCTGCATCGGGACGCTGCTCGGGCCGACCGACACGGTGATCTGCGACTCCGGCGACCACGCCTCGATCATGGACGGGGTCGCGATGTCGCACGCCAAGGTGCGGCCGTTCCGCCACAACCGGCTCGACAAGCTCGAGACGATGCTCGCCCGCGCCGAGGGCGACGGGGGCGGGGTGCTGGTCGTGGTCGACGGGGTGTTCTCGATGGAGGGCGACGTCTGCGACATCCCGCGCGTGGCCGAGCTCTCGCGCGCGCACGGGGCGCGGCTGATGGTCGACGAGGCCCACGGCGTGGGCGTGCTGGGGGCCCGCGGTGCGGGCGCGGCCGAGGCGCTCGGGGTCGAGGACCAGGTCGACCTCCGCATGGGCACCTTCTCCAAGTCGCTCGCGAGCTGCGGCGGCTTCATCGCCGGCCCCGCCGACGTGATCGACTTCCTCCGGGTCCAGTCCCGGACCTTCATGTTCACCGCCGCCGCCGTTCCGGCTGCCCTCGGCGCCGCGCACGAGGCCGTGCGGATCTGCCGCTCGCCCGAGGGCCCGGAGCTATTGGCCCGGCTGCGGGACAACGCGATCTACCTGGAGCGGGGTCTCGACGAGCTCGGTTATCAGGTCGTGCGGAGCGGCGCGGTCGATCAGGAGGGGAACGAGATCGTGACCCCGGTCGTGCCTGTCCTGATCGGCGACGACTGGCAGGCCGCGCTGATGTGGAAGGCGCTATTCGACGGCGGCGCCTACGTGAACGTGGCGCTCTACCCGGCGGTCGAGCGCGGGAGTGCGCTGCTGCGCACCAGCGTGATGGCCACGCACGAGCGGGAGCACCTGGATCGCGCGCTCGGGGTGTTCGAGCGCTGCAAGTCGGTCATCGAGGGCGCGTAGCGGCCCGGTCGCTGGGCAGCGCCCCGCTCACACCACCGTCTGCACCTTGAACAGGTTGGTCCCGCCAGCCTTGTGCGCCGGGAGCCCGGCGGTGATTCCGATCTTGTCCCCCGGCTCGCAGAGCCCGACCCGCTTCGCGGCCTCTGCGCACGCCTCGAGCAGCTCCGGAGTGTCGTGCGGCTCCTCCATCAGCTCGCCGCGGACTCCCCAGTAGAGCGAGCAGCGCCGGACCACCTCCAGCCGCCGGGACAGCGCGAGCGTCGGCACCTGGGGCCGGTGCGACGAGATGAGCCGCGCGGTCTTCCCGGTCAGGGTCGGGCAGACGAGCGCCTTCAGGCCGAGCTGGTACACCGCCCCAACCGCGCCGAACGCGATCGCCGCCGACTCGTCGCCGCCGCGCAGCCCGCGCTCGGTCAACATGCGCCAATAGGGGAGCTCGCGCTCGGTGGAGCGGGCGATCGCGGCCATCATCTCCACCGCCCCCGTCGGGTCGCGACCGATGGCCGTCTCCTGCGACAGCATCACCGCGTCGGTCCCGTCGAAGATCGCGTTGGCGACGTCGGCCACCTCTGCGCGCGTCGGGCGCGTTGAGGTCACCATCGACTCGAGCATCTGCGTCGCGGTGATCGAAGGCTTTGCACGCTGTCCGGCCACGTGCAGCAGCCGCTTCTGGACCAGCGGCACCTCCTCGATCGGAAGCTCGATGCCGAGGTCGCCGCGCGCGACCATGATCCCGTCGGCCTCCTCGACGATCTCCTCGGCGTTGGCGGCCGCCTGCGGCTTCTCGATCTTGGCGATCACCGGGACGTCGCTCCCGTGCCCCTCGAGCCGCTCACGCACGGGACGGAGGTCGTCCTTGTGGCGGATGAACGAGAGGGCGATCACATCGACGCCCATCTCCACGCCGGCGTCTATCAGCCGCAGGTCGTCCTCGCTGACGGCGGGGAGCGACATCGTCACGTTCGGCAGGTTGAGGCCCTGGCGGGAGGCCACCGCCCCGCCCACCTCGACCTCGACCTCGACCTCGCCGTCCCGGGACTCGCAGACCCGCAGCCGGATCGCGCCGTCGGCGAGGTAGACGACGTCGTCCTCGGCCACCAGCTCCGAGAACCCCGGCCAGGCGACGGGCAGGCGGCTGCTGTCGCCCTCGATCTGCTCCGCGGTGAGCACGATCCGGCTGCCCGTCTCCAGCTGCGCGTACTCCCCGGCGACCGGTCCGATCCGCAGCTTCGGTCCCGGTATGTCCTGGAGGATCCCAACCTCCCGGCCCACCCGCTCGGCGGCCTGGCGGATCATCCCGACCGTCTCGGCGTGCTGCTCGGGATCGCCGTGGGCGAAGTTCAGCCGCGCCAGGTCCATGCCGGCGGCGACCATCCGCTCCAGCACGTCCGGGTCGCGGGAGGTGGGTCCGATCGTCGCGACGATCTTGGTGGACCGCATCGGGGAGGTATACACCCCGGCGGGGACCATCGAATCCGCATCGTGGTCCAGCCCCACTACCCGTTACGAGGAGGGCTCAGCTTGTCCACTTTTGGACAAGAGGAACCGCTCGACGAAAAGCCCGCTCTTAGCGGAGCGGGAGGTGTTTGGCCGGTTGACCACCGGGGAGGACACGGCTTAGCTTTCCCCAAGCCGCATCGGAACGGTGGCCGGATGGGAGACCGAGCGTCCCGGAAATCGGGGCCCGAAATCGGACCGGGCGGAAACTGGGAAAGCGGATAACGATCTGGGGAGGATCGGAATGGGCCACACGGCCATGTCGAAGGCTGCGCCGCAGCACCTGCAGGCGCTACAGCACGCCAATCGCGTCCGGCTCGCACGAGCGGAGCTGAAGCGTAAGATTGCGGCGAGTGACGTTTCGGCGGCCGAGGTCGTCCTGAACTGCCCCTGGGAGGCAGCGAGCATGGACATCAGCGACCTCCTGATGAGCCAGCGCCGGTGGGGTCGAGCGCGATGCCGCCGGCTCCTCCTCTCGCTCGGTCTGCCCGAGAACAAGCAGATCGGGACCCTCACAGCTCGCCAGCGCCAGGCGCTGGCCGCGGTCCTCATGGCGAAGACGAGCGCGCCTCACCTCCTGCGCGAGAGGGCGCTCATCACCGCCTGACGGGAACGGCATCCGGTCGCGGCGGACCCCTCGCCGCCGCGGCCGGGCCGCCCGTCGCCCGGCCGAAGCGCGCTGGAATCAGTCATCTAGTTGGGCTTGACGAACCGCGTTCCGAGTTGGTCGGCCGGCTCGTCCACGGCGAAGCCCGGCCCGCGGGTCGCGATCTCGATGATGTGCCCGTCGGGATCGCGGAGGTAGATCGAGCGGAAGTAGGTCCGGTCGAGCGCCGCCGTGCAACCGACGCCGCGCGACTCGAGGTACTGCCGCCAGCCCTCGAGCTCCTCGGCCGACTCGACCAGGAAGGCGAAGTGGTGGGTCGAGCCGCGGCCGACCGCCCCCTCCTCCATCTGCGGGTACTCCATGCACGTCACGACCGTCCCGGGCGTCCCGGCCGCGTCGCCGAAGTAGAAGTGCCGCGCGTTCGGGTCGTCGTGGTTGACGGTCTGCTTGACGAGCCGGAGCCCGAGCACGTCCCGGTAGAAGGCGACCGACCGGTCCAGGTTCGTACAGAGGAGCGTTATGTGGTGGATGCCCCTGATCTGCAGGCGGCGCGGCTCGCCCGGCGGCGGTGCGTCCATCAAGTGCCCCCGAAGAAGGGGAGCGGCGTGGCCCCGGACAGGAAGAAGAACCAGATCCCGAACCCGAGCAGGGCCAGCGTGGCGCTGACGACCATCACGTTCTCGAGCGTGGCCTGCCCGTGCACCCGCCGACCGCGAGCCGCGAGGATCTCCGAGTGCTTGCGGTCGAGCCAGCCCAGCAGCGGCACGAGCGCGACGATCCCGGCGACCACGGCGACCATCATCGCCACCACGGCCGCCCCCAGGGACCTCGTCGCGTCCTGAACCCTGGAGCCGAGGTACAGGCACCCCACCGGCAGTCCGATCCACAGCACGAGGCTCCCGATGAACATGATCGCGAGCGTCAGCGCCGCGCTCGAGCCCGCCCGCAGGAGGTTCCGCACGGCGCGAACCTACCGGAAGCCGAGGCCGCCGGAGCGGCGCTTGAACGCCTGGCGGAGCAGCCAGAAGCTGGCCAAGAAGACGAGCCCGGCGACCGGGAGCAGCAGGGCCCGCGCGAGCGTCCCCTTCCCAAGGGCGAAGAAGGTCACGACGACCGCGACGAACGCGGCGACGCCCGCGAGCAGGGTCGTGTGCGAGCGGTAGCCCGCGAAGTGCTCGCGGATGCTCAGCTCGAGGCCGGCGAGCGAACCGAGGGCGAGAGCGCCCGTGAGCAGGACGCCGCCGCGGGTGCCGCCGACCACGAATCCGAGTACGAACATCACGATCGCGAGCAGCACCACAAGCTCGACGAGCGGGAAGTTGCCCCACGGCGCGGGCGGCCGATCCTGGATCGAGGGGCGGCCCCGGCGCCGACGCGGCGAGTCCGCCGGCCGGCGGGCGCTTCCCCGGTCGCCCGCCTGGGCGCGCCGCGCGCGTGCGGCGTCGCGCTCGGCGCGCGAGGTCCCGGCGGGCGAGATCGAGCTGCGCTCGGGCACGCCGCGCTTGCGGCTCCGCCTACCCACGCGGTGCCGTTCTCAGTTCGCGGAGAGGGGTCGCGGGACGGGCCCGCGCCCCCGGGCTAACGGACAGCCCGACGAGATACGGACGCGCCACCAGTTCATCAGCATGCCGAGCAGGCCGAAGCGCGGCTGCACCCGGTAGGTCGTGCACCCACGCTCGCCGATGTCCTCGTTGCGCACCCGAGCCCACCTGTGCTCCTCCGGCGCGAGCAGCATCTCCTCGAGCTGGCGCCGGTTCAGCTCCTCGACGTAGGTGCGGTCGCCCAGCACGCGGCGGTTGTGGTCTAGGCGGGTAGCGAGCTCGTCGCGCAGCTCCTCCAGCTCCGCCAGCGAGAGCACCCGCGGCCCTCCGCGGGAGGGAACGTGCCAGTCGAAGCCGGTGCGCGGGAACGCGCTGCAGAACAACGCGCCGAGCTCTGACTCGAGCAGCGCGATCTGCCCGCGCAGGCTCCGGCGGGCGGCGGCCTCGTCCGGGCGGACCGGGACCCGCGGCACCCCGACCGGCGTGCCGGGCCGCAGCTCCATCACCTCCGCCATCGGACCCTCCTCCTCGCTTCGCTGACGCCCGATGGTACCACCGCCCCCCGCCGCTGTGGCCGCCAAAAACGCTGCTTCCAAGCGGGATCAGGCCTCGCCGGCAAGGGTCTCGAAGACGATCCAGAGCGCCTCCTCCACGCTCACGTCGGGCACGCCCTTCACCTGCACCGCGGCGACCCGCATCCGCCGCGTCCTCGGCTTCACGCCGCAGCCCTCGGCGAGGTCGAGGAAGAGCACGCCGACGGCGCGATCGGCGTCGGCGATCACGACCTGTCGCGACGAGAGCGGCCGCCCGTTGCCGCCGAGCCGCTCGCCGGTCTTCGACAGCCTCAGCCCCAGCGGTCCGGACAGCTTGGTCTCGTCGAACGCGACGAGCGGCACGCTCGTCTCCACCGTTCCGATCAAAAGCGCGTCGTCGAGCAGGTTCCGGCTCGGAAACCCACCGGCGCGCATGCGCTCGAGCGCCACGGCCTCGACCGGGGTGCGCGTCTCGTCCGGATCGATCCCGACCTGGCGGAAGAACACGCGGTACGCCCACGGGATCGGCTGCTGGCGCAGGGCGACCGCCTTCGCGCCCGTATAGCGATCGGCGAGCGTGCGCAGGCGCCGCTTGACGCCGGCCGGGCTCGGTCCGGAGCGCGCCTCGATCGTCGTGTAGAGCAGGCGCAGGTCGGGGAACTCGGCCGCAAGGTCGTCCCCCACCCAGCCGACCTCGAGCTCGGGTTCGATCACGGCGGCAGCGCACCCCGCGAGGCCCGGACGAGCGCGGCGACGTAGCGACGGAGGCGTGCGTCGCTCAGGTCGCGGGTGCGCGTCCCGGCCGAGACGCCGCCCGCGTGCGCGAAGACCGTCGTCGGGCAGTCGCCGATGGCGTAGAGATTGAACAGGTCGGCGTTGCGGTCGAGGGCGATCGGGAACCCCCAGCGATGGGAGCGCACGATGCCGCGGGCGTCGCCGAGCGACCGCTTGCTGATGACCCCGAGGAAGCTCACGCCCGGGAAGGATCGCCGGATCCGCTCCACACGGTCCAGCTGGCCGGCGCAGCCGCCGCTTGCGTTCGCCACGAATGTGATCACCAGCGGCCGCCGGCGAAGGTCACAGAGGTTGACGACGCCCGCCTCGCGCACGTCGCACGCAGCGGGCACGCCGCGGCTCGCCTTGCGCTGCAGATTGACGTCCTTGTTGAACGAGCTGGTCGCCAGCGGCGCGGCGAACACGGGAAGCGCGTGCCCGGCGGTGATGCCCTTGTAGCCCTGGCCGCTGTGGCGGAGTGCGTTGGCTCCCGCGACGATGATCGCGATCACGAACGCGATTCCCACCACCCACGTGTAGCGGCCGCTCGGGCGCGCCGAAGGCGGGGGCTTGGGTGGCTCGACGAGCTCCGGATCCGTCTCGTCCAGCTCGGCGAGGCGCTCGGCGGCGCTCTGCCCCTTCGCCTCCGCCTCGTCCTCGCGCTCCGGCCGCCGCGGGCCGAGGTCGGCGAAGCGGTCCTCAGGCACGGGTCCTGCGCCGCCCGAGGCGCAGGCCTGCGAAGCGCGGCAGCGCGGGCCGCGGCACGCGCTCGGGGCGCCAGCGGAGCTCCCCCCGGAGAGCGGCGCCGGCATCCAGGGCCCTGTCGAGCAGCGGGCGCGGGTCCAGGTCGCGCAGCGTGAACGGGCCGTGCTCCTCGGCCCACACCAGCGCCGCCGGCAGCACCACCATCACTCCGAGCAGCGAGACCGTGAGGTCGACCACGGTCACGATCCCGAAGTCCCTCAGCATCTTGATGTCCGAGGCGAGCAGCGCCGCAAAGCCGGCGATGGCCGTCGCGCCCGAGGCGAGCACGGCCGATCCGGTGGACGCGTACGCGCGGTCGAGCGAGCTCGCCGGCGAGCTCCCGTGGCGACGCTCCTCCTGGTAGCGGGCGGACAGAAGGACGCTGAACTCGGTGGAGATGGCGATCACCAGCGCGCCGAGCGTCGCCGACATCGGGTTCAGCGGAATCCTGAGCAGGAACAGGATCAGCGCCGACCACCCGGTCGCGAACGCGATCGGGATGAGCGGCACCGCAGCCAATGAGGTCCGCCGCCGGATCGCGAGCAGCACCAGGAACACCGCCGCCAGTCCCGCGAGCAGCGTGAGAGCGCGTCGACCGGCCGAGGAAAGCTTGCCGTTCGCCTCGGCCGCCAGCACGGGCAGCCCGGCCACGTCGGCGGTCACGCCAGGCGGCGGGTGCAGGTTCGCGCGGATGTCGTCGATCACCCGCTTCTGCCGGTCGAGCGGCATCAGGCGGATGCCGAAGGCGAGGTTCGCGGTCGTGCGGTCCCTCGATATCACGGCCTGCGAGAAGTACGGCGGCACCGCCGCCAGCAGGGTCCGGGCGCTCACCTGGCTGCCAGGCGTCTGGCGGAACAGGTCCGTGAGCGACAGCGCCGGGCAGAGCTCGGGCGGCTTCCTCGACTGCCGGCACGTGTCGCCGGGCTGCCAGCCGTGGGTGTTGAGCACGCTCTGCTGGAACGTCGTCATCCAGTTGATGACGCCGGGCTGGGCGAGGTCGGGCCCATGGATCAGCACGTCGATCTCGCCGGAGACCCCTGTCTCCTTCTGCAGCACGTTCACGTCGCGGAGCGCCTGCAGATTCTGCGGCACCAGCTTCCGCACGTCGGAGATCACGTGCGTCTGGGTGTCGGCCGCCCACCCGAGCGCCGCCAGCGCCAGGCCGGCGACGAGCACGTTGCGCGGCCGGGCGATCGCGAAGTCGAGCGCGGCGTGGCCGCGATCCGCCGCCCAGCCGGCCGCCGAACGAGCGCCCCTGGCGATCGCGTCTCCGGGCCGGCTCCAGGCCACCGTCTCCCAGGCCGAGTCGAGCCGCGCGCGCAGGCGCGGGAGCATCGGGGGGACGTCGGGCGCCGCGGGCCGCCGTTCGGACCAGCGCGAGAGCGTCGCAAGCCCGGCGGTGACCGTGCAGGCGAGCGCGAGCGCGATGCCCACGATCACGGCGACCGCGAAGCCGTGCACCATCGGCACCGGCGAGAGCAGGAGCACCAGGAAGCCCGCCGCCGTGGCCAGCCCGGCGCCGGCGACGATCGGCCCGCCGCGGACCGCCGCCGCACGCGCCGCCGCCACCGGAGGGTCGCCCTCGCGGGAGCTCTCGTCGAACCTCGCCTGGAGCTGGATCGCGTAGTCGACCGCCAGCCCGATCAGCACCGGAAGGGCGGCGATCGAGGCCATCGTCAGGCTGTAGCCCGCGAGCGAGATGCACCCGTAGGTGAGCGCGGCCGCGGCGAGCGCGAGCCCCAGCGGCAGGAGCCGCATCCGGGTCCGGAACACCACCGCCAGCGTGGCGGCCATGACCAGCAGGGCGGCGAACAGCAGGACGAAGATCGACCGCTGCACGTCGGAGGCGAGGCCCTTCACGACCACCGGGATCCCGGTGACGATGTACTTCTGCCCGTAGCGGAGCTGGTAGATCGGCTCGCTCACGGTGTCCTGGATGAGCGAGATCGCGCGGCGGCGCTGGGCGTCGCTCAGGTTCGGCTTCAGCCGGATCTGGATCAGCGCCGCATTGGGGCTCGGGAACAGGTAGGCGAACCGCGCCTTCGGCACGCCGACCCCCTTCGTCGGGTCGAAGAGGAGCTCGGAGACGAACTCCGGGTTGTCGACTGTCGGCACGGTGGTCAGCCCGTAGCGCAGGGCGACCTTGAGCGCGTCCTGGACGAAATTCGAGGCGGCCAGCCGGCGCGCCTCGTCGGCCAGCCGCAGCTGCGTGGCGCGCGGCAGGTGCCTGCTGCGGGCGAGCTGGATCGCGGATTGGGCCGCCGCGTTCCCCTGGGCGATCATCTGGGCCTGCTTGGCCTGGAACCCGTTCTGGATCTGCGCCGCGGCTGTGTTCACGAACGTCCCCGGGCCGTAGACCACCTTGGCGGGACGCTCACGCGCGAACGCGGTGCACTCGGAGGGGAGCTTGGGCAGCGCCTGGCGCGGCTCGTTCCCCGAGAGGCAGCCCTCGAGCCCGATCAGCTTCCCGAGGTCGGCCGAGAGCGTGGTGTTCTGGAGGTTGCCCCGCACCATCACGATCACGGACTCGTCGCCGAACTGCTTGTGGAGGCGGTCGGTGGCTCGTGCGGCCGCGGAGCCCTTGCCGACGAGCGTGTCGGTTGACGCGCTGGGCGACAGCCGAAGCGCGAGCGCGAACCCGATCACGGCCAGGGCGCCGACCACGACGACGGTGGCGAGCGGCCGTTCGGTAACGGTCCGCGCCACGCTTCCAAACCAGTCCGCCGCGCTGGCCCGAGTGCCGCGCAGGGGCGCCCGCGGGCGCCGGAACAGCCGTCTCAGCACGCCGTCAGCTTAGGCCACCGGGGGACGTACCGACCCCGCTTGAAACGCCGCTACCAGATGCCCGGTACGAGCCGGCTCGTGCGCCGTGAGTAGTCCCGGTAGGGCTCGCCCAGCTCGCGCCGGAGCACCTGCTCCTCCTCGCCGATGCGGCGCAGGATCCCGGTGAGCGGAAGGAGAAAGGCGACTGCCACGCTGGCCCAGCTGTCGAGGGCGATCCCCATGCCCAGGAGCGACACCAGCATCCCGGTGTAACTCGGATGGCGCAGGACCCGGTACGGGCCGGTGTCGACCACGCGGTGCCCCTCCTGCACGGTGACGGTCACCTTGAAGTACCGCCCGAGGGTGCGCACCGACCACCACCGGAACCACCAGCCGGCGAGGATCAAGGAGATGCCAACTGCGACCGGAAGCCAGCGAGGCCCCGGCAGTCGGGCATCCACTCCCGACGCCGGGAAGATCAGCGCCGCCCCGGCCGCGGTTGTCACGAACACCCCCCACCGGGTCCGATCGCGCTCGCCCGTCCGCCGCTGCAGCAGGAGCTCCCAGACGCACCAGCCCACGTAGCTCGTGAAGAAGAGCGCCCCCGCGAGCCCCTCGTGGAGGACGAGCGGTCGCACCGGGCGAGCGTACCCCCGGCAGGGCGCGGTTGTGTGAGGTCGAGCGCCTACTCCATCCCGAGCGGGCCGCGCGCCTCGCCCGAGAGGAACTGCCTGACGAACTGGTTGTCGGAGTTGAACAGCTCCGACGCGGGCCCGGACTCCACGATCCGGCCCTTCCAGAGGATCGCGATGTACTCGGCCACGCGGCGCGCCGACATGATGTCGTGCGTGATCACCACGTAGGCCCCGCCGTTCTCCTCGTGGATCTCCTTGATGAGCTCGCAGAGGAGCGCGGTGCGCACCGGATCGAGCCCCGAGTCGGGCTCGTCGAAGAGGACGATCTCCGGATCGAGCACGAGCGCGCGCGCGAAACCGGCGCGCTTGCGCATGCCGCCGGAGAGCTCGTTCGGCATCTTGTCGCCTGCGCCGCCGAGGCCGACCTCCTTGAGGCGCCCGCTCACGATGTCGTGGATCTCGTCCTCGCCCTTGTCCGTGTGCTGGCGAAGCGGGAAGGCCACGTTGTCGTAGAGGTTCATGGAGCCGAAGAGG
>Ga0209577_10004635_pt1 | contig 12903 bp, 11 predicted proteins | sample GraSoiAngelo_109_FD_185874 | JGI IMG/M metagenome (GOLD analysis project Ga0209577, IMG submission 185874) | Grasslands soil microbial communities from the Angelo Coastal Reserve, California, USA - 14_0903_12_20cm (SPAdes) (version 2) | ecosystem: Environmental > Terrestrial > Soil > Grasslands... | reverse complement strand
TTCCTCGACGAGGCGCGCGCGGCCCTCGAGGGGACCGAGGAGGTGGTAGAGGAGGAGCTCTTCGGACCGGCGGAGGGACTCCACGCGACCTTCCGCATGATGCGCGACGAGCTACTCGACACCGTGTCGCAGGTCGCCGGCCGGCTGGGGGAGATGCGGCTCGACACCTACCTGGAGGTGTCGCGCTCGGTTGCGCGGTACCTGGAGCTGCTGAAGCTGGCCGCCCTCATCGAGCGGGGGAAGTCCGGCCAGCGCGTAAGCGATGCGCTCGCGGAGGTGAACGAGCTGCTGCTGCAGGGGGCGAGCCCCGAGCAGCGGGAGTTGTTCATGCTCTCGGCTCTCGACGACTACCTGCTCGACGCGGAGGGTGACGAACGGCGCCGTCGCGAGGCCCTCGGCGCGCGTCCCGACGATACGCTCGAGCCGTTCATTCCGCACCGCGGGGACGGGCTGCTGCTATCGGCCTCGGACATCGAGACTTACCGCCTCTGCCCGCTCAAGTACAAGTTCGCGCGCGTCTTCCGGATCCCGCAGGAGCCGTCGATCAACCAGCGGTTCGGGATCGTCGTGCACCAGGTGCTGGAGCGCTTCCACGCCGACGGCGGTGGGTCGCTCGAGCACCTCATGCAGCTGTTCGAGGCCGCCTGGCAGCGGTCCGGGTTCGGCGACGCCAACGACGACCTGCAGTTCCGCGAGCGCGCGGTGGCGGCCCTGCGCCGGTACTGGGAGCTGGACCGCGAGCGCGAGGGCGAGCCCGTGTCGTTTGAGCGCAGCTTCTCGTTCCACCTCGGCCGTCACCTCGTGCGCGGGCGGGTGGACCGCGTGGATCGCCTCCCCGACGGCCGGCACGAGCTGATCGACTACAAGACCGGGAAGCCGAAGACCGCGCGCGAGCTGCGTGAGGACGTGCAGCTCTCCCTCTACCAGATGGGTGCGCGCGAGGCGTGGGGCCTCGAGACCTCGGCGCAGAGCTACTACTACGTGCTCGACAACCGCAAGGTTCCCGTGGCCCACTCCGAGGAGGAGCTCGAGCGGGTGCGGGGCACCGTCGCCGAGATCGCGGACGGCATCCAGTCGCACCGGTTCGAGCCCAAGCCGTCGTACGAGCTCTGCAGCTTCTGCGACTATCGCATCGTGTGCCCGGCGGCGGAGAAGTAGTGGAGCAGCGGATCTCCCTCTCGCGCTAGCGCTGTCTTAGGATTGCCGCCCGATGCGGTGTCCGTCGTGCCACAACGAGGTACCGGACGGCAACTTCTGCGTGGTGTGCGGGCACGAGCTCGGGAAGGACGTGCCCGAGCGCCACAGGTTCCTCACAGCCGTCTTCGGGGTCCCTTCCGAGTCGCTCCTGGCGAGGCGGCGGCGCTTCGCCGCCAACCCGCGGGAGGGCGTGCTTCGCCCGAGCGTGGTGACGAGCCTGTTCCCGCAGCTCCCGCAGTCGTCGATGATCGCTTTCAGGGTCTCCCTGGTGGGCGGCCTGGCGGTGGTGCTCGCACTCGGCCTGGCCAAGCTCTTTCCGCTGGGGCTCATCGCCGGCGCGGTGCTGGTCCCGACGCTGGCGATCCTCTACTTCGTCGACGTGGACGTCTACGAGGACCAGCCCTTCAGGGTGGTTGCGGTCACCCTGCTCTGGGGAGCGGCGACCGGCATCGGCTACGCGTTCCTGGTGCGGACCGTCTCGCCGACCGGCGCGCGGCTGTTCGCGGAGAGCAACGGCCACCAGTTGCTCACGCGCGGGATCCTGCTGCCGCTGCTCAGCGTGGCGTTGATGCTCGCCGGCCCGCTGATCCTCCTGCCCTATAGGCGCTTCAACGACGCACTCGACGGCGCGACCTTCGGGGCGGGGTCGGGGGTGGCCTTCGCAGGCGGCGCGCTGATCGTGCACGCATTCGACACGCTCGCTGACGGATTCCGACCGCCGGGTCAGGTCGGGCCCTGGCTGGTCAAGCTCGCGGACATCGCGATCGCGCTGCCCGTGCTGTCCATGGCGACCGTCGGCGCTCTCGCGGGAGCCTTCTGGCTGCGCTACCGGGCGCCTGTGGGGGATCGAAGAGCGCTCGGGCGGTTGGGCAAGCCGGTGTACGCGGTCCCGCTGGCCTGCCTGCTGATCCTGGCGGGCGCAGTGATCCAGTTGGAGCTCCCGATCCTGCTCGCGCTGATCGTGCTGCTGGCGCTGGACGCGGTCGCGCTCGTCTGGCTCCGCGCCGTGGTGCACGTGGGCCTGCTGGAGGAGGCCGTCGAGGCGGAGGCCTACGGCCCGGAGATCACGTGCGCCAACTGCGGGCATCCCACGCACGCCCACACGTTCTGCGAGCACTGCGGGGTGGCGCTGGCCGCGCTGCCCAAGATCCGGACCTCCGCCCCGCCCGTCTCCCCCGTTCCACCGCCGGAGCCCGCAGGAGGCTAGGGCGTGGCGGCCGAGACAGGTCAGCCTCGGCCGCGCGGCTCGGCGGGGAGCCGCCTCGGCCGTCGGCGGACGCTGATCGGGGCGGGCGCCCTTCTCGCGCTCTTCGTGGGCGCCGCCATCGGCGTGGTCGCCCTGCGCAAGCCGGCACCGGCGAAGGTGCTCTGCCCGCCCGGGGCGCCCTGCGCACCACCAAGCGGAAAGCCGCTCGCGAACCTCAAGACGTTCAGGAGCCCGGCCGGGTTCCGGCTGGAGTACGACGGCAGCACCTTCAAAGTCCAGGGACAGGCGTCCGACTACATCCAGCTCCTTGCGTCGACCAGGTATGGAGAGTCGCTCCTCTGGATCGAGGGAGCTCCCTCCAGCCAGCTGTCGCCGCAGGCCATGATCAAGCGCCGGATCGACGACCTCGGCGGTCGCGTGATCGGGAACCTGGTGATCGACGCCCGTCCGTGGCACAGGATCCTGGGTGCATCGGTGGGATGGCGCGCGGGGGTTGGCGCCAACTACGCGGGCACGATCGACACCCCCCAGGGCACGGCCGATCCGGTCACGGTGGGGTCGGTGGCCGCCACCAACGGGAAGCTGACGATCGCGGCCACGTACGTCACGACCGTCACCGATGAGCGGCACCGGCGCGGCGTGCTCACTGGCCTCGATCAGGTAGTGAACACCGCTCGCTGGCAGGGGGACCTCGGTTTCTGATGACGATGCGCCGTACGACCCCGGCGATCGTCGCGCTACTGGCCGCGGCCGGCGTGGCAGCCGCCGCGCTCGCTCTTCGGCCCGGTTCCTCGGCGCCGGCGCGCCACGCTGCGACGCATCCCTCGGCCGGGCTCGTGCCACGGGGCGGGCTTACCGGTGACCGCGGCCGGCGAGTCGGCGCGACCGCTCCCGAACGCCGGATCCGGGTCTCGCTCGTCCTGCATCAGCCCCGCACCGCGGCGCTCCGGCGCTACCTCCAGCAGGTGCAGGATCCCGGCTCGCCCGTCTATCGCAAGTTCCTCACCCCCAGGCAGTTCGGAGAGCGATTCGGGCTCTCCGACGTGTCGTTGCGCGAGCTCCGGGGCAGGCTCACCGGGCTTGGTCTCCGTGTCGGCCGCAGTGAGCTGCAGCGCACGAGCCTCGCGGTCGAGGGCCGCGCGGACCAGCTGCGGCGGGTCTTCGGGCTCAGCTTCGGTGATTACGCGACGCGCTCGGGCGCCCGCTACTACGCCGCCGAGACGAAGCCGGTGGTGCCGGGCGGGCTCGGAGCCTACGTGGACGGCGTGTCCGACCTGTCCAACCGCCCCGACATCCATCCGCGCGACATCCCGGCCGGCGGGCTCAGGCCCATCGACGTGGTCAAGGCCTACGACATCGCGCCCCTTTGGAAGAAGGGGATCAAGGGCCACGGCCAGACCGTCGCGATCTTCTCGCTCGGCACGTTCGACAAGAACGACGTCGCTCTCTTCGACCGACAGGTGGCCAAGGCCAGCGGTCCGCCCGTGGAGTCAGTGACCGTGCCGGAAGACGGCGAGGTGCTGGACACGAGCTCCAACAACGACGCCAATGGGGAGGTCGCGCTCGACATCCAGGTGATCCGCGGCATCGCGCCTCAGGCCAAGATCCTCAACTACGAGGCGGCGGTCAACGGCGACAACGAGTTCTTCCCCCACTTCGCGGACATCATCGGCAAGATCGTCTCGGACGGCCGCGCGAAGGTCATCAACATCTCCTACGGGGTCTGCGAGGGCAACCCCATCCTGGGCGCGGCCGAGCGCCAGGCGATCGACCGCCAGGTGGCGGCGGCGCTGGCCGTAGGGATCAACATCTACCAGGCCTCCGGAGACGCGGGCGCGTACGAGTGCTCGGCGACCCACGATCCGAGCGACCTGAGCCTCTCGATCGGCTTCCCCGACGGCAGCCCGAACGTCATCCAGGTGGGCGGGACGCTTCTGTCGGTGGCCAGCGATGGCAGCTACTTCGACGAGCAGGCCTGGGAGAACCCCTTCTCGGGCGGCGCCACCGGGGGCGGCCTGACCAGGTTCTACGCTCGGCCGAGCTGGCAGGCCGGGCCCGGTGTCCAGAACCGGTTCTCGAACGGCAGGCGGCAGGAGCCCGACGTGAGCGGACCGGCCGACCCCGCCTCGGGCTACGTCGTGTGCCTGTACGGCGGCTGCAAGAACGAGATCGGCGGCACCAGCGCGGCGGCACCATTCTGGGCGGCGATCACAGCGCTCGTGCAGCAGTACGCCTCGAAGCACGGAGCCGGGAAGCTCCCCTACCTGAACCCCGTCTTCTACAGGTTCGGAAGGACGCCGAGCATCGCGAGGCTCGTCTTCCACGACATCACCAAGGGCAGCAATCGCTTCCACCCGGCCACCCGGGGCTGGGACTTCGCCACCGGCTGGGGAACGCCCGACGTGATGCGGCTCGCCGACGCGATCGTCAAGCAGATCCGATAGCGACCGCGCGCATTCCGCGCAAATTGCGCCATGTTTCCGCTGCGCCGGTGGACCGAGGCGAGCGGGCCGGAAACACTGTGCCCCTCGAGGGACTCCCCGGCCCCGAGCGGTAGGAGGAGAGATGGAACAGCGGCGGTTCCAGGGCGTGGGCGATGACGGCCACAACCTGTTCGACGATGCGGCAGTCGCGCGGCGGTTCCAGCGGCGGCTGCGGGAGGTCCGTCCGCCCGGCGGCTACGTCCGCGCTCCCGTCCTTTACGACGAGAGCGGCTACCCCATCGAGCATCGCACCAGCCTCACCGACCGGGTGCGGCGCCTCATAACCGGCTGACCCAGATCGCTATTCGGGTCCGCGCTGGCGCAGGAAGCGCTGGAAGTCCCGCGCGATCGAGTCAGCGGACGGGATGCGGTCGGGCGGCACCTCGTCCTGCGCCTCGTCCAGCGTCTGCTCGAGGCGCTCCACGAAGCTCTTGACTTCGGGGTCGCTCGCCACCGCGGCGCTCACCTGCCGCTCGTAGTCCTCGGCGGATTCCTCCAGGTCGAGCGCCTCGACCGCGACGCCGGCCACGCCCTCGAAGCTGCGGATCAACGCCAGGGCCGCCTTGGGGTTGGGCGCCGCCGCCACGTAGTGCGGGACCGACGCCCACAGTGAGACCGACGAGACGCCGGCCCGGGCGCAGGCGTGGTGCAGGACGCCCACGATGCCGGTGGGCCCCTCGTAGGTGGAGCGCTCGTACCCCAGCTTCTCGACCAGCTCGCCGTTCGAAGCGATCCCGGTAATCGGCACCGGGCGGCTGTGGGGCACGTCTGCGAGGAGCGCCCCGAGGGTGATGACCATGTGCGCGTCGAGCTCCCGGGCCGCGTCGACGACCATCCCGGTGAACTGCCCCCACCGCAGAGACGGCTCGGTGCCCTGCACCAGAAGGAGGTCGTGCTCCGCGCCGGTCACCTGCGCCGCATGGATGCTGTTCTCGGGCCACTCGATGACCCGCGTGCGGCCCTCGCTGAGCCGGACCGTCGGGCGCACCGCCGTGAAGTCGTAGAACTCCTCGGGGTCGATCCGCCCGACCTCCGTCGCGTCGAAGCTGTCGATCAGGAAGGCGAGCGCCGCTGTCGCCGCCTCGCCGGCGTCGTTCCAGCCCTTGAACGCGCACACCACGAGCGGGCTCTTGACAGCCGGCCGCTCGCTCCACTCGATCCGGTCCATTTGAGGACGGTACCCGAACCGGGACCGAGGGCAACCGGGTTCCCCCCGCGGGATGCAGCAAGAATGTCGGCGTCGTGCAGTCCCTCCCGGCCGGAACCACGATGCGCGCGGCGCGCCGAGACGACTTCGACGCGGTCACCGCGCTGCTCGAGAAGCTAGGTCGCGCGGCGGTGACGGACGCCACCAGGGAGGACGCTCGCGCCGTGTACCACCAGCAGGTGATCGATCCCAACGCGCACCACCTGGTGGTCGAGGACGCCGAGGGGAACCTGGTGGCGTTCTGCTCGCTCCACTTCCGGACCCGTCTGAACTACCCCACCGAGGAGGCCTGGATCCCGGACCTGATCGTGGCGGAGCACGCGCGCAGCCAGGGGATCGCGATGGCCTTGCTGGAGGAGGCCGAGCGGCGGGCTCTCGACCGCGGCTGCTGGCACCTCACGCTCGAGTCCGGCCACCAGCGCGCGGAGGCCCACGCGCTCTACCGTCGGTTCCGCATGCGCGACGCCGGACGCTACTTCTCGAAGCCGCTCGCGCCCGACGAGCGCGAGTGACCGCCCGGGCCGCCCGAGCGGGCGCGGCGATAGCCGCCGCGCTGATTGCCGGTGGGTGCGGCGGTGGGGGCGGCGCTGGCACCGGCGCGGCCCACCACGCTCAGGCGGCCCACGCGCGGGCACCGCTGCGGGCCTTCAAGCCCCTCTCCGTGCCGGCCCGTCCCGTGTCGCGGACGGTGCGCGTTCCCATCCTCACCTACCACCGGGTCCACGTGTACGCGACCGAGCTCACGAAGTCCCAGCCGGACCTCACGGTGGAGCCGGCGGTCTTCCGGGCCGAGATGGCAGCGATACACGCAGCCGGCTATACGACGATCACCCAGCGGCAGCTCTTCGATGCCCTCTACCACGGTGCAGCGCTGCCCCGAAAGCCCGTGATCGTCTCCGTGGACGACGGCTACGTGGACGACGTCACCCAGGTCCTGCCGGCGCTCCGCCGGTACGGGATGAGAGCCACCTTCTACGTGATCACCGGGCGCGTGCACGAGCCGGGGTTCCTGAGCACCCGCCAGATCCGGGAGCTCGAGGCCGCCGGCATGGACATCGGCGCCCACACCAGGACCCACCCCAACCTGCCCGCGCTCGCGGCCGCGGCGCTGCGCTCCGAGGTGGGCGGCTCGGCCGCCGACCTGCGCGCGATCCTGGGCCACCCCGTGTACTGGTTCGCCTACCCCTACGGGGCCTTCGACGCCCGGGTGGTCACGGCGGTGCGGCGAGCCGGGTTCCTATTCGCGGTCACGACCAGGGGCGGCACCACGGCATCGACGGCCGCCCCCCTTGAGATCCCGCGGATCCACGTGGGCCGCTCGGCGACCGCCCAGAGCGTGCTGGCGCTGCTCGGCGGCTAGGGGTCAGTGGCGCAGCGCCGGGGGCGGGATCTCGTAGCGCTTGGCACGCGGCATGCTGTGGCCGCTGCTCGCCGCGCTCAACCGGGCCGCGCTCGCCCGCGCCACGGGGTAGCGGAGCAAGGCGATCCAGGTGGGCTTGTCGATCCTGCCGTTCACCTTCAGTCCGTTGCTCCGTTGGAACTTCTTCACGGCGCGTGTGGTGGCCCCGTCGAAGACGCCGGTGCGCGGCGCGCTCTGCCCCGCCCCGCGTAGGTGCTCCTGGGCCCACAGGACAAGGTCGAAGAAGCCGCCGCCCTGGCTGAGCGTGGCGTAGTCCTTCACGACGCCGTGGTGGAACGCCGATAGCGGGTCGCCGACCGCCTTCCAGCCCGTGTTGGTGGCCTCCTGCCAGTCCCACCAGCTCACGCCGCGCGCGCCCTCGGCACGGGCGTACTTGCGGAAGCGGATGATCTCCGAGCGGGCGGGGTCCTGGTAGAGCTGCCCGAGCGGGTAGATCGGCCGGCCGTAGGGCCTGTTCCAGAGATAGGTGTGGCCCATCACCGTGTCGACGCCGTAGCCGATCGCCTTCCAGTACACCTGGGGGACGTTGAACTGGGCGCCGCCGGGGCCCAGGAAGACGGAGTAGGGGAAGGACGGGTGGTAGTCGACGTACGGGAAGCCGGCGAGTCCGATCGGATAGTGCTTCCCCGCCTTGCTGCGCAGCTTGCGCATGTACTTGATCGCCGCGGAGTACTTGCCCTCGTACTGGGCCTCGGCGTCGATGACGAAGCAGTCGGCGCCGGTCTTGACGGCCTGCGCGGCGACGGTTGCCTCGTCACCGGGACGGTCCCCATAGACGTACTGCCAGCCGCAGACCTTGAGCCCGCCCGCCTGAAGGGGACGCACCACCTGCGAGAACTGCGGCCAGTAGGTGGTCCCGTCGCCGCTCTTGACGAAGACGGTGCGGACCTTGTGGGCACGGGCCCTCGCGATGATCCCCGGGATCGAGCCCCCGTTCGACTGGTTCACGTACCAGATCCACATCCCGCTCCCGTCGAAGGCCGTGGCGCTGCTCCGCCCGGTGGATGCAGTCACGCCGCCGGTGCGGCTCGCGCTCGCCACGCCGCCGCTCGCCGCGACGATGGCCACGCTGGCGATTGCACAGACGATGTATCGCAGGGGTCGTGCCATTCGATTGGGCCTCTCGTGTTACTGGGCGCCTACGAGGTGAGCTGACGGGCTGTCGCCGGCTGTCCGGCGATGCGGCCGACTCTGCGACCGCTTCGCCCCGTGCCGCTTCGCCGCGGCTTTGGGTCCCCCGTTCCGCCAGCCCGTGGGGCCGGCGGACTCGGCGTCCTTGCACATTCAACCATCGAGGGCAACCGTAGTTGCGCGCTCAGACCGCAGAACCGCAGTGGAAGCACCCTCCGGGGGTGGCGCGGGAGGGGATGCGGCGGTACCTTGGACCCGTGGACGGGCAGGCTGCCCGCCGCTACCTCAATCCGCCGAACGATGCTCGACGATTCACGTGCCAATCTCCGCTGCCGCGCCCGGCCACTCGCCGCGACCCTGCTCGCGTGCGGCGCGCTGGCCGCGCTGCCGGCTGCCGGCCAGGCCACCGAGGTGACCCTGGGGAGCGACCTGACCAAGCCAGCCGACGTGGTCGAGGACCACGGCGCCGACGCCGTCTTCTGGCCGATCACCATCGACGGGACCGCGGGCGCCGTGCCGACCAGCGGCCAGGTCAACTTCGTGCGCATCAAGGGATCCGTGCTGGCGGATCCGAGCGGCCGCGCGAAGCCGGACCCCCTGGTCCACATCCAGGTGCTGCACCCGATCGGGCGCGGGGCGGTGCGCGTCTCGCTCTCCTCCGGAGGGCTGCGGCTGCCCGTCGGCGGCAACCCGCAGGCGATCACCACCTTCAAGCCGGTCAACCTCTGCGTGAAGAAGGGCGACTACGTGGCCTTCAACGACATCGGCGGCTTCGAGTGGCGCTGGGGCAACTACGCCGGGATGCCGTTCCAGGTCTTCAGCAGGACGACCGCTTCGACCACCAACTACTACACGAGGAACGCCGGGACCATGAACGGCGCGCAGTTCTCCCCGATGGGGACGCTTCCGGTGGAGCTGCTGATGCAATACAAGCTCGGGACCGGGCCGGACGCCGTGAGCATCTGCGGCGGCTACAAGCAGTACAAGTTCAAGGGGGTCGGGGTGCGGCGTGAGACCGTGTCCGTCGGTGGCGGGCGCGCCCGGATCCACCTGGCCTGTCAGTACCGGACCTTCGGCTCCTGCCGTGGCGTGGTTGTCGTCAAGGGCACCGTGAACGGTAAGCAGGTCACGTTCGGCGGCACGCCATTCATCGTGCAGCCGGCCTACGTGTCGAGCGTCTACGTGTCGATCTCGAGCAAGAACGCGGGCCTGATACGCAAGGCGGGCGGGGTCACGGCATCAGTCGTCATGGACGGGCACGACGACCCGCGGCACGACAGGAAGGCGCCGCGGGGCACGCCGGTTCAGAAGAAGACGACGACCGGCAAGGTCAGGCTCACCGGCTAGAGCAACGGCCCGGTGAACGGTTCCGTTCCGTTCGCGAGCCCCACGCCGGTGAACGACGTGTGCGCGTGCAGGTAGTCGAGCTCGCGGCTCACGTCGCCCACGCCGTTCGAGCCGGCTTCCGGCGCGATCTCCACGGTGCTCAGGATGCCGAACGCGCGGCCCTGGGCGTCGATGAAGGCGCTGCCCGAGTCACCTGGGATCCCCGGGGTCGCGGTGTAGACCTGATGGTTCCAGCCGCCCGAGTCCTGCGCGAGCTGGATGCCCTCCTTGGGGCTGAGCTCGCTGATCCCGAGGCGCAGCTCGGAGTTCCCGTATGACAGGACCTTGCTCTGGTCCGGGACGCTGGCCGTGATCCCGGTGGGCCCGCCCCAGAAGGGGATCGAGGGGTTCACGCTCCCGGCGTCGGCGGCGTCGACCTGGATCAGCGCGAGGTCGTTGTACTGGCACGTGTCGGCGTCCTTCTCGCCGGCCTGGTGCATGGTGAGCCACGAGTTGTAGACCATGGTCCCCGGCTTGGTCCCGCCGATGTCGACCTTGGTCCCGATCGGGAGGGACCCTGACGAGCAGCCGTTGGTGGCCGTGTTCCCGCCAGTGCCCGAGCAGTGCGCGGCCTGGCCGAGGTAGATGCTCGTGGCGTCGTAGAAGACGAAGTTCGCGGTGCACTGGGCGCCGTTCGTGCGGGTCTGGACGCCGGGGTGGATCCTGGCGCTCGAGGCCGGAGCCCAGGCCGGAGCGGCCTGCGCAGCGGACGCAGTAGCCAGCGCGGCGAGGACGGCGATGAGCGCTGCAAGGGCTCGGCGGATGGTCATCCCTGCCTCCCGGGGGGTAGTCGAACCTGGCGCCTTCTCAAATGCCCCCCGGGGAGCGGCGCCAAACGTGCGGCTACTCGTCGAGCTTGTCGCGTTTCGGGCCCTCCCAGTCCGGAGCCTCGGGGTCCTGCGACGGATGGGGCTCGCTTGTGCTGCGCGTGCCTGTGGCCGGATGGGGCTCTTCGCCGAAGGGCTCCCCGTCGGGATCGGGCGGGTCGCGCGGATCCTCGCGGTCCTCGTAGGGGTCCGGCCATTCGGTGGGGTCCGGCTCGTCGGCCGGGGTGTTCAGCGCATGGTGCGGGTCCGGATCGTGTGACCGATCGCCCGGATCGCGTTCGTCCATCGTGCCTTGCGATACCCGGGGCTTGCGCCCATTAGTCGCGGGACGGTACGGCCAGCCGTATGTAGGGTCCCGGATGTGTCCAAGTGCCTCGTCACCGGCGGTGCCGGCTTCATGGGTGCTCACGTCGCCCGAGAGCTCCTGGATTCCGGACACGAAGTCGTCGCACTCGACGACCTGAGCGGCGGCTTCGCGGACAACGTCGATCCCCGCGCGCGGCTGGTTGAGGGCTCGATCGTCGACCACGAGCTGGTCGATGCGCTGTTCGCGGGCGAGGGATTCGACCACGTCTTTCACCTGGCCGCCTATGCCGCTGAGGGGCTGAGCCACTTCATCAAGCGGTTCAACTACACGAACAACGTGATCGGGAGCGTGAACCTGATCAACGCCGCGGTGAACCACTCGGTGGACTGCTTCGTGTTCACCTCGTCGATCGCGGTGTACGGCTCGAGTCAGATGCCCGCTCGCGAGGACATGCGCCCGGAGCCGGAGGACAGCTACGGGATCGCGAAGCTGGCCGTGGAGCGCGAGCTCGAGATATCCCACCGGATGTGGGGGCTCGACTACGCGATCTTCCGCCCGCACAACGTCTACGGCGAGCTGCAGAACATCGGCGACCGCTACCGCAATGTGGTCGGCATCTTCATCAACGAGGTCCTGCGGGGGGAGCCGCTGTCGATCTTCGGCGACGGTGAGCAGACACGGGCGTTCAGCTACGTCCGCGACGTCGTGCCCGCGATCGCGCGGGCGCCATTCACCGACGGTGCGCGTGGCGAGGTGTTCAACGTGGGCGCCGACGTGCCGTGCACCATCAATCGCCTGGCCCGGGTAGTGAGGGAGGCGATGGGTGCGCCGGACCACCCAGTGGTCCACCACGAGCCGCGCTCGGAGGTGGTCCACGCCTTCGCCGACCACTCCAAGCCGCGGCGGGTGTTCGGTGAGCAGCCGCAGACGGGCCTCGAGGACGGCGTGGCACGGATGGTGGGATGGGCGCGGGAGCACGGGGCGCGCGACGCGAGGGAGTTCACCGGGATCGAGGTGACCGAGCGGCTCCCGCGGTCGTGGCTGGGCGAGGCCGCGGCGCGGCGCGACTGACCGAACGCTCCGGCGATGCCCGCGGGCGGACAGGTGAGCGTGGCGATCCCGGTGCGGGACGGCGGCGCGGTGTTCGGCGACATGATCGACGCCGTCATCTCACAGCGGCTCGACCGGCCAGTGGAGGTGGTAGTGGCGGACTCGGGGTCGACGGACGGGACGCGCGAGCTCGCGCTGGCCAAAGGCGCTCGCGTGGTCGACGTCCCGCCAGCCGAGTTCTCGCACGGCGGCACGCGCAACCTCCTGATGGAGCGCTCCACGGGCGACCACGTGGCCTTCCTGACCGCGGATGCGGTCCCCGCGGGCCCGGACTGGCTCGCCGAGCTCCTTGCCGGCTTCGACGACGCCGCCGACGTGGGGCTCGTGTACGGGCCGTACCTCCCGCGACCGGACGCCAGCCCGATGGTGCGGCGCGAGCTGACCGAGTTCTTCGACGCGACGGCGCCGGACGGGCAGCCGCGCGTGGATCGGGGGTTGCGCCCCGAGGATCGGCGACCCGGTCCGGTCACCTTCTACACCGACGCCAATGGCTGCCTCTCGCGGCGAGCCTGGGAGCGTGTGCCGTACCGCCACGTGACCTACGCCGAGGACCAGCTGCTCGCGCTCGACATGCTGGAGGCGGGCTTCGCGAAGGTGTTCCGGCCGCGGGCGGCGGTCGTGCATTCGC
>Ga0209577_10004634_pt1 | contig 12903 bp, 15 predicted proteins | sample GraSoiAngelo_109_FD_185874 | JGI IMG/M metagenome (GOLD analysis project Ga0209577, IMG submission 185874) | Grasslands soil microbial communities from the Angelo Coastal Reserve, California, USA - 14_0903_12_20cm (SPAdes) (version 2) | ecosystem: Environmental > Terrestrial > Soil > Grasslands... | reverse complement strand
GACCTCGTCCGCGGTGGTCGAGCTGGCCGCCCGCCACGGCGTGGAGACGCCCATCGCCCAGCAGGTCGTCGAGGTCCTCTACCGGGCCAAGCCCGCCGCGGACGTCATCCCCGCCCTGATGCAGCGCGAGGCCAAGCCGGAGCTCCACGGCATCCGGAGCTAGTCGCGTGGGCGTTCGAACTTGGATGTTGCGCCGGGTCATGGGGCGCCTGCGCATCACCGACGACATCGTCCGCTACCTGTCCACGTTTCAGCGCCTGGGCGAGACCGTCGAGGTCGAGCTCCCGGGCGAGCTGCTGCCCGTCGGCGCCCGCACCGTCTTTCGGGCCGTGCGCACCCGGGCCGCGGCCCAGCTCGGCGTCGACTGGGTGTGGCCCTACTGGCTCGACCGCCAGCTCGACCCTCGCTCGCCGGCCTTCGTCCCCCGCGGCCATCTGCCCGTGCTCACCAACCTGACAAACCGCAACTGGACGATGGTCGGCAACGTGGGGTCCCGGCGCGAGGCCATCGTCGACCCCAGGGGTCTGGTGACGCCCTGGTACGACGGCTGGTCCCTCGACTGGTGGGTGGGGGCCGACGACCGCTGGCACCTCCCGTCGCAGGAGTCGGGTGTGCGCCAGCGCCTGCTGGGCAACGCCCCCGTGGTGGAGACGGTGGTGCGGGTGCCCGGAGGTGAGGTGGCCCAGCGCGTCTACGCGGTGACCGCGGTGCCCGGCGGAGGGGGCGACGGCGCGGCCGCCGGGGGAGGGTCGCAGGCCGAGCTCGTCGTGGTCGAGCTGGAGAACCGGTCGCCGGTTCCCGTCGTGGTGGCCCTGGCCGTGCGGCCCTACAACCCGGAGGGGCTGGCCGTGGTGGAGCGCGTCGGGCTCCATCATCGGACGGTGACCGTCGACGGCCGCCCCGCCCTCCTCCTGCCCAGGCCGCCGGCCCGCATCGCGGCGTCGACCTTCCACGCCGGCGACTCGGTCAACGTCGTGACCGCGGGCCGGGCCGGAGCCGAGTTTCCGGAGGGGTTGCGCTGCGAGGTGGGGCTGGCCCAGGCCGCCTTCCTCTATCCCCTGCCCCACACCGCGACCATTCGGGCGGCCATGCCCCTCTCACCCGAGCGCCGGACCCGGCGTCGAGGCCTGGCCCGGCGACGCGTGGAGCGCATGCCCGAGCTTCCCGCCCTCCTCCCCTCCAGCGAGGCCGTGGTCCGGAGCTGGGCCGCCCACGGCCGTCGGGGCATGCAGCTGTCCCTGCCCCCCGGGCGGCTGGCCGACGCGGTGGAGGCGAACCGCCGCTACCTGCTGCTCTTCCACGACGGCGACGAGGTGACGCCGGGCGCCTTCACCTACCACCGCTTCTGGTTCCGCGACGCGGCCTACATGCTGGCCGCCCTCGGCCGCTACGGCTTCCACGCCGAGGTCTCAGAGGTGCTCCGGTCCTATCCCCGACGTCAAAGGCTGGACGGGTTCTTCTTCAGCCAGCGCCAGGAGTGGGACGCCAACGGAGCCGCCCTGTGGGCCCTGGCCGAGCACTGGCGCCTGACCGGGGACCAGGAGCTGGTGGGGGAGCTGGCGCCGGCGGTGAGCCGAGGTGTGCGGTGGATCGAGCGAAAGCGCCACGCCCGCCGCCGGCGCGACCCCGCGGTGGCCGGCCTCATGCCGGCGAGCATCTCGGCCGAGCACCTGGGACCCTTCGACTTCTACTACTGGGACGACTTCTGGTCCCTGCGGGGGCTCAAGGACGGGGCCGCGCTGCTGCGGGTCGCAGGCCGCCCGGAGGCCGCGGCCAAGGCGGAGGAGTGGGCTGCCGGCCTGGAAGCCGATGTGCGCAGGTCGCTGGCCCTGGTGGCCGAGCGCCAGGGCAGCCCCGCCATCCCCGCTGGGCCCGGCCGTCACTTCGACCCCGGCGCCATCGGCTCCCTGGTGGCCTGCTCGCCCCTGGGGCTGCTTGGCGCCGACGACCCCGCCATCGCGGCCACGGCCGAGGCCATCCGCCAGCGCTTCGTGGTCGAGCGGGCCTTCTTCCAGGGCATCAGCCACACGGGCCTGGGCACCTACCTCACCCTGCAGCTGGCCGAGGTGGAGATGCGGGCCGGTGACCGTCGGGCCATGGAGCGGCTGGGGTGGTTGCTGGAGGCGGCCACCCCCACCTTCACCTGGCCCGAGGCCATCCACCCTCAGCTGGGCGGGGGCTGCATGGGAGACGGCCACCACGGTTGGGCCGCGGCCGAGTTCCTCTCCTTCGTGCGCAACCTGGTCGTGCGGGAGGAGGGCGAGGACCTGGTGCTCTTCGGCATGCTCCCCGACGCCTGGGTGGGCCAGGCCGTCGAGGCCCACGACGCGCCCACCCACCACGGGGACCTTTCGGTGGCCCTGCGCTGGCACGGGGAGCGTCCTGCGCTCTTGTGGGAGCTGCGACCCCGGGTGCCGGGAGCCCGCGTGCGTCTGCGGGCGCCGGGTCTGGATCCCGGGTGGTCGAGCCTGGACGTCAGGGGTGAGATCCTCCTCGGTCCCCACCCCGCCGCGGCCGCAGCCGCGCCCCCGGTCGAGTCTCCCGGATGACGGCCAGGGTGAGGGTGCTCGTCGCCGACGACGAGCCCGAGATGCGCATGCTCTACCGCATCGGCCTGGAGCAGGACGGCCGCTTCGACGTGGTGGGCGAGGCCCAGGACGGGATCGACGCCGTACGCATGGCGCGCGACCTCAGGCCCGACGCCGTGCTGCTGGACATGGTGATGCCGGGCATGGACGGCCTCGAGGCCCTCCCCCTGGTGCGCAGCGCCGTGCCCGACGCCCTGGTGGTGCTCCTGTCGGCCCTGCCCGCCAACGCCTTCGCCGACAGGGCCAGCGCCCTGGGGGCGTCGGCCTGCGTCACCAAGCTGGGCACCGGGTCTGCGGCCGAGGTCCTGGCCGAGCTCCTGTGGGGGCCTGACGGCAACGCGCCCGAGGCGACCGGTCCCTGACCCGTCCGCCGCGGCGCGCCGGGGCGTGAGGTGCACGGCGGCGGGGGCGGTACCTTGAACCGGGTGCGAATCGCCTTCGGGACCGACGAGCAGACGGAGCTCACGTCGGCCATCACCGACGAGCTGGGCCGGCTCGGACACGAGGTCGTCGTGGTGGGAGGGGGCGCCCAGTGGCCCGACGTGGGCCGGGCCGTGGGCCGGGCCGTGGCCGGGGGCCAAGCCCAGCGGGGCGTGGTGTGCTGCTGGACGGGGACGGGCGTCTCCATGGCGGCCAACAAGGTGGACGGCGTCCGGGCCGCCCTGTGCACCGACGCCGAGACGGCGCGCGGCGCCCGCCGGTGGAACGACGCCAACGTCCTGGCCATGGGTCTGCGGCTGACGTCACCCGAGGTTGCCCGGGAGATCATCGAGGCCTTCCTGGACACCGACACCGACGCCGGGGAACAGGAGAACGTGGCCAAGCTGGGATAGCTTGCGTCGATGCCCACGTTCATCATGCTGTCGACGCTCGGCCCGGACGGCGCCGCCACCCTCCGGGAGAACCCGGAGCGGCTCAAGCAGGTGAACGCCGAGGTCGAGTCCATGGGCGTCCACGTCCGGGAGCAGTTCGCGACCCTTGGCCCCTACGACTTCTGCAACATCCTCGAGGCACCGGACGAGACGACCATCGCCAAGGTGGCGCTGGTGCTGGGGGCCAGGGGGACGTTGAAGACCCTCACCCTCACCGCCATACCCGTGGACGAGTTCATCGCCTCGATGCGCAAGACCTGAGCCGCGGCCCAGCTACTGCCGCGCTACTCCCGCGCTACTGCCACCAGAAGCCCTGGCGCCTGCGACGATCGCGCCGCACCTCCTCGGCTGAGAAGGCCACGGGCAGCACCGAGCCGTCGGAAAGGCGCCGGAGGAGATACCCGTCCTCCGTGGTGCCGGCGATCTCGAAGCCGCGGGTCCAGGAGCCGTCGAAGCGGCGGCGCACCTCGACCCGCGTGCCCGTCTCCAGGTCCGGCTCGGCCATGTCCGGCTCGAACTCTCGCGCCATCGTGTTCGGCTGGGCCACCGGGTCGCCCCCCTTGGTCGCTGTCCCTGTGGGTTCAGGGGCGAATATCTTGGGCTCTGCGTCCCTGGACGAGCAAGTGACGATTTCCGGGGGGAGGGCCGATGGCCGGGACCCGTGAGCAGGCAGCACCCCCTCCCGAGGAGCTGAACGATCCTGAACAGGCCGGACGGGTCGAAAGCGCCGAAGGCCCCCGGGGTGGGCCACGGCCCGGACATGGGGGCTCACCTGGGCCGCTGCGGTTGACGGAGTGGACGTCCTGCGGAGGATGCGCGGCCAAGTGGGGGGGCGCGCCGCTGGCCGCGCTGGTCCGCCAGCTGGCGGTGGCGGCCGACGACTCCCTTCTGGTCGGGCTGGCGCCCTTCGACGACGCCGCCGTCTACCGCCTGTCCGACGACCTCGCCCTGGTGTCGACCACCGACTTCTTCCCGCCCCTGGTCGACGACCCGGCCGACTTCGGGGCAGTGGCCGCGGCCAACGCCTGCAGCGACGTGTTCGCCATGGGGGGAAGGGTGGTCCTGGCCCTCAACGTGTCGGCCTTCCCCGAGCGCATGCCCGAGCAGGCGGTGGCGGCCATCCTCTCCGCCGCGGCCGAGATCGTGGTCGAGGCGGGGGGGACGGTGGCGGGTGGCCACACCATCCGCTCGGAGGAGCCCATCTTCGGCCTGGCCGTCCAGGGCCTGGTCCATCCCGACCGGGTGTGGACCAAGGCCGGGGCCCTCCCCGGTGACGCCCTGGTGCTGTCCAAGCCCCTGGGGACGGGGATCGTGCTGGCCGGGGGCGAGCCCGAGGAGCGGGCCGCGGCGGTGGCGGGCATGCGCACCCTCAACCGGGCCGCGGCCGAGATGCTGGCCGCCTTGACCGGCCCCGGGCCCCACGCCGTCACCGACGTGACCGGCTTCGGGCTGCTCGGTCACGCCTGGGAGATGGCCGAGCGCTCCGCCGCCGTTGTGCGCCTTGACGCCGAGGACCTCCCCCTCTACCCCGGCGCCCTGGCCGCGGCCCGGCGGGGCGTGCGCACCGGCGGCGACGCCCGCAACCGCGCCTACCTGTCGGGACGCGTCCGCAGCACCGCCCCCGAGGAGCTGGAGGCGCTGGCGTACGACCCCCAGACCTCGGGGGGCCTGCTGGCCGCGGTCGCCCCACAGGACGCGGCGATGCTCACCGGCACCGGCGCGTTCTCGCTGGTGGGCGGGGTCGTCCCCGGCCAGCCGGGCGTCGAGCTGGGATAGGCGAGGCGGACTCCCGCCCTGGGTGCCACTCCCTCGATATGTTCTGGGGCCAATGGCGCCGACGGCCACCGCCCGCAGGACCAGGACCCGTCCGGCTCCGCCCAGCCGTCGCATCGTTCCCAGCCTGTCGGTGGAGCGGGCCCTGTGGGCCGAGGGTCGCGAAGTCGTCGTCGGTGTCGACGAGGTGGGCCGGGGCTCGTGGGCCGGTCCCCTCAGCGTCGGCGCCGCCGTCCTGCCCCGGGACCGGCGCGTCTACCGGGTTCGGGACTCCAAGGCCCTGACCGAGGCCGAGCGCGAGGGCCTCTTCGACCGGCTGACGGCCTGGTGCGTCGCCTGGGCCGTGGGCCACGCCAGCCAGGAGGAGTGCGACGGTATGGGCATGTCGGCGGCCCAGAGGCTGGCGGCGCGGCGGGCCCTGGACGGGCTGGGCCTGGAGGCCGACGCCGTGCTCGTCGACGGCAAGTGGGACTTCATCGGCGCCGCGGAGGGCGGGCGGGTGGTGAGGCGCATGGTGAAGGGCGACGCCCGCTGCCTCTCCATCGCCACCGCCTCCATCCTGGCCAAGGTCACCCGGGATCGCATCATGCGCGCCGAAGCGCCCAACTTCCCCGGGTACGACTTCGAGCTCAACAAGGGCTACCCCTGTCCCCGGCACAAGGCGGCCCTGAAGGCGTGGGGCCCGACGTCGATCCACCGGCGCACGTGGGTGTTCATGCAGCACCTCCCCTGGGGCGTGCACCCCGTCGAGCCCGAGCAGCCCGAGCTCTTCTTCGGGGACCCCGACGACGCCGAAGAGGTGGAGGGGCAGGACGAGCCTGACGAGCTGGACGAGCTGGGAGAGCTGGAGGACGTGGGCGGGGCCGGGGCCGACCCCGCCGGGGACGAGGAGCGATGACCGGACGGAGGGCGGGCCGGGCCGGGGTCAGGGTCGCCGCGGCCGCCGTCCTGGCCGGGCTGATCACGGCCGCATGCGGGAGCGGCGACACGGGTGGGGTGATCAAGGGCACGCCCACGGGCGTGACCACGACCACCACGACCGCCCCGACCACGGCCACGTCCTCCGCGCCCGCCTACGGCTGAGACCGACGGGCCGCGCCCGGCGCTACAGGACCTTGGAGAGGAAGGCCCGGGTCCTGTCCTCGCGGGCGCCGGCGAGCACGTCGCGGGGGGCGCCTTCCTCCACGATCACGCCCCCGTCCATGAACACGAGCCGGTCACCGACCTCACGGGCGAAGCCCATCTCGTGGGTGACGACGATCATGGTCATGCCGTCCTGGGCCAGCTGCTGCATGGCGCCGAGCACGTCGCCGACGAGCTCGGGGTCCAGGGCGCTGGTGGGCTCGTCGAAGAGCATGAGCTTGGGATCCATGGCCAGGGCCCGGGCGATGGCGACGCGTTGCTGCTGGCCTCCCGACAGCTGGGCCGGGTAGGCCCCCGCCTTGTCGGCCAGGCCCACCCGCTCGAGCATGACCCGGGCCCTGCGGACGGCTTCGTCGTGGCGGATCTTCTTCACCCGGACGGGGGCCTCGATGACGTTTTCGAGGGCGCACATGTGGGGGAAGAGGTTGAAGCGCTGGAAGACCATGCCGATCTCGGAGCGCTTGCGGGCGACCTCGCGCTCGCGCAGCTCGTGGAGGAGGGCGGCGTCCTGGCGGTACCCGACGAGCTCGCCGTCGACCCACAGCCGGCCCCCGTCGATCTTCTCGAGGTGGTTGACGCAGCGGAGGAACGTGGACTTGCCCCCGCCCGACGGCCCGATGATGACCATGACCTCGCCGGGCTGCACCTCCAGGCTGATGCCCCGGAGGACCTCGAGCCGCCCGAAGCGCTTGCGCACGTGCTCGGCCTTGACCATCGCCGTCATAGCCGCGGCGCCCGGGCCAGGTTGCGACGAATGCGCTGGAACGGGGTCTCGGGCAGGGCCCGGGCCCGGCCTCGGGCGAAGCGGCGTTCGAGGTAGTACTGGCCCACGCTGGCCACGCTGGTGAGCACGAGGTACCAGATGCTCGCCACCACCAGCAGGGGGACGGGCTCCAGGTTGGTCGAGTAGATGTCACCGGCCACCCGCAGAAGCTCGGCGTAGGTGATGGCCGAGGCCAGCGACGACGTCTTGAGCATGGAGATGAACTCGTTGCCCGTGGGCGGGATGATCACCCGCATGGCCTGGGGCAGCACGATCCGGCGCATGGTCATCATCGACCTCATGCCCAGAGCCTGGGCCGCGTCGATCTGGCCCTCGTCCACGGAGAGGATGCCGGCCCGCACGATCTCGGCCATGTACGCCCCTTCGTTCAGCGACAGGCCCAGGAAGGCGGCGGTGAACGGGGTCATGAACTTCACCATCGGCGTCGAGTACAGGGTGATGTGGGTGAAGGGGACGGCGATGGTGAGGTGCTTGAAGACGGACGGCACGCCGTTGAACCAGAAGAAGAGCTGCACCAGCACGGGCGTGCCCCGGAAGAACCAGATGTAGAAGGCGCTCACCACCTTCATCACCGGGTTCTTGGCGAGACGCATGACCGCGAAGATCACGCCCAGGACGATGCCCGTCCCCTGGGCCGCGACCGACAGGATGAGGGTGTTGCGCAGCCCCTTGAGGATGATGGGCTTGGTGATGAAGCGGCGCACGACGTGGAAGTCGATGAAGTGAGAGTTGACCGCGGCCTGCACCAACCAGGCGGCCAAAAGGCTCACGACCAGGGCGCTGACCCATCGGCCCCAGTGGCGGACGGGGACGGCGCGGATGGCCTCCGGCTCGGGCGAGCTCACGCCCGCCCCTGCCTCAGGACCCGCCGTTGATGGCTGCGGTCTTCAGCGCCCCCGCCGACACGTTCCACTTGGCCAGGATCTGGTCGTAGGTGCCGTCGGCGATGACGGCCTTCAGGCCGGCCTGCAGAGCGTCACGGAGCTGGGTGTTGGCCTTGGGGACGGCGATGCCGTAGGAGCCCTGGACGCCAACCTGGCCGGGGACGACGTCGAAGTCCTTGCCGCCGCCCGAGGTCTGGGCGTTGTAGGCCGCCACGGGGAAGTCCTCCAGGTTGACCACGGCCCGGCCGTTCTTGACCTGCTGCAGGGCGTCGGTGTCCTTCTCGAAGCGCAGGACGTTGAGGGGCTTGCCCGCCGTCTGGCACTTGGGCTCCTGCGGGGTGAGGATGTCGGTGTCCTGGGTGGTGCCCTTCTGCACCGCCGCCGTCTGGCCGCACAGGTCGTCCACGGTCTTGATGGCCTTGGGGTTGCCCTTCTGCACCAGGATCGAGCTGCCGGCGTTGAAGTAGTCGACGAAGTCGACCCCCTTGCCCCTCCGGTCGGGGTTGTCGTTCATGGCCGACATGATGACGTCGAAGCGTCCGGCCTGGAGGGCGCCGATGATGCCGGCGAAGTCGGTGTCGTCGATGAAGGTCACCTTCACGCCCAGCTTCTTCCCCATGGCCTGGGCCAGGTCGAAGTCGACGCCCTGGGTCTGCTGGGTGCCCTCCTTGAAGAACTCGATGGGGGCGTACTCGATGTCCGAGCCGGCCTTGATCTCCTTGGAGGACTGGATGGAGGAGGGCAGCTTGGCGAACAGGCTCCCGCCGCCGGAGGAGCCCGCGGCGGTCTTCTTGCTGCTCCCGCACGCCCCCAGCACCAGCACCAAGACCAGGACAACCGCCGACAGCCGACTGCGTCGCGCCATGGCCGCACCTCCGTGGCTCTGAGCCCCCGGGCGGGGATGGTAGCCACCCGGCCCGGCCCGGGTGCGGCCGCGGGGACGAGAGAGCTCAGCGGGCGGGCTGGGGCTCCTTGGGCAGGCCCAGGACCCGCTCGCCGATGATGTTCTTCATCACCTCGTCGGTTCCCCCTGCGACCCGGATGCCGGGCACGCCCAGCACCAGCTGGGACCAGGCGTAGGTCCCCCACTCGCCGCTGTCGGCCGTGAGGCGGGGGCCCAGGACCAGGCCCAGCAGGTCCGACAGGCGGCGCAGGTTGTTGGTCAGCGACAGCTTGGCGATGGACATCTCCGGCCCGGGCAGCTGTCCCGCCTTGACCTTCTCCATGGCCCGCAGGTTGGTGTAGCGGGCCACCTCGTTGCCGATGTACACCTCGGCCAGCTGCTGGCGCACCAGGGGATCGTCCTGCCTGTCCAGCTGGTGCAGGAGGTCGACCAGGCGCCTGGGGTTGAGCATGCCCACGCCCGCCCCGCCACCGCCGATGGCGGCCCGCTCGTTCATGAGCGTGGTCAGCGCCACCGTCCAGCCCTGGTTGACGTCGCCCAGGCGGTGGTCGTCGGGCACCCGCACGTCGGTGAAGAACACCTCGTTGAACGAGGCTCCCCCCGTCATCTGGCGCAGGGGCCGGACCTCGACGCCCGGGGCGTGCATGTCGACGATGAAGCCGGTCAGGCCCTTGTGCTTGGGCAGGTCGGGGTCGGTGCGGCAGATGATCTCGCCGATGTCGGAGTGCTGGGCACCCGACGTCCACACCTTCTGGCCGGTGACGACCCACTCCTCCCCGTCGCGCACGGCCCGGGTCTGCAGGCCGGCCAGGTCCGATCCCGCCCCCGGCTCGCTGAAGAGCTGGCAGCCGATGAGGTCGGCCCGGTACAGGGCCCGCAGGTAGAGGTCCTTGGCCCGTTCCGTGGCGTGGGCCAGGATCGTGGGCGCCACCATCCCCAGCCCGATGCCGAAGGGGGCCTGCGAGGGCACCTCGAAGTCCGACTCGATGGCCTGGTACAGGCGCTCGAAGGACGAGGGCAGCTCCCTGCCGCCGTAGCGGCGGGGACCGGTGATCCAGCCGTAGCCGGCGTCGAAGGTGGCGTGGCGCCAGGAGCGGGCGGCCTCCAGCTCGGCGGCCTGCTCCTCCGGGGACTCCTCGCGGAAGATGGCGACCTCGTCGGAGCCCTCGCCCCAGCTCGTCTCCTCCCTGACCTTGGGTTTGGCGTGGGCCCGGAGGAAGGCCAGCGCCGCCTCCCTGAACTCCTGCTCCGAGACGGTGTCGGCCACCTTGGTATCGGCCACCTTGCCCTCCTGCCACCTCGCCGGTCGGCGCTCAGGTTAGGCGCCGGACGGCGGGCAGGGTCCCAGGGTGACGTCGAGGGCGAGCGTCAGGCAGCGGCATCCGCCGCCCGCCTTCAAGAACTCGGGGACGGGAGCCACCGCCACCTCGAAGCCCCAGGCCTCCAGCCGCCTCCCCACCCGGGGCGGGCAGGAGGGCATGACGACGGTCGTGCCCACCACGACGGAGTTGGCGCAGAAGGCCAGGGCGTCGTCGTCCTCCAGCACCAGGGCCTCGGGGACCAGGGCCTCGATCACCCGCCGGCCGTAGGCGTCCCACCCCATGGGGGCGACCATGGCCCGGCGCCGGTCCAGGGGGCAGAAGGTGAGGTCGAGGTGGTAGAGGCGCTCGTCGGCCAGCTCCACCGAGCGCACCGCCGCTCCGGTGAGGCGGGACAGGTAGGCGTGGGACGCGGCGTCGGACCGGAAGCGGTAGCCGGACACGAGCACGTCGCCGAAGGGGAGGGCGTCGCCCGCCCCTTCGTGGGAGACGCCCTCCGGGAGGTAGTCGACGCTGGACCCGTGCTGGGTGAACCAGGCCACGTCATAGGGCGTCTCGCCCTGGCGCTCGGGATGGCGGAAGCGGGCCGGTATGAACTGGGCGCCGTTCACGATGCCGGCGTTGGCCGTGAAGACGAGGTCGGGAAGCCCGGGCACCGACGCCATGAGCTCCACCTCCGCGCCCACCTCCTTCAGGACCGTCACCAGCCCGTCCCACTGCTCCCGGGCCGCGTCGGGATCGACCCTGACCTCGCGGTGCATCCACGAGTTGATCTCGTAGAGGACGTCGAAGTGCTCGGGGGGGCACATCAGCAGGCGTCGCCCCCAGCCCAGAGGCTCTACGGCCACGGGTCGCCAAGCACCACCGAGACGGGGGGTCTCACGGGGCCTGGCCCAGGTCGGCCGACAGCTCCCGGGCGAACAGGCCCACGTCGGTGACGATCCCCAGAGCCTGGTGGCTGCCCCGGTCGGCCAGCTTGGTCACCACCGCCTGGTTGATGTCGACGCAGTAGGTCTCCACCCCCGAGGGCAGGAGGTTGCCGGTGGCGATGGCGTGCAGCGTGGAGGCCAGCATGAGGGCCACGGTGACGCCCTGGAGCAGGTAGCGCATGGCGTCGGCCGCCTCCACCACGTCGGTGTAGACGTCGGGGAGGGGGCCGTCGTCGCGCACCGACCCGCCCAGGACGAAGGGCACGCCCCGACGGACGCACTCGTACATGACCCCCCCGTCGATGTATCCCGCGTCCACGGCCGCGGCGATGGAGCCGTAGCGGCGGACCTCGTTGATCACCCGCAGGTGGTTGGAGTGGCCCCCTTCGGCCAGCACCCCCTCACGCACGGACACGCCCAGCGAGGTCCCCATGACGTTGGCCTCGACGTCGTGGGTGGCGAAGCCGTTGCCGGCGAAGAGGACGTCGACCCACCCCTCCCTCACCAGTCGGGCCACGTCGGGACCGGCCCCGGTGTGGATGACGGCCGGCCCGCACACGGCCAGGACCCGGCCTCCGGCCGCCTTGGCCCGCCTGATGCGCCGGGACACGTCGTAGACGAGGAGCCCCTTGGGCTTCTCGGACGAGACCTCGCTGGTCATGAACTCGAAGGGCGTGGCGCCCCGGGGACGCTCGGGGGCCTCGACCCGGACCCCGTCGCTGCCCACCACCACCAGGTCCCCGGCCCGCACCCGGTGCATGGGGACGGTCCTCACCCGCCAGCCGGGCCCGTCCTCGGCGGCCGACGCGGGAGAAGGGGCGCCGCGATCGACGCTGCGGACCACCAGGGCGCAGTCCATCTCCGGGTTCTCGACTTCCAGCCACCTCCCTCCCAGCCGGACCCGGGTGGGGAGGTTGGTGGTGGCGTAGAAGCCCGGGGGCAGGACCCCGTCGGCGTCCGCCCCCACCAGCTCGGCCTCGCCCATGTGGGCCCGGTTGGCCCCGTGCACCTGCAGCTCGACGAGCAGGCTGGCCAGGGCGTCCTCGGTGTCGGCGATGACCTCGATGCGGGCCCGGCTGGTGTCGACGTTGGACTTGCCGATCTCGACGTCGAGGACGCGGTAGTCGGCTCCGGCGCCCAGGATCACGTCCATGACCTTGGCCAGGATGAGCGAGTCGATGATGTGGCCCTCGATCTCGACCACCTCGCTGGCCATGGGCTCAGCCTACCGAGGGCCCACCTCCGGTCCCGGCGCCCAGACAGGCCGCCACGGGCCCGCCCGGGTAGCCTCGCCGCCTCCATGGGACAGGCGATCACGGTGGTCGAGAAGGGCGGCAGCCGCCCCGACGTGGTGGTGTTCGAGCTCAACCGCAGCCTGACGGGTATGGGCCACGAGCGCTACCGCTCGCTCGAGGGAGCAGCCGGGAACCGCCCGCCCGACCACGTCGCCCGCATCCTGTTCGGGCACGGGGGGGTGAAGGTCGTGCACGTCTACTCCAACGTGGTGACCGTCGAGCTGGCTCCGGGGGCCTCGACCGAGGGCATGGCCGAGGCCCTGCGCAACCTCTTCATCCACTACCGGGAAGGGGTCACGCCCTCCCTTCCGTAGCGGTGTGCGAGCCACGGGGCGCCGGGCGAGGCACCATTGAGGTGTGGCACGGTCCGATCCCTGGGCTTCAATGCTGGAGCGCCTAGACGACGCGGCCA
>Ga0209577_10004633_pt1 | contig 12904 bp, 12 predicted proteins | sample GraSoiAngelo_109_FD_185874 | JGI IMG/M metagenome (GOLD analysis project Ga0209577, IMG submission 185874) | Grasslands soil microbial communities from the Angelo Coastal Reserve, California, USA - 14_0903_12_20cm (SPAdes) (version 2) | ecosystem: Environmental > Terrestrial > Soil > Grasslands... | reverse complement strand
GAACCGGTCCGCGTTCTCGACCAGGATGGTGTTGACGTTGGGGATGTCGAGGCCGGACTCGATGATGGTCGTGCAGACCAGGACGTCGAAGCGGTTCTGGTTGAAGTCGACCATCACCCGCGCGAGGTCGTCCTCGTGCATCTGTCCGTGGCCGATCGCCACCCGCGCGCCAGGGACCAGCCGCTGCACGCGCTCGGCGGCGCGCTGGATGGTGCGGACGCGGTTGTGCAGGAAGTAGACCTGGCCGCCGCGGTCGAGCTCGCGCTCGATGACCTGCTTGACCAGCTCGTCTTCATCTGAGGTGACGTAGGTCTTGATCGGCTGCCGGTCTTCGGGCGGCGTCTGGATGACGCTCATGTCGCGGAGGCCGGCGACGGCCATGTGGAGCGTGCGGGGGATCGGTGTCGCGCTCAGCGTCAGCACGTCGACGTTGGCGCGGAGGCGCTTGAGCCGCTCCTTCTGGACGACCCCGAAGCGCTGCTCCTCGTCGATGACGACCAGCCCCAGGCGCTTGAAGCGCACGTCTTTCTGGAGGACGCGGTGGGTGCCGATGACGATGTCCACAGTGCCCGCCTTGATGCCGGCGACCGCCTTCGCCTCCTCCTCGTCCGAGGCGAACCGGGAGAGCATGGCGAGCTCGACCGGGTAGGGCCTGAGCCGCTCCTGGAAGACCAGGAAATGCTGCTGCGTGAGGATGGTGGTCGGCACCAGCATGGCGACCTGTTTGCCGCTCTGCACGGCCTTGAAAGCGGCCCGCAGCGCGAGCTCGGTCTTGCCGAAGCCGACGTCGCCGCAGAGCAGCCGGTCCATCGGCTTCTCCGACTCCATGTCGGACTTAATCTCGGCCAGCGCGGTCAGCTGGTCCGGCGTCTCCTCGAAGGGGAAAGAGGCTTCCAGCTCGGCCTGCCAGGGCGTGTCCGGCTCGAAGGCGAAGCCGGGCTTGGCCTCCCGCGCCGCATAGAGCTTGAGCAGGTCGTCCGCGATGTCCTCGACCGACTTCTTGGCGCGGCTTCGGGCCTTCTCCCAGGCACCGGTGCCGAGCCGGTTCAGGGACGCCTCCTCCTCCCCGCCGCCCAGGTACTTCTGGACCCGGTCGAGGGACTCGACGGGGACGAAGAGCCGGTCGCCCTCGGCGTACTCCAGCTCGAGGTACTCGCGCTGGGTACCGTCGAGCTCCTTCAGGCCGATCCCCTGGAACCGGGCCACCCCGTGGTCGACGTGCACGACCAGCTCGCCGGGCTGAAACTCGAGGCTGACGGTCGGCAGGCCTCGCCCGGGTCCTCCCCGCCTCACCGCCGGGCGCCGGACCCGGCCGAAGAGCTCGTGGTCGCCGAGCAGCATCAGGCCCAGCTCGACGTTCTCGGCCCCCACAGGCAGGTCCGCATCCGCGACGGAGAGGCCGCTCCCGATCTCGGCGTCGAGGTCGAGCTCGACCTCTCCCAGCGTTCTTTCGATGCCTGCCTCGAGGAGAAAGGCTTGGAGCCTCTCCGCCTGCTCGGACGCCAGGACGACCTCCGCGTGCTGCCGGGCCAACTCGACCAGTGCGGTGGGACGCCGGACCAGCGGCTCGGGTTGGCGCCAGCCGAGGTCGAGGCCGCCTTCGGCCTCGCCCACGCTCACCCGAACCCGCTCCCAACCGTCGGCGCTGAGCCGGCTGCTGGCGACCAGAGGCGGCCGGAACCCTGCCGGCAGCTCATGGTCCGCGGCCTCGGCCTCGCTGAGGGCGGCCGTCTCCCGCTCCAGCTCGCCGGCCTCCGCCAGCTGACGGTCCGCTTCGAAGTCGACGATCCGCGCGCCGGCGGGAAGGTGGTCGAAAAGCGTGGGCAGGTCGGGGTCGAGGTAGGCCGCGTAGAACTCCACGCCGGGGAAGGTCGACCCGGTCTCCAGCCGCGCCAGCTCGTCCTCCCAGTCGGCGCGGACGTCACCCCGCAGCCCGTCCAGCTCGACCGACCCGCGCAGCCGGGCAACCGCAGCCCGGCCGCGGCTGGCGCCGAGCACGACCTCACGGCCCGGCCGCACCGTCACCCTCGGCACCGACATCACGGAGCGCTGGTTGCCGGGGTCGAAGAGACGCAGGCTCTCGACCTCGTCGCCGAAGAACTCGGCCCGAACCGGAGCGCGGGCGGCCGCGGGGAAGATGTCGAGGATGCCTCCGCGCACGGAGAACTGGCCGGCCTCCTCGACCAGCGGCTCCCGGGAGTAGCCGAGCTCGGTCAGTCGGGCAGCCACCGCGTTGAGGTCGGCCCGGGTGCCGGGGAGCAGCTCGACTGCTGTGGCGGCCAGCGTCTCCGGCGCCAGCGTCGGCCGCATGGCTGCCCGGCGGGAGGAGACGACCAAGCTCGGTTCGGCGCCGCCCGCCAGCGCGGTGAGGGCTTCCAGACGGCGGCCCACGGCGGGGTCCACGGCGGGCGGCCGGTCCAGGAAGGAGATCGCGATCTCGGCAAAAAGTGAGGAGGTCGGGCGGCCCGCCAGCCAGGGGCGCAGCTCGGCCAGGAAGCGGTCCGGGTGGCGGACCAGGACCAGGGTCGTCCTGCCCTGCTCGGCCGCCTCCCGAGCCAGCCCGCCGGCGACGATCGGCCAAGCCCCGACGGGCAGGGCCGACAGGGTCTGGCCGCCAAGCTGCCGATCTCCCAGGACGCGCCGCCAGAGGGGGGGCGCCACGCTCAGGGGATCTCCTCGCAGCCCAGCGAGCCCGCCCGGTTGAAGGCCTCCATCGCCGCCGGAAGTCCCGAGCGGAGGGCCAGCTCGAGCGCGTCGGCGACCTTCTCCCGGATCTGGTCGAGGACCGCGGACTCGCGCTTACCGAATTTGCTCAGGACGTACTTGACGCCGTCTCCGTCCGGTCTGCCGATGCCGATGCGGAAGCGGACGAACTCGTGAGTCTTGAGCGAGCTCATCAGGGAAAGCACGCCGTTGTGGCCCGCCGAGGAGCCGCCGCGGCGGATCCGGAGGCGGCAGAGCGGCAGGTCGAGCTCGTCGTAGACGACCCAGACCGACTCCGGCTCCAGCTCCAGGTCCCGGACCGCTGCTGCGACCGCCTGGCCGCTGAGGTTCATGTAGGTCTGCGGCCAGGCCAGCCAGACCCTGCGCTCGGTGGGCAGCTCGGTGAACCCGACCAGGCTCTTCCAGCGCCTGCGGGTCAAATTGACGCCGAGCCGCGCGGCGAGCACCGACAAGCACTCGCTGCCGAGGTTGTGGCGGGTTCCGGCGTACTCCGCTCCTGGATTGCCCAGGCCCACGATCAAGAGGTTCTCCAAGAAGCTCCCAATGGACGCGAAAAAGCCCGCGGCGACGCCGCAAAGGCTGTGGTTTTCCGGTGACCCCTAAGCCTACCCGGGCGAGCTTGATGCCAATAACCGGCCCGGCGCCGGCCGGATTCGCGCGCGCTCCAGCGCGGCGAGGGTCAGGCGGTTCAGCTCCTCCTCCTCGGTGACCGTGACGTGGTCCCAGCCCAGGAGGTGCAGGAAGCCGTGGACGACCAGCAGGCCGAGCTCGCTGTCCTCGGGGTGGCCGAACTCAAGGGCCTGGCGGCGCACCGCCGGCCAGGAAACCACGATGTCACCGAGATGCGGTTCTTCCTGGTCCCCGGCCGGAAAGGAGAGGACGTCGGTCGCGTGATCCTCCTCCAGGTAACGGCGGTTCAAGCGGCGCAGCTCGCGGTCTCCGGAGATGCGGATGGCGAGCTCCCAATCCGGCCGCGGCAGCCGGGCTTCGAGCTCAGGGAGACCGGCCGCCGCAGCGACCAGCTCCCGGACGCGGGCGGGCGCGACCGGCGCGCTGACCGCCTTGACCACCGCCACCCGTCTCCGGAGCTCGGTTCGATCCACCGCGACTCCTTTATTAGAGCGCCGGCCGGCGGCCGAACCGGGCTGGGCTACCCTGACCGCAGTGAGCGCGGTCGTCCAGTTCCTCCACGTCCGGCTGGCGATCGCGGTGATCCTCTTTGCGATCCTGCTCGGGGTCTGGGGTACTTACCAGTTCATCCGGCACCGTGCCGTCAGCGGAGGCTTCCGGTCCGCCTACCTGATGCTCTGTGGCCTGACCGCGGTGCAGGGTCTGCTGGGGCTCTTGAACATCTCGCTGGGGGTCGGCCTGCGAAACCCGCTGCATGTCGTCTACGGGATCTTCGCGGTGATCTTCCTGCCCGGTCTCTACTTCTACTCGGTGTCCGGGCGAAGCTCGAAGGCACGCGAGGCGGCGATCCTGGCGGGCGCCTGCTGGATCGTGCTGGTGGCATTCCTGCGCGGCTGGACCACGGGCCGGTAGCCCGGCCGCCCGCTCAGGCGGTGCGGAACGCGTACCCGACCGCGTAGGTGAGAACCGCGACGAAACTGCCGACCAGCGTCATCTCGAGCCCGGAGCGGATCGCATTCTTGCCCGTGAAGAAGGTGCGGGCCGCACCCATCAGGAACAAGCAGACGACACAGATGGCGGCCGTTATCACCAGCGCGACCAGCGGCCGCGGGCCGGCGACGGCGCGCCCGACCAGGTAGCCGACGACGGGTATGAAGCCGCCGAACAGGGTGGCGACGCCAGCTACCGCCGCCTCCCGGGTGGGGTTCTCGAACTGGCCGGCATCCAGGCCGAGCTCCTCCCGCGCCTGCGTGTCCAACCAGATCTGCTTGTCGCGGGTGATGCGCGCGACGATCGTTTCGGCTTCCGAGTCGGTCAGGCCCTTGGCCCGGTAGATCGCCCTGAGCTCCCCACGCTCGAACTCGGGCATGGCCTCGATCTCGGCAGCCTCGCGGGCAAGCTGGTCCTCGTAGATCTCCCGCTGCGACTTGGTCGCCAGGTAGGCCCCGCCGGCCATCGAGACTCCGGAGGCCGTCATCGCCGCCAGCCCGCCGACCAGGACCACGTGCGGGTCGACCGTGGCGCCGCCGACGCCGGCGAGCACCCCCAGCGTGGCGGTGAGGCCATCGTTCACGCCGTAGATCACGTTCCGAATACTTTCGATGCCGCCGCTGCCGTGCCATTCCTCGACGGTCTCCGCCGCCGCCTCCACGCCGCGGGCATGACCAGACTCCTCGGGGATCAGCTCCCTGAGGATGCTCTTGGCGCCGTCGTCGGCGGCGTGGATCTGACCGAGGTAGGAGCGAAGGATCCGGCTTTCGGCCAGCCCCGCCATCGACATCACCGGACCCACGCCGACCACCCGCGCCAGAGCGGACAGGACGAACGCACCGATGGTCGCCGGCGCCGCCGGCGCGGCGATCCCGCGCTCCTCCAGGTAACCGGCCCAGGCGTCGGCGTGGCGTCGCTCATCTGCCGCCAAGCGCTGCAGCTGGCGCTTCGCCGCGGGCTCTCGAGCGACCTGTGAGAGCCGCTGGTAGAGCTCGGCCATGCGAGCTTCGCGAGCCCAGTTCTGGCGGAGGTCCGCCCGTCCGTTCGCGGTCACCGCTGACCGGCACCGGCCTGCGCCAGCCAGTAGTCGCGGAGACCCTTGCGCCAGGCCGGGAGCGAAGCCGCCCGAGCCGAGCCGAGACAGCCGTTGGCGGGGCGCGCCGCGGCCGCCCCGGACTCCGAGGTCCGGATCGGTTTGACCTGGCTGTCGACTCCCGCGCTGCGGAGTATCGCCACGGCGAACTCGTGGTACGAGCAGCAGCCGTCCGCGACCAGGTGGAGGATCCCGGTCTCCCCCTTCGTGAGGGCGGCCAGGGTTGCTTCAGCCAGGTGGCCGGTGTAGGTCGGGTTCAGCGTCTGGTCGGCAACCACCGCCAGCTCTTGGCCGGCCCGCGCGCGAGCCAGCATCCGCTCCGGAAAGTTCCCGCCCCTGCTGGCCGAGCCGCCCGGTCCGAAAAGGCCCGCCGACCTGATCACCAGCGCTTTCGGGTCCTCGGAGAGGGCCTTGAGCTCGCCCTCCCGCTTGGAGCGCGCGTAGGCGCTGAGGGGGCGGGGCTGGTCACTCTCCAGATAGGGCTCGGGGGCGGTTCCGTCGAAGACATAGTTGGTGGAGAAGTGGACAAGCCGCGCTCCCGACCGGCGGCAGGCACGGGCGAGGTTGGCTGGTCCGTCGGCGTTGACCGCCATCGCCAGTTGAGCTTCGGCCTCGGCGCGGTCCACCGCGTTGTAGGCCGCGCAGTTGAGAACGACCTCGGGCCGCAGCCGCTCGATCGTTTCCTCGACCTGACCCCGGTCGGTGATCGAGAGCTCCTCGCGAGTGCGCAGAACGCTCTCAGGGACGCGCCGGGCGAACTCCTTGGCGAGCTGACCGCCGCCGCCGGTGATCAAGATCCTGGCACCCGCCATCCGGCGGTAATGCTGTCACAGTCCGCCGCTGCGCCCGGGTTCGGGAACCCGGCCGACGCGAAGCTTCGGGCTCGGCTCCTAGCCCTCGTGCTGCGAGCGGAGGCGCTCCAGGCGATCGCGCTTGAGCGCCAGAGCACGCTGAAGGGCGGTGAGCAGCGCGCCGTCGTTCATCGGAACGACTCGCAGCCGGGCTTCGAGCTCGCGCACTTCGAGCTCTGCCCGGGTCATTTCAAGATCGATGGTTCGTTTTCCCATAGGACACCCTTCGATTTGAGGGAACCGTTTCGGGGCCGACTTTGTTTCGGCTCCTACCACCTCCAGTTTAGGCGATGTCGCCTGGCCCTTCCGGCATCAGTCCAGGTTGATCGCCTGGCGGAGCTTGTCGAAGAAGCCCTTGGACACCTTCTCGGGCTTTCCCGTCAGACCGCCCACCTGCTTGAGCAACTGCTTCTGCGCGGTGCTGAGGTCCTTCGGCACCACGACCTGCGCGACAACGAACTGGTCTCCCCGACGGCCGGTGCGGACGTGAGGCAGGCCCTTGCCGGAGAGTCGGAAGGTCTGCCCGTACTGCGTTCCGGGCGGGATCGACACCTCGACCGGCCCGTCCACGGTCGGCACCTCGATGCGGTCGCCGAGGGCGGCCTGGACCATGTTGAGCTTCAGCTCGTAAACGACGTCCTGGTCACGCCGCCCCAGCTGCGGATGCTCTTTAACGCGGATCACGACGTAGAGGTCGCCAGGTGCTCCACCCCGCACCCCAGCCTCACCTTCGCCGGTAAGACGGATCTGCGATCCGGTGTCGACGCCGGCGGGAATGCGCAGCTTCAGGCGGCGGGTCTTCTCCAGCCGACCCTGACCCCGGCACTCCGAGCACGGCTGCCGGACGATCCGGCCCTGCCCCTGGCAGGAAGGGCAGCTGACCACGTTCACGACCTGGCCGAAGATCGACTGCGCGGCGCGGCGCACCTGGCCGCTGCCGCCACAGGTGGTACAGGTCTCGACGGAGGTTCCGGGCTGGGCCCCGTTGCCCGAGCACTTCTCGCAGGTGACCAGGCGGGGCACCTCGATCTCCTTCTCCGAGCCCAGGTAGGCCTCTTCGAAGGCGATCGTTAGGTCGTACCGGAGATCCGAGCCGCGGGTGTTGCGGGACTGACCCCGGCCCCCGAAGCCGCTTCCGAAGAAGGCGTCGAAGATGTCGCCAAATCCAAAACCTTCAAACCCCTGGCCGAACCCGGCTCCGTTACCGACCCCGGCGTGGCCGAACATGTCATAGGAGCGCCGGCGTTCCGGGTCCGAGAGCACCTGGTAGGCCTCGGCTGCCGCTTTGAAACGGGATTCCGCCTCCGGGTTCCCAGGATTGCGATCCGGATGCAGCTCCATCGCGAGCTTCCGAAAGGAACGCTTGAGCTCCTCCGGAGCGCAGTCCCGGGCTACACCCAGGATCTCGTAGTAGTCCCGCTTAATCGCCAACCGGCCGCGCCACCCTGACCAGTGCCGGCCGGACCACTCGGTCGTGGAGGCGATAACCCTTGCGGATCTCGGTCACGACGGTGTCCTCCGGGTGCTCGTCGGAATCCTCGTGGCCGATCGCTTCGTGCTCGGTGGGGTCGAAGGGACGTCCCACCGCCTCGATGGGAACCACCCCATAGGCGGCGAGCAGGTCGTCGAGCTGTTGAAGGGTCAGCTGAAATCCCTTCAGCCAGGCCTCCTCGACACCCTCGGGCGCGGAATCGAGCACGCGGTGGAGATTGTCAACGACCGGGAGGAGCTTGCCGATGAGCTCCGCGTTGGCCTGCTTCTGGGCGTCCGCCTGGTCCTGCCGAACGCGTTTTTTGTAGTTGTCGAAGTCAGCCGCGAGCCGGAGGTAGCGTTTGGAGGCCTCTTCAGCCTCGGCTTCGAGCTGCTCGATCCTGGTTCGCAAGTTGGTGGTGGTGGCCATCTCGGTTGGTCTAATTCTTACCGGGATTCCGGCGACCTAATCTTCTTGCCGGCGAGATCGGTTCAGGCGCTCATCTCCGCCATCCTCTCGCTGGCCGCCCTCGCGACCGCGCCGAGGCGCCCCACGATCTGCCCGTACTGCATCCGCGTCGGGCCGACGACGCCCAGCGTCCCCTTGAGCCGGCCGGAGGGCCCATAGGTGGTGAGCGCCACGGTGCAGGAGCGGAGCTGCTCGGTGCCGTTTTCAGATCCGATCACGACCTGGAGGTCGGACTCGCCGATCAACTCCCGTAGCAGGGCGGAGAGGTGCCGGCTCTCTTCAAGAATCTCCAGGACCTCCTGCAGGCGGTTCGCGTCGCTGAACTCGGGCTGCTTGAGGAGGTTGCGGACGCCATCGTGAACGACCAGCGTCTCGGCTCCCTGCTCGAACTTGTCGAGCAGGTCGAGGATTCTCTCCAGCACCTCGCGCTCAGGACCCGCGGACAGCTCGGTGACGCGCTTGGCGATCCCATCGCGGTCCCTTCCGGAGAGATCGGCAAGGATCCGGTGGGCCAATTCGGTAAGCGCGCCCTGGCCGATCGCCTGGCTGAACTCCAGCACCTGCTGCCGGAGAAGGTTGCCCTCCATCAGGAGGATCAGGAGGACGGCCTGCGGCTCGAGCGAGACCAGGTCAAGGTGCTTCAACCGCGCCCGGGAACCATGTGGAGCCGTCACCACCGAGGCGTTTTGGGTCACGGTCGCGACCACCATCGCGACCCGCTCCACGAATGCCTGGCCGTCCGCGGGGGCGGTCCGAATCTGCTCCGTTATGTACTCCGCAACCTGGGACGACACCGACGCCGACTCCATCAGGAAGTCGACGAAGTAGCGGTAGCCCTGATCGGTGGGAATCCGCCCGGAGGATGTGTGCGGCTGGATCAGGTAGCCAAGGTCGCCAAGGTTGCTGAGCTCGTTGCGGATGGTCGCGGAGCTCAGGTTGAGGAAGTACCTGCTCGCCAGCACCTGGGACCCCACCGGGATGGCGCTCTCGGTGAATTCGTGGACGACCGCCTTCAGGATGGCACGCTTTCGAGGTTCCATTAGCACTCCCTGGCTTCGAGTGCTAATCGTACTGGACCCAGCGGGGGGCGCCAACCGGCGCGACCACTCGTCAATGGTCCACCTATTACAATCAGTAAAAGTGATAGGAGAGGCGCATAAAACAGGGCCTCTCCGAATTGGCCTCCTGACCTACAGGGGCAATCCGCACTCAGGCGGCCAGGGTGTCTACGTTCGCGAGCTCTCAACCGCCCTGGCCGGGCTCGGTCACCAGGTCACCGTCTTCTCTGGCCAGCCTTACCCGGAGCTCACACCTGGAGTCCCCCTGGTCAAGCTTCCGAGCCTCGACCTGTACCGGCCGGAAGATCCTTTCCGGCGGAGCCGGCCGTTTGCGGATCCGATCGACCTCCTCGAGTTCGGGATCATGTGCAGCGCCGGCTTTCCAGAGCCTTTGACCTTCAGCCTCCGCGCCTGGCGCCACCTGCAGCGCTTACGGCCCGACGCCCTGGACATCGTCCACGACAACCAGTGCCTCGGCTACGGGCTGCTGGCCCTCGATCGACGCGTCCCGGTGATCGCGACCGTGCATCACCCGATCGTCGTGGACGCTCGCTTCGAGAGGGTTGGCGCATCCACGGCGCGCAGGATCGGCCTGCGGCGCTGGTACGCATTCACCCGAATGCAAGGGCGCGTGGCCCGCCGTCTGCGCCGGCTGATAACTGTTTCTGGAGCCTCCAGGGCCGGGATCGTGAAGGAATTCCGGGTCTCAACCGAGCGCGTCGCGGTGGTGCCAAACGGAGTCGACGCCGAGCGTTTCCGGCCCCTGGCCAGCAGCAGGCGGGTCGCGGGCAGGATCCTGGCAACAGCGAGCGCTGACATGCCGATGAAGGGCCTCCGGCCACTGCTCGAGGCGGTGGCGCGTGTGCGGGCAACCCGCGCTGCGGAGCTGATCGTCGTGGGCAAGCCCAAAGCCAACGGATCGATCTCCTCCCTACTCGACGACCTCGGCATCCGTGACTCGGTCAAGTTCCTGAACGGAATCCACGCGGAGGACCTGGTGCGCCTTTATGCCGAGGCTGCGGTGGCGGTGGTCCCCTCCCTGTACGAGGGCTTCTCCCTGCCGGCCGTGGAGGCGATGGCATGTGCCGTGCCCCTGGTGACCACCACGGGAGGGGCCTTGCCGGAGGTGGTCGGGAAAGACGGCGAGGCGGCCTTGCTCGTACCGCCAGGCGACGCCCGGGCGCTGGCCACCGCCATCAACAGGGTCCTCGAGGACGCATCCCTCGGCCGCCGGCTCGGCACCGCTGGTCGCCGCCGGGTGCTCGACAGGTTCAGCTGGCGAAGGACCGCCGAGCTTACGGCCGACCAATATCGAGGCGTCCTTTCCGGGTGCTGACGATCGACTTCGACAGACTCCGGCTGGAGGCGGGAGACAGGCTCCTGGACGTCGGGGCAGGCACCGGCAGGCACAGCTTCGAAGGGCTACGGCGAGGCGCCGACGTTGTCGCACTCGACCTCGACCAGGGCGACCTTGGCAGCGCCGAAGCGACCCTGGTGGCGATGGCGGAGGCGGGCGAGTCGCACCCCGCGGGACGGAGCCAGACGCTGGTGGCGGATGCACTCTGCCTGCCCTTTGCTGACGGTACTTTCGACGCGGTGATCGCCTCTGAGGTCCTCGAACACATCGGCGACGACGAGCGCGCTATCGCAGAGATCAGCCGGGTGCTCAAGCCCGGCGGGCGCCTCGCGGTCAGCGTTCCGCGCTGGTATCCCGAGCGAATCTGTTGGGCGATCTCGCGCGAATACCACAGCAATGCGGGAGGCCACGTGCGCATCTACCGCGGCCGGGAGCTGCGCCAACAGCTGGAGCGCGCGAGGTTGAAGGTTGTCGGCTCACATCACGCACATGCGCTCCATTCACCCTACTGGTGGCTTCGCTGCTGGTTCGGAGTCCGCGATGAGCGGCGCCTGATACCGCGTTTGTACCATCGCCTGCTGGTCTGGGACATCTCTCGCCGGCCTTTGGTCACCCGCCTGGCCGAGCGGGTCCTGAATCCCCTGCTTGGCAAGAGTCTTGTGCTCTATCTAGAGAAGCGGTGACGGCTTGATCTCGAGCCTCCCCGAGGACGTCGGCCTCACGACCGCGGAGGCGGGCGAGAGCGCTGCCTGGATCGCGGGCTTGCAGACCGACAGTGGCGCCATCCCCTGGGAGGCGTCTCGACACGTCGACACCTGGAACCACGTCGAAGCTGCGATGGGTCTCGACGCTGGCGGCCTTCACGATGCCGCCGCGCGTGCCTACGAGTGGCTCCGCACGAGCCAACGCAGAGACGGATCCTGGTTTGCCGGCTATCGAGGCGGCAACGCCTGTGATCGAAGCGTCGACGTCAACTTCTGCGGCTACGTCGCCGCCGGTGTCTGGCATCACTACCTCTCGACCCGCGACTGCGACTTTCTCAGTCGCCTCTGGCCCTGTGTTGAGGCGGCCGTCGGCTTCGTCCTGTCGCAACAGGCCGCTGACGGCACCGTCAATTGGGCCATCGACAGGAAGGGAACGCCCTGGCCCCAAGCACTGTTGAGCTCCTGCTCTTCGATCTTCATGAGCATTGGCTCCGCGCTCGCCATCTCGTCGGTGCTGGGCCGTGAGCGGCTTGGCTGGGAGTCGGGACTCCGGAAGCTGGGCCAGGCAATCCGGGAGCGGCCGGATAACTTCCTGCCGAAAGAACGCTATTCGATGGACTGGTACTACCCGGTCCTGGTGGGCGCGCTCGATGCGAAGGAGAGCCAAGGCCGCATCGAGTCCGGCTGGGACACCTTCGTGGTCGAGGGCCTGGGTGTGAGATGCGTTGCGGACCGGCCCTGGGTCACCGTGGCCGAGACCTGCGAACTGGTCATCGCGCTGACAACCCTGGGTTGGCATGGCGAGGCTGCGCGCCTCTTCGAATGGACGCGCGAGCTTCGCTGCCCGTCCGGTGCCTACTGGACCGGGGTCACGATCGAGGAACGGACGCCGTGGCCGGTCGAGAAGACCACCTGGACGGCCGGCGCCGTCCTGCTGGCCTCGGGCGCGCTCAGCGGCGACAGCGCCGTAGCGGCACTGTTCAGGTCACGCAATCCGGCGCAGGACCCTTAGGCTCGCCTCCTCGACGAGCGGCTCGAAGGCCCCGCTTGCCAGCGCTTCGGTGAAGATCAGGAAGGGTGCTCCGCCCCCGTCGGCTGGATCCGGGAAGACATCGTGGATGGCCAGGATCCCGCCGGCGATGAGGTGCGGAGACCAGCCCTGGAAGTCGGCGCGAACGGACTCCTCCGTGTGACTCCCATCGATGAAAACCAGGCCAAGCGGTGTCCTCCAGTAGGTCGAAACGGTGCCCGACCGACCGACGATGATGACGACCTCCTCATCCAGGCCCGCTTCGGCGAGGGTGACGCGGAGGGCGGGCAGGCTGTCGATCCGCCCATCCGGACCGACCAGCCCGGGTTCGTAGTAATCCTGCCCCGGCTGCTGTTCCTCGGACCCGCGGTGATGGTCGATGGTGTATAGAACCGTCCCGCATTCGCGAGCCGCCGCGCCGAGGTATACAGCCGACTTGCCGCAGTAGCTGCCGACCTCCAGGAGGGGGCCCACCTGGCCGCCGATCAGGCCCGCCCCGTGGAGGGCCAAGCCTTCCGACGGGAGCAG
>Ga0209577_10004632_pt1 | contig 12905 bp, 11 predicted proteins | sample GraSoiAngelo_109_FD_185874 | JGI IMG/M metagenome (GOLD analysis project Ga0209577, IMG submission 185874) | Grasslands soil microbial communities from the Angelo Coastal Reserve, California, USA - 14_0903_12_20cm (SPAdes) (version 2) | ecosystem: Environmental > Terrestrial > Soil > Grasslands... | reverse complement strand
CAGATCGCCCTCGTCAGCTTCAACACGCGGCCCCGTGTGCTTGTCAACTTCACAACGGACCCCGGCGCGCTGCTCAACGGCATCAACGGCCTGGCCGCCACGGGTGAGACGGCGCTGTGGGACGCCGTGAGTCAGAGCGTCGCCCTCTTCGCCGATCACCCGAGCCTCCAGCCCAACCTCGTTGTGCTGAGTGACGGGGCGGACACGGTCTCGAAGGCGTCGTTCGACGCGGCCAGGAGCGCCGCCCAGACCGCCCACGCGGCTGTCTACGCCATCGGGCTCAGGGGCGGGGACTTCGACGGTGCCGCCCTACAGGACCTGGCCGGCACGACCCAGGGGCAGTACCTCGACACGGGCGATCCGAAGCAGATCGGCCAGCTCTTCGCCCAGGTCCAACGATCGCTCCAGAACCAGTACCAGATCTCGTACACGTCGAAGGCGGCGCCGGGCACACCCCTCGACCTCCTCCTGACGTTCGGCACCAACCAGGCGACGGCCACCGTCAACGCGGGTGGTGTCGCCAGGGGCGCCGCCACCCAGCCGCAGGCCGTCAGTAACAGCGGGAAGTACGGATTCCTTGGCAGCAGGGGTGGAATGTGGGTCGGCGTCTTCCTCGGCCTGGTCGCCGCCGGCCTCCTCGCCTACGGGATCATCCTCATCGCCGTGCGGGAGCGCTCCACGCTGGAGAGCGCCCTGCAGCCCTACACGGGCGAGGACGACGACGTCGAGGACTACGGGTTCGAGCCCGAAGCTCAAACCACGTTCGCAGACTCCGCCCTGATGCAGCGAGCAGTCGACTTCACGGCTCGCATCGCCGAAGAGCGCGGCGTCCTGTTGCGCGTCGAGCGCATGATGGAGCAGGCCGACGTCCCCCTGCGCGCGGCCGAGGCGCTGTTTTTCTACGTTGCGGGCGTCGTCGTTCTCACCCTGCTCAGCGCGGTCCTCTTCCGGTCGCTCTTCGCCATCCTCGGTGCGCTCATCGTCCTCGCCGTGGCCCCGCCTGCCGTCCTCCAGTTCCTGGCCGCCCAGCGGCGCAAGAAGTTCCAGGCCCAGTTGCCCGACATGCTGCAGCTCATGGCCGGGTCACTGCGCGCCGGCTACTCGCTGCTGCAGGGCGTCGAGGCCGTGGCCCAGGAGATCGACGAGCCCATGGGCGGGGAGTTGCGACGTGTACTCGCCGAGGCACGGCTGGGCCGCGTCCTCGAAGACTCTCTCGACGAGATGGCCGAGCGCTTGGACAGCAGGGACTTTGCCTGGGCCGTAATGGCCATCCGCATCCAACGTGAGGTCGGCGGCAACCTGGCCGAACTGCTCTCCACGGTCGCCGAGACCATGATCGCCCGCGAGCGGCTGCGCCGTGAGGTGCGGGCGCTCACCGCCGAGGGCCGGATCAGCGCCATCATCTTGGGCCTGCTGCCGATCGGCCTGGGCCTCATCATGTACGGCATGAACCGCGACTACATCAACGTGCTCCTGCACGACAACTTCGGTCAGGTTCTGCTCATCGGCGCCGGCCTCTTGGCGGGTGTCGGCTTCTACTGGATGAAGAAGACGATCGAGATCGACATCTAGCCATGATCCTGCTTGCCGTCCTTCCCGTTTTCATCGCCATCTGCCTTGCGGTGTACGCCCTGGTGGGCTCCGCCGAGGAGAAGGCCACGATCCGCGAGTCGCTGCGTCAGCTGGGCGGCTACGAGATCGAGAACCAGCGCGACCGTGACCTGCTCAATCCGCTCCGCGAGCGGGCCGTGCTGCCGGTCGTCAACTGGTTCACGGGCCTGGGCCGGCGGCTCACGCCCGTGGGCTACGTCGATGGCATCCGCCGCAAGCTGACGCTGGCCGGTCAGTTCAGTACCGACACCCTTGACCGCTTCCTGGCCATACGAGTCGTCAGCCTCGCCCTCATCCCCGTGTGGGTGATCATTTCGTTCGTTGTCATCCCGCTGGGCGGCGGCAGCAAGCTGGCCGTCTTCGCCCTGCTGACCCTCGGTTCGATCCTCGGGCCCGACGCAGTCCTCAACCGCCGGGTCGCCGAGCGCCAGCACGAGATCCAGGTGCGGCTTCCCGACATCCTCGACCTCCTCACGATCAGCGTGGAGGCCGGCCTCGGCTTCGAGCAGGCCCTCGACCGCACGGTGGCCGCCGTTCCCGGACCGCTGTCCGACGAGTTCGCCCGCATGCTCGGCGAGGTGCGGGCGGGCGCCAGCCGCGCTGACGCCATGCGCGCCATGGACGAGCGGATCGACGTGCCGGAGGTGCGTTCGTTCGTGCTCGCCATCCTCCAGGCCGACACGTTCGGCGTCTCCATCGGCCGCGTGCTCCGGGCCCAAGCCGACGAGATGCGCATCAAGCGCCGTCAGCTGGCCCAGGAGCAGGCCCTCAAGGCTCCCGTGAAGATGCTGTTCCCGATGGTGTTCTGCATCTTCCCGGCTCTCTTCGTCGTGGTCATCGGGCCCGCCGTCATCAACATCTCCAAGAACTTCAAGTAGAACAGGCGGCGTGCGACAGGCGCCCGAGCGACGGCTGCGGTCGCCGGGCCTCGAACCGCTCTTCGTCACTGCCTTCGCCCTCTTCGGCTTCCGCCTCGGGGCGCGCCCCATCGGCGACAACTCGATGTTCGTCCACTTGCGCACCGGGATGGACATTGTCCGTACGCACACGATTCCGCGCCGCGACCCGTACTCGTTCACCGCTCACGGGCATCCTTGGGTCGTACAGAGCTGGCTTCCGGAGTGGACCTATGGCTGGGCCCACGATTTCGGCGGCTACCGCTTGGTCGTCGTCGAGCAGGCCGTGCTCATGGCCATGCTCGCTCTGCTGCTGGGGTTGCTGGCCCGGGCCGGCACGCCGCTGCGCACGGCACTGGCCGCCGGCATCGCCGTCGGTGCGGGCGCCGCCTATTGGGTGCCCAGGCCGCTGATGTTCGGGCTGATCTGCATGGCCCTCACCGTGCTCGTCGTCGAGCGCCGGTGGAGCCGGTGGTGGCTGATCCCCATCCTCTTGGTGTGGGTGAGCTCCCACGGCTCATTCGTCCTGGCCGTCGCCTGGCTCGGGGCGCGGGGCGTGGGGGAGGCGATCGACAAGAAGGGCTGGCCCGCCGACTCGGTGCACTACGCGGTGGGTTTGGTCGCCGGCCTCGCTGTATCGGTGCTCAACCCGCTCGGTCCGAAGCTGCTGACGTTCCCGCTCGCGGTCCAAGAGAAGCAGTCGGTGTTCAAGACGATCGTCGAGTGGCACTCACCGAACTTCCAGACGGCTGCGGGGGAGTTCAGCCTCGTGTTCGTCGTCGTGGCCCTGCTCGTGCTGCTGCAGCGGGGGGCGCCGTGGACGGACTCGGTGCCGGTCGTGGGGTTCATCGCGTTGGGCCTGATCGCCCAGCGCAACCTGCCGCTGGCCGCCGTGGTCATGGCCCCGGCTCTGGGGAGGGCGCTGGCGCCGGGCCGCGACCGTCCCACCGCCGCTCGGCGGGACCCGTCGACGGTGAACATGGCGTTCGCCGTTGTCCTGGGGCTGGCGTTCGCCATCTTCACTGTCGGCATCTACCGCCAAACGCCGCTGAACCTGAAGTCGTATCCCGTCGCCGCCATCAGCTTCCTCGAGCGCTCGGGCCTGCGGGGGCCGACCCACCACGTCGCCCAACAGGACGTCGTCGGCTGCTTCTTCGACCTCGAGTTCGGCGCGAAGGCCCGCGTCTTCGTCGACGACCGCTACGACATGTTCCCGCTGTCGGTCTCCAACGACTATGAGGCGCTGCTCAAGGGCAACCAGGACTCGCTGGCCGTCCTCGATCGTCGGCAGGTCGATGTCGTCCTGTGGGACAAGTCTCTGCCGCTGGTGACGACGTTGCGGGCTACCGGCAAGTGGCAGCAGGCCTACAAGAAGGGCGACTGGGTGGTCCTCCACCGGAGCTGAGACGGGCGGACTAGTCCGGCCGGGCCACGCACGCAACGGCCCAGGCGGGGCACGGACCAAATGGCGTTCAGGCGCCGGCTGAGCGTGTCGAGGTAAGGGGGGAGAAGGGGGACGTTTTGGCAGAACCGATGCAAGCAACCGCGCACCGAGACGACCGGTGGGAACGCCGGCCCTTCCAGGCCGCCCTGCTGCAGATCGTGGCCGTCGCCATCCCGGTGGTCGCGGGCGTCGTGGTATCGGTCGTGTTCAGCCACGCCGTGCACTACCCCCGCGGTTCCCTCGCCGTGATCGCCTGGTGGATCGCCGTCCTCGCCATCTCGACGCTCGCCGTGGCGGTCGTCGAACGGCAGTGCCGCCGCCTCATACCGCTGGCGACGCTGTTGAAGCTCTCGATGGTCTTCCCGGACAAGGCGCCCTCGCGTTTCGGCGTGGCGCTCCGGGCCGGGACGGTCAAGAACCTCGAGCAGCGCGTTGTGGAGATGCGGGCCCGTGGGGTCGACGACGAGCCGTCCCGCGCCGCCGGTCAGATCCTCGAGCTCGTCGGTGCGATGGGTGTCCACGACCGCGGGACACGTGGGCACGCCGAACGGGTGCGCGCCTACTCGGACCTTCTGGGCGTGCAGATCGGTCTCAACCAAGACGACTGCGATCGCCTCCGTTGGGCGGCCCTCCTGCACGATGTCGGGAAGGTCGCGGTTCCCAGTGAGCTGCTCAACAAGCCGGGGAAGCTCGACGACGGCGAGTGGCAGGTGATCCATCGCCACCCCGAGGAAGGGGCGAGGCTGGCTGCGCCCCTGCGGGGCTGGCTGGGCGAGTGGGCGGACACCATCGAGCAGCACCACGAGCGCTGGGACGGGCTCGGTTATCCGCACGGCCTGAAGGGCAACGAGATCTGCCTCGGCGCCCGGATCGTTGGCGTGGCCGACTCGTTCGAAGTGATGACCGCGGCGCGGTCATACAAGCGCCCGATGGACGTGAAGGCCGCCCGCCAGGAGCTCACCAGCAACGCAGGCACGCAGTTCGACCCTGCCATGGTGCGGGCCTTCCTCAACATCTCACTCGGCCGCATGCGGTGGATGGTCGGCCCCCTGGCGTGGGTGGCCGAGCTCCCGTTCCTTCGCGGGATCCCCTGGGAAACCGGAGGCCAGGCCGCCGGCATGGCCGCCCGCGTGGTGGCGGGGGCGACGATCTTCGCCGGTGCCGTCGGCCCAGCGGCCACGGCCAGCGGTGCTCCCAATGCGGCCACGTCACGAGCGCCCACCACGACCGTCGTGGACAACGCTCCTGTGGCGCCGCCTACGACAGGCCCCGTGTCCATCGTCACGAGCACGACGGCCGCCCTTCCCGCCAAGCCACCGGCTCCACACGTGGCCGCGCCCGTCACGACCACACCTCCGGCGACGGCGCCGCCCACGACGAAGCCCCAGCCGCCGAACGTGCCTCCAGTCGCCAACGACGACTCAGCCACCACCACGACGCATGCGCCCGTGCAGGTCGACGTCACCGCCAACGACTCCGACCCCGACGGCGACGGGCTCGTGTTCCCCGTCACGATCTCCTACCCGAACGCCTCCGGGAAGGGCGCCAAGGTGAACCTCGGAAGCGACGGCCACACGGTGAACTACGTGCCGAACAACCATCAGGCGAAGGGCCCAGACACATTCCAGTACACAGTCTGCGACGCGCGCGGCGGGTGCTCGACGGCGACTGTGACGGTGACCGTCACACCCTGATTGCACGTCTGACTGTGCGGTCAGGCCCGCGGCACGCCGATCGGGTTCAGGGAAGGGACGACGCCGCTGTCGACGAGCCAGCGGCTGAGGGGCGCGGCCAGCTCGATCGCCCGTTCCACGCCGACCTCGCCGAGCCGCTCGACGGGCTCGGTCGCCAGCTGGTCGGTTGTCTCCTCGAGCTGGCCGCGAATTTCGCTTCCCGTCTCCGTGAGCCGGCTCTCGCCGTCGAGCAGGCCGCGCTCCTGTAGGCGGCTGACGCCCTCATCCCACTCTTCGTCGGTCCACGCGCGGGTGGTCTGCATGACGTCCCGCGGCACAGCCCCCGTCGCCACGTGGGTGAGCGAGGCATCGAGGCCGCCCAGCCCGAGGTTGACGGCGGCGAGGACGTGGCCGTCGCCCCGGTGCTCGCGCAGGACTGTGGTGCGCGTCCACAGGATCTCGAGCAGGTCGTCGCCGGGATCGACCTCGAGCCATCCGGCCGCCAGCGGCCGGCCGTCGCACCGGCACGCGCTGGCCGCGACCGAGAGCAGATCCACGAGCTCGTGCAGGTCGGCGGCCGAGGTGGCCGGCAAACGCTGCTTCAAGGCGCGGCCCGCGGACGCCAGCCGCTCGGCGACCACGGCTGGCGGCGGCACGAGGTGCCACGCGTCGGGAAGGGCCCGCGCCACCCGCCGGGGGGCGAAGCCGAAGGCCATGGCGGTGGCCGGGCCCGGACCGACGGCGCCGAGCGGGGCGAAGCGGCCGGCGAAATAGCTCATCCAGAAGCCGCGCAGCCCGAGGGCCTTGAGGGCGTCGGTCGGACCCGGGTCGAAGTACGCGATGGCGTGGATCGGCTCGATGGCCCGCCACAGCCGGCGGGCCAGCTTCGGGGTCGTCGGTTCCATTCCCCTCCTCAGGCTTGGCCAGACTATGGACGAGATGGTGAGCGTCTGCTTGCGTCGCGCGACTGCCGAAGACATCGAGGTCATCGCCGCGCTCCACGTCGAGAGCTGGCGGCAGCACTACCGCGGTGCCTACGCAGACGAGTTCCTCGACGGCGCCGCACCTGCTGAGCGGCTTGCCGTCTGGACCGAGCGCCTGACCGCCCCGAGCTCGAGCCGGTTCACGATCGTGGCCGAGGCCGACGGCGTCGTCGTGGGGTTTGCGCACGTGATTCTCGACGAGGACCCCACGCTTGGTGCCGTCCTTCAGAACCTCCACGTGAAGACCGATGCCCAACGGCAGGGCGTCGGCTCTGGCCTCGTGGCGGAGGCAGCCCGGGTCGTTCATGCATGCGATCCGGGATTGGGCCTGCACGTCTGGGTGCGGGAGGAGAACACGCAGGCAAGAGCGTTCTACGAGGCCCGCGGCGGCGTGCTTGCCGGACGAAAGCTCGGCGGCCCCTTCGCCGACGGCAGCGAGGCCCCCGTGCTCTGCCTCGCCTGGCGCGAAGCCTCCGGGTGACCACCGCCACAAAGGAATCGGGCGATCGGGGTAGAACTACGCGCGTATGAGCACCATCCTCGACAGCGAGCAGGCCGCTGATGTCGGCAGCGGCGACGCCTACGAGAGCCTGATCTCCCGCCTCAGCCAACAGTCGGTGGTCAAGCACTTCGACGCCTATGCCGACGTGCCATGGGACGACCCCGAGTACCGGATCGACCCCGAAGACCCGCGCTGGGAGTTGTCCGACGAAGACCCCCTCGGGGCCACGGAGTGGTACAAGACCCAGCCCCAGGGCGTGCGGGCCCGCATCGGACTGCACGGCATCGTCATGGCCATGAAGATCGGCCTCCAATTCGAGAGCGTGCTCAAGCGGGGCCTGCTGGAGTACGCCAGCACGCTGCCGAACAACGCTTCGGAGTTCCGCTACGCCTACCACGAGGTCATCGAGGAGGCGCACCACTCGCTGATGTTCCAGGAGTTCGTCAACCGCAGCGGGCTGAACCCGCCGGGCATGCCAAAGCTCATGCAGTTCGGGTCACGGGGCGTCGTGAAGATGGGGCGGCGCTTCCCCGAGCTGTTCTTCCTATTCGTGCTGGGCGGGGAGGACCCCATCGACTACGTGCAGCGCCAGGAGCTGCGCAGCGGCAAGGAGATCCATCCGCTGCTCGAGCGCATCATGCGCATCCACGTCACCGAGGAGGCCCGCCACCTCTCCTTCGCCCGCCACTACCTGAAGCGCCACGTCCCCGAGCTCGGGCTGGTGAAGCGGCGCATGCTGGCCCTGCGGGTGCCGTTCATCCTGGGGACGATGGCGGGCCAGATGCTGCGGCCGTCGAACTCGATGATCAAGCAGTACGGCATCCCCAAGTCGGTCATCAAGCAAGCGTTCGACGACAACCCGCAGGCCCGTCAGTTCGTCCGCGACTCCATCCGCAAGGTGCGCAACCTGTGCGTCGAGCTCGGCATCGTGACCTTCGTGTCGAAGCGGCTGTGGAAGGCATTCGGCATCTGGGACGAGCCGAGCCCGGCCGTCAACTAGCAGGCTGCCAGGGCTTCATCCACGGCGTCTCGGCCCATTCCTCCACCGCGGCCATCAGCGGGAAGGCGGTGGCGCCGTCGATCGCCTCGCGGACGATATCGGCGTGGCCCGCGTGGCGGGCGGTCTCCTGAATGAGGTGGAGGAGCACCCACCGCACCGACCAGGCGTCGAGATCCTGGGGGAACCAAGGGACGCCCTTGGGCACCGGCACCGGCTGGTCGAGGTCGGCGGTGCCGGCAACGAGGGCGTCGGTGTCCGCCGCCGCTTCGTCGTAGTCGGCGATGACGCTCGCCAGCGTCTCATCGGGTCCGAGCCGGAAGGTGGCGACGTGGTCCTGGTCGAGGCGGCGCCCCTGGATCATCGCCGCCCAGCTGCGCTCGACGGCCGCCGAGTGCTTGATGAGACCGCCGACGGTGAGGGTGCTCGGACTGGCGGCCGCCTCCCGTGCCTGGTCGTCGGTGAGCCCATAGGCGGAGACCTTCAGCACCAGCCGCATCTGCCCCAGGAAGACGAGAAGCCCGTCGCGTTCGTCCGTTACCGGCCGAGCCTGTCCGGGCATGTCGACCACCGCCTTCTGTTCGATGAACTGGGGCTTCATCTTGCCGGAACGAACGGCCGGGCAGCCTGTAGCCGAGCTGGCCGCGGTCAGACGGCGGCGACGTGGGCGTCGAGGAGCACGGCGACGGCACGCTTCCAGCCGTTGATGGCGGCCACCTCACGCTGGATCCGCCGCTTTGGACTTTCGTGGCCGAGGATGCGATCGAGCGCCATGCCCTGCATCAGATAGAAGGTGAGCTGGGCGATCAGCTCGTAGTCGGTCCCCGCGCCCGCCGAGAACATCGTGCTGCCCTGCTTCTCGATGCCCGCTCTGAGGCGTGCCTCGAGCGGTCGCAGCGACGCCGCCAGCTCGGGGTCCGTGCGAGCCGCGACCCAGAGCTCGAGCCACGCCGGGAACAGCGGCGTCGAGAAGCGCGACCACAGAAGGTCGATTGCCGCCGTGACGCGGTCGCCGTCGGCGGGGAGGGCCGCCGCTTCCCGTTGCAGGTCCTGGCCCAAGCGGTTGGCGAGGTGCTCGACAGCGGCCGCCACAAGCTCGGCCTTGGTGGGGAAGTGGTGGAGCTGCGCTCCTCGGGAGACGCCGGCGCGCTCGGAGATGAGCGTGGTCGTCGTGCCCGCGTACCCGAGCTCGATGAGGCAGTCGACAGTGGCGTCGAGGACCTTGGCCCTGGTCTGGGCGCTGCGCTCCTCGTTGGTTTGGCGCGGCTTGCGGCTCGCCATGGCGGGCGAGCATAACAAACAGGCGCGCGTGGTTGTTTTTCAGGTGCTAGCGCCGGAAGGCGATCGGGAGCTCCGTCAGCCCGCGCAGGTTGGGGTTGGTGCCCCGCACCGGATCGCCGGCGAGGTCGAGGCCACTGGTGCGCTCGAGCAGGGCTCGCAGGACGGCGGCGCCCTCCATGCGGGCCAGGTGGGCACCGAGGCACAGGTGGATGCCGCTCCCGAAGGCCAAGTGGTCGGCCGGGTTCCGCTCGACAAGGAACTCGTCGGGCCGCTCGAAGTGGCGGGGGTCGCGGTTGGCGGACGCGAACAGGAGCAGCACGCGTGCTCCTGCGGGGATCTCGCCGCCGGCAACGCTGTACGGGACGACGGCCGTCCGGTAGAAGCCCTGGATGGGGGAGTCGTAACGGAGCACTTCCTCGACCGCGGATCCGACCAGCTCGGGGTTCTGCTGCACCAGCCGCCACTGCTCCGGATGGTCGAGCAGGGCCAGCGCCAGGTTGCCGACCAGGTTGGTCGTCGTCTCGTTACCGGCGACCAACAACAGCATGCAGAACCAGAACAGCTCGTCGTCGCTCACCCGTTCGGCCTGACTGGGATCGACGAGACGGCTCACCAGGTCGTCACCCGGGCGCCGGCGCCGCTCCTCGATCAGGCGCGAGAGGTACTGCTGCAGGGCCGTGAGGCTGGCGAGGATCGAGCTGATGAGCGTGCTCTCGCTGGCGTCGATGAGGCTGAAGCCTTCGACGATGCCATCGGACCACTGCTTGAACTGGGCGTGGTCTTCGGGCGGGATGCCGAGAACCTCGGCGATGACCGTGACCGGGAGAGGAAACGCGAGCGTCGCCATCCAGTCCACCGACGCCTCGGCCAGCATCTGGTCGAACGCCTCGGCGACCCGCTGCTCGACGACCGACTGCCACGCGGCGATTGCCCTGGGCGTGAAGTCGCGGGCAACCAGCCGGCGCAGGCGCGTGTGGTCCGGTGGGTCGATGGTGATCATCATGGGGATCGGCGCCCGGGCGTAGGTGATGCCTTCGCGCGACGACAGGACCTCGTGGGCGCGTGTGCCGGCGAGCACGTCGTCGTAGCGGCTGATGGCCCAGATGTCACGGGTGGCGTCGTAGTACGCGGGCGCCTCGTCGCGCAGGATTCGGTACCACGGATACGGGTTGGCGATGACGTCCGGAGCGAGAGGGTCGTACGCCAAAGCCGGGCCCATCGCGCCCGAGCATAAGCAGGCTTGACTGTTTTTGTCGAACAGCCATACGATGCCGGCCGCATTCGGCGAACGAGGAGGCGGCCATGCCGATCGACGTTGAAAAGGTGGTCGGGGCGCAGCTGCCGGGCGGCGTTGCCGAATGGGACGACGACAAGGTCATCCTGTACCACCTCGGCGTGGGCGCGGGTGTGCCGCCCACAGATCCGGGCGAGCTGCAATACACCTACGAGTCGTCGCCGCTGAAGGTGCTGCCCAGCTTCGGCGTGATCCCGGTGTTCAGCAGCCTCGGTGGACTGATCGGGCTCGAGGGCCTGAGCATCAATCCGATGATGCTGCTGCACGGAGAGCAGGACCTCGTACTGCACAAGCCGCTGCCGGTCCGGGCCAAGGTGGAGAACAGCGGTCGGGTCGCCGCCGTCTACGACAAGGGCAAGGGCGCCCTGGTCGTGATCGAGACCGAGACCAAGGACGAGACCGGCGACCTGCTGTGCACCAACCGGTTCTCGGCGTTCATCCGCGGTGAAGGCGGCTTCGGCGGCGAGTCCGGGCCGCAGCCCGGCAATGAGCCGCCGGCGCGGGACGCCGACCAGGTGGTGGAGTCACCCACGCTTCCGCAGCAGGCGCTGCTCTACCGGCTGTCGGGCGACAAGAACCCCCTGCACGCCGACCCCAACATGGCCGCCCTCGGCGGCTTCGACCGCCCCATCCTGCACGGGCTGTGCTCGTACGGCATCGTGTGCAAGGCGGCCGTCGACAATGCCCTCGGCGGCGATGTCACCAAGGTCGGCCGCTACCAGGCCCGCTTCTCGGGCGTCGTGTTCCCGGGGGAGACGATCGTCACGTCGATGTGGCGGGAGGGCGACCAGGTCATCCTCTCGGCGTCGACCAAGGAACGGGGCACGCCGGTCATCACCAACGCCGCCATCACCATCAAGGAGTAGAGGCATGCCAGAGAAGGTCTTCGTCGTCGGCGTGGGCATGACGAAGTTCGAGAAGCCGGGCTCGCGGGAGTGGGACTACCCGGACATGGTGAAGGAGGCGGGCACCAAGGCACTCGATGACGCCGGGATCGCCTACGACGAGGTCGAGCAGGCCGTCGCCGCCTACTGCTACGGCGACTCCACCAGCGGGCAGGAGGCGATCTACGAGCTCGGCTTGTCGGGCATCCCGATCGTCAACGTCAACAACAACTGCTCGACGGGATCGAGCGCCCTGTTCCTCGCCCGCCAGCTGATCGCCGGCGGTATGGCCGACTGCATGCTGGCCGTGGGCTTCGAGAAGATGGAGAAGGGCTCGCTCGGACTGAAGTTCATGGACCGGCGGCCGCCGATGAGCCGTCATCTCAGCCAGATGATCGAGATCTATCCGTTCGCCCCGGCGCCGCCGGCGCCGCAAGTGTTCGGCAACGCCGGGCGCGAGCACCGCCACTCGGTGAACAACCCGTACTCCCAGTTCCAGGACGAGTACAGCCTCGATCAGATCCTCGAGGCGGCGATGGTCTACGAGCCCCTGACCAAGCTGCAGTGCTGCCCGACGTCGGACGGTTCGGGCGCCGCCGTGCTCGCCAGCGAGCGCTTCGTGGGCGAGCACAACCTGTGGGACAACGCTGTCGAGATCGCCGGCCAGGCCATGACGACCGACGGCGAGCGCACCTTCAGCGAGCGCAGCTGCATCAACCTGGCCGGGGCCGACATGACCCGGCGGGCGGCCCAGAAGGTGTACGCGGAGTCGGGTCTCGGCCCCGAGGACGTGCAGGTGATCGAGCTGCACGACTGCTTCTCGACCAACGAGCTGATCACCTACGAAGGCCTCGGCCTGTGCCCCGAGGGCGCGGGCGGCAAGCTCATCGACGAGGGCGCCGTCACCTACGGCGGCCAGTGGGTGGTGAACCCGTCGGGAGGGCTGATCTCGAAGGGCCACCCCCTCGGCGCCACCGGGCTGGCGCAGTGCGCGGAGTTGACCTGGCAACTGCGCGGGGTGGCCGGCGCCCGGCAGGTGCCCGGCGTGAAGGCCGCCCTCCAGCACAACCTCGGATTGGGCGGGGCGGCAGTCGTGACCATGTATCGAAAGGCCAAGGAGGCAGCATGAGCTACACGTTTCTCTCGGACGACTGGTTCGGCGCGGCGCGGAAGCTGCGCGCTGAGGCCGGTGATCTCGGGGGCGACCCCGACCTCAAGATCAACGCCCTCGTCACAGGCGGGCCCGACGGCGACAAGGAAGTCCACATCACGGCCGGCGCCTTCGGCCAGGGGCTCGTCGACGGCGCGCCCACCAAGCTGACGGTGCCCTTCGACGTGGC
>Ga0209577_10004631_pt1 | contig 12907 bp, 7 predicted proteins | sample GraSoiAngelo_109_FD_185874 | JGI IMG/M metagenome (GOLD analysis project Ga0209577, IMG submission 185874) | Grasslands soil microbial communities from the Angelo Coastal Reserve, California, USA - 14_0903_12_20cm (SPAdes) (version 2) | ecosystem: Environmental > Terrestrial > Soil > Grasslands ... | reverse complement strand
TTATCATCCTGACGTCCGGGTGTGGGAAGTGTTTGACGCCAATGGTCAGCCGCTGGCGCTGTTTCTCGGGGATTATTATGCGCGGCCTTCCAAACGGGGTGGGGCGTGGATGACTGCCTACGTCCAGCAAAGTGGATTGTTCGGGACCAAACCAGTAGTGGCGAATCATCTGAACATTCCGAAGCCGCCGGAGGGCGAGCCGACGCTGCTGACCCATGACGAAGTGCGGACCGCCTTTCATGAGTTCGGTCATGCCCTCCACGGAATGTTTTCGAACGTGAAGTATCCGCGTTTTAGCGGAACCAGTGTGCCGCGGGACTTTGTCGAATATCCCTCGCAAGTTAACGAGATGTGGGCTAACTGGCCGGAGGTACTGAAGAACTTTGCCAAACATTACAAGACCGGGGAGCCGATCCCTCAGGCCCTCTTCGACAAGGTGGTGGCGGCGGAAAAGTTTAATCAAGGTTTCAAGACGACGGAGTACCTGGCTGCATCGCTCCTCGATCAAGCATGGTACCAACTCAATCCATCGGAGGTACCGAAGGATGCTCTGGCTTTTGAAGCGGCGGCGTTGAAAAAAGCGGGCGTCGAGTTTCCTCCCGTGCCGCCGCGATATCGGACGGCGTACTTCTCTCATGCCTTTTCCACCGGATACTCGGCGGGGTATTACTCGTATATCTGGAGTGAAGTGCTCGATGCCGACACGGTGGAATGGATCAAGGAACACGGCGGATTGAAACGGGAGAATGGTGATCGTTTACGGCAAACGCTGCTGAGTCGTGGGGGCTCGGCTGATGCGCTGGGCTTGTTTAAGAATTTTGTCGGGCGCGATCCCTACGTCGAGCCGTTGTTGAAGCGACGGGGACTGGACAAACCGGCGGCGGATGATGCGGAATCGGCCGCTGAGCCGCCAACGCGATAGGACTCACCGCAGATTTGCTCTGGCAAAACGGGAGAATTGCCTGAAATTGGAGGTCGAGTTTCACGCATGGCCGACTCTATCCAACCATCTCCCATTTCCCCCGAAACGGGCACTACAGCGAATCATCCGGCTCCGGACCGAGCTGATCTCCGGCCGGAAAATATTCAAGACGCCGTAATTCGCCTTGCCGGGAATTCGCAGGACGGAATTCAAACGGCCGGAGCGTTTCTCGCCCGGCTCGCCGGACGCAGCGACCAGGATGTCATTACTTACATGACCATCCCGGCCACGATTTCAGGCGGGCCGTCTATCTTTCAGGTGCGGATTGGTTCCGGCGAAGTGTTATCAGCGGGCGACGAGGCCGATTTCCTGGTGGCGTTTTATCAGCACAGCTATCAGGACCACATCGATTTTCTCAAGGAAGGCGGGGTATTGCTGTACGATTCGGACAACGTTGAGCCGAATCTGGACGACAAACGTTTCGTTTACGTCGGTGTGCCGATAACCGGATTAACGGTGGAAGCGCTTGGCGGCACCGCCAAGGATAAAGGCAAAAATATTTTCGTTCTTGGTCTCATTACGAAGATTTTCAGTCTCGATGTGGAGAAGTTGAAAAAGATAATTAGCGAAAAATTTGCCGGCAAAAACGAAAGCATCGTCAACACCGCGTTGATGGCGTTCCAAGCTGGCTATGCCTATCCGGTCGGTAAGGTGCTGACACATCAATATCGATTTGAACACATTGCCAAGACCGACGGGCGGGCGCAGATCACGATGGATGGTAATCAGGCGCTGGCTTACGGCTTGATCGCCGCGGGCGTTCGATATGGCGCCGGTTATCCGATTACTCCCTGGTCATCAGTCATGGAGATATTGCGGCGCGAGCTGCCGAAGTACGGCGGAATTTTTGTGCAGGCGGAAGACGAACTCGGTGCCGTCTCCATCGCGCTCGGTTTTTCTTATTCCGGATATCTCGCGGTCACCGGCAGCGCAGGGCCGGGAATTTCTCTTAAAACCGAAGCGATCGGCTGGGCATCGATGGCGGAGATTCCGCTGATCATTTGCAATATTCAGCGCGGCGGCCCGAGCACGGGGTTGCCGACGAATGTCGAGCAGAGCGATTTGCATCAGGCGATCTACGGCGGACATGGCGACAGTCCGCGTGTCGTCCTCGCTGCTGCGACGGTGGAAGATTGTTTCTACATCGCACTTGAAGCGGCGCGGATCGCACGCCGGTACAGCACGCCGGTTTTCATCTTGAGCGACACATCACTGGCGACGCGGATTGAAGCCTTCGACGAACCAGATCTTTCGAAATTGATGGTTAACCCAAACCCGGACCTCTCGCCACGTCAGACGTTTAAGCCGTATCCAGTCGACGCCATTACACAGCATATTCCGCCGGGCACGCGGATCCTCGACGGCAAATATCCGCTGCTCTCAGGGCTCGAACACGATGAGATGGGTCACCCCACAGGTAGTCCGAAACTGCACATGGTGATGACGGCGAAGCGTCGCAATAAATTGCGCAAACTCGCCGAGGAAATTCCGGTTCCGGAAATTTATGGCGACAAAGAGGGCGACGTTCTCCTGATCGGCTGGGGATCGACTTACGGCCCGATCCACGACGCAGTGAAACAGGCTCGCGATCATGGAGAAAAAGTCGGGGCGATTCATTTGCGCCACATTCATCCGTTACCGAATGGCATTGAAAAAATCTTCGCGAACTTCAAACGGATTGTCGTTGTCGAAATGAACGACCAGGGAGTTTACGGCTTTGGCCAGCTTGCAATCATATTGCGAGCGCGCTACTGCGAACCGAAGATCGAAAGTTTCACCAAAACGGACGGTCTTACTTTTCGCGTCAAAGAAATTCTGGACGGCGTTTTCAAAGGCCGCTCCTTTGCGGCCAGGAAAATTCCGCGCGACGGCGCGGCCGTTGTTCACGCCGACACCGCGCCCGAGAGCGTGAAATCGGTCAGAGAAGTTGTGCCGCAGGGAGTAGGATAAGTCCGAGCTCTCCACGGCGGGTATTCGACCGGACTGGCTTTTTCGCTCTGAATAACAGCGCGCGGGGACTCGCGCAGGCATTTCCGCGAAGTCATTCCCGGCGTTGCACGCTGATTACGGGCGAGGTGAAACTTGACGGCTTAAAGCCGTCAAGTTGGTCGCTCGCAAAACGCGGTACCGAAGCTGCGGCGGGACGAAGCGACTATTGCTGATCTGGAACGAAATCCTCGAGCGGCACGCAGGAGCAAAACAAATTTCGATCGCCGTAAACGTTGTCAATGCGCGCGACGCTCGGCCAGAATTTGTGGTCGCGCAGCCAGGGTGCTGGGAAGGCGGCTTGCTCGCGCGAATAAGGGTGATCCCACTTTTCGGCAGCGATTTGTCGCGTCGTATGAGGCGCATTTTTTAGAAGGTTGTTCTGTTTATCAGCTGTGCTGCTTGCGATCGCGGTCATCTCAGCGTGAATTAAAATCATGGCGTCGCAAAACCGGTCGAGCTCGTCTTTCGATTCGCTCTCTGTCGGCTCGACCATCATCGTTCCCGCCACCGGCCACGAAATGGTCGGCGCATGAAATCCGTAATCCATCAGACGCTTGGCAACATCTTCCACTTCAATTCCGACGCGTTTCCAATCGCGCAGATCAAGAATGCATTCGTGGGCAACAAGACCACGTTTACCTTTGAACAGGACGGGAAAGTAACGATCGAGTCGTTTTGCAATGTAGTTCGCACTTAGAATCGCAACTTCGGTGGCGCGCTTCAATCCGTCGGGCCCCATCATCCGGATGTACATCCACGAAATAGTGAGGATGCTGGCGCTGCCAAAAGGAGCGGCTGCAACGGGACCGACGGAATGGTTGATGATTGATGGTTGATTGTTGATTGACGAAGGCCTCGGCAGGAACGGGACCAAATGTTCGGCAACTCCAATCGGGCCGACGCCGGGGCCGCCGCCGCCGTGTGGAATGCAAAAGGTTTTGTGCAGATTCAAATGGCAGACGTCCGCGCCGATATCGCCCGGCCGGCAGAGGCCTACCTGCGCGTTCATGTTGGCGCCGTCCATGTAAACCTGACCCCCGTGTTTGTGCACGATCTCGCAAATTTCGCGAATCGTTGTCTCGAAAACACCATGTGTGCTCGGGTATGTGACCATTAATACTGCCAGATCACGCGCATGAGCATCGGCTTTTGCGCGAAGATCAGCGAGATCGATGTCACCGTCTTTAAGCGTTGCGATGGCAACCACTTTGAACCCAGCCATGATGGCGCTGGCGGGATTAGTCCCGTGAGCGGATTGCGGAATGAGGCAGACATTGCGATGCGCTTCGCCGCGCGAGGCGTGGTATTCGCGAATGGCGAGCAGACCGGCGAATTCGCCTTGCGAGCCGGCATTGGGCTGCAATGAGATGGCAGCGAAACCGCTAATTTCCGCGAACCAGCGTTCGAGTTGATTGCACACCTCGCGATAGCCGGCCGTTTGTGAATTCGGCGCGAATGGATGCAATTTCGCGAATTCGGGCCACGAGATCGGAAACATTTCCGCCGTCGCATTCAATTTCATCGTGCAGGAGCCGAGCGGAATCATCGAATGACAAAGCGAGAGATCGCGAGATTCCAGTCGGCGCAGGTAACGCAACATTTCAGTTTCGCTCTGATAGGTGTTGAAAACCGGATGGGTGAGGAAAGGGGAATTGCGAATTGCGGATTCGGGAATGCGGAACGAAGAGGAGTCGAGATTTTCATCCGAATAATCGCGAACCGCGGTGCCGCGGAAAATCGACATCAGGGTTTCAATATCCGAATCGGTCGTCGTTTCATCGAGCGCGATACTGATGGCGTGATCGCTAACGGCGCGCAGATTGCAGCCGGCACGCGCGGCCCGTTCGACAAGATCACGGCTTGAACCATGCCCAAGTTCGAGTCGAATCGTGTCGAAGAAATTTTCGTGAGCGATTTTGAAACCGAGCTGGCGCAATCCTTGGGCGAGCTTGGACGCAAAATCATGGACGCGTTGCGCAATTGCTCGTAATCCATTCGGTCCGTGATAGACCGCATACATCGCGGCGATGACAGCTAACAAGACCTGAGCAGTGCAAATGTTGCTAGTGGCCTTGTCGCGCCGGATGTGTTGCTCGCGCGTTTGCAACGCCAGCCGATAAGCGGGACGCCCTTCGGCGTCGTGCGAGACGCCGACCAATCGGCCGGGAAGATGGCGTTTGAACTGGTCGCGCGTCGCAATGTAGCCGGCATGCGGTCCACCAAATCCGAGAGGGACGCCAAAACGCTGGGTGGAACCAACCGCAACATCCGCTCCAAATTCGCCCGGCGGTTTTAACAGAGTCAGCGCGAGAATATCGGCGGCGACAACAAACAACGCGCCGGCGTCGTGCGCTGCTCCCGCGAACTTTTCGTAATCATAGATCGTTCCATCCGTTGCCGGATATTGCACGAGTGCGCCAAAGACTGCGTCATCAAATTTGAAATCAATAAAGTCCCCGGTGACGATTTCGATCCCCAGTGGTTTTGCGCGAGTCCGCACCACTTCGGTGGTTTGTGGATGACAATTGTCAGCGACGAAAAATTTGTTGCGCGAGCGGTCGGCCGCGGCGTGATAACACAGGGCCATCGCTTCGGCGGCGGCCGTCGCTTCATCGAGTAAGGAGGCATTGGCAATGTCGAGAGCGGTGAGGTCGGTGACCATGGTTTGGAAATTGACCAGCGCTTCGAGGCGGCCTTGAGCGAGTTCGGCCTGATACGGTGTGTAGGCAGTATACCAACCGGGGTTCTCGAGGACGTTCCGCTGAATGAGCGGCGGCATGATGGTGTCGGAGTATCCAGCACCGATGAAATTGCGCGCAATTCTATTTTGCGACGCCAGGGCACGAAGTTCCGCCAGGGCGTCATTCTCGCTTTTGGCCGCAGGTAATTCGAGAACACGATCCAAACGGATGTTTTTCGGGATGGTGGCATCGACGAGAGCATCCAAGTTTGTGAAGCCGACTTCACGCAGCATTTGCGCTGTCTCTTCTGGACTCGGGCCAATGTGGCGGTCAGCGAAAGTGGTGAAGGCATTTGTCGGTGTGATGGAGTTCTCCGGCGCAGATTTTTCCTGCCTTTTTGCTACCGGTTTTTCGATCGTCTCCGTCTCGGCCGAATGCATCGTTAAAGACTACGGAGCGCGATGGGTGCTTCAAGTGAAGCGCGTTGTAGCTCCCGCCGTCTCTGGCGGCAGAATTTCGGTTTACTTGCCGCTGAGGACAGCGGCGGCCACGCCGTTCTCGCGCAGTTTCTTTCGCAGCGTGGCTAGGTGGTCGCGGTTGCGTGTTTCCACCGTGCAAAGGACGTGCACCGCCGAGACATCAGAGCCGGCGAAAGCGCGATCGTGCACCACTTGTTTGATGCTGGCACCGCTGGCAGCGATTTGTGCGGTCAGATCTGCGAGACCGCCGGGCCGATCGCTAATCACGGCGGTGAAGCGAGAAAGTCGTCCGTCGGCCACGAGCCCGCGTTCGATGACGCGGCTCAAGACGTTGGGATCGATATTTCCGCCACAAAGCAAAAGCACGACGCGTTTGCGGGCGAGACCTTTTAGATCGCCGGACAAACAGGCCGCGAGAGGAGTGGCGGCCGCACCTTCCACCACACCTTTCTGCAGCTCAACGACTCGCAAAATGGAGAGCGCGATTTCTTCTTCGGTGACAATGACGGACCGGTCGACCCGCGATTTTGCAATCTCGAATGCATTTTTCCCGACCTGTGGAATGGCGAGACCGTCGGCGAGAGTCGGTTGCATTTCGATCCGCGTCGGTTTGCCCGCTTTCAAGGCAGCGGAGAAACTGGCGACGCTTTCCGCTTCCACCGCGATGACTTTCACTTTTGGCCGCTTCGTTTTCACGGCCAGCGAAACCCCCGCGATTAATCCGGCCCCACCGACCGGCACGATGACGGCGTCGACATTGGGAACCTGCTCCAGAATTTCCAAGCCCATTGTCCCCTGACCGGCGATGATCGACGGATCATCGTAACCATCGATGTAGGCTAGTTTTTCCTTCTCGCCGATTTCGTGCGCGCGCGTTTTAGCTTCGGGGAAATCTTTCCCATGCAGAACAACGCGAGCACCGAGCTTCTGACAAGTCGTCACCTTGATGAGCGGCGCATGCTTTGGCATGACTACAGTTGCAGGAATGCCCAGCAGCTTGCCCTGATAAGCGAGCGCTTGAGCGTGATTCCCGGCTGACGCCGCAATGACGCCTCGCTTTTTCTGTTCGGCGGGCAATTGCGCAAGCACATTGCGCGCACCGCGTTCCTTAAAACTCCCAGTGCGCTGCAAGTTGTCTAGCTTGCAGAAAATCTCCATCCCGGTGATGTCGCTCAACGGAATCGAGGGCAGACAGGGGGAGTAATAAACCGCGCCCTTGGCTCGTTCGCGTGCTGCTTCGATATCGGCAAAGCTAATCACGCGATTGCATACACCGCGCCTAAAAGGGCGGCAACGTTTTCGAAGCGTCAATGTCCCGATTCAGCTGACAACGACACCGTCAAGCGACGCTCGCACGCTTTCTGCCAGCTGTTCTGGATCGAAAGGTTTCGACAGAAAAGGCAGATCGCTGGCCGGGGTGTCCAGCGTTATCTCGGGCAAATAGCCGGAGGTGAGCAGAATTTGCGTGGACGGGCTGTTGTTTCGCGTCCAGTCGGCGAAGTCGCATCCACTCATATCAGGCAGCACAACGTCGCTAACGACGAGGTTGACGATGTTGCACTGAATCAAGCGTTTGGCTTCGTCGGCGCGAAATGCTTCCAGGACGTTGTAGCCAAGCATCCGCAACGTCCGCACCGCGACATGTCTCACGCTGATGTCGTCTTCGACTACTAGGATTGTTTCGGTGCCGCTGGGCAATTTCGGGCGTTTGCGGTACGGAGCCGGTGGCGGTGCGACAACCTCCGGGAGATAGATGTACACAGCCGTGCCTTTTCCGAGCTCACTTTCGACAATGATGTGTCCGCCGCTCTGGCGAACAATTCCATAACACGTAGCCAAGCCGAGGCCGCTGCCGTGGCGATCGTCTTTGGTGGTAAAGAACGGCTCGAACAGATGCTCTTTTACGTCATCCGTCATCCCCATGCCGTTATCGATCACGCTGATGCTCACGTATTTTCCGGGCGGCAATTCCACTCGGGACTTGCCATTGCTAGAAATCGCCTCGGTCTTTAGCACCAACGTGCCTCCAGCCGGCATCGCGTCTCGCGCATTGACGGCGAGGTTAATAATAATCTGGGTGAATTGATCCGGATCGACCTTGATGTGCTTCTTTTCCGGCATCAGCTCGCACAGGACCGAGATGTTTTCGCCAAGCAGTCGAAGCATCGAGCGCTCCAGATCATGGATCAGCTTGTTCACGTTCAGCACGCGCGGTTCCAACGGCTCGCGACGACTAAAAGTTAGAAGTTGTTTTGTCAGTGACGCGGCGCGCCCAGCGGCACTGCGAATCTCACTCAAGTATTTGGCTCCCGTTCCGCGACCCTCGACCTCAGCAACGAGCAGATCACTGTAGCCGAGGATCGCGGTCAGGAAGTTGTTGAAATCGTGAGCGACGCCGCCTGCGAGTTGACCGAAGGCTTCCATTTTTTGGGAATGAGAAAGCTGATCATGCAGTTGTTTGTGCGCGGTCACATCCATCAGCACGCCAATGAACCTCACCGCTCGCCCACTGCTGTCGCGAATAATCAAAGCACGTTCCATTAGCTGGAGATAATGCCCCTTGGCATGTCGAAAACGATATTCGCCCGACCAATATTCGGCTTTGGATTTGATGGCCTCCCGAATTGACGCCGCAGTACGCGAACGATCCGCCCCATGAATCTGCCGTTGCCAGAATGCAATCGTCTGATCTGACTTACCCGGGGAATAACCGAGAAGAGTATCGAGGCCCTGCGGCCAGGTGAGGTCGCCGTTCGCTAAATTCCAATCCCGAACTGCATCGTTTGTAGCCCGGGCAACCAACTGATGATAATCCGCATCTTGCGTCGAAGCGGTTTTCCGCGGAGTCTTCCGTTGGTTCTCATTATTTTTCTGTTGGGGGGAAATCTTCGGTTTCCGTTGCCGCGTCTGGATGTGAGATGCCGTAGTTGCTCGCATTCGCCGCGCCAGTGACGCCCGGGTCAGAAAAAAGCTAATTCTGTGCCGCTAACGCGAGAGGGTTGGAGATTTGGCGAATTGGCGCCTTGATCGAAACAGAAAATGCGTTTGTAAGCGAAAATCTATGGAAAACATGGTCGTGGTTTTCTCAAATTTCGGAACTGAATTGTATCGCTTGCCGTTCATTTCTCTCCACGCTGCGACTCAGCCGCCGCAGACGGTTTAATTGAGCGCGATAGCCTTGGAAGCGCTCACCCGGCCAACGTTTTCTTCATGCTCAATGTGAAAGGTGAGACGGACATATTTGGCTTCGACTCCGAGCATCGAGACATTGAACAGACGCTTACGCTGAAATGACACCGCTCCGTCTACCGATGTCCACTTGTCGCTGTCGGCAGACAACTTCTCGTTTGCGACCGCGATTCTGAGTTCGCCGCGTGCCGGCTTATTCTCGTTGATGAAGGTGAAGCGATCGAGCGTGGAACTTCGTGCGAGGAAAATGATAAACGTCGTGTCGCCGTAGGGCAGCGGAGAGCTGACTTTGTTTTGTTCCATCACGAGATATTTGGTGGCGATCTGGACCTTTGCCACGGCCGCCGTCTTTTCCCTGTCATTGGGAGTTGGACTGGCGTGAGCGGCCGAAAATTTCACAAGAGCGCCAATCGCCAGTGCGATAGGGAACGTTGATCCGAGAATCTTCGGACAAGCTAGTTCAAGCCAGGACGCGCGTCGCATACAGGCATGGTAAAGCTTAGAGTACGCCACCTTGCCGATTATGTTTTTCCGGCAAAATCTTACTTAAAATCACGCCTCTTTTTCCTTGAATTTCATTGCTTCTCCGGCTAACCATCGCTGAGGGAAGGCGCTGGAATACTCTATAGTCGCCTGCTCAACGTGCCTGGAATAATTCAGAACTTTGTTGATACTTCCTTGCCGGAGTATTACTACTACCAGTATTCGGAATACTATAACCGGCCTATAGCTGTTTCGGAATCTGAAGCGACGGCTCGACGACGGCCGGCGATTTAACCTAGGTGAAAGCATTACGCGTACTTGCGATCGCATTGCTCACGGCGATTGCGGGAGCGGTTGTTTCGACCGCAGCTTCGCTTTACTTAACTGAACTCTATCACGTTTCCGATTTCGAAGGCGGACGCGGGATGCTGATCTTTTTCGCGCTGGCGCCACTGGGGTTCATCGTTGGCTTAATCATCGGGTTAATTGTTGCATTACTCAGTCGCGGAACGGGGTTCGGCGGCTTCGCGAAGGCGCAGGGAATTGCGCTCGGGATTACAATCGGCCTCGCTGCAATCGTTTCGGGCATTCTTTATGTGGCAGCGGATCATCCGCCGACACTCGACGGTAAATCGCTTGCGCTTGAGTTCGAACTTAAGATTCCGCCCACGCTGAAGCTGCCTGCTCAGCCAAGTGTGCAGACGTTACACGCCAGTCTTTACGCTAACGACCGTGACAATCGTTATGCGTTGCTTGATTACGATAAGATCGAAACGCGCGATGGGTTTGTTTTTGTTCCCGGCAAAGCGTCGTTGCTCTCCCAGACGTTTAACCGCGATCTACTGGTTTCGATCGACAGCGAAGGCGGCGCCAGCCAGTTTATCAAGCTGCGGCTCCGCGCGAAGCCTAACAAAGAAGATGAAGCATGGTCGGATTGGATGATGGCAACGGAGCGCGCCGATCTTAGCCAGGTGCCGGAAGGAGAACGAATTGCCGTTCGCTATCGGGTGCAACCGGAAGAGTAGTTGCGGTCGTCCAATTATTGTCATCCCGAGCGAAACCGCCAGTCCGACTCGGACCCAGGGACCCCGTTGCGGAACCTTTAGGTAACTTCATCAGGATCCCTCGGCTGTCGCTCGGGATGACGAAAACCGTCGAACCTTTTTTCTAAACATGAAACTCTCTTACGAGCGCTTTCTTTCTTTTGTGCCGCGACATTGCAAGGTCCACCAGCCTCGACAAAAGCTCGGTATAGTTAATTCCGGAGGCTTCCCACAACTTTGGATACATGCTGATCGAAGTGAAGCCCGGGATTGTGTTCAACTCATTGAAAAAAAGTTCTTCGCTCGTTCGGTCGAGCAACAGATCTACCCGAGCCATCCCTTCGCATTCCATGGCCAGAAAAACTTTTCTCCCGATCTCCTGCACGCGTCGGATCTGCTCGGTCTCGAGCTTCGCTGGGATGGTCAAGGCGGCGCCATTTTCGTCGAGGTACTTTGCCTCATAAGAATAGAATTCATGGTTCGGTTCGATCTCGCCCGGAACGCTAACCAATGGATCGGTTCCTGAATCCGGATTTTCCAGCACCGAAAGTTCAATCTCGCGAGCATCTATGGCGACTTCGACAAGGATTTTTACATCGTACTGAAACGCATTTTCGAGAGCCGCAGTTAGGTCACCGCCTGCTTTGACCTTTTGCACGCCAACGCTCGATCCGAGATTCGCCGGTTTAACGAAAACCGGATACCGAAGCTCTTTCTCAAGCCGTTCTGCCACCTGTCGTTTTTCTTTTCTCCAGTGCTCCTGCCTCAGCGACACATAAGACACAATTGGAAGTCCAGCATCGCGGGCCAGGCGTTTTGCCACCTCTTTGTCCATCGCCACTGCGGATGCGAGCACACCGCATCCAACGTATGGAACATCTGCGAGCTCAAGTAACCCTTGGATTGTTCCGTCTTCGCACAGAGGCCCATGGATGACAGGGAAGACCACATCGATCGTCTTTGCTTCTCCGCTCCCGCCTAGCGAGACCAGGGCGCTGTTGACTGTCGAGTCCGGCGGAAGGACGATTCTGGGCGCGTCTTTGAAAACGGGCAGAGATTTTTTCCCCTGGATCAGAGAAAGGTCGTTGAGATGCCAGCGACCCTGCTTGTCAATCGCCACCGGAACGATCTCAAAGCGATCGCGATCCAGGTAATTAATGACTGAGGCAGCTGATTGAAGCGAAACTTCATGTTCTCCTGATCGGCCACCGTACAGCACTGCCACGCGCAGCTTTTTCATAGGTCTCGGACTATCTGCGAGCTCCCGCTGCTTGATTCACGCCTTTGCCAGCAGCTGGCGCAGGACGAACTGCAGAATCCCGCCGTGCCGGTAATAATCGACTTCTATCGCGGTATCGATTCGCAATCTAACGGGAACTGAATCGCTTTTCCCGTTCGCTCGCTCGATCTTTAGGGTCACAGTCATTCCCGGTTCAATTGCATCAGACAAACCGGTGATCGAAAACGTTTCTGAACCGTCAAGTTTCAAAGTTTGGGCATTTGTGCCTTCGGCAAATTGCAGAGGCAGAACGCCCATGCCGACAAGATTCGATCGATGGATTCGTTCGAAACTCGAAGCAACGACCGCTTTTACTCCGAGCAATCGCGTTCCCTTTGCCGCCCAATCACGCGATGATCCGGTGCCATACTCAGTCCCGGCCAAAATCACGAGCGGCACGTTATCTTTTTGATACTTCATGGCAGCCTCATAAATCGACATCTGTTCGCCAGTTGTAGCTGCCGCTGTCTCAGCGGCAGGATTACCCGATCTGCCGCCAGAGACGGCGGCAGCTACATCCGGTTTTCCATAATATTTCGTTATCCCGCCCTCGGTTCCCGGTACCATCAGGTTTTTGATCCGCACGTTGGCAAACGTGCCGCGGGTCATCACCAAATCATTCCCGCGTCGTGAGCCGTAGCTGTTGAAATCCGTCGGCTCAATCCCGCGCGAAATTAGATACCGCCCGGCGGGTGAGCTCGCCTTGATCGCACCTGCCGGCGAGATGTGATCGGTCGTAACCGAGTCGCCGAAAATCCCCAGCGCACGTGCGCCGACGATGT
>Ga0209577_10004630_pt1 | contig 12908 bp, 10 predicted proteins | sample GraSoiAngelo_109_FD_185874 | JGI IMG/M metagenome (GOLD analysis project Ga0209577, IMG submission 185874) | Grasslands soil microbial communities from the Angelo Coastal Reserve, California, USA - 14_0903_12_20cm (SPAdes) (version 2) | ecosystem: Environmental > Terrestrial > Soil > Grasslands... | reverse complement strand
TGCCGACCTTCGAGTCCAGACGGCGCCTGACCGTCAGCTGCCAACCTGCGGGAGCAATGTAGACCACACCTGGCTCGATCAAGTCCCCATGTGCGGCTTCTCGCACTGAAATCTTGCAGAGATTGTCGAGTCGTCGCGCAAACGGACCGGTGAACCCCACCGGCATGTGTTGCACGATGAGTACGCCAACGGGCAAGTCTTCGGGCAACATTGGCAAGATCTCCTGCAAAGCTTTGGGACCTCCGGTGGAGGTGCCAAGAGCGACGATAGCTGCGGTCGGCTGATACGAGTCACGAGGTATGACAGGAATGATGGGAGCTGGGGTCGAAGCCGACGGGCGAACCAGAGGCCGAGACAATGCAGCCGCCTTGATTTTCGCAACCAGATCATCGCGGATTTTTACGATATCCAGCGACGCGTAAGAGAGCTGTTTGGCGCAGTAGTCAAATGCTCCCTCGGCCAAGGCTTCGAGTGTGGTCTCGGCGCCTTCCTGGGTGAGCGAACTGACCATGATCACCGGACGGGGAGACTCCTTCATAATGTGCTTAAGGGTCTCCAGTCCGTTCATGCCGGGCATCTCCACGTCTAGAGTCACAACGTCCGGTTTTAGCGAATTTACTTTCTCGAGCGCCTGGGTTCCCGTCTGTGCGGTGCCTATGACGCGGAGGCCGGGGTCCGATTCGATCATGCGAGTCAGGGCGGTACGCATGAAGGCGCTATCGTCCGCGACTAGTACCCGAATCCCACTCGGAGGATTGAGTCCGCTGCTCATTGCGGGCGGTAGATGAGGCTTACCAAGTGCTTTACCTCCTCCACGTAGGCCTCCATTTCGAAAGTGAATCGTGCCCAGTCAAAACTTCCCAGAGGCGGACATTCCTTGATCAGCAGGGCAAAGCTCGGTTCTTCCAGGAAGTTCACCTGGCGTTCTTCCCCATGGCCGTGCCCTACGCCGCTCATGCGGCACAATAGATCACTGATTGCAACCACTGCGACAAGGCCGCCATGCTCGGTTACGCTTTGCACGTCATGATGGCGGCTGATTACTTCGAGCAATTCCGGGCTGAGGTGCCATCGTTCCGCCAGCATTCGGCCACTCTCGCAATGGGTGAATCCCAAAATCTGCATCTCGGCTTCGTGGAGCGGGATACGTTGCGAGCGCGCGACTTCGTAAGCTTCTCCAAACTCCTTGGGCAGGGTCCACAGGTTCACCACGATGCCTACGTCATGAAGCAATCCGGCCAGGTAGGCCTTTTCAGCGTTCGCAAAGCCGATCTGGTGGGCAAAGCGCCGACATACCAGAGCACATCCCATGGAATGCTCCCAAAACACCACTGGGTCGATGTTGTATTTCTCTCCTGGCCAGAGCCGCAGCAGGCAACACGACATGGCGATCTCGCGCATACGACGAAGACCGAGCGCAACCACGGCGCTGCGAACCGAGTCGACCTCCTGCCATCGTCCAAAGAGCGGGGAATTGGCTAGATGGAGGCACTGCGCCGCGAGGGACTTGTCCTGCGCGATAAGGTCCGCAACTTTCTGTACGTCAAGCGAGTCCAGAGGCTGTTCCAGATAATTGATGTACACATCCACCACATTCGTCGCGGTGTCGAACGATAAGTTCCACACGTGTTCGATGATCATGGCCCGCGTGATTCGCCTTCCCGCATTGCGCATCAGGTATTCGAGCAAACCAAATTCCTTGGAGGTTAGTTCGATGCGCTTGCCACCCCGATCCACGCGGCGTTCCACCCGGTCCAGCTTCAAATCATCGACCGTGAGCACCGCCTGCGAGGGCGTGTGACTGCGGCGCAGCAGCGCGCGAATACGGGCGGAAAGCTCGGAAAACGAAAACGGCTTGACCAGGTAATCGTCTGCCCCGGTGTCCAGACATTGCACCCGGTCTTCAACCCGGCTGCGCGCCGTCAACACCAGGATCGGCATGTCCGTCTTCTTGGTTCTCAAGGAGCGTAGGATAGACACCCCATCCAGCCGGGGCAGGTTCAGATCAAGCACCACCAGATCAAAATCGAGTTCGCTGGCCAAGGCCCGAGCCTGCTCTCCGTCCCCCGAAACGTCCACGGCATAATGTTCCGCTTCCAAGCCTTTGCGCACGAAGCTGGCCAATGCGCTATCGTCTTCGGCGATCAGGATTCTCATATATAAAATTCCTTTAATAGGGCATTCCGATTCTAAAGATTGTTCCGACGGGGAGGATGGTGTTGGGGGCGCACGAAGGTCTGCATTTCCGCAATGCGAACTCGGGTGCAAAAATGAAACTCGGGGCGGAAGCCTGCTCTGTTCCCCCTGCTCGTTGCCGCCAGCCGAATTCCAGCCGCTCTCGCAAGGGAACCCGGAAGGTCAACCACCCAGCCCCTTTAGCCGATCATAATTTCCGCTACTTACTTTTTGGCCAAGGAAGCGGGCATTTTGGATTTCTCAAGAAAAGGAGCATTGCGGCCCCTGTTCTTCCCCAGCGGCCTGGTTTTGCTGGCTACGGTCATGCTTCTCGAGAGCCACTGGCTCTCGCTTCCTGCCTCGGCCATCGCCTTCTATTACTATGCGGCCTTCGGTGTCGGGATCGTCCTCGCGTGGCGTTTTCATTCCAGCCGGGTGCTGTACGCGCTGCTCATTCTTCTGCTTTCGGAAAGAGCGCTGGAGTTCTTTTCTGGAGCACGCCAGGTACCCGCGACCGGTCCGGGCCGGATCGCGTTTGAGGCGATCACATTTCTTGTGCCGCTCAATCTTCTTTTTCTCGGATGGGCGCGCGAGCGTGGACTGTCCGCTCCCGTCGTGGCCTCCCGCCTGCTCTCCATTTTCCTTCAATCGGTATTTGTGGCCGTGCTGTGCCGGCCAGGACAAATATCAGGTTTCGCCTTATTTGAATACTCTCCGCTCAACCCGCACTGGTTTCGTTGGACCAATCTTTCCCAAGCCAGCTTACTTGCCTTCCTGGTCGCAGGAATATTTCTTCTCATCCGTTTTTTCGAAATTCCCAAGCCCGTCGAAAGCGGCTTTTTCTGGTCGCTGATCGGCTCGTTCTTCGCTTTCAATTCAGGCACCATCGGGCGCACTCCCAGCATCTACATGGCAACCGCAGCTCTCACGCTGCTGATTGCCATCATCGAGACCTCGTATTCGATGGCCTACCAGGACGAGCTGACCGCCCTTCCCGCTCGCCGCGCCTTCAACGAAGCCCGGCTTGCGCTGCAGGACCCGTACGCCCTCGCCATGGTCGACATTGACCACTTCAAACAATTCAACGACACCTACGGCCATGACACTGGCGACCAGGTTCTGCGCCTGGTGGCGGGAAAATTGGCGCAAGTCACCGGAGGTGGAAAAGCATTTCGCTGCGGAGGAGAGGAATTCGCCATTATCTTCCCAGGAATGTCGCTCGAGGACGCCATGCAGCACCTGGAACGGGTGCGGGAAAGTATCGAGAGTTCTTCGTTTCATGTGCGCGGCGGGGATCGCCGTTACGCTCCCCGCAAAAATGACCGGCGAAAAGCCCAAGTCAGGAGAGGCCGGCTTTCGCGCTCTCTGTCACCACGGCGCGGCCGAGGCGCAGTCTCAGTCACGGTAAGCATGGGTGTGGCCCAGCCGACGACGAAAGCCCGCGAAGTAGACGCAGTGATTGCGGCCGCGGATAAGGCCCTCTATCGCGCCAAAGCAAACGGAAGAAATCGACTCGAAGCCGCCGACTGATGCTTCGAGACAGCAACACAAAAGCTCCGCGGCGCGGCCCTGACGGCAGCGCTCGTCGAGCAGCAACACTGTGTTAATCTATTGAAACAATTCGCCGGAGAGGTGGCCGAGTGGCTGAAGGCGGCGGTTTGCTAAACCGTTATACGGGCTAAAACCTGTATCGAGGGTTCGAATCCCTCCCTCTCCGCCAGATATTGATGGCAAAGGGTTTGTGAGGGCTTGCACAATATCCGAACTCCTGCATTAGGAGGACGGAATGATTGACGAATTCATTGAGCGTGGATCGATCATCGGTGACAGCGAGGCGAACCTGTGGCGTGTGCCTGAGCTTACGAGTGAAGGGCTCTTCCTGTTGAGGTTGCCAGAGCGTACCGACATAGTTCACACCCGAGCGTGAGTCGGGAGCGGTATGACCAGTCTTAGGCACTGAAGTTCCCTTAGTTCCAAGTCTCGGAAGTCCCGCAAGTCTAGCTGTCGATTTCACCTAATCGGAGCATAGGGGAATCGGCTCGGCAACAGACTCCGTATCGCTGCCAAAGCCTAAACCAAGGGCTGTGCGCGAGCATTTCGTCGTGCCTTCGATTGGCAGCCGAGATGTCGCTTGCGCTGAGTGGCCTAATATCCGGCGCTTCGAACATTTCCTGTAGCTGCTCAATCTCGTCAATGATGCGTTCAACGTCCATGCGTCACAATCATCTATGAGAAGGCGGGGAGCGGTCAACCTGAAGCGGCTAGTAGGGTGAAATTCCTCGTTTTGTGACAAGATAAACTGCAAAGCTTCCCAGCCAATGACCGCCCTCGTAATGCTTGCCCGTCACAGCCGCCAAACCAGCCCGCCTGTGTGCCTCGGCAGCCGCCATGATCGATGGCAGCCGTTTGTCGTTCTTCTGTAAATCAGCAGCTACTCCCTCCAGCATCCATGCTCGGCTGAGATTGAGCCCATCTAAGTGCGCCAGCTTCGGATCGCTTTGCGCGGATGGGCTATAGCAGCATTGTTGACGAGGATGTCGACGGCACCGGGCTTGGCCCGACCTCTGCGACCATGCGCTTCACGTCGCCGGCGACTGAGACATCTGCCTGAACCGCAATTGTTTTCTTCCCGATCACTTTGATTCCGCCGCAGACCGCATTCGCTGCGTCGGCACGTTCTCGGAAGTTCACGGCGACATCGGCACCCGCACCAGCCAATGCGATAGCGACGGCGGCTCCGATTCCCCGGCTGCCTTCCAGTCACAAGCGCAACTCGATTCGTGAGGTCCTGCATGGCGTCATTGTATGCGTCTTGCTCGCATAAGTGCGCCGCGGCGAAATGCTGCTTCCATTCAGGCATAATGGCTCTTCAGCCATGCTTCTAACAATCACTAACACCAAGAGTCCAGCGACGGACTTGGGCTATCTGCTCCACAAGAACCCCAGCCGCGTGCAGACGTTCGAACTCTCGTTTGGGAAAGTCCATGTGTTCTATCCCGAAGCATCAGGGACCCGTTGCACCGCTGCGCTTTTGCTGGACATTGACCCAGTGGGGTTAGTGCGCACTCGTCGTGGACCCTCCGGTGAGGGCGGGATGCTGGACCAGTACGTCAATGACCGTCCATACGTGGCTTCGTCGTTCATGAGTGTCGCCATAGCTCGGATTTTCAATTCCGCACTGGCGGGGAACAGTAAAGATCGCCCAGAACTCGTAACAGTTCCGCTGCCTCTCAGTGCGCGAATTGCCGTCCTGCCTTGCCGTGGCGGGGAGGAGTTTGTTCGCCGACTGTTCGAAACCCTCGGCTATCAGGTCGTGGCGGAACATCATCCGCTTGACGAGAAGTTTCCCGAATGGGGCGACGGGCCGTACTACACCGTAGAGATAAGCAAGAACGTTACCTTGCAGGATTTGCTGACCCATCTCTATGTCCTTATTCCAGTGCTAGACGCGGACAAACACTACTGGGTGGGGAAGGATGAAGTCGAAAAGCTGCTACGGCATGGGGAGGGATGGCTACAGTCACATCCTGAGCGCGAGGCAATCGTAAGTCGCTATCTACGCGGATTCCGAAAGCTGACGCGGGAAGTGTTGGCTCGGCTCACGGAGGATGAATCGCTCGATCCCGAAGCAGAACAGGAAACCAAGGAGGAGCAGGAACAGGCGATTGAAACTCCCATTCGTCTCCATGACGCCCGACTCCAGCAGGTCGCTTCGGAGCTCAGGACGAGCGGTGCTAAGCGGGTCCTCGATCTTGGTTGCGGCGAAGGAAAACTCATCCGTGAACTACTGAAGGACAAACAGTTCGAGGAGATCGTCGGAATGGACGTGTCATACCGCAGCCTCGAAGTAGCCGCCGAGCGGCTCCACTTAGATACCCTGCCGCCGAAGCAAAAGGAGCGGATAAAACTCATTCAGGGCTCACTCACGTATCGGGACAAGCGGCTGGCAGGATTCGATGCTGCCGCTGTGGTCGAGGTCATCGAGCATCTGGATGAACCCCGACTCGCGGCATTCGAACGGGTGCTGTTTGAGTTCGCCCGCCCGCAAAAGGCGGTGCTGACGACACCTAACGCGGAATACAACGTGAAGTTCGAGACGCTTCCCGCTGGACACTTCCGGCACCGTGACCATCGCTTCGAGTGGAATCGCGAACAGTTCCAGAAATGGGCGAATGGGATAGGGGAGAGGTTCGGGTACGCGGTGGAGTTCAGGCCCGTGGGTGAAGAGGATCAACAAATCGGCGCACCGACCCAGATGGGAGTGTTCCGACTATGAAGATCACGGTGCCCGAACTCTCACTAGTCTTGCTCGTCGGTCCTTCGGGCTGCGGAAAATCTACCTTTGCTCGCGAGCATTTCAAGCCAACGGAAGTCTTGTCTTCTGATTACTGTCGCGGTCTGGTATCGGATGACGAAAACGACCAAACCTCGACCAAGGAGGCGTTCGAGGTCCTGCACTTCATCGCCCGGAAGCGTCTGGCTGCGGGGCGGCTGACCGTTGTCGATGCTACGAACGTGCAGCCGGACTCCCGAAAGCCGCTGGTTGCTCTGGCACGCGAGTTCCATGTGCTGCCGATTGCCATCGTTTTCGACTTCCCGGAGAAGGTCTGCCAAGAGCGGAATCGGAGCCGACCGAATCGAGATTTCGGTCCCCATGTCGTCCGGAATCAAGCGCAGCAGCTACGACGTTCGATCAGGGGCTTGGAGCGAGAAGGGTTTCGTGGAGTACACGTTTTCAAGTCTCCTCAGGAACTCGACGGACTAAAAATAGTGCGGCAGCCGATGTGGACCAATCGACGCACCGAGCATGGGCCGTTCGACATCATCGGTGACGTTCATGGCTGCTTCGATGAACTGGGGGAACTGATGACGACCCTTGGTTATTCAATAGAGGGGAACGGTGGGGGACATCGAGTCGTAACACCCGAAGGCCGAAAGGCGATCTTCCTCGGCGACTTGGTTGATCGTGGGCCGAAGATTCCCGAAGTTTTGAAACTCGTGATGGGTATGGTTGAAGCGGGGACGGCACTCTGTGTACCCGGCAACCATGACATGAAGCTGCTACAGAAGTTACGCGGCAAGGATGTGAAGATCGCACATGGTCTTGCTGATTCAATTGCGCAGCTTGAAGTCGAACCACCTGAATTCAAGAGCAAGGTTGCTGATTTCCTCGATGGTCTCATTAGTCATTACGTCCTTGATGAGGGAAAGCTGGTCGTAGCCCACGCGGGAATGAAGGAAGAGATGCAGGGGCGCGGTTCTGGAGCTATTCGTTCGTTCGCTCTCTTCGGTGAGACCACAGGAGAAACGGATGAATTCGGGCTCCCGGTTCGCTACAACTGGGCGGCAGATTATCGCGGCAAGGCTTCGGTGGTCTATGGGCACACGCCAGTAGGTGAGCCGCAGTGGTTGAACCGCACCGTCAATATCGATACCGGATGTGTGTTCGGCGGCAAGCTGACGGCGCTCCGTTACCCGGAGAAAGAGTTTGTCTCCGTGTCGGCTCACAAGACCTATTACGAACCCGCGAAGCCTTTGGTATCGGCGCAACCGACGACCTCTTTGTCTCAGCAGCACGAGCAGGATGACGTTCTCGATATTGACGATGTCATCGGAAAAAGGATTATTGAAACACGGCTCCACGGGAATCTTACCGTCCGAGAAGAAAATGCCATCGCTGCACTGGAAGTGATGAGCCGATTCGCCACAAATCCAAAGTGGCTAATCTACCTGCCGCCAACAATGTCTCCTAGCGAGACGACCAAGTATCCGGGCTTGTTGGAGCACCCTGCCGAGGCGTTTGCGTACTACCAGAAAGAGCACGCGGTGGAGGTCATCTGCGAGCAGAAACACATGGGTTCGAGGGCGGTAGTGATCGTTTGCCGCGACCGCGATGCAGCATTGCGGCGATTCGGGGTCGAGCAGGACGAGATTGGCGTCTGCTATACGAGGACGGGCAGGAGATTCTTCAACGAGCGTGCGTTAGAGCGAGAATTCCTCGGTCGCATTCAGGCAGCCGCAACCAAGTCCGGTTTGTGGGACGAGCTTGCGACTGACTGGCTGTGCATCGACTGCGAACTGATGCCGTGGTCGTCGAAAGCGCAGGACTTGCTTCGCCAGCAGTACGCTCCGACCGGGGCGGCTGCTCGCGCTGGTCTTGCAGCCTCGATAGCTGCGTTGCAGAAAACCAGCAAACATGTGCCAGAAGCTTCCGAACTCGCAGGACGCTACGAGGAACGCCGGGTGATGGCAGAGCAATACATCGAGGCATATCGCGGCTACTGCTGGACGGTTCACTCTTTGGCGGACCTGAAGCTTGCGCCTTTTCATTTGCTGGCAAGCGAGCGGGCGGTGCACACGGACAAAGATCACGTGTGGCACATGACAACGCTGGGTCGCCTTTGCGCTGCTGATGCCGGACTGCTTCTGGCAACACCCTACAAGGTCGTTAATCTAAACGACGATGACGGTCAGCGGGAAGGCATTGCTTGGTGGGAAGAACTGACCGCTTCAGGAGGCGAGGGCATGGTCGTAAAGCCCTCCCAGTTCGTTGGTAGAAATCGACGGGGGTTGATTCAGCCAGCCATAAAGTGCCGTGGCCGGGAATACCTTCGCATCATCTACGGACCTGAATACACTGCGCCAGAGCACCTTGAACGCCTTCGTGCAAGGGGTCTCGGCACCAAGCGATCACTAGCTTTGCGAGAATTTGCTCTGGGCATCGAAGCAATGCAGCGGTTTGTCGAGCGGGAACCGCTTCGACGAGTGCACGAGTGTGTGTTCGGTGTGCTGGCGCTCGAAAGCGAGCCCGTCGATCCCAGACTTTGAGGACCAAGATGGCAACCCCAAAACTAACACCTGACCAAATTGCTCAAGTCTCTAAACTAGTCGCCGGGTACATTTCGGCACAGCGCGAGAAATATGCGCCTCGTGCTGTTCCGCTGTCCGCACAGCAGCGAGCGCCTTTGGAGCCATTCTTTGCTCGAGAGGTTATCGACAGTGTCCGCGTGCTTGTGCTCGAAGGCGAGCGAGTGCCAAACCCGGACTTTTATCCGATGCTGCGCGGTCTGGGATTCAACAACCTGCCTGACCAATCCGCGATGGGCGCAATTACTTTCTGCGATGTTGTCGTTTCACACGAGCGATTGACGGCTGGTCTTTTATTTCACGAACTCGTGCACGTAGAGCAGTATCGGCAGCTTGGCATTCCGCGCTTCTCCGACCTTTACCTTCGCGGATTCCTGAATGGCGGCAGCTACGAGGCGATTCCGTTAGAAGTGAATGCGTACAGCCTCGAAGATCGCTTTCGGCGCGATCCACGTCGAACATTTTCGGTTCAGGCAGAAGTCGGGCAATGGCTTGCTGTAGGGCTGTAGGGAGATTCTGACTCAATGACGTTACGGTTGCGGACAAACAAGCATTTGTGCTGAGACTTTGAATGTCCCTAATCACTCAGTTTCAACCCGTAGGCCCACAAGAACTTCCAACAAAGCGGGGTCCTCGGTTGAAATAGCGTCCCTCTTCGTGTCCTTGGTGGTTAATGCTTTTCTTCCCACGAACGCCATTCCGCGGTCCCTTCGCCGCCCTTCGTCCTTCGTAAATCGCGCTTCGTCCTTCCTGCCTATCGCGTAAACTGTCCACCTTGCAAACCCTCAAGCACATTTTTTCCCGCTACACGAAATGGATCTGGAGCTGGCTCGGCCCCCTGGGCCCCTGGGGAGTTTTCGCCTTCGCCGCGGTCGACGCGTCGTTGATGGGCCTGCCCCTGGACGCGGTGGTAGCCAGCTACGTCTACAACGACCGTCCCAGATTCTTGTTTTATGTGCTGCTGGCCTCGGCAGGTTCGGCGGTGGGCAGCAGCGTGATTTATCTGATCGGCTACCTGGGAGGCGAGACCCTCCTGCGCAAACGGATCCCGCCTGCCCGCTATGAAAAAATCCACGCGTCATTTGACAACCATGAGTTCTGGGCGCTGATGTTTCCCGCCATGCTGCCGCCGCCGTTCCCCTTCAAGCTGTTCGTGCTTGCGGCGGCCGGATTCGAGATGCGCTTCACCCGCTTCCTCGCCGCAATCTTCGCCGGAAGGTTTGTCAGGTTCTTTGTGCTGGCGGTGCTGACCCTGAAGTTCGGTCCGCAGATTGTCCAAGTAGTCGGAGACTTATTCCGCCATCATCTCCCCTGGGTGATGGCCGTGGTCGCGATTGGCTTGATGATTTGGCTGATATGGTTGAGGCGCAAGCGAAGAGCGCTGTCCTAGCAATGCCCACGTGGCGAGGGTCGTCTCGGGCGGTCGGAGGGGTGTGGTTCAGTTTTAATTATCGCCCAAGCGCCCAAAAAATAAAGAGCCCCGAAGTGGTGTTAAGCTCATTCGTCTCGGCCAGTAGCTCGCTTTAGACCCTCGCCGACCTGCCCTCGTCACTTCCTTGCGGGATGCGACGCGCGATCGTTGCTCGGGCTCCGGGCTTACCGCCAACCGGATAAACCTGCTTAACGCTCCGGGACTCTATCCTGCCTTTGACAGTGGCTCTTGTTCGCCTCGACCAGCACTTTGCTATAGACCCTTACCAAACCCTCCTTCACTTCATTCTTGCGAATGCAGAAGGTGATTTGACTCGAGCCCCGGACGCCGCACCAACCGGGAAAACTTAGAACGTGTCAAAGAACGATTATGGTTTTACTCCTTCCGAAAATAGAGTCAATCAAAAATCCGGAAGTGTATCGCGTGATTTTTCAGCGACATGCGTGCAGTCCACAAGGGGGTGTTGCAGAGTTGGTGCAAAGGGAGTGCAGCGGATTGAGTGAAAATCGCAGGAGGCGCGAATTTTCCACTTTGTTGTGGTGCAGTGGCGGAATTGCGCGGGCTTGGAAGCAGCAATCCGCGATGTGGAAATCTCGCGGAAGCCTTGTGGGACATGGCTTTCAGCAGGAGAGCGAAATAATCCCTGAAGGATACGAATGTCACTGTTGATGTCAATATGGGTTGAACGGCTAAATGGTGGCCAATAAAACCACTTACGAATGCGGTGGCAGCAAGCCTACAATCGGGCCGGGAGGAATTCTTATGCCAATGTATGGGAGCTCGCCGGGGAAGGTAATTGATGTCGATGGAAGTGGAGTCATACGGTTGATCGGTTTGGGGATTGCCGCGTTCATTATTGTGATCGCGCTGTTCTCGTCGGTGACGCGAGTAAGCACGGGGCATGTGGGGGTGCTGACTCTGTTCGGACGGGTGACGGGTGAGGTTTTGGGGGAAGGGATTCACCTTATTAATCCTTTGAAATCGAATAACGAGATGTCGATTCAGACTCAGACTATTAAGGAGTCGGCCAGTGTGCCTTCGAGCGAAGGGCTGGTGATGAATCTGGATACTTCGCTTATTTATCACCTGAATCCGGAGAAAGCGGCGGACGTGTACCAGAAGACGGGCGCGAATTATGAGAGTGTGGTGGTGGAGCCGACGTTGCGGGCGGCTATTCGCGAGTCGACGGCTTCACATACGGCTAATGCGCTTTACACCGGGGAGCGGGAGATGGTCGCCAAGCAGATTTACGACCAGCTTACAAGCCAACTGAACCAGCGCGGATTGCTGGTGGAGAACGTATTGCTGCGGGATATTCAGCTACCGGGGACTTTGAAGGCGTCTATTGAAGCCAAGCAGCAGGCGGAGCAGGAGGCGCTGGCAATGAGTTTCCGTTTGCAGAAAGAAAAACAGGAAGCGGAGCGCAAGCGGATTGAGGCGGCGGGAATTCGGGATTTCCAGCAGATAGTGGCGCAGGGTATCAGCTCGCAGCTGCTGGAGTGGAAGGGGATTGAGGCCACGGAGACTCTGGCTAAGAGTCCTAACTCGAAAGTGGTGGTGATTGGGAATACGAAGAATGGGTTGCCTTTGATTTTGGGGCAGTGAGGAGGGCGGGCTCCCGGCTTTTGGCCTTTCGGCCTCCGGCTTTCGGGCTTCATCGAGAGCGCGGGCGATTGGGGTCGTCGATGCTCGGTCAAAAAACCTAAACCGCAAAGTTCGCTAAGCGAGTGGCCCATACCCGGTTGCTGGGGCCGACTGTATGTGAGAATGGAGTGTGGGCTCGAAGCGGCTCAAATACGCTAGCCTTGCGGAACGATCATCTGACGCGACTGGACATGAGGCCACAGTCGCCATCGTGGGTCGGCCGAACGTCGGGAAATCTACTTTGTTCAACCGGCTGGTGGGGGCGCGGCGGGCCATTGTGGGGGATGAGCCTGGCATCACGCGCGATCGTTTGTATGGCGAGGCGGAATGGCGCGGGCGCCATATGCGCGTGGTGGATACCGGAGGGATTGTTCCGGAAGAAAAGGAGTTGATGCCGGCGGAGATTTTTCGACAGGCCAAGGTTGCTCTGACCGAGGCCGATGCAGTCGTGATGGTCGTGGATGGGCGGAGCGAGATTGCTGGGCCTGATCTCGAACTGGCTCGGCAGCTGTTGCGGACCGGCAGCCCTTTGTTTCTGGCGGTGAACAAGATTGATAGCGACAAGCAGGAAGGGTTTGCGGAAGAATTTCATCGGTTGGGAATCCGCGAGATTTTTCCGGTTTCGGCGGAGCATGGGCGGGGAGTGGATGAGTTGCTGGATGCGGTTTTGGAGGTGCTTCCCGAAGAGCAAAAGATAACCACAGAGGACACGGGGGGCACAGAGGGAAAAAAGGACGGCGAACGAGGGGGATCGGAACCAGAATCGGAGTCGGAGTCGGAATCAGCGGCT
>Ga0209577_10004629_pt1 | contig 12908 bp, 2 predicted proteins | sample GraSoiAngelo_109_FD_185874 | JGI IMG/M metagenome (GOLD analysis project Ga0209577, IMG submission 185874) | Grasslands soil microbial communities from the Angelo Coastal Reserve, California, USA - 14_0903_12_20cm (SPAdes) (version 2) | ecosystem: Environmental > Terrestrial > Soil > Grasslands ... | reverse complement strand
TGGCGGACGGGCGGCTGGAGTACGCGGGGCGGCGTGACCAGCAGGTGAAGGTCAGGGGCTTCCGCATCGAACTCGGCGAAATCGAGGGCGTGCTGGCGAAACACCCGTCCGTGCGCGAGGCGGTAGTGACGGCTTGGGATGAAGGGGAGGGGGAGAAGAGGCTTGCGGCTTACGTGGTGACGGGCGAGAGGCAGCAGCCGTCCGCGGCGGAGCTGCGCGACTTCCTGAGGGCGACTCTGCCGGAATACATGATTCCTTCGACCTTCACGTTGCTGGACGCCCTCCCACTGACGCCCAACGGGAAGATCGACCGGCGGCGTTTGCCGTCGCCCGACACGGCGCGCCCAGAGATGAAGGACGCCTACGTCGAGCCGCGGACGACGGTCGAAGAGATCGTCGCGGGCATCTGGAAGCATGTGCTGAAGGTGGAGCGCGTGGGCGTCGAGGACAACTTCTTCGAGCTGGGCGGCCACTCGCTGCTCGCGGCGAGCGTCGTCTCGCGCGTCGCCGAGGCGCTCCGCGTCAGGCTGCCCCTGCGCTCCCTGTTCGAAGGGCCGACGGTGGCGCAGCTCTGCCGCGCCGTCGTCGAGCGGGAGGCCAGGCCCGGGCAGACCGAAAAGATCGCCTCCATCCTGAAGCGCGTCCAGATGATGGAAGGCGAGGATGTGCTGGAAGCCCTGAAGGAAAGATGAGAGATGAAAGAGGATAAGGAGTTCTTCCCATCGGAGCTTTCGGCGGAGAAGCGTGATCTTCTGGCGAGGCTGTTGCGGGAGGGGGGCATTGAGGAGCCTGACGAGGACGCGATACCGCGGCGCGCGCCCGGCGGCGAGCCGCCGCCGCTCTCGCTGCCGCAGCAGCGGCTGTGGCTCCTCGAACAGCTCTCGCCCGGCGGTGGCGCCTATAACATGTCGTTTGCGCTGCGGCTGTCGGGCGCGCTTAACGTCGCGGCGCTGGGGGGCGCGCTCGACGAGATCGCCCGCAGGCACGACGCGCTGCGGACCACGTTCGCGACGGCCGGGACGCAGGCCGTGCAGCTCGTCGCCGACGAGATGACCTTGAAACCCGTCCTCACAGACCTGTGCGCACTGCCCGCCGCGGAGCGCGAGGAGCGCGCGCGCGCGCTGGCGGCCGAGGAGGCGCAGCAGCCTTTCGACCTGACGCGGGGCCCGCTCGTCCGCGCGCGCCTGCTCAGGCTGGACGCGACGGAGCACGTGCTGTTGCTCACGCTGCACCACATCATCTTCGACGGCTGGTCGCTGGGCGTCCTGCTGCGCGAGCTGGGGGTCTTATACAAGTGCTTCTCGCGGGGCGAGGCGTCGCCGCTCGCCGAGTTGCCGATTCAGTACGCCGACTTCGCCGTGTGGCAACGGCGCAGGATGGAGGACGGGGCGTTGGAGGTGCCGCTCTCTTACTGGAAGCGACAGCTCGCCGACGCCGCGCAGGTCTTGAGCCTGCCGACCGACCGCCCACGCCCTGCGGCGCAGAGCTACAGAGGCGCGGAGCAGTTGCTCAGAATCTCCGGGACCACGACCGACTCGCTGAAGCGGCTGGCGCGGCAGGAGGACTGCTCTTTATTCATGCTCCTGCTGGCGGCCTTCAAGGTGCTGCTCTACCGCTACTCATTACAGAAGGAGATCGTCGTCGGCACGGCCGTCGCGAACCGTCAGCGGCCGGAGACGGAACAACTCATCGGGTTTTTCGTCAACACGCTGGTGCTGCGCGCGAACTTGTCGGGCGAGCCGTCGTTCCGGGAGTTGCTGGGGCGGGTGCGCGAAGTGTGCCTCGGGGCTTATGCGCACCAGGAGGTGCCGTTCGAGCGGCTGGTCGAGGAGCTACAGCCCGAACGCTCCCTGAGCCGGACGCCGCTCTTCCAGGTCATGTTCGCCTTGCAGAACACGCCGCGCGAGGAGTTGAGCCTGCCGGGCCTGCGGGTCAGCAGCTTCCCCGTGAAGCGGACGACGGTGAGGTTCGACCTAACGCTCTCGATGGTCGAGAAGAACGGAGAGCTGTTCGGGTCGTTACAGTACAACAGCGACCTCTTCGAGGCCGAGACCGCCGGCCGGATGGCGCAGAATTTCGAAGTCCTCCTGCGCGCCGTCATCGACGACCCCGGCGCGCACATAGACCTCCTGCCGCTACTCTCCGGCGAGGAGCGCCGCCGCCTGCTCGTCGAGTGGAACGACACGCGGAAGGAGTTCCCGTCCGACGTGTGCGTCCACGAGCTGTTCGAGCGACAGGCCGCGCGCACGCCCGACGCCGCGGCCGTGCGGTTCGAGCAGGAGCGGCTCAGTTACCGTGAGTTGAACGAGCGCGCCAACCAACTCGCGCGCCACCTGAAAGCGTTGGGCGTCGGGCCGGAAAGTCGGGTCGGCCTCCGCCTTGAGAAGTCCGTCGAGATATTGGTGGGCGTGCTCGGCATCCTCAAGGCCGGGGCGGCCTACGTGCCCATTGACCCTTCGCACCCGCTGCCGCGCATCGCCTACGTACTTGAGGACGCGGCGATCCGCGTGCTGGTCTCGAAGCGTTCGGTCGTGGAGGGCCTGCCGCGACACGCCACCGGACTGGTCTGCCTCGACGGCGAGCGTGAGGCCATCGCGCGGCAGAGCGTTGAGAACCCGGCCGGCGGGGCCGCCCCCGGCAACGCGGCCTACGTCATCTACACCTCGGGCTCGACCGGAAAGCCAAAGGGCGTGGTCATCGAGCACAGGCAGCTTTTGAACTACTATCACGCCGTCATCGAACGCCTCGGGGATGTCGCCGGGGCCGACTCCGCGATGGTGCAGCCGCTCACGTTCGACTCCTGCCAGACGGTCATCTTCCCCACGCTCTGTGCGGGCGGCTGCCTGCACCTCGTCTCGGCTGAGCGCGCGTCCGACCCGCAGGGGTTCGCCGAATACTTCCGCCGCCACCCCGTTGACCTCCTGAAGATTACGCCTTCGCACTTGGCCGCCTTGCAGACCTCCGCGGGGCCGGAGTCCGTCCTGCCGAGGCGCTGGCTGGTGGTCGGCGGCGAGGTGTCGCGCCGCGAGTGGGCCGAAGAACTGCAAAGGCAGGCCCCGGACTGTAAGGTCTTCAACCACTACGGGCCGACGGAGGCGACCGTCGGGATGCTGATGTACCGCGTGCAGGGCGAGGCCGGAGAAGACGGCCCGACGCTGCTGCCGACGGGACGGCCGCTGGCGAACACGAGAGCCTACATCCTCGACCCGCACATGCAGCCAGCCCCCGTCGGCGTGACCGGCGAGTTGTACATCGGCGGCGACTGCCTGGCGCGCGGTTATCTGAACCGCCCGGGGCTGACCGCCGAACGCTTCGTCGCCGACCCCTTCAGCCCCGAGCCGGGCGCGCGCCTCTACCGCACGGGAGACCTGGCGCGCTACCTCGCCGACGGCAACGTCGAGTTCCTGGGGCGCCTGGATCAACAGGTGAAGGTGCGCGGCTTCCGCATCGAGTTGAGCGAGATCGAGCAGAGGCTCGGCGAACACCCCGGAGTCCGCGAGGTCGTCGTCATGCTGCGCGAGGACGTGAGTGCCGGGCAGCAACTCGTCGCCTACGTCGTGCCCGAGCCCGGGGCCGCGCCCGCCGTCGCAGCACTGCGGAGGCACATCAAGGAGGCGCTGCCCGAGTACATGACGCCGTCGGCCTTCATCCTGCTCGACGCTCTGCCGCGGACGCCGCACGGCAAGCTCGACCGGCAGGCCCTGCCCGCGCCGGAGGCGGGGCGGCCCGGTCTAGATGAAGAGTTCGTCGCCGCGCGGACGCCGCAGGAGCTGGCGATGGCCGAAATCTGGCAGCAGGTGCTCAAGGTCGAGCGGGTCGGCGTCCGCGACAACTTCTTCGAGCTGGGCGGCCACTCGCTCTCGGCCATGCAGGTCGTCTCGCGCGTGCGCGACCACTTCCAGGTCGAGATACAGGCGCGCAGCATCTTCGAGACCCCGACCGTGGAAGGTTTGACCGCGGCGGTCGCGCGCCGGCAGGGGCAGGCGGGCGCGACCCAGTTCAACAAGATCGGCCGGCACAGCCGGGGCGACGAGGAAGATTTGTTATCCGCGCTCGAACTCCTCTCGGAGGAGGAGATCGACGCGCTGCTTCTGAAGAACAGTTCCTTCAAAGGGGAGATCGTTAATGAGCCGTCCGACCGAAAGCGCGGGTGAGATGACGCTGGAGCAGAAGCGCGAGCTGCTGGCGTCGATGCTGAAGAAGCAGCGGGAGTCCAGGACTTTCCCCCTCTCTTTCGCCCAGCACAGGCTGTGGCTGCTGAACCAACTGGAGCCCGACAGCCCCCTCTACAACGTCTCTCACGCCCTGCGGCTGAAGGGGAGCCTCGACGTTGCGGCGCTTGAGCGGAGCTTTCAGGAGATCTGGCGGCGCCACGAAGTCCTGCACGCCACCTTCGACATGGTGGACGGCGACCCCGTCCAGCGCTTCGGCTCTGACACGCCTTTCGTCATACAGAAAGAGGAGCTAAGCCACCTCGCCGAGGACGAGCGTGAGGACGCGCTCTCGCAGCTTATCAGGGAAGAGGCGCAGCGGCCCTACGACCTCACGCGCGGCCCGCTGCTGCGCGTCAAGCTCTGGCGCCTCGGCTCGGACGACCACCTGCTGCTCGTCTCGATGCACCACATCGTCAGCGACGGCTGGTCGGTCGGCGTCCTCGCCCGCGAACTCTCCGCCCTCTACGCCGCCTACGTCTCCGGCCTGTCTTCGCTGCTGGCGGAGCTGCCCGTGCAGTACGCCGACTTCGCCGCCTGGCAGAGGGAGTGGATGAGCGGGCCGTTGCTCGACTCTCAGCTCGCCTACTGGCGCCGACAGTTGGCGGGTGCGCCGGCAGAGCTTGAGCTGCCGACGGACAGGCCGCGGGCGGTGGTGGCGATGCACCGCGGCGCGCGCCACCACTTTAGGCTTCCGGTGGAATTGGCGGAGGGGCTGCGGCGTGTCGGGCGCGAGGAAGGGGCGACGCTCTTCATGATGCTGCTGGCCGGGTGGCAGGCTCTGCTCTCGCGCTACAGCGGGCAGCAAGACATCAGCGTCGGCACGCCCGTCGCGGGGCGCACCCGCGTCGAGACCGAGGGCTTGATCGGCTTTTTCGTCAACACGCTGGTGCTGCGCGCGGACTTGTCGGGCGAGCCGTCGTTCCGGGAGTTGCTGGGGCGGGTGCGCGAAGTGTGCCTCGGGGCCTATGCGCATCAGGACTTACCGTTCGAGAAGCTGGTGGAGGAGTTGCAGCCGGAGCGGTCTTTGAGCCGGACGCCGCTCTTCCAGGTCATGTTCGCCTTGCAGAACACCCCTGGCGAGGGCTGGGCGCTGGAGGGTTTGGAGACGCGGGCGGTGGAGTCGGGCGGCGGGACGGCGAAGTTCGACCTGATGCTGGCGATGGCGGAGACACGTGAGGGGGAACTGGCCGGGAGCATCGAGTACAACACTGACCTGTACGAGGCGGGGACGGTGGCGCGGCTGGCACAGGGCTTCGAGGAGCTGCTGCGCGCGGCGGCGGCCGACCCGGACGCTTCAGTCGCCAACCTGCCCGTGATGAGCGAGGCCGAACGCGACCGCCTGCTCTATCTCTGGAACCGGACGGAGGAGGAGTACCCCGCAAGCCTCTGTCTCCACGAGTTGTTCGAGCAGCAGGCGGCGCTCGCGCCCTCCGCGACCGCCCTGGTCTGCGAAGGCGGCGAGGTCAGCTACGCGGAGTTGAACGAGCGCGCCAACCGCCTCGCCCACCTTCTGCGTCAGAGAGGCGTCCGTCCCGAGGCGCGCGTCGGCGTGCTCGTCGAGCGCACGCCCCAGTTGGTCGTGGCTCTCCTGGCGATCCTGAAGGCGGGCGGCGCTTACGTCCCGCTCGATCCGCGCTACCCCAAAGAGCGCCTCCGCTTCATGCTCGAAGACTCCGAGGTGAGATTGCTCCTGACCGAGCAGGCGCTGCTCGGGTCACTGCCCGAGGTGGGCGCACCTGTCCTCTGTCTCGACGCCGAGCGCCAAGAGATCGGAGGCGAGCCGGGCGTGAACTTGGCGCGCCTCTCGGAGCCGGAGAACCTGGCCTACGTCATCTACACGTCGGGCTCTACGGGCAGGCCCAAAGGCGTGGCGATAGTCCACCGCAACGCCGTGGCTTTGGTCAGTTGGGCGCGTCGGCGCTACACGATCGAGGAACTCTCCGGGGTGCTCTTCTCGACCTCGGTCTGCTTCGACCTCTCGGTCTTCGAGTTGTTTGCGCCGCTGGGGGCGGGCGGGGCCGTCGTCGTGGCGCAGGACGCGCTGGCGCTGTGCGGGCTGGGCTGTGCCGAGAGGGTGCGGCTCATCAACACGGTGCCGTCGGCGGCCTCGGAGTTGCTGCGGCTGGGCTGCCTGCCGCGGTCGGCCAAGACACTGAACCTGGCGGGCGAGCCGCTGGCGACATCTCTGGTGCGGCGGCTCTACGAGGAGGGTGGTGTGGAGCAGGTTTTTGACCTCTACGGGCCGACCGAGGACACGACCTACTCGACGTGCGGGCGGCGCGAGGGCGTGGGGGCGGCGACGGTTGGGCGGCCTTTGGCGAACCGGCGGGCCTACGTGCTGGACGCGGGGATGAGGCCGGTGCCGGTGGGTGTGGAGGGTGAGGTTTACTTGGGGGGGGCGGGGGTGACGCGGGGGTATTTGAACCGGCCAGGGCAGACGGCGGAGCGGTACGTGCCTGATCTGTACGGGGGCGAGCGGGGGGCGAGGTTGTACCGGACGGGGGACGTAGCGAGGTATCTGGCGGACGGGCGGCTGGAGTACGCGGGGCGGCGTGACCAGCAGGTGAAGGTCAGGGGCTTCCGCATCGAACTCGGCGAAATCGAGGGCGTGCTGGGCGAGCACGAGAGTGTCGAACAGGCTGTCGTCTCCGTGCAGGGGCGCGAGACGGAAGCTGGGCCGCGGCTGGTCGGCTACTACGTCGGCGAGGCGGACGCGGAGGAACTGCGGCGGTGGGCGAGGGAGAAGCTGCCCGAGCACATGGTGCCGTGGGCGTTGATGAGGATGGAGCAGATTCCGCTGCTGCCCAACGGGAAGATAGACCGGCGGGCTCTGCCGGAGGCGTCGGCGGAGGACGCCGCGACGCGCGCCGTGCAGGCGGCACCGCGGACGCTGGTGGAAGAGATGGTGGCCGGGGTGTGGGGCGAAGTGCTGGGGCTGGAGGCGGTCGGGGTTAACGACAACTTCTTCGAACTCGGCGGCCACTCGCTGCTGGGCGTGTGGGTGATTACGCGCGTGCGGCAGGTGTTCCAACTTGAGCTGCCGTTGCGCGTGCTCTTCGAAAACCCGACCGTCGCGGCGATGGCCGAAGCGATTGAAGAGCAAAAGAGGGCCGCGAACAAGGTGCGGTCCCGGCAAATCCCGCGCGCCCCGCGGGCGGAGGAGCCGGCGCTGTCGATCACCCAGGAGTCCTGGCTGTTGCGCGAATGGGCGGAGGGTCTCTACTCGGTCAAGGGTCGGGTGATGAACATGCACACGGCCCACCGCCTGCGCGGCCCCCTCGACATGGCGGCGCTCGAACGGGCGCTCAACGAGATAGTCCGGAGGCACGAGAGCCTGCGCTCTACTTTCCCGAAGTCGAAGGGGCTGCTCTCCTTCGACTTCCTCCGGCCCGTTTTCCGCCTCATGATGGAGTCGAAGAAGGCGCGCAAGGCCATGAGCCGCAAGCCCCACGCGCCGAGGCGGCCGTTGAAGGCCCTGGGGGAGCCGTACATACGCATCCTGCCGAAGGTCGTGCTGCCGCTCCCCGTCGTCGACCTCCGTGGGGTGAATGAGAGCGAGCGCGAGGCCGAGTGTCAGCGGATGGTGTACGAGGCGTCGCGCAAGCCCTTCGACCATGAAAGGGGGCCACTCGTCCGCGCCCTCCTGCTGCGGACGGGGGACGACGAGCACATCCTCTGCGTGGTGCTCAACCACTACGTCTCCGACGGCTGGTCGATGAACGTCCTGATGAACGAGATCGAAAAGCTCTACGGGGCCTTCGCGACCGGGAGGGAGTCGCCGCTGCCGGAACTGCCCATCCAGTACAGAGATTACGCGCTCTGGCAGAGGAAGTGGCTCAGCGGCGAGGCGCTTGAGAGCATGGTCTCCTACTGGAAACAGAAATTGGACAAGCTCGGCCTGCACCCCGTCCTGGAGATGCCCTTCGCCCGCGGCGAGGCCACCAGCGCCGACTACCACGGGAGTGGCCGCATCGAGAGCGTCGTCGTGCCGGGCGAATTCCACCAGTCCCTCAAGGCCCTGAGCCAGCGCGAAGGCGTCACCCTCTTCATGACGCTGCTGGCGGTGTTGCAGGTCATGCTGCGCCACTACACAGGCAAGGATCAGATTGGCGTCTTCTCGTCGTTCGTCAACCGGAGCCGCCCCGAGACCCAGGGGCTGATCGGCTGGTTCAACAGCTTCCACGTCCTCAGCGCGGACCTCTCCGGCGACCCTCGTTTCACGGACTTGCTGAGGCAGGCGCGCGAGGCCGTGCTCGGCGGGTACGAGCACCAGGAGATACCTTTCCCCCTCCTCGTGATGATTCTGGCGACGCAGTTCCGGGATTACGACCTGCCGACGTTGAACGCGCCCTACGTCTACTTCGACATGAGGCCGCAGCCGAACTCGACGAGGCAGCTACACGACCTGTCGGTGACCCCCTTCAACCTTTCGGAGGTCATGAAAGAGGGCTCGATTGACGCCGGCTTCGAGTTTTACGGCACGGAGCAGGACGACGGACTGAAGCTCACCGTCAAATATCCTGTCGAGAAGTACGCGGCCGAGGACATCGGGGCGATGCTCGGCCTCTACCGGTCGCTGCTGGAGCGCGTCGCCTCCGGCCGCGACGCGCGCGTCTCGGAGCTGCTCGCTGTCGCGCGGGGCGACGCCGCGGCGGCCTAAGCCTTCGCCCGCCGCGGCGCGGCGGGCCACGAACCCCCTTGCAGAGAAACGGAGAAGTGACCCGGTGAGCGACATCATCAAGGAGATTGCCAGCCTCCCGCCCGAGCCGCGCGAGCTGATCGAGGGGCTGCTGGAGAAGATCGAAAAGAAGGAAGCCTTCCAACTGAGCGAGGTCGCCGGGAGGATTGTCAAACTCCCCCCCGAGCAGCGTGAACTCGTCAAGAGCGTGCTCAAACGGGCGATGAGTGCGGGGAACGGCGGCGGCGGGCGGCCCTCGCCGCCGCCCCTCGTCGCCCTTCCGCGGAAAGAGGGCGTCAACGTCTTACCCGTCTCCTTCGCTCAGCAGCGCCTGTGGCTCCTGGATCAGATCGCCCCGGGGGACCCCGCCTACAACCAGCCGTACGGCGTGCTCCTGAAGGCCGACATCGACGCGGCGACGCTGGAGAAGGCTATTGGCGAGGTCGTCCGCCGGCACGAGAGTTTGCGCACCACCTTCTCGGCGGTGGACGGGCAGCCCGTGCAGGTCATCTCCCCTTCGCAGACGTTCAAGCTCTCGCAGAGAGACCTGCGCGGCCTCGCCCCGCAAGAGCGGGAGGCGGAGGCGAGACGCTTAGCGGTCGAGGAGGGGCGGCGCCCCTTCGATCTGAAGCAGGGGCCGCTGCTGCGCGGGCTGCTGCTCCGCGTCGGAGAGCAGGAGCACATCCTTGTGGTCACGCTGCACCACATCGTCTTCGACGGCCTCTCGCTCATCGCCATGGTGCGGGAGATAGGCGCACTCTACGTGGCGATCAGGCTGGGGCAGCCGTCGCCCCTGCCCGAGTTGCGCATCCAGTACGCGGACTTCGCCGTGTGGCAGCGCGAGTGGCTGAGCGGCGAGACTTTAGAGACGCACCTCGCCTACTGGAGAAGGCAGCTCGGCGGGGAACTGCCCGTGCTGAAGTTGCCGTCCTTCAAGCCGCAGCCGGCGGTTCAGGGCTCCGCGGGCGCGACCTACCCCGTGCGCCTCTCGCCGGAACTAACCAAGTCCCTGCGCGAACTGAGCTGGCGGACGGACGTTTCGCTCTACATGACCCTGCTCGCGGCCTTCAACGTGCTGCTCTACCGCTACACGGGACAGGAGGACGTCGTCGTCGGCTCGCCCATCGCGGGCCACACCCGCGCGGAACTCGAAGGGCTGATCGGGTTCTTCGTCAACACGCTGGTGCTGCGCACCGACCTCTCCGGCGAGCCGTCGTTCCGGGAACTGCTCGGGCGGGTGCGGGAGGTGTGCCTCGGCGCCTACGCGCACCAGGACGTGCCGTTCGAGCGGCTCGTTGAGGAGTTGCAGCCGGAACGAAACAAGGGGCGCACGCCGCTCTTCCAGGTGCTGCTCGGCCTCTTCAACCCCCAGCGGCAACTGCTTCAGGCCTCCGGCCTGACCGTGGAAGTCATCGACGTGAACATCGGAACGTCGAAGTTCGACCTGTCCTTATACCTCTACGACCAGCCGGACGAGGTGACGGGCTTCATCGAGTACAGCACGGACGTGCTGGACGAGGCTACCGTCGAACGCCTGGCCGAAAATTTCGACGTGCTGCTGCGCGCCGCCGTGGCCGACCCCGACCTGCCCATCTCCGAACTCCCGCTACTGACCGAGGCCGAGCGCCAGCAGGAGTTGGACGAGTGGAACCGGACGGGGCGCGAGTACCCGAAGGACAAGTGCGTCCACCACCTCTTCGAGGAGCAGGCGCAGCGCACGCCCGGCAGCGTGGCCGCCGTCTTCGAGAGCCGGGAGCTGACCTACGGCGAGCTGAACCGGCGGGCCAACCAGTTGGCACACCACCTGCTCGCGGCCGGCGTCGGCCCGGGCGCGCTCGTGGGCCTCCGCGTCGAGCGTTCGCTAGAGATGCTGGTGGCGATGCTCGGCATCCTCAAGGCGGGCGCCGGTTACGTGCCGCTCGACCCGGCATACCCGCAGGAGCGCTTGGACTTCGTCATCCGCGACTCCGACCTCAGGCTGCTGCTCACGCGGCAGCAACTCGCGCAAGGGCTCCCGCCACACGCTTCAGCCATCTACCTCGACGCCGAACTGGGCGAGATAGAAGAGAGGCCGGCGGAGGACCCACGCCTCCGGCTCGACCCGCGGCAGACGGCCTACGTCATCTACACCTCCGGCTCGACCGGGAAGCCGAAGGGCGTGGTGATCAGCCACCGCAACGTCGTCAACTTCTTCGCCGCGATGGACGAGCGCGTGGGCTGCGGCCCGGCCGACACCATGCTCGCCCTCACCAGCATCTCGTTCGACATCTCGGTGCTTGAGCTGCTCTGGACGCTCGCGCGCGGGGCCCGCGTCGTGCTCGTCGGGGAGACGGGCGCAGCCGCCGCGGCCCGGCCGGCGCCGCGGCCCGCGCGGTCGAAGGGCATGGAGTACAGCCTCTTCTACTTTGCCACCGGCGGCGCCGGGAGGGAGGATGACCCTTACCGCCTGCTGATGGAGGGCGCGCGGTTCGCCGACCGCAACGGCTTCACCGCCGTCTGGACCCCCGAGCGACACTTCCACCCGTTCGGGGGGCTGTACCCGAACCCGTCCGTGACGGGCGCCGCACTGGCGGCCGTGACCGAGCGCGTGCAGATTCGCGCCGGCAGCGTGGTCCTGCCGCTGCACAACACGCTGCGCGTCGCCGAGGAGTGGGCGCTCGTCGATAACCTCTCGAAGGGGCGCGTGGGGGTGGCCTTCGCCTCGGGCTGGCACACGGACGACTTCGCCTTGCGCCCGGAGAATTACGCCGAATGCAAGGAGATCATGTACCAAGAGATTCAGACCGTGCAGAGGCTCTGGCGCGGCGAGGCGGTGCGTGTCCGCGGCGGGACGGGTAAGGAGGTCGAGCTTCGCATCTACCCGCGGCCGGTGCAGCCGCAGCTCCCCGTCTGGATCACGGCCGCCGGCAACGTCGAGACCTTCGCCCGCGCGGGCGAGGTCGGCGCCAACCTGCTGACACACCTGCTCGGCCAGTCCGTAGAGGAGTTGGCGGAGAAGATCGCCTGCTACCGCGCCGCGCGCGAACGGCACGGGCACGACCCGCAGGCCGGACACGTCACGCTGATGCTGCACACCTTCCTCGGCGAAGACCGCGACGAGGTGCGGCGGCGCGTGCGCGAGCCTTTCACGAACTACCTGCGATCCTCGGTCGGGTTGGTCACCAACTTCGCGCGGGGCATCGGCATGTCGCTCAACCTCGAGACTGTGAGCCGGCAGGATATGGATACGCTGCTGGCCTACGCCTTCGACCGCTACTTCGAGACGAGCGCGTTGTTCGGCACGCCGAAGAGCTGCGAGGCGCTCGTCGAGCGGCTGGCGGAGATCGGCGTTGACGAGATCGGCTGCCTCATCGATTTCGGCGTCAGCGCCGACGACGCCCTCGACGGGTTGCGACACCTCCGGACGCTGAAGGAGGCCACGGGTGGCCCGCGGGAGTGGCACGACTACTCGCCGGCCGCGCAGGCCGCCAGGTACGGCGCGACGCTCATGCAATGCACGCCTTCGCAGATGCGCCTGCTGATGCACGACCCGGAGGCGCCCGCCGCCCTGCGCCCCCTGCGGGCCTTACTGTTCGGCGGCGAGGCGCTGCCCCCGGCGCTGGCCGCCCAGGTGAAAGAGTCTCTGCCCTGCCGGCTCCTCAACATGTACGGGCCGACGGAGACAACCGTCTGGTCGGCCGCACACGAGGTGCGAGAGGTCGGCGGCTCCGTCCCCATCGGCCGCCCCGTGGCGAACACGCAGATCTATCTCCTCGACGCCCACGGGCAGCCGGTCCCCGTCGGGGTGGCGGGGGAGTTGTACATCGGCGGGGAGGGCCTCGCCGACGGCTACTGGAAGCGCCCCTCGCTGACGGCCGAGCGCTTCATCCCAGACCCCTTCTCCGCCGAGCCCGGCGCGCGACTCTACCGGACCGGCGACCTCGCGCGCTATCTGCCCTCGGGTGAGATCGAATTCCTCGGCCGCACCGACCACCAGGTCAAGCTCCGCGGCTACCGCATCGAGCTGGGGGAGGTCG
>Ga0209577_10004628_pt1 | contig 12914 bp, 11 predicted proteins | sample GraSoiAngelo_109_FD_185874 | JGI IMG/M metagenome (GOLD analysis project Ga0209577, IMG submission 185874) | Grasslands soil microbial communities from the Angelo Coastal Reserve, California, USA - 14_0903_12_20cm (SPAdes) (version 2) | ecosystem: Environmental > Terrestrial > Soil > Grasslands... | reverse complement strand
GACGTAGCTCAGTGTGCCCTGCAAAACGCCGGGCCGCCCGCCGCCTTTCTGATTGAAGCGCGCGGCGTGCTGTCCGAGCTCCGCGCCCGTGCCTCCGGCCTCGACGCCAATCATGCGTATGCCTTCGTCTTTAAGGAACGGATGGAACAGGCCGATTGAGTTCGAGCCGCCGCCGACGCAGGCCATGAGCGCGTCGGGCAAGCGTCCCTCCGCCGCGAGAATCTGCGCGCGCGCCTCGCGCCCGATGACGCTCTGGAAGTCACGCACCATGCGCGGGTACGGGTGCGGGCCGAGCGCGCTTCCCAACAGATAGTAAGTGTCGGCGACGTTCGTCACCCAGTCGCGCAGCGCCTCGTTGATGGCGTCCTTGAGGGTGCGCGAGCCGGAGTCAACTTCGCGCACCTCCGCGCCGAGCAAACGCATGCGGAAGACGTTCAGGCTCTGGCGGCGCACGTCCTCCGTGCCCATATAGACGACGCACTGCAAGCCGAAGAGCGCGCAGACGGTGGCCGTCGCCACTCCGTGCTGGCCCGCGCCGGTCTCGGCGATGACGCGGCGCTTGCCCATGCGTCGGGCGAGCAGAACTTGTCCGAGCGCGTTGTTGATCTTGTGCGAGCCTGTGTGCGAGAGGTCTTCCCGCTTGAGGTAGAGGCGCGCGCCGCCCGCGTGCTCGGTCAGACGCGCGGCGTGGAAGAGCGGCGTCGGGCGTCCCGAATAGTCGCGCAGCAGCGCCTCGAACTCGGCCTGAAAGCCCGCGTCGTCGCGCGCCACGTCGAAAGCCTCGGTCAACTCTTCGAGCGGGGCCATCAAAGTTTCGGGGACGTAGCGCCCGCCGTATGGCCCGAAGTGGCCGCCCGCGTCAGGGTTCGTAAATGCGGCTTCGCCCATCTGAGTAAGTGTCGCGTCCGCCTGAGAAATTTCGAGCGGCGGCGTGTGTCCGCCACAAGCGCCGCCGCGAGCTTGAATCGGTGTTGTAAGTCTAGCCTAATCCGCCCGGTTTACGAAGTGCGTTCGCCGTTCACCCCGACGGTCAGTCGCCGACAGACGAGACAGGGTTCGTGACTAAAGTTTTAACTTCCGACTCGCCGCCCGCGAGCACGACGAGGTTGCGCCCTTCGCGCTTGGCGCGGTAGAGGGCGTCGTCGCTGGCCGCGAAGAGTTCCCGCTCGGTCTTGGCGTTCGAGGGACACGCGGCGACGCCGATGCTGATCGTGACCGCGCCGACTTCTTCGAGCGGGCTGGCGCAGACGGCGCGGCGCAGGCGCTCGGCGGCGGCCACTGCCCGGTCGCTCCCGACTCCGGCGAGCAGCAGCGCGAACTCCTCGCCGCCGAGGCGCGCCGCCGTGTCGTTGTCGCGCGAAAGCTCTGCGAGCGCGTCCGCGACGTAGCGGATCACGCGGTCGCCGGCGGGGTGGCCGTAGGTGTCGTTGATCTTCTTGAGGTGGTCAATGTCGAGCGTCAGGAGCGAACACGGAATCTGGTAGCGACGCCAGCGCTCGACCTCCTGGCCGAGGGCCTTTCGGAAGCGGCGGCGGTTGGCGAGGCCCGTCAGGTAGTCGCGGTCGGCCTCCGCGCGCAGGCGCTCGACCGTCAGCTTGTGCGAGACGAGCTGGTGCGTCCGTGCGATGAGCAGGGGGAGTTCCGCCGGCAGTTGGAAGTAATCCGAAGCGCCCGCGGCCATCGCCTCGCCGCGCCGCTCGGGCGTGGCGCGCTCGCCGCCGACGAGCACGACGGGTATGGCGTCCTGCGCGTCGGAGAGCATCCGCGCGAGTTCGGCGGCGCTGATCCCTTGCAGCTTCTCGTCGGCGACGACGACGTGGGGGCGCGTGCGCTGCAACGCGACGAGCGCCTTCGCGCCGCCCGCCACGCCCGCGACGACGAGGCCGCTCTGTTCAAGCGACTGAGTGTGGGCGCTGACGGCGGGGTCGTCGGCCACGAACAGAATGCGGCCCTGGTCGCGCGCCGCCGCGCGACGACTGTCTTTGGTTCGAGCTGTTGCGCTCATGTGCAAACTTCGGGGTGTCTCTATCCTGCGGACTGAATCGGCCAGCGGTGAGAACTGCAAAAGTCGGGGGCCATCGTCTTCCGGCGAACGCCAACCCTTCGCTCGTTCGCCGCCAGAATAACCGATGAGGTGGGCTGCGCGTCAAGAGAGGAAGGACGGGGAGACTGGGAGATGGGGCGACGGGGCGGTGCAAAGATGTAGGCCGGAAGTCAAAACAGTCGCCCCGTCTCCCCCTCACCCCGTCAGGTCTTGTTCCGCCTCGCGCACGGCCTCGACGAAGCCGCGCATGAGGCGGAAGCTCTTTCGACCCGGCGAGGTCTCGACGCCGCTACACACGTCCACGGCGAAGGGTCTGACCGCCCTGACCGCTTCCGCGACGTTCTCCGGCGTCAGCCCCCCGGCCAGGAAAAGCTTCGGGACGACCTCGCGGGCGCGGCGCGCGACAGACCAGTCGAAGGTTCGGCCTGTCCCGCCCCAGGCATCTTCGGCGTAGGCGTCGAGCAGCACCGCGTCGGTCTTGTACCGGGACGCCTGCTCGACGCCGAAGCCACGGCCTACGCGCAGCGCCTTGATGACAGAAATCCCGACAAGCTCCGCGCAGAACTCCGGCGTCTCGTCGCCGTGCAACTGCGCCGCGCCGACTCCGGCCTCCGAGACCGCGCGCGCGATTGCCCCCGGCTCGGTCTCGTTGACGAAGACGCCGACGCGCCCGACCGACTCAGGCAACGCCCCGGCGATTCGTCGCGCCTCACTCGGCGAGATGTAGCGCGGACTCTTCAAGTAGAAGTTAAAGCCCAGCAGGTCAGCGCCGGCCTCGACCGCCGCCAGCGCGTCCTCCGCGTTTGTGATGCCACAGATTTTTACCAGGGCCATGACAACTCAAGCGTCGCCGCCGCGTGTGACCAGCGAACGCAGCGCCTCTTCGGGCCGCTCGGCGCGCATCAACGTCTCGCCGACGAGGAACGCGTTGAAGCCGCACGCGCGCAGGCGCGCGATGTCTGCGGCGTCTCGCAGGCCGCTCTCGCTCACGAGCAGCGAGCCGCACGGCGCGCGCGTGGCAAGCTCGACGGACGTTTCGAGCGAGACCTCGAAGGTGTGCAGGTCTCGGTTGTTGACTCCGACGATTCGCGCGCCCGCTTCCGAAGCGCGGCCCAGCTCCTCAGCCGTGTGGACTTCGACGAGCACGTCCATGCCGAGTTCGTCCTCGGCGAGTGTGAGCAGACGCGCGAGTGTCGCGTCGTCGAGCGCGGCGACGATGAGGAGCAGCGCGTCCGCGCCCGCGGCTGCCGACTCGAAGACCTGATAGTCTTCGAGTATGAAATCTTTCCTCAGAACGGGCAGTCGCACGCTCTCTTTAACTTCGGCCAGGTCGCGGAGCGAGCCGCGGAAGAAGTCTTCTTCGGTCAGCACGGAGACGGCAACCGCGCCGCCGCGCTCGTAAGAGTTGGCCGTTTCGCCCGCCGAAGCCACGCCGCGAATCTCGCCCTTTGACGGCGACGCGCGCTTGAACTCTGCGATGACGTTCACGCGCTCCGCATCCGCGAGTGCCTCGCGCAAGGCGTGCCGCCTCGCGCCCGCCCTCGCCTTCAAAGCCTCGCGGCGCAACTCTTCGAGCGGGCGCAGACGCTTCGCCTCTGCCAGCCGCTCCTTCTTCTTCTCGATAATCTTTGAAAGAAAGTTGCCCGACTCCATTTAGCTTTTGGACGCCTGAACAAGCTGCTCAAGTTTGGCGAGCGCGGCCCCGCCGTCAATGCTCGCCTCGGCGAGGCGCGCGGCCTCGACCAAATCATCCGCGAGGCCGCCGACGTGCAGGGCCGCTGCCGCGTTCGCCACGACGAGCGCGCGCCCGGCGTCGCGGCGAGTGCTGGCGAGTATGTCGCGGATGATGTGCGCGTTCGCTTCGGCGTCGCCGCCGCGCAAAGGTTCGAGCGAGGCGCGCTCAAGGCCGAACTCCTCCGGCCCGACCTCGAAGACTCGGACGCCGCCCGCGGCGACCTCCGCGACTTTCGTCCTGTCGGCGAGCGTCACCTCGTCGAGACCGTCGCGGCCGTGGACGACCCACGCGCGCTCCGTGCCGAGTGCGAGGAGCGCGTGCGCGAGCGGCTCGACCAGGGCCTCGTGCCAGACGCCGATGATCTGGCGCGGAGCGCCCGCGGGGTTGGTCAGAGGGCCGAGCAGGTTGAAGGTCGTGTGCACGCCCAACTCGCGCCGCACGCCCGCGACGCGCGCCGAAGCAGTGTGGTAGAGCGGGGCGAACATGAAGCAGATGCCGATTTCGTTCAGGCACGCCTCGGAGACTTCGGGCGCGGCGCTGACGTTGACGCCGAGGGCGGCGAGAACGTCGGCGCTCCCCGAACGAGAAGTCGCCGCGCGGCTGCCGTGCTTGGCGACGGGCAGGCCCGCGCCCGCGATGACGAAGGCCGCGGCGGTCGAGACGTTGAAGGTCTTGGCCGCGCTCGAACCCGTGCCCGCAGTGTCTATGAAGCAGCCGTGTCTGCACCTGAGCCGCACGGCGCGCGCGCGCATCGCCGAAGCGAAGCCCGCCAACTCCTCGACGGTCTCGCCCTTCACCGCCAGCGCCACCAGCGCCGCGCCGATCTGCGCGTCCGTCGCGCCATCGAGCAGCGCGTCCAGGAGCGTCGCCGCTTCCTCGCGCCGCAGGTTCTCGCCGCGCATCAGCCGCAGCGTGAACTCGCGCAGAGGCGAACGCGCAGGCTCGTCTCGCCGCGCGGGCGTCGGCAGGAGCCACGATGGGCGTGTCTTGTGTCGCGTCCCGTCGGACATAAAGAGGCTGTCAGCAATCGCCGGTCGGCTTGCAGATTAAAGCTTCAAAAAATTCGCGAGCAGCTTCTTGCCTTCGGTCGTCAGGATTGATTCCGGGTGGAACTGCACGCCCTCGACCTTCATCTTGCGGTGGCGCAGGCCCATGATGATGCCGTCGGGCGTGGTGGCGGAGACTTCGAGGCAGTCGGGCAGGCGTTCGCGCTCGACGACGAGCGAGTGGTAGCGCGCGGCGGCGAAGCGATACTCAAGTCCATCGAAGATGGTCTTGCCGTCGTGGCAGATTTCCGCGGGCTTGCCGTGGACGGGCGCGGGGCCGCGCACGACCCGGCCTCCGAAGATTTGGCCGATGGCCTGGTGGCCGAGGCAGACGCCGAGCAGGGGCACGTGTCCGGCGAGCGAGGCGACGAGTTCGAGCGTGACGCCCGCCTCGTCCGGCGTGCCCGGCCCCGGCGAGACGACGACGCGGTCGGGCCGTATCCGGTCTTCGACCTCCTTGACCGTCACCTCGTCGTTGCGCCGCACCTCGACCTCCGCACCCAGCTCACCGAGGTACTGGACGAGGTTGTAGGTGAACGAATCGTAATTGTCTATCAGCAGAACCTTCTCGCTCATCTTCACAGTCCGTCTTCAATAGTCTGCCTTAACTCCGTCACTTTTTCCTCTTCGCCGCCGCCGCGTCCTGCAAGACCTTCGCCACGTCGGCGCGGCGCGCATCCTTCGCCCACTGGAGCGCGTTCTTGCCGTCCTTGCTCTTCGCTTCGGGGTCGGCCCCATGTTCGAGGAGTTGCCGGACGATGCGCGTGCTGCCCTTCGTCGCCGCGACGATCAGCGGCGTGCCGCCGACGCTGTTCGAGACGTTCGGGTCAGCGCCTCTCTCAAGCAGATCGGCGACCAGTTCCTCCCGGTCGTAGTACGCGGCCCACGTGAGCGCCGGACCGACGTTCACGTCCGACTCGTTGATGTCGGCCCCCGCGTCGAGCAGCATGTCAACGACCTCTTTCCTGTCCTTCGCGACGGCGTACATCAGCGCGGTCGAGCCGGAAGTGTTCGGGTCGGGGTCGGTGGTCTGCGCGTTCAGGTCGGGCTTGAACTCCATGACCGTCTTCACGGTCTCGACCGAGCCATTGAGCACCGCGCGCATGAGCGGCGTAAATCCCCTCTTGTCCCGCGCGTTCACGTCCGCGCCACTCGACAGCAGCGCGCGCGCGACCTGCGCGTGGTCATAGCGCGAGGCGAGCAGCAGCGGCGTCTCGCCCGCGTCGTTTCTGACTTCCGCGCTCATGCCGGCGATGAGGAAGAGCTTGACGACGACAACTTCGCCGTCCTTCGCGCCGTCGAGGAAGACCTCCGGCTTGTAAGTGTACCCGCGCAGGAACAACTCGCGCCGCGCCGTGTCGGGGCCGATCTCGCCCTCGTCGCCTGTGGAACAGGAGAAGGCCGGAAGCAGGAGCAGGAGGCAGACGGCAGGCAGAACCGATTTTAAGTTCAAAGTCGAGGTTTCAAATCTGAGATTCATAGCCTGGAACTCGCAACTACGACGGCTGCCTCCTGCCGTCTGCTCCTACCACGTTTGTTCCTGCCTCCCGCCCCTGCCGTCTGCCTCCTGCTTTCACAGCCCGCGCTCGGCCAGCTCGACGGCGTTGAAGATCGTGCGCGCCTTGTTGACCGACTCCTCGTACTCGCGTTCGGGGACGGAGTCGGCGACTATCCCGCCCCCGGCCTGGACGCGCGCGCGCGAGTCGCGCAAGGTGACGGTGCGGATGGCGATGCAGGAGTCGAGGTTGTCTGCGTAGTCGGCGTAGAGCACCGCGCCCGCGTAGAGGCCGCGCGCTTCGGGTTCTAGTCCGGCGATGATCTGCATGGCCCGCACCTTCGGCGCGCCCGACACAGTGCCGGCGGGGAAGCACGCGGCCAGCGCGTCGAAGCGGTCGCGGTCGTCGCGCAGGCGCGCGCGCAAGCCCGTCACGAGGTGCTGCACGTGCGAGTAGCGCTCGACGATCATCAACTCGCCCACTTCGACCGAGCCGAAGTCCGCCACCCTTCCGAGGTCGTTGCGACCGAGGTCAACGAGCATCACGTGCTCGGCGACCTCCTTCTCGTCGGCGCGCATCTCCTCGCCGAGCAGCCAGTCCTCGGTCTCGGTCGCGCCGCGCTTGCGCGTGCCCGCGATGGGTCGGTAGTCGAGCCGCTGCCCACGGCAGCGCACGAGCATTTCGGGCGACGCGCCGACGACCGCCTCGTCGCCGAGTTTGAGGAAGTACATGTACGGCGAAGGGTTCGACGCGCGCAGCGCACGGTAAATCTGCAAGGGGTCAACTGTGACCTGCTTCTCAAAGCGCTGCGAGAGCACGGCCTGGTAGCAGTCGCCCGCCGCGATGTGCTCCTTGATTCGGACGACCGCCGCCTCGAAGTCGTCCCGTGTCCAGTTCGACTCCCAGCGCGCCTCTCCGTTTTCGACAGCGCGGCTCTCATCAACCTTCAAAGGCTGCCCGACGCCCTCGGACAGCAGGCCCTCGACGCGCGCCGTCTCTTCGACCGCAGCCTTGTAAAGCCCCTCCAGACGCGCGCGGCTGCCCGCCGCTTCGTCGGTGAAGACGACGGAGGTGATCTCCACCTGTTGCCGCACGCGGTCGAAGGCGAGCACCGTGCGGAAGAGCATGAAGACGGCGTCGTCTTGTTCGCCCGACACCTTCAGGCTCTTCTCAAGCACCGGCTCGAACCAGCGCGCCGCCTCGTATCCGACGTAGCCGACCGCGCCCCCGGCCATCGGCGCGAGTCCCGCCCGGCGGGCAAGCCCCCGCGTGCGGAAGTAGTCGCGCAGGAAGTCTGTCGCGCGCACTCCCGGCAACTCCTCCGTCTCGCCGCGCCGCTCGACCGAAGTCGTCTGCCCGCGCCCGCGGACGATCATTTCGGGGTCAGCGCCGAGGAAAGAGTAGCGCGCGATGCGCTCGCCGCCCTCGACCGACTCCAAAAGGAAGGCGTAGCGCGCCCCGCCCGCCACGCGAAGGAACGCGCCCACGGGCGTCTGCAAGTCCGCGAGGACAGTCCGCACGACCGGCACGACGTTCCCGCGCGCCGCCTCGCGCTCGAACTCCTCGAATGTCGCCGGCTGAAGAAGCATAAAGGCCGTAAACCGTGAACCGTAAACCGTGACAAGATTAAGACTGTGAACCATGAGACGTGGGCGATGACAAGGCGAAAACACTTGTCACGGTTTACGGTTCACGGTTTACGTTCGTCTTATGCCGCCCTGAGCGCCTCCTGCAAAGTGAAGCGCCCCTCGTACAGAGCCTTGCCGACGATGACGCTGTCAATGCCGCAGCGACCGATGGATTTTAACTTCCGCAGGTCTTCGAGCGAGGAGACGCCGCCCGAAGCGGTGACTCTCAGGCCCGACTCGCGCGCAATCGCGCACGTCTGTTCGAGGTTGACGCCCTTCAGCATCCCGTCGCGCGAAACGTCTGTGTAAACGATGCGGTCAACGCCCGCGTCGGCCACGCGCCGCGCCAGCGCCGCCGCGCTGAAGCTTCCTTCCTTCTCCCACCCGTGCGTGAGCACGACGCCGCGGCGCGCGTCAATCCCGACGCAGACGCGGAAGCCGAAGAGCTGGACGAACCTCTCCAGCGTCTCCGGCGACTCCGCCGCGAGCGTGCCGATGACGACCTGCGCCGCGCCGAACTCGATCATCTGCTGCACGTCGCCCACGCTGCGCAAGCCCCCCCCGAACTGTACGGGAATCTCCACGGCGCGGATGATCCTTCGCACGACCTTGCGGTTCCTCGAGTTCCTGTCGGCGAACGCGCCGTCGAGATCAACCACGTGCAGCATGCGCGCGCCCGCGTCCTCGAACTTCTTCGCGATCTCTAAAGGCTCGCCGTCATAGACCTTCACCTCAGCCCGCCGGCCCTGCCTCAGCCGCACGCACTTCCCGTCCCTCAGATCAATCGCCGGAATGATTAGCATCTTCGATGCCCGTAAACCGTGAACCGTAAACCGTAACAAGGAAAAGCCGTAAACCGTGACGAGTAAAAACTGTTTTCTCTTGTCACGGTTTACGGTTCACGGTTTACGGCTTTTTGGGCGTCGGCGTCGGCCTCTCTTCGTCGGCGGTGACGCCGGGCGTGATGGGGAGCGGGGCCGGCTCGCCGTTCTCACCGGTCGGCGCGCCCTCGACGAGCGGGGAGATTTCGGCGGCGTTGCGCTGCGCGTCGGGGTTGTCGGGGTCGGCGCTCTGCGCGCGGCGGTAGTCTGAGAGCGCCTCGCTGAGTTGCTTCGCGGCCCGTCGCGCGTCGCCGCGGCGGACGTAAGCCTTCGCCAGATCGGCCAGGGCCTCGTCGTCGCCGGGGTTTCGCTCGGCGCGCCTCTCCAACTGCTCGACCTCCGCGTCGAGCTTCGCGAAGTCGGTCGCCGCGGCGGGGCCGTCAGCGGCAGAAACCTGCGGCAAGGCACTGGCAGAAGCGTTGGCGGCGGCGTTGGCCTGGCCGTTGCCGTTCGTCGCACTCTTGCCGCAACTGCCCGCGAGCAGCGCAAGCGAGAGCGCGAAGAGGGCCGCCGCGTTTTCCGCGCGCGTCGTCATCTCGGTCAACTCCCCTGCACGTAAGGGCGCGACTGCACGATGTAAACCTGGCCGCGCATATAGACCCACTCGATGTCCTGCTCCCGTCCGCCGAAGACGTTCTTGATGAGCGAGGCCGCGCGCGCCAGACGGCGCACAACGTCGTCGGTGAGCACGGCACGGTCGCCCGAAATCGGCACCTCCTTGACGCCGCCCTGCTCGTCGAAGGTGAGCAGGCTGTCTTCGTCCGAGCGCGTCAGGACTTTGACGGAGTTGGCCGTCGGCATGTAGATGACCTGCTCGGCGACCTTCTTGCCCTCAACCACCTTGATGCCTAATCCGCGCTTGGCGCTGATGTAGATCGCGCCGCGGTCTTCCGAGTCGAACGGGTCGGTCGTGATCATCACGCCCGCGCTGTCGGCGTTGATGCCCTCCTGCACGAGCACGGCCATGAAGGCTTTCGAGTGATCAATGTTGGCGCGCTCGCGCGCCTCGTAGGCGTCGAAGTTCCAGAGCGAGGCCCAGACGACCTTGATGGCCTCCACGATCTGCTCGTCGCCTCGAACGTTCGGGACGGTGTCGTGGAGGCCAGCGCCGCTGAAGTTCGGCAGGTCTTCGACGTTCGACGAGCTGCGGACGAACAGGCCCTTCCCCTCGTACTCGGCGTGCACCTTCTTCAGGACGGCCTCGCGCAGCGCGTCGCTCACCTTCCCCTGCTTGAAGCGCTCGCGCAGCTCCGTGAGCCGCTGGCGGCGGTAGGCTGGGTCGTGGACGAACTTCTGGTCGTTCATCATCTCGTAGATCGCGTCTTCGAGTTTGTTCTCCTTGATGAACTGGTCGTAGTAGTAGATGGGGATGCCGAAGCCTTTCGGGACGACGATGCCCGGCAGTTGCGCCTGCGCCACCTCGCCGAGGTTGGCGGACTTCGAGCCGAACGTGTCGGACTGCCGCGCACGCTGCTGGTAGAGGTCGAGCAGGCGCTTCTCTTCGAGGTTGAAGCGCGGCGTCATCTTGTCTTTGAGGACGGCGAGGCGCTTCTGGTACTCGTCGAGCTGCTTGAGGTCTGCGCGCTTGATCGTGTAGTGGTCTTGCAAAGTCTCGAACGCGACCCACCAGCCGTCGTACTGCTTCAGAATCTCGCCGGCGTTCTTGATGTAGGCGTTCGGCACGCCCCAGCCTTTGACGAGCAGGTTGATGTGCGAGAGCGGCGTCGAGGGCTTCGAGACGATGACGCCCGCGACGGGCGGCAGGCTCAAAGGCACTTCCTTGAGGACGAGTATCTCGTTGAAGCCGATCTCCACGTGGTCGTCGAGCTTGTCAATGATGTGAATTCTGCCGAGTCCCTTCGCGACGTTCAAAGCCTGGTACTCCTGCTCGCGCGCGATGTCGCTCTGGAGCACGCGCTCCAGCCCCTGGACGCCTGCCGAGTCCTCATCCTGCTTCGTCGAGTTGGGCTTAAAAGCGACGGGCGCGAAGAAGGTTTGCTTGAGCACGTCAGCCGTCAGCTTTATCTGATCGGCGGGTATCTGGTCGCCCTCCCAAAACTCGAAGGTGTAGCGCTTGACCGGCGCTTGCCAGGCGAGCGTGCCGAGGATGAAGCGGCGGTTCGGGTTGATGTAGTTGTTGCGCCAGAACTCCTCGCCGCGTTCGAGCGAGAGGTACGTGCCGTTAACGAAGTCCTTGTGGAAGCGGTAGCGCTGCGAGTTGATGTAATAGATTTTGTTGTCGTCCTTGCGGTCAATGACGAAGAGCACGTGCGGCAACGCGTAAGGCTGATCCGTGTAAACGCGCGCGAGCCGTTCGAACTCGGCGCGCGAGCGCAATGCCGGGAGCGAGCGCGGCCCGCCCCCACTTTCTTGCTGCGCGGTCGCCGCTGCCGCGAAGATCAGAACAAGACCGACGATGGAAACTAACGTGAGCCGCCCGATCTTTGAGATTTTCATAACGCCACTCCCGGTGCTTTCAGCCACCCCCATGAGACTCATTCGCTTCCGCCTCTATCAACCTCGCGCCTTCGCGCCTCAGCAATTCTACCAGATCGTCAATGTGACGGCGCTCGGTCAGGAAGCTGTTGACGTTGATGCGCAGCGCGCGCCGCCCGTGCAGGACGGTCGTCGCGAGCCACGCGCCTCCGCTCCGCTCGATTCTTTGCTGCAAAGCTCTCTGCAACTCGTCCTGTTCTGCCGCCGGCTTCTCCCGCGCCCCCGCAGGCAGAAAGCGGACGCAGCACAGAGCCGTCTCGACCTCGCCGACGCGCTCGAACTCGCCCAACTCGTCGAAGCGCGAGGCCAGATACTCCACGAGTCCGACCTGCCGCTCGACGACTTCGGCGTAGCCGCGCACGCCCATGGCCTTGAGCGCCGCCCAGACCTTCAGCGCCATCGCGCGTCGCGTGCCGAGCTGTCCGTAGCGGAAGAAGTCGAGCTCCACATCCGCGCCGCCGCGCTCTTCACTTAAATATTCGGGCGTGATGTCGAAAGCCTCTCGCAGCACCGCGCCGCCGTCGCGCACGAGCAGAGCGCCGCACATGAAGGGGACGAACATCCACTTGTGCGGGTCGAACGCTACGGAGTCGGCGCGCTCGATCCCGCGCAGACGCCCGCGGAGCTTTTCGGAGAACGCGAGGCCGCCGCCGTAGGCCGCGTCAACGTGAAACCACAGCCCGAACTCGTGCGCGATGTCGGCAAGCTCGTCGAGCGGGTCAACCACTCCGGTCGAGGTCGCGCCCGCCGCGCCCGCTACGCAAGTAGGCGTGTGCCCTTCTGAGATGTCGCGCTCGATTGCCCGTCGTAGAAGGTCTGTGCGGATGTGAAAGCGCTCGTCGGTGTCAACCTTGCGGAGGTTCTCGCGTCCGAGGCCGAGGATGTCCACGCCCTTGATGAATGAGTAGTGGCACTGCTCGGAGGCGTAGGCGACGAGTTTGCCTTTCGCCGAAGGCGAGCGCAGGCCGCGGTCGCGTGCGCCCGCGGCGGCGCGGTCGCGTGCGCACTTCAGCGCGATGAGGTTCGCCTCCGACCCCCCGCTCGTCAGCGTGCCGAAGGCTTCTTCGCCGTAGCCGACGAGTTGGCAGAGCCAGCGGAGCACGCGCGCCTCGACGACGCTCGCCGAGGGTGAGTTGCGCCAGGCCGCGCCGTTCTGGTTGAGGACGGCGGCGAGCGTGTCGGCCCAGACGGCGACGGGCAAAGGCGTCGGGTTGAAGAGGCCGTAGTAGCGCGGGCTTGGGATGTTCATCGCGTGCGGCAGCACGTCGCGGCGGAGCTTCTCGAAAATCGCTTCGGCGCTCACGCCTTCGAGGGGGAGCGGCTCGTCGAAGAGTGCTTCGAGTTCGGCGGGCGTGGCCGCGGAGCAGACGGGCGCAGAGTCGAGCGCGCGCGCGTAGTCTGCGATGATCTCCGTGACGGCGCGGCCCAGGCGCTCGTGCTCGGCGGCTAGTGTTTGCGCGTCTGGAACGGAGCTGTGTTTTGCTTCGGACATCCGTTATGCTTCGCTCGGACTTCAGGGAGATGGCTGAACGAAAACTATCACCACGCGGCGAGTTTGACAAAGCGCTGGCGGCGCACTCGGAAGCCT
>Ga0209577_10004624_pt1 | contig 12924 bp, 10 predicted proteins | sample GraSoiAngelo_109_FD_185874 | JGI IMG/M metagenome (GOLD analysis project Ga0209577, IMG submission 185874) | Grasslands soil microbial communities from the Angelo Coastal Reserve, California, USA - 14_0903_12_20cm (SPAdes) (version 2) | ecosystem: Environmental > Terrestrial > Soil > Grasslands... | reverse complement strand
GAAGAAGCCCAGGAGGAGCGCGAAGAGCAGGGCCATCGCTGCAGATGCGATCCGATCCCGGCGCCGGCCCTCGGAGCCCGCGTCGAGACGGATTGTCGACTCCCACCCCTCGTTGACCAAACGTCCCCCCTTGTTGAGAAAAGACGCCCGGCCGGCGGGAATCTTGCATCACGGAGTCGCCCACGAACGAGTTCCCGGCGATCATTTACGGTAGAGCCGTGAGTCCGATTTGGAATCCCGGCACGGGCCCCGCTGGTTGGCATTCGGCATGAGCCGGCTCGCCGACCGCCTGGCGGTCGTCCTCGTCGCCTTGGGCGCCATGCTCTGGGGGACCGACGCCCTCTTCCGAGCCCCACTTCTGCGTCACCTGTCCAGCGACCGGCTGGTCCAGTCGACCCAGCTCGTGCTCATGGAGCACGTGATCCTGGTCGTCTGCTCAATCCCCCTGCTCTGGCTGGCGCGGGGCCAGATCCGCCGGCTGTCTGGCCGGCAGTGGGCGGCGATCGCCGCCATCGGGGTCGGGGCGTCCGGCCTGGCCACCGTCCTCTTCACCATCTCCTTCGGTTACGGCCACTTCATCGAGACCCTCCTGCTCCAGAAGACGCAGCCGCTGATCGCGATCGTGCTGGCCAGCGTCTGGCTCCGGGAGCGGCTGACGCCGGCCGCCTGGGGGTTGGTCCCGGTCGCGTTGATCGGCGCCTACCTGATCGCCATCCCCGACCCGCTCCACCCCCAGAACGCCTGGGCGGACTTCCACATCGCGGCCGCCCTCTTCGCCCTCGGAGCCTCAGCGCTCTGGGGCGCCGCCACCGTCTTCGGGCGCTACGCGCTCGCCGACGTCAGCTTCACCGCCCTGACCGGCCTTCGCTTCACGACCGCCCTGCCGGCGCTGGCCGTCGTGCTGCTGCTGCTGGGTGGCCCCGCCGCCTTCACCGTTTACCGCGTCACGGACGCGCCGCTCTACCTGGGCCTGGCCCTGCTGCCGGGCCTGCTCGGCATGCTGCTCTACTACCGGGGCCTTTCCGCAACCCCGGCGGCCATGGCCACCCTGGCCGAGCTGGCGTTCCCGATCACCGGCGTGCTGGTGAACGTCTTCCTGGTGACGCCGAGGCAGACGATCACTACCTACCAGGTGGTCGGGATCGTGGTGCTCTGGGCAGCCTTGGCCTTCCTCGACCGGCTCAACGCGCGCCGGCCGGCGGTGCTGCGGCCGAGGCCGGTGGCGGCAGCCGCCTGAGCAGGCAGCTAGCGCGCGGCGGCTGCCGCCAGCGCCTTCTCGACCACCACCCGCACCATCCGCTTGCGCCAAAAATGCGTCAGGTCGGTGTTGTCGAGCGGCCGGGCCGGCTTCGCGGCCAGCTCGGCGGCGGTGGCGATCGTCTCCGCGTCCAGGCGCTTGCCGGCCAGGAACTCGCCCGCGGCGGGCGCCTCGAGCGGATGGGCAGCGACCGCCGAAAGAGCGATCCGGCAGCTCACGACCAGCTCTCCGTCCAGCTTCAGGGCCACCGCCGCGCCGGCGATCGGGAAGTCGATCGACCCCCGCCGGCGAAGCTTCACGTAGGCGGTCCGCAGACCGGCCTCGGCGGGCAGGCGAATTTCCGTGAGGACCTCGTACGGCTGCTTGGAGAGGTACTCGATCCCGTCGTCCTGGTAGAGCGCCGCGACCGGGATCGTGCGGGTCGCGTCCGGCCCGGCCAGCTCGACGGTGGCGCCCAGTGCGATCGCCATCGGCGCCGTGTCGGAGCTGGAGACCGCCCAGCAGCGCGGGCTGCCGGGGGCCACCAGGCAGATGTCACCGTCCTTCTTCAGGCAGAAGCCGATCGCCTTCCGCCACTCGAAGGTCTGGTTGTAGTAGTTGCAGCGGGTGTCGACGCAGAGGTTGCCGCCGACCGTCCCGGCGTTGCGCAGGGGTGGTGAGGACACCAGGCCGGCGGCTTCGGCGTAGCCCGGCAGTGCGGCGACCAGCTCGACGTTCGCCGCGGCCTCGGCGAGGGTTACTGTCGCGCCCAGCACGAGGCTGCCATTCTCGCGCCGGATCCCGGGCAGGCGTGGCACCTGGACCAGGATTTCCGGTTCGAACTGCCGGCGCTTCAGGTTGGGTACGAGGTCGGTGCCGCCGGCCACCAGCATCGCCCGCACGCCATGCTCGGCGGCCAGGGCCGCGGCCTCGGTGGCGGAGCCGGGTCGCAGGTAGCGCAACCGAGGGAGCCGGAGCACGCTAGCGGACCCGGGGTCCTTCGGGGAAGGCGGTTTCCAGCTCGGCGCCCACCCGCAGGTCGTCAGGGGCAGGTGGCTCGACTTTGATCGGCTCCGGGTAAGGCACCTCAGGGAAGACCTTCGGCCCGTAACGGGGCTCAGCCCCCTTGGCCTTCGACTCCAGCGCGCGGAGGACCTTCTCGGGCGTCACCGGGATCTCGTCGATCCAAACACCGAGGGCGTCAAACACGGCCGCGTTCAGGGCCGGGATCACCGGCAGCAGCGGTCCCTGGCCGGCCTCCTTGGCGCCATAGGGTCCCTCCGGGTCGACCGTCTCGACCAGGAAGGTCTCGATGGGGGGCGTCTCCAGGAAGGTGGGCGACTTGTACTCCAGCATCGAAGGCCACTTGTGCAGACCTTTGCGGTACTCCTGCTCCTCCATCAGCGCCTCGCCCAGGCCCATGTAGACGCTGCCCTCGACCTGCCCGATGACCAGCAGCGGGTTGATGGCACGGCCGATGTCGTGGGCGATCCAGACCCTTTTGACCTCCACGATGCCGGTCCGGCCGTCGGCCTCGACCTCGACCACAGCGGCGCTGTAGGAGTACGCGGGCGAGGGACCCACGCCCGAGCCCTTGAAGGGCCCGCCGATCCGCGGCGGCTTGTACGACCCGGTCGTGCTGAGCGCTCCGAATCGGGTGCTGGCGATTACGCAGGCCTCCTCGAAGGAGAACTCGCCGACCCTGCCCTCGCCGACCTCGATCTCCTCGAGATCTGCGACACCCATCCGCTCGGCGACCGCCTCGACCAGCAGGTTGCGCATCTTTCGCGCCGCCTCGAGGCAGGCGTTGCCGGCCATGAAGGTGACGCGGGACGAGTAGGAGCCAAGGTCGACCGGCGTTGTGTCGGTGTCGGCCGTGACCAGCCGGAGGTCGCCAGGCTGGAGCCCCAATTCTTCGGCCGCGATCTGGGCCAGGACCGAGTCCGATCCCTGGCCGATGTCCATCGCGCCGCAGTAGACGGTCGCGCCCGTGCGGTCGACCTTCAGCTGGACCTCGGAGTGGGGCATGTCGTTCCAGTAGATGGCCGTGCCGGCGCCGCTCATGTAGGCACTGATCGCGAAGCCGAGACCGCGCCCGGGGCGGCGCTCCCGACTCGTGTAGCCCGAGGCTGAGAGCACCTTTTCGGTGCACTCCTCGAGGCCGCAGGAAGTGATCCGCAGCCAGTTGACGGCGCGGCTGAAGGGCTTCACGAAGTTCCGGCGCTTGAGCTCTATGGGATCCATGCCCAGGTCGTGCGCGATCTTCTCCAGGTGTAGCTCGACTCCGAACCTGCCCTGCGGCGTGCCGTGGCCGCGCTTCGGCCCGCAAGGGGCCTTGTTCGTGTACACACGCGCGCCCTCGAACTTGTACGCGGGAACGTCGTAAGTGACCGTCTGCAGCGTGCCGGTGTAGAAGACCGAGGCCGCGCCGTAGGAGCCGTAGGCGCCGCCGTCGAGGGCGGTCTTCACGTGCATGGCCGTGATCCGGCCCTCCCGGTCGACGCCGGTCCGGTACCACATCAGGGTCGGGTGGCGGCCCCGATGCGCGTAGAAGACCTCCTCCCGCGTGAGGGTGCACTTGACCGGCCGGCCGGTGACCATGGCCAGCTTGGCGACCACCAGCTCATGCGCGAAGGGGTCGGTCTTTCCGCCGAAACCGCCCCCATGGGCAGCGCCCACGACCCGGATCCGGTTCATCGGCAGCTCGAGCACGCGGCTCAGGGCGCGGTGGACGTAGTGGACCACCTGGGTGCTCGACCAGAGCGTGACCCGACCCTCGACGTAGGTAGCGACGGCCGAGTGCTGCTCCATGGGCAGGTGCGTGTTGCCCTGGTAGAAGAAGACGTCCTCTCGCACCAGGTGCGCCCGGGCGAAGCCGCCTTCGAGGTCGCCGAACTCATAGGAGACCAGGCGGTGAAGGTTGTCCCGGCGTTTGGAGAGCACTTCCTGGATGGGCTCGTCGGCGGCCTCGCGGAGGGCTTCCGCGATGGTCATCACCGGCTTCAGCTCCTCGTACTCGACCTTGATCGCCTCGCAGGCGGCGGCCGCGGTCTCCTCGTCCTGGGCGGCCACCGCCGCCACCGGGTCGCCCACGTAGCGGACCTTGTCGCCCTCCAGTGCCGCCTCGTCCTGGCTGACGGGCAGGATTCCAAACCGGATCGGCAGATCGGCGCCGGTCAGGATCGCGACCACGCCGGGCAGCCGCCGGGCGGCGCTGGTGTCGATGCTCAGGATCCGGGCATGGGGGGCCTGGGCGCGGAGGATCTTGCAATGGAGCATCCGGGGGAGGTTGATGTCGTCCGCATAGACGGCCTGCCCGCGGACCTTGGCGGCCGCGTCGACCTTCGGCAGCGACTTGCCGACCGACCCGAGCTCGCGGCTCATGCCATCCGGCCGGCGGCCAGCTCGACGGCCTCGACGATCTTCAGGTAGCCGGTGCAGCGGCAGAGGTTGCCGGCCAGCGCCTCCTGGATCTCGACCCGGCTCGGCTTCGGGTTGTCATCCAGCAGTGACTTCGCCGCCAGCAGCATGCCGGGGGTGCAGTAGCCGCACTGGGCCGCGGCCAGCTCGGTGAAGGCCGCCTGGAGCGGGTGGTCGACAGGCCCTTCGGCGAGCCCTTCGATGGTGGTGACCGCGCGGCCCTCGACCTGGAGCGGAAGCAGCAGGCAGCTGAGCATCGGCCGGCCGTCCACCAGCACCGTGCAGGTCCCGCACTCGCCCAGCTCGCAGCCGTGCTTGGTGCCGGTCAGGCCGAGGTCCTCGCGCAGGACCTCGAGCAGGGTCTTGTGGACGGGGACCAGGGTCTCCACGTCGTCGCCGTTGAGATGGAGCCTGACGACCTCCCGCTGGACGTCGCGATCGAGGGCTCCCGGCATGGCGAATTCACCATACTTAACCGGCCCGCCGCCGGGGCGTCGAGCTTGGCTCCTAAGGTCGCAAGGAACCGCCCGCCCGGATCGTCTAAATCAGTAGTGCAGACGGGCCTGGCTTATAGTTGCCGACTCACCTCTTGAGGAATACCCCGATCGTCAAAGCCATCCTCGCCGCCGTCTTCGCGGGAGCCTTCTTCGCGGCCGGACCGACCAGCGTCTCGGCTGCCCAACCACCCCGGGTCCACGGCGCCGCGACCGAGCACGCCGACCGCGACGGCGGCCACCAGGGGCACGGCGAGGATAACCGCGAGTCGAAGCATTCGAAGCCATCGGAGCCCTCCGAGCTCGAAAAGGAAAGGCAAAGGTCCCAGGGGCGCTCGGTGAGCCCATCCGGTGGCGTGGCCTCGGCCGGCGCCTCGGCGACGCCGGCACCCTCGCCTGCCGCCTCGCTGCCGGCCGCCGCGGTTCCAGCCGCGCCCAGGCTTGCCCCGGCCCCCGCCCCCGCCCCCGCCCCCGCCCTGACGACCGTCGCCGTCCGGGCCCCGGCCGCGAGCGCCGCGCCCGCGGCGGCCACGGTGCTGGCCGGAGTCGGGCCCGGGTTCGGGGTCCTGGCCCCGGTGGCGGCCGCCCGCCCGGCTCGCTCGATCCCGCCTCGGGACCCAGAGCAGCAGCCCCTGACCACCCCCCTCATCGTCGTCTTCCAACCCGGCTTCCCGGTTGCTCTCGCCGCCGCGGTCGGTGTCCTGCCCCTGCTGCTGGCGATCTGGGTGCTGGTGCTGGTGCGGATCGCCACGGCTGCCCGGCGAGAACAGACCGGCCGCGCCCACCTGGCGCTGGCCGCCGAGCTGGGCATCGCGCCGGTGCGCCTGGCCGGCCTCAACCCGGAGGAGCTGACCGTGCTCCAGGACAAGGTGGCCTTCGACGAGCTGACCGGCGTCATGCGCCGGGCCGGCGGCCTGGCCACCTTGGACCGCGAGACCGCCCGCGCCCGCCGGCACGCGACGCCTCTGTCTGTCGCCTTCGTCGATGTCGACGGGTTGAAGAAGGTCAACGACACCCAAGGGCACGCCGCCGGTGACCGGCTGCTGCGCGACCTGGTGGAGGTGCTCTCGGGCCGGCTCCGCGCCGACGACGCGATCTTCCGGTACGGCGGTGACGAGTTCTGCTGCGTGCTGCCCAACGCGAACCTGGAAGCCGCCGCCCGGATCATCGAGGATGCGCTCTTGGGCGCGCTGGCCCGCGGTGCGACCTTCAGCTTCGGGGTCGCCCAGCTCCAGAACGGCGAGGACCGGACTCGACTGCTGGTCCGGGCCGACAGCGAGCTCTACAAGGGCCGGGCTGCCCGCGGCCACGCCGGCCGACCCTAGGCTGAGCCGCTCACCCTAGACACGATCTCGTAGCCGGCTGGCCGAATTGGTGATAGCCGGGCGGCGGCAAAGAATGGGCCGGACTTGGCATATTAGGGAGAGAAGTGCTCTCTCGTCGGCTGTCCCTGCGTGGGTCCATCCGCGGCCACCTGAACCAGAAGACGGTGGACTTGGCCTTGCTCGGCGTCTGCCTCCTGGGGCTGATCATATTCGCCATCCACGGGCCCTACGGGGACGGTGACATCCGTGTCTACCACAAGTACGCCGTCGAGTTCTGGGCCGGCAAGCACGCCTTCCACTACCTGCCGATCGAGTACCCGCCACTCTCGCTGCTGATCTTCACGCTCGCGGTCCTTCCGCCCATCCACGACTACGCGACCATCTTCGCGATCTGGATGGGGGCGGCCTTCCTGGGCGGCTACTTCGCCTTCATCCGCTTCAGCTCGAGGCACAACGCGACGCTTTACGCCGTCTACCTGCTGCTGGGCGCCACCGCCGCCCTGCTCGGGCGCTACGACATCGTGCCTGCCCTGCTCAGCGTGGGCGCGGTCTGGGCGGCCTCACGGCGGCGCTTCGGCATCGCCTACCTGCTGATCGCGATCGGCGTCTCCTTGAAGTTGTACCCGCTGGTGCTGCTTCCGATCCTGATGATCGAGCACCGCCGCTTCCTGGTGACCCACGACCGGCCCTGGAAGAGGCCGGTGGCGCTGGGAATGCTGTTCACCGGCGGCCTGCTGGTGGCCAGCTTCGGGATCGCCATCCTGCTGACCGGCTGGGACGCGCTCAACCCCTTCTACTACGCGGCCACCAGGCCCCTCCAGGTGGAGTCCTTCGGGGCCACCTTGCTCTGGTTCGGGAGCGCCTTCGGCTTCCCGGCGATCACCGAGCACGGCTGGCATTCCTACAACCTGGTCGGCCCGCTCGACGGCGGGATCATGACCCTGCTGAGCTTCACCGGCCTGGCGGGGCTGGGCTGGGTGTACTGGCGCTTCTGGTTGGGCCGGTTCGACCTGGCCCGCGCCTTTCTGGCGGCCATCTGCGTGATGCTCCTGACCAGCAAGGTCTTCAGCCCCCAGTACCTGATCTGGCTGCTGCCGCTGGTCGTCGAGGTCGAAGGCATCGACATCCTCTGGCTCCTGATCTGCGTCTGCACGACGCTGATCTACCCGGTCGAGTACGTCAACGACCACATCTTCGGCACCGTCGGACCGCTCCCCTACAGCAACACCATGCTGGGCACGATCGCGGTCCGGAACCTGGTGCTGATCGCGGCCACGCTGAGGGTTCTGCTGCCGGGCCGCTCGCCGATCCGGAGCGAGGCGCCAGAGCCCGCCTTGCAGGAGGGTTCGCTCTCGATCTCAGGCGATTAGCGGCGCTAGCAGGCTGCTGAAAAAGGTCACCGGCGATTTGGCGCCCAGCCGCCCGATCCCGTGCGTCAGCTTCTGCGGTGCTCGCTCACGCAGCCTTGGCTGCGCTCGCTGCGCTCCTCGGCGCTTCCTTCGTCTCGAACGGCTGAACGCCAAACGGCTGCGTCGCTTCGCGTCGGGCTTGCCTCCGGTCGCTAGTCGACCTTTTTCAGCACCCTGCTAGCCCGCCGGCTGGCGGGCTTCGATCAGCTTCTCCAGTCGGCCGACCATCGTCGCCATGACCTGGAAGGCCTTCTCGAGCGGCTCCCGGCTTGCCATGTCGACCCCGGCCAGGCGGAGCGCGTCCAGCGGGTGCAGCGAGCTGCCCGCGTTGATGAAGTCCAGGTAGCTCTCGGCGGCACCATCCTCGCCGGCCAGCACCCGCTCCGCCAACCAGTTGGCCCCCGCGATGCCGGTGGCGTACTGGTAGACGTAGAAGTTGCTGTAGAGATGGGTGTGGAACTGGGCCCAGGTGCTTCCGATGCGCTCGCGGTCGCCCTCGCGCAGCTCGACCTCGTCCCCGTACACCTCCATCATCAGGTCCGCCATCAGCTCGTTCAGCGCGTCCGCGGTCAGGGCTTCGCCGCGCTCGATCCGCTGGTGCGCCTCGAGCTCGAACCTCGCCAGCGACGGCATCACGAAGAAGTAGCGGTAGAAGTTCGCCATCGCCTCCTCGATCACCGAGACCTGGAAGTCGGGGTCGGGGTTGGTCGCCAGCAGGTGCGCGCGCACCAGGGCCTGGTGGAAATTTGACGCCACCTCGGCGACGAACAGCCCGTAGCGCGAGTAGACGTAGGGCTGCGTGGTGCGGGTGAAGTAGCTGTGCATCGAGTGGCCGATCTCGTGGGCCAGCGTGGACATACTGAAGATGTCGTCGTTGTAGCTCATGAAGATGAAGGGATGAGTGCCGACGGCGCCCGTCGAGAAGGCGCCCATCCGCTTGCCCTTGTTGGGATAGACGTCGACCCAGCGCTGCTCGGTGATGCCGCGGCGGAGGATTCGCCCGTACTCCTCGCCAAGTGGGCGTACGCCCTCGATCACCCAGTCCACCGCCTGCTCGAAGGGGAGCGGTTTCTGGTCGCCGGTCAGCGTCGCGCGCGTGTCGTAAACGTGCAGCTGATCGAGGCCGAGGGCGCGGCGCCGGATGCGCCAATAGCGATGCCAGGTCGGGATGTTGCGTCGGAAGATGTCGAGCATGTTGTGGAACACCTCGACCGGGATCTGGTTGGGCGTCAGGGCCGCATCGAGTGATGACTCATAGCGCCGCGCCCGGGCCACGAAGACGTCGCGCTTGACGCCCGTCGCCACGCAGGCCGCCATCGTGTTGCGCATCGTCAGGTGCGCGTCCGCGTAGTTCTCCCAGGCGGTTCGGCGAACCTCGCGGTCGGGGCTTGCCAGCAGCGCGCTGATGGTGCCTTGCGCGACCTCGTGCTGGTCGCCGTCGGTTGACTGGGAGGGCGGGAAGGCGAGGTCGGCGTTGGCCAGCACCCCGTGGATGGAGGCGGCGGTCCCGAAGGGGTCGGCGGCCTGGCTCAGAAGCTCCTCGACCTCGGCGCTGCGCACGTGGGCCCGCCGGGTCGCCAGGCGGTCGAAATAGTGGTGGTAGTGAGCCAGGCGTGGCTCTTCGGCCGCCCATCCCTGCAGCCGCTCGATGCCGATGGCCAGCAGCTCGGGCTCGGCGAAGGAGATGGCCGCGTCGACCCGGCTGCCCAGCCCGCGGGCCCGCTCGGCCCGCGCGGCAGCGAGCTGGTCGCCGCTGTCGACCGAAGCGAAGAGCGTGGTGTAGACGGCAACCTTGCCGAATGCTTTCAGGACCTGTTCGGAGGCCGCGAACCAGTCGGCGAGCATCGCCGGACCGTCGGCGAGCCGCCCTCTGAACTCGGCCAGGTCCGGCAGCCGGCCTTCGATCGCCCGGAACTCCGCCTCCCAATCCTGGTCGGAGGCGAAGACGCTGCTCGCGTCCCAGGTGTGCTCGACCGGGACGTCCTTGCGAGCAGGGATCGTACTCGGACCCATTTACCCGTCAAGAGTACGGACAAGCGGCCGCACTTAACAGCGGCTTTACCTAGATCCAGCCCCTCCGGCGGAAGAAGTAAAGCTGGATGACAGTCGCCGCCACCATGGTGCCGATCCCGACCCAGAAGGCAAGATAGGGAGCCTCCAGGACTTGCGTCAGGAGGGCAAAGTTCATTCCGTAGAAGCCGGTCAGGAAGGACAGCGGCAGGAACACGCTGGCGATCACCGTCAGCGCCTTCATGGTCACGTTGAGACGGTTGGAGACGGTTGACAGGTAGACGTCCATCGCGCCCGTGAGCAGGTCGCGATGGGAGTCCACGGCCTCGTACTGGCGGACCACGTGGTCGTAGACGTCCCGGTAGTACAAGCCCATCTCACGGTCCTCCGGTCCGAGCGATGCTGAGATCAGGCGCTGGAACATGTCGCGCTGAGCGCCCAACCGCTGGCGCATCTTGGTGATGTCGTGCTTCAGCGCGTAGATGGAGCGCAGCTGCTCCGGGTCGGCGCGGTCGATGATCTTGTCCTGCAGCTCATCGATGGTCTCGTCGAGCTGCTCCAGGACCGGGAAGTTGGCGTCCACCAGCTGGTCGACCACCAGGTAGGTGAGGAACATCGGCTCCGCCCTGGTCCGGCTGGCGTCGGTCTCGATGTTCTTGCGCAGCGCCAGGAGCAGTGGGAGCGGGCGCCTGTGGATGGTGACCAGATAGTGCTTGGCGAGGTAGAGATAGGTCTCGTCGAAGTCGATCGAGTCGCCTTTCAGGGAGGCGTCGAAGAGGACCATGAACGAGTAGCCCTTGTACTCCTCGAGCTTGGGTCGCTGGTTGCCGTGCTTGACGTCGTCGATCGTCAGCGGGTGAAAATCGAAGGCCTTCGTGAGCATCTCGTAGTCGTCTTTGTCGGGAGCCTCCACGTCCAGCCAGAAGCCTTCGTCCTCGCACTTGTTCAGGTGCTTGGCGATGTCGCTCGGCTTCGGTTCGTGGAAGGCCCCTTTGATCGTGATCAGGGTCCGCATTGCGTACGTGCGAGCATAGCTTTCCGTGTCCGAAACGACCGCGGAACCAGGCTTCTGGGACCGGGCGCTGGGAGGGCGGCTGTGGCGAAACGCCGACTTCATGCGCCTCTGGGTCGGCCAGACGATCAGCGAGGCCGGCACCCAGGTCAGCCAGCTGGCCGTGCCGACCGTCGCCATCCTCCTGCTGCACGCGACTCCAGTCCAGGTCGGGCTCCTGACGGCCCTCGAGTTCCTTCCCTTCCCGGTCCTGGGTCTGGTCGTGGGCGTCTACGCCGACCGTCTCAGGCGGCGACCCCTGATGATCGCCTCCGACCTGGGGCGCATGGTCGCGCTGCTGACCATTCCCGCCGCGTTCGGCTTCGGCTTGCTGCGCATGGAGCAGCTCTACGTGGTCGGCCTCGTGGTCGGCGTCTTCAACGTCTTCTTCGGGATCTCCTACCAGTCCTACCTGCCGGCGCTGATCGCGCGCGCCGACCTTGTCGAGGGCAACTCCAAGCTGGAGGTGAGCCGGTCGACCGCCCAGCTTGCCGGCCCCGCCATCGCCGGCTTCGCGATCCAGGCGATCGGTGCCGCCCGCGCCATCTACATCGACGCCGCCTCCTTCCTGGTCTCGGCGGTCTCGCTCTGGGCGATCGGCAAGCCCGAGCCGCAGCCACAGCCGGCGACCGCCACCGGCCGCAGCGGCTTCTGGCACGAGATGTGGGAGGGGATCCAGGTCGTGATCGGCAACCCGACGCTCTGGAAGATCGCCGGCTGCACGGCCACCTCCAACCTGGGCAGCAACATGGCCTTCGCGGTGGAGCTGATCTTCATGTACCGCTACCTCCACCTGGCGCCCGGGCTGGTCGGGTTGATCTTCGCGATCGGGTCCGTCGGGGGCCTGCTCGGCGCCATCGCCAGCAGCGCGGTCGTGGCCCGCTTGGGCGTCGGCCTGACGCTGCTCCTGAGCATCTTCGCTGGGGGCCTGATCATGGCCACGCCGCTGGCGGCCCAGACCAACGCGCCGGTCTTCCTGAGCGCGCTCTTCTTCTTCGAGTTCCTGATTGGAGCGCCCTACAACATCACCCAGGTCAGCCTCCGTCAGGCGATCACTCCAGACCGGGTGCAGGGACGGATGAACGCCACCATGCGCACGATCGTCTGGGGCACGATTCCGATCGGGTCGCTCCTGGGCGGAATCCTCGGCACCTACGTCGGGGTGGTGCCGACAATCGTCATCGGCGGCTTCATCGCGGTGCTGGCGGCGGTCTGGATCCTGCTCGGCCCGATCCGGATCAAGGTGCAGCCCCAGCCGGTCAGCTAGCGGGCAGGTCGAGCGCCTGGCGGATGGTGGCCAGGTGGCCGGTGACGTGCCGGTAGTCCAGGTAGGCGTACTGGTCCACCGTGAAGTCGCGCCCCGCTCCGGTGTGGAAGGCGGTGCGAGCCAGCTCTTCGTCGCTCAGCGCCGCGACCCGGGCGGTGAAGCGGGCGCCGTTCCCCTCGAGGAGCCGGATCGTCTCCTCCCGGGCGACTTCGTGGTAGGTGTCCGCCTGCTGCGCGTTGAGGACGTCCTGCTCGGCGAGTGTGATCTTGACCTCGCCACCGCCGAGGGCGGTGTCCAGCCAGTCCTGGTTCTGCTGGTGGCCGTGCGCGACGTGGTGGGCGATGACGGCGACGGTGCGGTTGTCCCCCTCGTCGTTGCAGAGCGTCCGCCACTGCTCCTCCGAGCAGCCCCGGACGACCTGGATCAGCTCAAGGTTCGCTCTTTCGATCTGGTCGGCGATCTCCGCTCCTCGTGCCGAGCCCACGGCGAATTACTGTATCGGCCTTGGCCGCGATGGACCCTTCCCGAGCCAACGCCCCCTGGCTCGAGCCCGGCCGGCCGGGCTACGAGGCGTGGTACGTCACCGTCAGCCAGCCCTCGGCCAGGCGCGGCTTCTGGTTTCGGTACACGCGCTTCCAGCCCCGTCGCGGCCTGGAAGGGGAGCCCCATTCAGCCCTTTGGGCCTTCTCCTTCCACCGCGACGACCCGGCT
>Ga0209577_10004623_pt1 | contig 12925 bp, 13 predicted proteins | sample GraSoiAngelo_109_FD_185874 | JGI IMG/M metagenome (GOLD analysis project Ga0209577, IMG submission 185874) | Grasslands soil microbial communities from the Angelo Coastal Reserve, California, USA - 14_0903_12_20cm (SPAdes) (version 2) | ecosystem: Environmental > Terrestrial > Soil > Grasslands... | reverse complement strand
GCGGAAGGCGTGCGGCCCGGTCCGGCTGACGTCGAACCCGCGCCCGGAAGCGGGACGAAACACGCGGTGCGCCGGCAGGGCATCGAGGTCGGGGACGCGCTCGCCGGCAGGCGGGGTCCCTGCCGGGGTGCCGCCATCGGCCTCGGGCAGAGGTGCGGCCCAGGCCTCCGTCGATCCGGGCGCGGCCCCGGCCTCCCCGGGCAGGCCGCGCACCAGTTCGGCGGCCAGCGCGTCGAGCCCCTGGCCGGTGGCGCTGGAGGTCACGATCACGGGCACGTCGCCGCCCAGGCGGTCGCGCCAACGCCCGGCCGCCTCCTCGGCTGCCTCGGCTGGCACCAGGTCGGCCTTGGTCAGGGCGAGGATGCGAGGCAGCGCTGCCAGGCGCGGCTCGTGCTGCTCGAGCTCGCGCTCGACGACGGCGTGGGCGGAGTCCGGATCCGATCCATCCACCGGAGCCAGGTCGAGGGCGTGAACGAGCAGCCGGGTGCGCTCGAGATGGGCGAGGAACTCGTGCCCCAGGCCCGCGCCGGCGCTGGCCCCCTCGATCAGGCCCGGGATGTCCGCCAGCACCAGCTGGCGCCCGTCACGCTCGAGCGTCCCCAGAACCGGCTCGATGGTCGTGAACGGGTAGGGCGCGACCTTGGGCGCGGCTCGCGTCAGGCGGGCCAGCAGCGACGACTTGCCGGCGTTGGGGAGGCCGATCAGCCCGGCGTCGGCGAGCAGCTTCAGGCGCAGGTCGAGCCACGCCTCGTCGCCGGGCAGCCCGCGCTCGGCGAAGCGCGGGGCCTGCCGCGTGGCGGAGGCGAAGTGCTTGTTGCCTCGACCGCCCGGGCCGCCGCGAGCCACGACCGCCCGCTGACCGGGCGCCACCAGATCGTGGAGAGTCCCGTCGGGCGCGGTGACCTGGGTCCCGGGCGGCACCCGTACCTCGAGGTCCTCGCCCCGGGCTCCGTGGCGCAGCGCGCCCTCCCCGTGCCGGCCCCGAGTGGAACGGAAATGGGTCCGGCGGCGGAAGCCCTGGAGGTCGCGCAGGGAGCCGTCGCACACGAGCACCACCGAACCGCCCCGGCCGCCGTCGCCGCCGTCGGGGCCGCCGCGGGGGACGTGCGCCTCCCGGCGAAAGCTCAGGCAGCCGTTTCCGCCGTGTCCTCCCTGGACGAAGATGTGGGCGCTGTCGTAGAGCATGGCTCCGGAGCCGATGCTGGCAGATGGCGCCCGCCTAGCATCCGGGGCCCGCACCCGAGCGAAAGGACCGCTTCACCATGCCGCCTGCCTCCCCACCCCCGGAGGGGGCCGTATTCCTGATAACCGGAGCCTCCTCGGGCATCGGGGAAGCCACCGCGCGCCGGGCCGCGGAGGAGGGCTACCGGCTCGTGCTCGCCGCCCGCTCGCGCGAGCGCCTGGAGGACCTGGCGGCCGAGCTGGGCGGCCCCGACCGGGCGGTCGCGGTCAGCTGTGACGTGACCGAATGGGAGGACCAGCGGGGCGCGGTCAGCGCCGCTCACGAGCGGTTCGGGCGACTGGACGTCGCCTTCGCCAACGCCGGGTTCGGCGCCAGGCGAGGGTTCCTGGAGGAGAGCCCCGAGCAGTGGAAGTCGATGGTCCTCACCAACGTGTACGGCGCGGCCCTGACCATCCGTGCGGCGCTGCCCAGCCTGCGTGAGACGCGAGGCCATCTCCTGCTCACCGGCTCGGTGGCCGGGCGGCGCGCTCTTCCGGGCTCGCTGTACTCGGCCACGAAATGGGCGGTCACCGCGATGGGCGAGGCGGCGCGGCAGGAGCTCAACGGAACCGGAGTCCGGGTCACCCTGGTCGAGCCGGGAGCCGTGGACACGCCCTTCTTCTCGCGGCGGCCGAACGAGGCGCTGGAGGCGGAAGACGTGGCCCGCGTCGTGTTGTTCGCGGTGAGCCAGCCGGAGCGAGTCGACATCAACGAGGTGCTGATCCGCCCGGTTGGGCAGGAGGGGTGACGATGGCGGCGGGTGAGGTCAGGCCCGAGCTGCCGATCGTGGCCTTCGAGTCGCGCCGGGCGTGGGAGCGGTGGCTGGGGAAGGAGCATGCGCGCTCGGACGGGGTCCGCCTGAAGCTGGCCAAGAAGGGTTCGGGGCTGGCGTCGGTGTCATTTGCCGAGGCGCTCGAGGTGGCCCTGTGCTACGGCTGGATCGACAGCCAGGGGTCGCGGTTCGATGAGCACCACTACCTGCAGCGCTTCACCCCGCGCCGGCGCCGGAGCAAGTGGTCGAAGATCAACCGGGACAAGGTCACCGCGCTCATCGAAGCGGGAAGGATGAAGCCCGCTGGCCTGGCCGAGGTGGAGCGGGCCAAGGCCGACGGCCGATGGGACGCGGCCTACGCGCCCCAGAGCCAGGCCACGATTCCCGATGACCTGGCCAGAGAGCTCGAGCGCAACCCGCGGGCGCGAGAGTTCTTCGCCACGCTCGACAGCCAGAACCGTTACGCGGTCCTGTACCGGATCGAGGACGCCAAGCGCCCGGAGACCCGGGCGCGGCGCATCTCGGATTACGTGGCGATGCTGGCCGAGGGGCGCAAGATCTATCCCTGACGGGCCGTAGCGCCGTCGGACTCGACCGAGACCACGCGGCCGCGCCGGCCGGCGTGGAAGCGCACCACTCCGGGCGAGCGCGCGTAGAGCGTGTCGTCCTTGCCCATGCCCACGCCGACCCCGGCCTTGAACCGGCTGCCCCGCTGGCGCACGATGATCTCGCCCCCGCTGACCACCTGGCCGGCGAAGATCTTCACCCCCAGGCGCTGGGCCGCCGAGTCGCGGCCATTGCGGCTGGACCCCAGGCCCTTCTTATGAGCCATCGGGCTTGTCCTCCTGATCTGGCTTGGTTGTGCGAGGCTTGCGGGCGGCGGGCTTGCGGGCGGTGGGCTTGGGCTTGGCGGGCTTGGGCTTGGCCTCCGCCGCGGCGTCCTCACCGGCCTTGGGCTGTCGCGGCTTGCGCGCTGCCGGCTTGGGGTCGGCTGCGGGCTTGGGCTCGGCCGCGGGCTCCTTCGCCTTCGCGCCACCCCGCGGGCGGCGGGCCGCGCCGGCGCCAAGCTTGATCTCGGTCACCTCGAGCCGGGTCAGCTCCTGGCGGTGCCCGGTGGTCCGGCGGTACCCGCGCTTGGGCTTGAACTTGAACACGCGCAGCTTGGGCCCTCGGACGTGGTCGACCACCTTGGCGCTCACCTTCACCTTGCTCAACCCATCGGGATCGAACACCGCATCCTCGGACCGGTAGAGAACCGGCTGGAGGGCAACCGTGTCCCCCTGGGACGCGGGCAGGCGCTCGACGAGCAGGGTTTGCCCCTCCTCCACGCGGTACTGCTTGCCACCCGTCTTGACGATCGCGTACACGTAGACCCTTACTCGGAACCGGGCGATTGCGCCCGAGCAGCGGAACGGCGCCGGCCGCCTCGGCGGCCACGACGCCGACGCCTCGATTCTACGCCATCCCCTTCGGCCTCCCCCTCGGGCTTCCCGGCCTCGCCGGCGGCTGTCGCGCCGTTGGAGTCGTCGGCCTCCGGCCCTCCGATCAGCGTCGCCACCGCGGCCGTGCGGCCCGCCTCCTCGATGCGCACGAGCCGCTTGTCTCCCACGTGACCGCCGGCGCCCCGCACGGAGATGATGTAGCCGTCGATCTTGGCCACGGCATCGTCGACGTTGTACATGTGGGGCTCGACGATGTGGACCCACACCTCCTCGCCCTCGCGGAACGGGAGGGCGCGCTCCTCGACATCCTCGCGCGTGCCCTCGAGCGTGATGGCGAAATGCCCGAGGCTCAGGCCCTCGGATCCCTCGAAGTGGAAGTACTTACCGGTCTCGGCCTCGAGCGCATCCAGCACTCGCGAGCCGCTGTCGGTGAAGTACGCGCTCACGCGCGGGTGAACCTGGACCAGGAAGGCTTCCACGTCGGGCTTCTCCGCCGCGATCTCGCGCAGGCGACGCTCGAACTCGATGGCATAGGTCTCCTCCGAGAGGATCACCCCGTCGCCGTCGCAGGTGGGGCACGGGCGGGTGATGATCTCCCGCACCCCCTCGGTGACGTTCTGGCGCGTCATCTCGACCAGGCCGAGCTTCGAGATCTCGGCCGTGAACGTCTTGGTGCGGTCCTCCTGCAGGGCACCGCGCAGGACCTTGAGCACCGCGTCGCGATTGCGCGCCCGCGCCATGTCGATGAAGTCGATGACGATGATGCCGCCGATGTCACGGAGCCGCAGCTGGTTGACGACCTCCTCCGCCGCCTCGAGGTTGGTGCGCGTGATCGTGTCCTCCAGGCGGGCGCCGCGGCCACGGCCGATGAACGAGCCCGAGTTGACGTCGATGACGGTCAGGGCCTCGGCATAGTCGATCATCAGGTAGCCGCCGCTGGGCAGATCCACGCGGCGGGACATGAGGCCCTCGATGACCTCGTCGACCCCGTACTCCTCGAACAGGGCGCGCTTGCCCTCGTAGAGCTCCACCCGCTCCACCAGCTCCGGGGCGGTGCGGGCGAAGAAGGACAGGAGCCGGTGGTGCTGCTTGGGGTCGTCGACCACCGCGCGCTCGAAGTCGGCCGAGGAGATGTCGCGGACCACGCGCACGGACAGGTCGGCCTCCTGGAAGACCATGGCCGGGGCCGGGGTCTTCTCCACCCGCTCGCGCAGGACCTCATTGAGCTTGAACAGGTACTGCAGCTCGCGCTCGAAGTCGGCGCGCTTGGCCCCCTCGGCGGCGGTGCGGATGATGACCCCGCCGCCGCCCAGGTCAAGCCCGCTGGCCTGGCGGCGCAGCCGGGCGCGCTCGGCGTCGTCGAGGCGCCGGGAGACGCCGACGCCCTCCCCGCTGGGGACGTAGACCATGTAGCGCCCGGCGATGGTCAGTTCCATGGACAGGCGGGCGCCCTTGGTCTTGAGCGGATCCTTGACCACCTGGACGACGATCTCCTGCCCGGGCTTGAGCAGGTCGGTGATGGCCTGCCCGTTGCGCCCCGAGCCGCGGCCGCGGCGGGGCGCCTCCACGCCCGGAAGGACGATCTCGTCCACGTGCAGGAAGCCGTTCTTGTCCAGGCCGAAGTCCACGAAGGCGGCCTCCAGGCCGGCGAGGACGTTGTCGACCCGGCCCTTGTAGATGTTGCCGACGATCGAACGGGCGCCGCGGCGCTCGAGATAGAGCTCGGCCACCCGGTAGTTCCCGCGGCCTCCGCGGGACGATCCGGAGCCGGACTTCGACGAGCCCGACTCGGGACGCTCGAGCAGCGCGACCCGCGTCTCCGCGTGGTCGACGCTGACCAGCACTTGCTTGTTCACGAGGTTTGAGTCTCCTTAGAAACGGAGCACGCGATTCTTCAGGGCAGCCGACGCGCGCGCCTGCGCGTAGATCGACTGCAGAAGGCCCACGGCTATAAGGGTTGTGAGGACCGACGAGCCGCCGTAGCTCAGAAGCGGCAGGGTCACGCCGGTGATGGGCATGATCCCGATGGTCATGCCGACATTGACGAATACTTGGAACATGAGCATGGCCACGATGCCCCCGGCGACCAGCGCGCCGTAGAGGTTCTTGGCCATGGTCAGAATGCGTAGAGCTCGCCATATGAGTAGAGCGTAGAGGGAGAGTATGAGCGCGGCGCCCACGAAGCCGTACTGCTCTCCGACCACCGCGAAGATGAAGTCGGTGCGGTGCTCGGGGAGAAAGTTCAGCCGCGTCTGCGTCGCCTGAGCTCCCCGGCCGGTCTTCTGGCCGGACCCGATGGCGATCTTCGACTGGATCTGCTGATAACCCTGCTTGCGCGGGTTGTCGCTGGGATTCAGGAAAGCGGTCAGGCGGTCCACCTGGTAGGGCTTGAGCACGTGCACGCCCATGGCCGGGGCGGCCACGAGCACGAGGCTCAGCGACACCAGTCCCAGCGTGATCAAGGCCACGAAGTGCCGCCACGAGGTTCCCGCCACGAACAGCGTGGCCAGGGCGATGACGGCGTAGACCATGGCCGAGCCGAGGTCGGGCTGGACCACGACCAGGAAGGCGGGAATGAGCGCGAGCAACATCACCCGCGCCGTGGTCTCGCGCTCGCTCAGCCGCCGTGAGCGGTCGACCACGAAGGCCGCCAGGGCCAGCACGAGCAGGATCTTGCCCAGCTCGGAGGCCTGAAAGGAGAAGAAGGGGAGCGTGATCGCGCGCTGCGCGCCGCGACTGGCCTGGCCCACGGCCAGGACGAGCAGGATGCTGAAGATGAGCAGTCCGTAGACGCCGAACTTCAGCTCGCGCAGCCGCGAGTAGTCGATGCGCGACAGGACGGCCATGAAGACGAGCCCGACGCCGAAGTAGACCGCCTGTCGGTCGACGTAGAAGTGCGGGTTACCCGGGACGTCGCTGCTGCTGGCCCCGTTGAGGGTGACCAGCGAGCACGCCGCCAGCGCCAGCGTGGCCAGCGTGAGCAGCAGATCGAAGGGCAGCAGGGAGCGGCGCTCCTCCACGATCTGCTCGCTGGCGGGCTGGATCGCCGTCGAGGCGCGACCCGTGGTCGGGGAGCTCGGCAGGCGCGCGCGGCGTCCGAGCGATCCGGGCAGCGTGCTCACGCTAGAGAGTCCTCGACTTTCCGGCCACCAGCTGCTTGGGCAGGTGGAACCATTGCGAGAGCATCAGACGGGCCGCGGGCGCGGCGGCCTGGGCCCCGAAGCCGCCCTTCTCGATGGTGACCGCGATCACGATCGGGCGGCGCGGATCGGGGGCGTAGCAGATGTACCAGGACTGGTCGGCAGAACCGAGATGCTGGGCGGTCCCCGTCTTGCCGTAGACGGTGTGCTGGAAGCCCTGGAAGACGTCGGCCGACGTACCCCCGGGCTGGCTGGCGGCCTCGTGCAGGCCCTCGAGGATGGCGGCCTGATTCGCGGCCGAGAAGTGGACGTGGCGGGCCGCGCCCGGGTCGATGCGCTGGATCAGGCGGCCGGCCGAATCGTCGACCTCCAGGCCCAGGTGGGGCCGGACCACGCGGCCGCCGTTGATGATCGACGAGTACGCCGTGGCCATCTGCAGCGGCGTGGCCTCGAGGTCGCCCTGGCCAACCGCGAGGTTGACGTTGTCGCCCACCGACCAGGGGCGACCGTCGGAGATCCCGCACGAGCGAACGCGGCGCCGACGCTCGCAGCGCAGCTCCTCGCGGTCCACCTTGGCCCGCCACGCCCGGTCGGGGACGAGCCCCTTGAACTCCCCGGGCAGGTCGATGCCGGTCGGCCGGCCCAACCCGAGCTTGTGGGCCCAGGTCTGGATCGGCTCGCCGCGCACGCTGTTGGCGTATTCGCCCAGCGTGTAGAAGAACACGTCCGAGGACACCTTCAGGGCCTCGACCAGGCTCACCGTGCCGTAGTCGGCGTGGCCGGCGCTGCAGAACTGCTGGGCTCCGATCGTGATGCAGGGCGGGCTGGCGATCGGCGTGCTGGGGGTGATGAGTCCGCTCTGAAGCGACGCCATCGCCGTGATGGGCTTGAACGTCGAGCCGGTGGGATACAGGCCCGCGATGGCGCGGTTATAGAGCGCCGCGCCCTGGGCCTTGCTGGTCAGCTGGTGGTACTTCTTGCGGCTCAGCGGCTTGGCGAACACGCTGGGGTCGAAGCTCGGGTAGGAGCCCAGCGCCAGCACCTGGCCGTTGCGGGGATCCAGGGCCACGAAGGCGCCGGCGTTGGCCGGATTGCCGTTGCCGTTGGCCAGGCCGATGCCGGCCTGGACCGCCTGATTGCCCTCGCGCTCGAGGCCGACGTCGATGGAGAGCTTCAGCTGCTTGCCCGCCACCGGCTCGATGGTCGAGAGCTGGCCGGCGGCGTTGCCGTTGGCGTCGACCTGCAGGCGGTCGATGCCGGGCCGCCCGCGCAGGTAGTTGTCATAGCTCCACTCCACCCCGGCCTGGCCCACGACCGTGCCCTGGCGCACGCCGCGGAAGCGCCCCAGCTTGAGCTCGTTGGCGCTGACCTCGCCCACCGTGCCGACCAGGTGGGCGCCCACGTCACCGAGCGGGTACTGGCGCAGGTACACCTGCGGCTCGTCCAGGCCCGGGAACAGGTTCTGGTGCTCCTTGAGGTAGAAGAGGGTCCCCGAGCCGGCGTCGTCCTTGATCGTCACGTTGGCGTAGGGAAGCGTCTTGTGCTCGCGGATTACCTTGGCCTCGATCGCGTGCGCGCTCATCTGGAGCACGCGCCCGAGCCGGCGATACATGACCTTGCGCCGGGCCTCCGTGGCCGGCAACCCGTCGGGCTGGATCTGGACGGCGATCGCGGCCCGGTTCGTGACCAGCGGAGTCCCGTTGCGGTCCACGATGTCGCCGCGGGGGGCGGAGACGAACTCGTCGCGCACCCGGTTGGCGGTGGCCTGCTGGACGTACTGCTGGCCGGAGAGCACCTGCAGGTACCAGAGGCGGAAGAAGATGGTCCCGAACAGCAGCAGCGCCAGCCCGCCCAGCACGGCCACCCGCAGCGCGAGCTGGGGGCTGATCGGGGGGCGGCGGTCGTCGATCGGCTGGACGGGCTCGATCACGCGCGCGAGAGAGGGCTGAGCCCTCCGGTGGTGTAGGCGCGCCGGCGACGGCGGCGCGGATCGTCGGGCAGGCTGGGCTCGAGCCAGCGGCGAACCAGCGCGTACACGGGGAGCGCGATCAGGGTGTTGACGACGATCGTGGTGACGATCTGACGCACCAGGAGCAGGCTGACCGGAGCGTCGACGCCGAGCAGGAACTGGATCACCGCGTAGCCGCAGGTGGCGCCGGCCGTGGCCGCGGCGCCCAGGATCAGCGGGGTCAGCGCGGCCTGGGGATCGCGGAGCTCGCGGATCCGACCCGCCCAGTAGCCGACGCCGAGGTAGATCAGCGAGGACACGCCGAGCGTCTGGACGAGGGTCAGGTCGAGCAGGAGCCCGACGCCGAACCCGACGACGGCCCCGGTGATCGAGCCGGTCAACAGCCCCACCGACATGACCACCAGCGGCGAGAGGTCGGCGCTGACCCCGAAGATCGATACCTGCGAGACCGCGGCGATCTCGACGATGGTGGCCACCACGGCCAGCACCGCGATGCGCACCCCGAGCTGGGGGGTGATCATCATGGGCCCGTCCCCCCCCGGGTGCGGAGCAGGATCTGCACGTAGTCGAGCGTGCGCAGGCTGGCGAAGGGGCGGATGTGAACGCCCTTGAACAGGTCGTTCTGGTCCACGCGCGTGACCTGGCCGATCGGGATCCCGGGCGGGAAGACCGAATCCAGCCGGCCCGAGGTGGTCCCCGCGGTGACGACGCTGTTGCCGGTGCGCACGGCGTCCCCCTGCTGCAGATACTGCATGAGCAGGTCGTTGGGGTTGCCCACGGCGGGCTGGACGACCCCGAGCGCGCCGCTCTCGCTGATCCGGGCCGAGACGCCGCTCGTGTGGTCGGTGATCAACGTGACCACCGACGAGTTCGGGGTCACGAAGGTCACCTTGCCCACTAGCCCGTCGCCGTCCACCACGGGCTGATCGACCCGCACCCCGTCGCCGCTGCCGCGATCGACGTTGACGGTCGAGTACCAGACCGTGGGCGCGCGCCCGATCACGCGCGAGGTCAGGGGCCGGTAGCTGGCCAGGGACAGCTCGTGGTCCAGGTTGAAGATCTTCTTGAGCTCGGCGAGCTGGCGTACGGCATCGGCGTTCTGGATGCGCTGGTTGCGCAGCTGCTGGAGCTGGCGGCGCAGGCTGTCGCGCTGCCCCTTGGCGTCGAGCGTGTCGCCGAACCACCCGAACAGGTCGCGCACGGGCTTGAGCGCGCGGCTGGCGCCGTCCTGGATGGGCGCGACGACCTCGACGAATCCGCGCTGCACGGCGTGGAGCCCGCCGCCGGCGGCCTCGCCGAAATAGGCCGTGAGCAGAATCAGGGAGAGGGCGACGAGCAGCCCGAGGACCGCGCGGCGCCTCCGCACCGTCTTGTCATACACGTCAGGAAACCGTCCGAAGCCATGATCTCAGGTAGGCCCGCACCTCAGAGGTCCTCCGTAGGCTCATCATCTCAAGTACGCGCGCCCCGGAGGCTAGTAACGCCGGCGCCGGTTGCGAGAGTTCTTGTTGGTCCGGTGGATCACCTCGAACTCCTCCAGTGAGCGGCCCGAACCGACCGCCACGCAGGTCAGGGGCGATTCGGCCAGGTGGGCCGGCATCTGGGTCTCCTCCCGCAGGCGCTCGTCCAGGCCCTGGAGCAGTGACCCGCCGCCGGCGAGCATGATGCCGCGGTCCATGATGTCCGAGGCGAGCTCGGGCGGGGTGCGGTCCAGCGTCTCCTTGACCGCGTCGATGATCTGGGTCAGCGGCTCCTCGAGCGCCTGGCGGATCTCCTCGCTGGTCAGGACCACGGTCTTGGGCAGCCCGGAGACCATGTCGCGGCCCCGGATCTCGGCCTGGACCTCCTCGGCCATCGGGTAGGCGGAGCCGATCTCGAGCTTGAGCTCCTCGGCCGTCTGCTGGCCGATGAGGAGCTTGTACTCGCGCTTGGCGTAGTTGATGATCGCCTCGTCGAGCTCGTCGCCCCCTATGCGGATCGACTGGGAGACCACGATCCCCCCGAGCGAGATGACCGCGACCTCGGAGGTGCCGCCGCCGACGTCGACCACCATCGAGCCGGTGGGCTCGCCCACGGGAAGGCCGGCGCCGATGGCCGCCGCCATCGGCTCCTCGATCAGGTACGCGGTGCGCGCCCCGGCCGACAGGCAGGCTTCCTCGACCGCGCGCTTCTCGACCCCGGTGACCCCGGAGGGCACGCACACCACGACCCGGGGATGGGCCCAGCGGTTCTGGTGGACCTTCTGGATGAAGTGCCGGAGCATCTCCTCGGTGACGTCGAAGTCGGCGATCACCCCGTCCTTGAGCGGCCGGATGGCCGAGATCGTTCCCGGCGTGCGCCCCAGCATGCGCTTGGCCTCGATCCCCACGGCATGGACCTCGCCCGAGCGAGAGTCGATCGCCACCACGCTGGGCTCGGACAGCACGATTCCGCGGCCGCGCACGTAGACCAGGGTGTTGGCGGTGCCGAGGTCGACCGCCATGTCGCGGCCCCCGAAGCCGGTCAGGTAGGTAAAGAAACCCATGGGCGAGAGCTGCGCTGCGTCTCGGAAAGCTCGCTCCCCCATGGGGGACGCGCGGCGCCGCGCGCGCGAGAGTCTAGCGGACCTCGGCCGTCCGGCGGCACCGGGGAACCGGGTTAGAGAGCCAAAAAGGGCTGGAAATCCAAGCCGTGGCCGCGGTGGCGGCCGCGGCCCCGGCGCGAGCGCCGCGAGGGGCGCCTCAGGCGCCCGGCACGAGCTCGGGGAGCAGGTCCAGCAACGCCCCGAGCGGGAGCCCGACGACGTTGAGGTAGTCGCCCTCGATCCGGCGCACCAGGGCCGCCCCGCGGCCCTGGATGGCATAGCCTCCGGCTCGCCCGCGCCACTCGCCGCTGCCCACGTACCACCCGATCAGGGCGGGCGACAGGGGCCGGAACTCGACCTGCGTGACCTCCACGCGCCCGTCCACCGGCGCCCGCGCAGGTCGGCCCGGCCTGATCACTGCAATTGCGCTGAGCACCGCGTGGCGGCGTGCGCCCAAGGCGCTCAGGGTTGCCCTCGCCTCGCCCGCGTCGCGGGGCTTGTCGTAGATCCGCCCGTCGAGGGCGACCACCGTGTCGACGCCTAGCACGATCGAGGATCCGGACACGGCGTCCGCGCCGGCCCGCGCCTTGCGCTCGGCGTTCTCGAGCGCGATTCGCGACGGGTCGCCCGCCGAGGCCTCCTCGACGCCCGGGTCGATGGCGCGAAAGTCGACGCCCAGCTGCTCGAGGATCGCGCGCCGCTGCGGCGAGCGCGAGGCGAGCACCAGCTGCGGCCCAGGCCGCGCGAGCGGCACCCTTGCCTAGAGGTCGGGGAAGAAGAGAGCCAGCTCGCGCTCGGCGGACTCGGGCGAGTCCGACCCGTGCACGAGGTTCTGGCCGACCTCGAGCGCCAGGTCGCCCCGGATCGAGCCCGGCGCCGCCTCGAGCGGGTTGGTGGCCCCGATCACCTGGCGCGCGGCCTTGATCGCGTCGAGGCCGCCCAGGGCCATTGCCACCAGCGGTCCGGAGACGATGAAGTCCACGAGCTCGCCGAAGAACGGCTTGCCCTCGTGCTCGGCGTAATGACGCCGAGCCTCTTGGTCGGACATGGTCATGAGCCGCATGGCCAGCAGCAGGAGCCCCTTGCGCTCGAAGCGGGCGATGATCTCGCCCGTGAGCCCCCGCGCGAACGCGTCGGGCTTGACCAGGATCAGGGTGCGCTGCACTGAGGGCGAGCGCCGCTCAGCCGCCGGCGCCCGTGCGGGCGCGCGTGCCGGCGATCAATGTCCGGGCGGCGCCTCGCGCACCGCGGTTGACTCAGCCGTCTCCCGGCGACGCCGCCGCCGCGGCGGCGGCGCGGCCCCGGGCACCTGCGTCTCGCAGTACGGGCACACGCTCCAGGCCGGGTCGAGTGGCCGGCCGCAGTTGACGCACGGATCCTTGAGCCGGCGCAGGCAGTTGGGGCAGATGAGGAAGTCGCGCTCGACCTCGTAGTCGCAGTGCGGGCACAGAGTCCAGTTGACCTGATGCAGGCGAGCCTCGGCAGCCTGCATCTCGAGCTCGCGCTCGCGAACGTCCTCGAGGTACTCGGGAGGCCGGATGATCAGGTACACGATCGAGCCCACGAACGGGAACAGCGAGCACGCCGTGGCACAGGCCACCAGCATCGGATCGACGATGCGCCGGCGAGCATCGTTGTAGGTCCAGTAGACCAGCGCCAGCCAGATGACCACCAGGAAGAGGATCAACAAGTTCAGGGCGAGGTTGACCCCGCTGCTGTTGATCCCGAAGTAGCCCGAGATCGCCATGCCTGCCGGCGAGTGTAACGACCGTTCCCGACCCGTCGCCGCAGCGGGGCGCCGAGCTCTTCCGCAAACC
>Ga0209577_10004622_pt1 | contig 12926 bp, 17 predicted proteins | sample GraSoiAngelo_109_FD_185874 | JGI IMG/M metagenome (GOLD analysis project Ga0209577, IMG submission 185874) | Grasslands soil microbial communities from the Angelo Coastal Reserve, California, USA - 14_0903_12_20cm (SPAdes) (version 2) | ecosystem: Environmental > Terrestrial > Soil > Grasslands... | reverse complement strand
CGGCGTGGCCGATGACGCTGAACAGGAAGGGCAGGTTCAGCCCCGGAGTGTCCGAATAGACGTCGTAGCCGTAGAGGCTGGGGAACCAGCGGAGCATGGTCCCGGTCTGCCCGAAGACCAGCACCAACACCAGGGCCAGGAAGAAGTAGGGGATGGCCTGGAAGAAGGTGGCGGCGGGCATCACCCATTCGACCCACGAGCCGCGCCGCCAGGCCAGCAGCACCCCGATCGCGGTGCCGGCGAGAAAGCTCATGAGCGTCGCCACCCCGAGCAGTCCCGCAGTCCAGGGCACGTAAGAGAGGATGAGGCTCAAGACCGGCGCGTTCTCCGACCAGGAATGCCCGAGATCGCCGTGGGCCAGGTGCCCCCAATACTGAACGTACTGGCTCAGGAGGCTGGTGTGGACGTCGAAGCCGAGCTGCTCCTCGACGGCCCGGACGCACTGGGCGTTGCAGGCCCCCGACTGGGAGGCCCGGGCGACGGCTCCGGCGACGGGATTGCCGGGCACCACCCGAGGCAGCAGGAAGCTGAAGGTGAGGGCCACGAAGGCGGCCACCAGGTAGACGCTGAGCCGGCGCAGCAGAGCGCGCATCTCAGGCCTCGTCCGCCACGGTGGCGGCCGGTGCCGGGAGCGGGGACGGCTGGTGGGCACAGCCGCAGCTCTCGCGAATCATCAGGCGGACCGGGAGCACCACGTCCCGCCGCCCGGCGGATCCGTTGATCCTGGAGTGGAGGACCTCGAAGGCGGTGGCGCCCAGCTCCTGGATCGGCTGGCGGACCGTGGTCAGCGGCGGGTGAAGATGGCGCGCCACCGGGACGTCGTCGAAACCGGTGACCGCGACCTCATTCGGCACCGCGATCCCGCGCCGGGCCAGGGCGTGCATCACTCCCAGCGCGGTCTGGTCGTTGGCGCAGACGATGGCCCGCGGCAGGATACGCCCCTCGTCCAGGAGCGAGGCGATCACCCGCGCTCCTCCCGAGGCGCTGTAGTCGCCGTGCCAGGCTGCCGCGGCGTGGATCTCAGCCCCGCAGGCGATAGCCTGGGCCTCGAAGACCCGAGCCCGGGCCTGGTTGTCGGGGCTGTCCGGGTGTCCCGACAGGAAGGCCAGGCTACGATAGCCGTGGTCCGTCACCAGGTGGCGGATCAGCGCCCGCATTCCGGACTCGTTGTCGCAGCGGACGTTGATCGACACCCGGCTCGGCCGGCCGGCCAGGGTCACCACCGGGACGGACTCGGCCAGGCGGGCGATCCCGGCGGCGGAGAGCATCCGGTCGTGCAGGATCAGGCCATCGGCCTTGCCGGCGATGGCCGCCACCCGAGTGGAGACGCCGTCCTCCCGTATGCCCACCGAGCTCATCAGGACGTCGAAGCCGCGCCGCTGGGCCGCCACCTCGATGCCGCGGTTGATCACGTCGATGAAGAGCAGGCTCTCCTCCTCGTCCTCGAAGGGGACCTCGCTGCCGCGGCGGAAGACCACGCCAACGACCTCCTTGAGCTGATTGGAGAGGGCCCGGGCGGCGCCGTCGGGGACGAAGCTCAGCTCGCGAACCGCGCGCAGTACCCGCATTCGGGTTTCGGCCCGGGGACTGCCCTGGCCGTTGAGGACCCGCGAGACGGAGGCGATCGAGACGCCCGCCCGGCCGGCGACGTCGTAGATCGTGGGCGTAACCCGGGTCCGCTTCGCCTCTCCCAACCCCGTCCCTCAGCGAGTGATCCCTGGCGGTAACCGCTTACCCGGTAACCGCTTACTAAGTAAGCGCTTACCGGCAGGCCGCGATCATAGCATGGGTCCCGACCGAGCGCAAGCGCTCTGGCCGGCTCCGGGCTCTGCCTTGCTCTCGGTCAGGGGCTGGGTGCGACGCTCGGCATCGGGCTGGGGGACTCCGATGCGGTGGGGGATGTCGCCGGCGAGGCGGCTGGGCTGGCCGAGGGCGAGGCGGCCGGGCTGGCGGAGGCCGCGGGAGAAGCGCCGGGCAGCGGCCCGATGCTGCCCAGCATCCTGGCGAAAACCGGTGCGGCGTCGCTCAGGCTTTCCGTGATCGTTCCCTGGGCGTGGGGCGAGATCGAGCGGTAGTTCGCCCGCGGCGGCGTCCAGGCCAGCGCCAGCAGGAGGACTGCGGCCGCCATCACCGCGAAGCTGGCGCCGCGGTGCAGCGGCCTGCCCCTGGTCCTTACCCAGCTCAGGACCAGCAGGCGCTGGACCAGGCGGACCAGCATCCAGCCCAGCCCCAGGACGGGCAGGGTGAGCAGGACCAGCTGCAGAGCGGAGAAGAGGCCGGTCGCCACCTGACCCCTGAGCAGCGAGGCTGAGGTCCGTCCGGCCAGTCCCAGAAAGGACGCCCAGGCCGTGCCGGCGATGGTGGGCAGGTGGAGCAGCATGATGCCGTAGGCATAGAGGACGAAGGCCACCGTGAAGACCACCCAGGCGGTGACCACGATCCGGACCCAGCCCTTGAGCACGGTGACCGCGGAGTCAGGCTTGCGCCAGGGGAGCAGGCTCAACAGCACCGGCTTCATCCGGGCGAAGATGTCGGGGACGCCGGTCAGGTCCGCGATCACGTAGTAACCGTCGAGGCGCAGGAAGGGCAGGAACTGGTGCACCATCTCGAACTGCAATAAAAGGATGACCGCGATCAGCACCTCGAAGTGGGTGAGCAGGTACACGCCCAGGGTCGCCAGCATGAAGAGGGCGTTGAAATAGACTCCGCCGAGGTCGGTGCGCAGGCGTCCCGCCTTGCTCAGCCGGTAGGCGTCCGTGACGTCGGTGTAGAAGGCCGGCCAGACCAGGTAGATTCCCACTCCCATCACTCCCGGCCGGGCGCCCCCGTAGCGGCAGCCGGTGGCATGCCCACACTCGTGCAGCGCGGCCGAAAGGACCACCAGGCCGAAGACGATCAAGAAGAAGACCGGCTCGCTGATCAGGTGGCGCAGCCCCTGGGCGATGCCATGCACGAAGAACAGCCACCAGTCCAGCGCCAGGAAGCCCAGGACCGCGGCTATCACCACCAGCGGCCAGAAGAAGGGATGGAAGACGGTGGTCGCGGCGTTGACCAGGCGGCGAGGTACGACGGCCGTCTTGAAGTTCAGCGCCAGCAGGGGATTGGGCCTCTCCAGCTTGAGGCTCGATCCATCGCGGGAGGCCAGCACTCCCAGCGGCCGCAGCTTGGCCTCCACCAGGACCCGGACGTTGTCCTCGCTCACGCCGCGTCCGAACCCCTCGGTCACCGACGCGGCTATCTGCTCGTAGCTGCGGCGGCCGTCGGCATTCTCGGCCACGAGGTACAGGAGGCGGGGAAGCTGGAGGACCTGGCCGTCGGCGCGCCGGGCCAGGTAAGGAGGCTCCTTGAATCCGGAACCCTGGTACTCGCCGAGCAGCTCGATGCCCTCGGCTCGCCGGGGTCGACCGGGGTCCGGCTCGGGCCCCGATGGCTCGGCGCCGGAAGCAGCCGACGCCGTCTGACCTTCCAGATAGCCTCCTCGAGTGTCACGGGGGCGGTCTGTTGAGACCGCCCCCTGAATCACCTTGCCTTATTGAATGCTGGGCAGGTTGCCCTGGTCGATTGGTGTGGTCTGCTGGGCGTTGGCGTAGGCCAGCGACCCGTCGGAGAGCACGTTGGCGGCTATGGCGGCGTTGATCGGCAGGGCCAGATTGGCGTTGACCAGCGACATCTGCTCCCGGTCGGGGAGCTGCTCGCCTGCCTGCGCCTCCAGCTCTTCCCGTGAGAGCTGGCCCTCAGGCTTGGTCTTCCTTATCGCCATGGAATCCTCCTTTTCTACAGTGTCGTGGCCGCCGGCGGCATGTTGTTCTGGCTGATCGGGCTGGTCTGCTGGGCGTTGGCATAGGCCAGCGATCCGTCAGAGAGCACGTTGGCAGCCACCGCGGCGTTGATAGGCGCCGCCAGGTTGGCGTTGATCAGCGACATCTGCTCCCGGTCGGGGAGCTGCTCGACGTCCTGGGCGTCCAGCTCCTGTTTCGAGAGCTGGCCTTGCTTCTTCATCGACATCAACCTCCTTGCGCCGGCGTCAGACCGGCGCCGGTGGTACGTTGCTCTGGCTGATCGGCGCGTACTGCTGGGCGTTGGCATAGGCCACCGAGCCGTCGCTCAGCACGTTGAGCGCGATCGCCGCGTTGATCGGCGCGGCTATGTTGGCGTTGATCAGCGACATCTGCTCCCGGTCGGGGAGCTGCTCGCCCTGCTGAGCCTCGAGCTCTTCGCTCGAGAGCCCGGCCTTCTTCACCTGAGCCATGATCGCGATCCTCCCTTTTGCGTGAAATGACGACCGTCGAGTCGGCGCCGCCTAGATGTTGCCCTGCGTGATCGGAGCCGTCTGCTCGGCGTTGGCGTAGGCCACCGAGCCGTCGGAGAGCACGTTCGCCGCCAGGGCCAGGTTGATCGGAGCGGCGACGTTGGCGTTGATCAGCGACATCTGCTCCCGGTCAGGAAGCTGCTCGCCGACCTGCGACTCGAGCTCCTTCCTGGAGAGCGACCTGGGCCTGTCGCCGTCACCCTTCTGTTTCGCCATGCTTGGCCTCCTTCTCATTGGGCTGAGGAGCCCGTGATGCGGTCCGGCTCCGGCCGCTCCGCTGCACGATGTGGCTGGAGCTGCGCACGGAGCTGACCGAAATGCCGTCGCCGTCGCCTGTGGTCGAGATCGCCGCGTTCAGGTCGGCCACGACGTTGACCCCGCGGCGGCTGTGGCGGATGAGCTTGTGTATGATTTTCTGCATGTCTCGGCATCACATTTTATGTGATAGTATACATAACATGTCAACCACCGGGCTCACGGAGTGGCTGGTCAGTCACCCAGCGTGAAGTCGCCCGGGACCCCACAGGAGGTACAGGGATGGCGACAACGATGAGCGTGGCGGAAAGCTCGGTTCAGGTTGGGACCCCACCCGAGAAGGCCCGCGAGAAATGGAACGAGTGGACCAAGGAGGGCGGTCCGGGCATGGGACTCACCTCGGGAGGCCGCTCGCAGGACGTGAGCGCGGCCAAGCTGCCCGAGGAGCTGCGCAAAGCGGAGGCCGGCACCGCCTACTTCGAGCCGGGACACCAGGGCGGCACCGAGGTCCGGATGCAGCTCCGCTATAACCGGGAGGCGCTGGAGAAGGCAGGGCAGGGCCCTGACTGGGTGGAGAAGCGGATCAACCTCTACCTGACGCGCTTCAAGAACTTCGCCGAGGGGCGCCCGGCCTAGGACGCCGCCAGGCGGGCGGACCGGCGTAAGGTGACCGGTCCGCCCGCTGCGGATGACTCCTTACCACGGTGGACAAGTTCCTCGAGTCGCTGCTCAAGCGGGGTCTGGCACCCTACCTGATCGCGGCTGTGGTGCTGCTCGCCGGGGTCACCGGTGTGGTGGCCGAGACCGGAACCTTCTCCGGCAGCCCGAGCCCTACGCCCTCAGCCGCGGACAGCTCAGCCGGGAGCGCTCAGGCGGTCAGCGGCTACCCGGCCGCCGGCGGTGGCGACAACATCGTGCAGGTGATCAATCACGCCGACACCCATTTCCGTATGGATGGAAAGGTCAAGCTGGACCAGATCCCTGGACCCAACGTCGGGCCCAAGAACGAAGCCATCGCCTTCAGCTCCTGCACCGGCTGCCAGACCATGGCCGTTGCCCTTCAGATCAACCTGATCAGCCCCGATGCCCGCAACATTCAGCCGCTGAACAAGGGAGCCGCTATCAACTATCGCTGCACCTCGTGCGTGACCTATGGGAGGGCCATCCAGTACGACATCCAGGTCGCCGACACCAGCCAGATCCCATCCGACGTCCGGGAGCTGATGCGCCAGATGGACGCCACCCTCAACCACATCAAGACCTCGGACGACAGCTTCGACCAGGCGCTGGCCGAGGTCAACGCCGTGATCGCCCAGTTCAAGGAGCTCGCCGGCTACCTGGACGACAAGGCCGAGATGACGACCGATCCCACCACCCCTGGAGCGAGCCCGCTGCCGCCATCTCCGGTTCCGTCGTCCTCCCCCACCCAGTCCGGGGCGCCGGCGGAATCGCCGACCCCGTCACCCCAACCCAGCCCGACCTCGTCGGTCTAGGGATACCGTCGTGACCCAGGCCAGAGACATCGTCGTCATCGGCGGCTCGGCGGGAGCCATCGAAGCGCTCACCGACCTGCTGGGCCGGCTGCCCGACGACCTCGGGGCCGCCTTCCTGGTGGTGATCCACACCTTCCCGGTCGCCGAGAGCCTCCTCCCCGAGGTCTTGAGCCGGCGCTCCAGGATGGACGCCAGGGTCGCGATCGAGGGCGAGCCCATCCTCTGCGACCGGATCTACGTGGCCCCGCCCGACTGCCACCTCCTGGTGGAACCGGGTCGCGTCCGGCTCAGCAGCGGTCCCAAGGAGAGCGGCCACCGGCCTGCGATCGACCCCCTGTTCCGCAGCGCGGCCCGCAGCTACGGCGAGCGGGTGATCGCCGTCGTCCTCTCGGGAACTCTGGACGACGGCAGCACCGGGCTGCGCCTGGTCCGCCACCAGGGAGGCACCGCGATCGTGCAGGATCCGGCGGAGGCTCTCTTCTCCCAGATGCCGCGCAACGCGATCGAGAACGCCGAGCCCCAGCACGTGGCCGGCCTGGCCGGCATCGCCAGCCTGATCGTCAGCCACGTCGGATCGGTCTCGCGGCCAGCAGGTGCCCAGGGGATCATGAACGGGAAGCTCGAGGCGGTCAGTCCGAATGGCGGCGAGGCGCCGGTCGGGGCTGAAGACGCCCCCGGCACTCCCTCGGGCATCGCCTGTCCGGACTGCCATGGCGTGCTCTGGGCGCCGACCGACGACGAATCAGCGGATTTCCGCTGCCGGGTCGGCCATGCCTACTCGGCCGAGAGCCTGCTCGATGCCCACTCCGCAAGCCTGGAATCGTCTCTCTGGGCGGGCCTGCGGGCGCTTCGGGAGCAGGCTTCGCTGGCGCTGCACCTGGCCCACAAGGCGCAGAAGCGGGGGGATGCTAACAGCGCGGCCCGCTTCGAGGATAGGGCGGAGGACTCCAGTCACCACGCCTCTCAGATGGAGGCGCTGCTCCTTTCCCGAACCCCGCATGAGGTCCGGGATCGAGCGGCAGGCTAGTCACCTCGAGTCGGCGCCAGCGCTTCCATCATCACGATCACGCTCGGGGCGCCCTCAGCCGACGCCATCGCCGTGCACTGGACCCGGCAGATGAATCGCTTCCCCCGTCGGTTGGTGGCTCGAAGGCTCAGCGACACGTTGCCATCAGGGCCGTTCAGCGCTTTCTGGATGGGTTCGACCAGCTCCGCGACTGGAAGACCGATGTCCAGGTCGAGAAGCGCGTGGCCGACCGTCTCGCCGGCTCGGACGCCCCACAGGTCCTCGGCTTTGCGATTCCAGAACTGGACCCGCAGCTCCTTGTCCAGCACCGCGACACCCATCTCGAAGTTGGCCATGATCTGCTGCATGAAGGCGTTGATCTGGTCCAGCTGGATGCTGCGCTGCTGCAGCTCGGTGTTGATTGCCTGAAGTTCGGTGTTCGTCGACTCCAGTTCCTCGTTCATGGTCTCGAGCTCTTCATTGCTCGATTGCAGCTCCTCGTTGGTCGTCTCCAGCTCCTCTACGGTCGACTGCAGCTCCTCGTTGGTGGTCTCCAGCTCCTCGTTGGTGGAGTGCAGCTCCTCGGAGGCGGTCTCCAGCTCCTGCCTGGAACGTTCCAGCTCGCGCTGAAGCACGTTGGTGCTGGTCACGTCAGCGAAGGAGATGCTGGCGCCGAGCTGCGCGCCGTCTCGGTCGAGGAGTGGCGCCACGATGACGTGGAAATACTGGCTCTCCCCGTTGGGCAGGTGACGCACGACGTCGCGGGCTTCGACGGGGCGGCGCTCGTGCACCGCCTGGTCGATCATCGAACGGAGATCGGTGGGCCGGTAGGAGATCTCCAGGTCCTGGATGGGACGCCCGAGGTCGTTGGGCACCAGCCCGAAAAGGATCCGCGTCCGCTCGTTCATGACCGTGATCACACCACCGCTGTCGACCACCAGGTAAGCGACCGGAAGCGCGTCGGACATGATCTCGCGGAGCCGGGCCGTGGATGCCGCACGGTCGCCAGGCTCCAGGCCGCTGGCCTGGGCCAGCACCACCAGCCGATCCCGCAGGCCGACCCTGGGGATCTTGCTGAAGACTCGCTGTTTCAGGTCCAGGGGCGTGAAGAGGTCGTCGCGGCTGAGCAGCATCTCGGCTTTGCCGAGGAAGAGGAACCCCTGGTCGTTTAGCGCGTAATGCAGCCGCACCAGGATCTTGGCCTGTGTCTCAGCTTCGAAGTACATCAGGGTGTTGCGGCAGATGAGCAGGTCGATGCGGGAGATCGGCGCGTCCTGCACCAGGTCGTGCCGGCCGAAGATCACCGACCGCCGCAGCTCGTTGCGAAAGGTGTACTGGTTGCCCTCCCGTTCGAAATAGCGGTCTCGCAGCGCTTCGGGGACCTCCTCCAGGTCCTTGGCCTGGCCCCGCCCCTGGCGAGCCTGTGTCAGCGCCTCCTCGTCGACGTCGGTGGCGTAGATCTTGACCCGGTCCCGATACTCGGAGACGCCGAGCGCTTCGCAGAGCAGGATGGCCGCGCTGTAAGCCTCTTCGCCTGAAGCCACGCCGGCGCTCCAGACCCGGATCGGCTCATAGCGTTCCTTGCCCGCGACGATCCGGGGAATGATCTCCTGGCGCAGGTACTCCCAGGCGGCCGCATCGCGGAAATAACGAGTGACGTTGATCAGGACGGTGTTGAAGAGGGCTGGAAACTCCTGAGGATGGACCTGCAGGTGGTCGAGGTAGGCGGCGAAGTCCTGGATGCCGGCCTGAGCCATGCGCTTCCCGATCCGGCGCAGCAGGGTGGTCCGCTTGTAGCCGCTGAAGTCGAAGCCGCGGCTCTCCCGCAGGTATTCCAGAAGCCGGACCAGATCGGGATCCTGCGGATCGCTGGTCATCCGACCTCTCGCTTCATGACCAGGGTGGTGAGCGCGGACGCGATCTCGTCGAGGGGCAGGATGAAGTCGGCATGGCCCGACTTGATGGCCGCGGACGGCATGCCGAAGAACTCGGAGGACTCGGCGTCCTGGGCGATCACCGTGCCGCCCATCTTCTTGATCGCCGCGACTCCCATCGAGCCATCACTGCCGGTCCCGGTCAGGACCACGGCGATGCTGCGGTCCTTGTAGCTCGCGGCCACAGATTCGAAGAGCAGGTCCGCGCTGGGCCTAACGAAATGGACCAGCTCCGACTGCGACAGAGAGAGAGTGCCGTCGGGATTGACCAGCAGGTGCCGGTCCGGCGGCGCGATGTAGACCGCTCCCGGGCCGAGCCGATCGCCTTCGGCGGCCTGCACCACTGACAGTCCGGTACGCCGGCGGAGGATGTCGGCCATCAGGCTGCGATGCCGTGGATCGAGATGCTGCACCACCACGATCGCCGCCGGAAAGTCGTCGGGTAGGGGGCCGAGAACCCGCCCCAGGGCAGCCAGTCCGCCCGCTGACGAGGCGAACGCGACCACGTCGTATGCCGCGTGAGGAAACGGCCCTGCGGAAGGCAGCTCGAAGCCGTCGCGCTCCGGCGATTGATCGACGTACCTGGCCACCTGCCCTCCTCCCCGGGATCATCCTACATCGCGCTCCTGCGTGCCTCTTACGCGGCTCGCGGCTTCGCCTGGGCAGGCGTACCATGAGGGAGATGGCGCAGCTCCTAGAGGCGAGCCGCCCTCCCGATGAGCTAGAGCTGATCCCGGGGGAGCTGCCCGATACCAGCGATCCTGAAGACGCCCGCCAGTGGACCACGGTCTATCGCGAGCTGGTCATCTTCGCGGAAAGGACCCTGGCCCGTATCACCAGCCAGCAGGTGGAGGCCGCAGGGCGCAGCGAAGCCCGCGGCGACGCCGCGGCGATGGAGCGGCACCTGCACCGGCTGCGTTCGCGGCTCGAGTTCTGGGAGCGGCGGCTCTGGCAGCTCGCCGGGCTCGACCTGGACGTCGCCGGCCGCTCGCTGACCTACGGACGGCAGCGACTGCCCCTGACCCGGCGGGAGGTGGAGCTGCTCGCCTTCCTCGCCCGGCGTCCCGGCAGGTTCTATTCCGCCACCCAGCTCATCACCCTGGCCTGGGGCACTCCCGAGCTCTCCGCCGAGCAGCTGCGGACCTACATCGTGCGCCTCAGGCGCCGTCTTTCCACGGCCGGCGCGCCCTGCCGCGTCGTCAGCGAGCCAAGGCGCGGCTACGGGCTGGTGTTCACGCCGTGACTGAAGAGGAGCGGGAAGGCCAGGACAACGTGATCGCTCTCCCCACCCTGGCCGCGGCTTCGGATCCGGCGGGGGCTGCGGCCATGGCGCTCAGGATCCGGAGCAGCCTCTCCACGCTGCAGGGCTACGCCGACTTCCTGCAGGGAGCATCGCCCGCCGTCCAGTCGGAGGTGCTCAAGGTCATGGCCACCAAGACCCAGGTCCTGGTCGACATGCTGCGCCCCTTCCTCCAGCTGACCGCGTCCGGCCAGCAGCCGATCAGCGACTATCGACGGGTCCGGGAACGGACACGGGAGCTGATGGGCGAGTACCGGCAGCTGCTGAGCCGCCTCGAGCTGACCATCGAGGCGACCGATCGTGTGGCCGATGCGGGCCCTCTGACCGCCGTGCGGCCTCCCCGCTAGCGGCGTCGATTCCGCTTCGCCACACCCGCGCTTGCTCTCCCCGCGCCAAACCTGATATTACTACTATCAAGTATTTGCGAGCGTATCAACCGAGAGCCGCGGGCCGGCGCCGTGGACGGGGAGGAATGATGGACGCCATCTCGCTATTGAAGGACGACCACCGCAAGGTGGAGAAGCTGTTCGCGCAGATCAAGGACAAGAAGGATGCGGCGGACCGGGAGCGCCTGTTCACGGAGATCAAGACCGAGCTCACGGTCCACACCGAGATCGAGGAGAAGCTCTTCTATCCGGCGGTGCTCGACGCCAAGGTGGCGCATGAGCTGGTGGTCGAGTCGTTCGAGGAGCACAAGCAGGTCAAGATGGTGCTGGCCGACCTGGACCAGGCGGACAAGTCGACCGAGAACTGGATCGGCGGCCTGACCGTGCTCATGGAGGACGTCCAGCATCACGTCAAGGAGGAGGAGACCGAGCTCTTCCCCAGGGTGAAGAAGGAGATCCTCTCCGAGCAGGAGCTGGAGGACCTGGGAAAGCGGATGCAGGAGCTGAAGACCCGGGAGCTGGCCAGCGTCAAAGGGTCGTAGAGTGAGCGGGTGAGTCTGCAGGGCCCGGTCGCCACCCTGGCCGAGGCCTGGCCCGAGCTGCCCTACGAAGCCTGGCGCGACACCAAGGACACTCTCCACATGGAGCTCCAGGTGGTGGGCAAGCTCCGTCTCGCCCTCACACCCTTCGAGCCGCAGTGGGCCAACGTCCCTCTCTACCTGACCGCCCGCGGCCTGACCACGACCCCGATGCCGGCCCAGGGCTCCTCCCTCGAGGTCCAGGTCGACCTGATCGAGCACCAGGTGCTGCTCCTGACATCCGCCGGGGCCCGCGAGCGAGTAGCCCTGACCGCGCGGCCGGTGGCGGCCTTCTATCGCGACTTCATGGCGGCCCTGCGGAGCCTGGGGATCGCCGTCACCATCTCAGCCAGGCCGTCGGAGGTGCCTGACCCCATCCCCTTCCCCGACGACCAGGCGCATTCCGCCTACGATCCCCTCTGGGCGACCCGCTTCTTCCGGGTGCTGTCCTCGATCGACCTGGTGCTGAAAGAGCACCGTTCGCGTTATCGCGGCCGGACCTCGCTGGTCAGCTTCTTCTGGGGCACCTTCGACCTGGCGCTCAGCCGCTACTCCGGCCGGCCGGTGGAGCCGCCGGCGGGGGCCGGGATCATCCGAAGGCTGGGCGGCGACGCGGAGCAGATCTGCGTCGGTTTCTGGCCCGGCCAGGCGGGCATGCCCCTGCCGGCCCTGTTCGGCTATGGGTATCCCAAACCGGAGGGGATGGAGCGGGAGCGGCTGCGTCCGCCGGCGGCGCGATGGGATGAGTCGGTGGGCGAATTCCTGCTTCCCTACGACGAGGTCCGCCGGGCCGGCTCGCCCAGAGAGGCGATCCTCGACTTCTGCGAGAGCCTCTACCAGGCCGGCGCCCGGCTGGCGGGGTGGGATCCCGACCTGGTGATGGCGCGCCAGGACTGATCGCGCCAGCTCAAGGGTGGTGCGGCGCCGGCCGGGCGCCCTCCAGCTCGAAGAACAGCTGCTCCGGAAAGCACCAGAACCAGCTCTCGCCGGGCTCGAAGGAGCGGATCAGCGGATGGGCGGTGTGACGGAAGTGCGCCGTGGCATGCTTCCCCGGCGAGTTGTCGCAGCACCCGACGTGGCCGCAGCTCTGGCACATGCGCAGGTGCACCCAGCGTCCGCCCGTCTTGAGGCACTCCTCGCAGCCGCTGCCGCTGGGAGCGACGTCGCGGATCTGGTCGAGGTGGGAGCACGCGGCCATGGAACACATCCTATATTTGTAGTCGCCATGAGGCGGCCGGTCGACGAGGAGGCAGGGCTGTGATCGAGACCATCGAGGTCAGGCGCATCGTCCCCAGCGAGAAGCAATATGCCTGGACCTTCGGCGGTGCGGACCCGCTCGCCCGGATCAAGCCCGGCGAGGTCATCGAGGTCTTCACCGAGGATTGCTTCGCGGGGCGGATCCGCTCCGAGCGGGACCTCTTCAGCAAGGTCTGCGAGTACCCCTACGTCAATCCCCAGACGGGTCCCTTCTACGTCGAAGGCGCCGAGCCCGGCGACACCCTGGCCATCCACCTGATCGACGTCCAGCCGGCGCGCGACTGGGCTGCCAGCGTCACGGTTCCGTTGTTCGGGGCGCTGACCGGCACTCACTACACCCAGACCCTGCAGGATCCCCTGCCCGAGAAGACCTGGATCTACCGGGTCGACCGGGCGTCTGGGAGCGTG
>Ga0209577_10004620_pt1 | contig 12927 bp, 13 predicted proteins | sample GraSoiAngelo_109_FD_185874 | JGI IMG/M metagenome (GOLD analysis project Ga0209577, IMG submission 185874) | Grasslands soil microbial communities from the Angelo Coastal Reserve, California, USA - 14_0903_12_20cm (SPAdes) (version 2) | ecosystem: Environmental > Terrestrial > Soil > Grasslands... | reverse complement strand
TTCCAGCCGCTTCAGTCGTGGGCGGTGGTCGGGCGCAACACCGTGCTGCTGGTGCTGCTCGGCACCCTCGCCTGGCCCAGCGTGCCGCTCGTGCGAATGGCCCGAGACTGGGTCGCGCGGCTTCGGAGCCTACGGCCGCGCGTAGGTCTGGCCAGCCCCGAAGAGGCCTAGAGGCGCAGCGGCTCCGGCAACCTCGCCGGCGCCCCGGGCTCCGGCGGCGTGCCGTCGATGGAGGCGATCAGCTCGAGTTCCCACCAGCCCACATCCCGCCACGCGCCCGCCTTCCAGCCGATCCGCCGGTACACCCCGATGCGCTCGAACCCGCATGCCTCGTGCAGCGCGACGCTCGCGTCATTGGGCAGGGTGATCCCGGCGCAGGCCACCTGCACGCCTTGTCGCACGAGCAGCTCGAGCAGCGCGCCGTACAGCGCGCGCCCGATCCCGCGGCGGTGATGGTCGCGAGCCACGTACACGGTCACGTCGGCGGCCCACCGGTAGGCGGGGCGCTCGCGGTGCTCGCAGGCGTACGCGTAGCCGGCCAGCGTTCCGTCCTCCTCGGCGACCAGCCACGGGTGGCGCTCGGAGACCCGCTCGATCCGGCCGGTCATCTCCACCGCGCCGGGCGGGTGCTCCTCGAACGAGGCGACGCTGTCGGTCACGTACGGCGCGTACACCGCCGCGCACGCCGCTCCGTCGCGCGCCGGATCGGCGTGGCGGATGTGCATGCCTAGAGCGTAAGCGGGGCGAGCAGCAGGCGCACCGCCTCGCGGGTGGCGCGCTCGTCGCCGACGGGCAGCACGCTACCCGGCATCAGCACGAACGAGAGGCCCAGCCTGATGCCCAGCTCCGCAAGCAGGTCGGGATCGCCGCCCGCCAGCTCGCCGCTGGCCTGGCCCTCGCGGATCAGCCCCGCCAGGAACCCGCGCACCAGCGCCAGTACCGCGCTGTCGCCGCGGCTCAGCTCGCGCAGCAGCGCCTCCGGCTCGACGCGCGCCAGCCGCTCCAGCAGGGGATGCTCCCGGATCACGTGGAGGGTGGCCACGAACAGCGAGGCCAGGCGCTCGTCCATCGGCTGCCGCGGATCGAGCGACGCGGCGATCCGGTCCAGGCACCGCCGGCACTCCCTGACCGCGAGCGCGTCGACGAGCCTGGCGTGGCTGCCGAAACGCCGGTACACGGTCATCCGCCCGACGGCGGCGCGCCGCGCGACGTCGTCCATCGTCAGCCGGCTGAGGCCCGAGGCCGCGGCCAGCTCGAGCGCGGCGTCGAGGATCCGCTCCGACAGGGCATCGTCGGCCGGCCGCACGTCCGGATCGAACGCCAGCGCGAGCAACCGGGAGCCGGCGGCGGGCATCAGCCGGCCGGTCCGAGCGGGCCGCGGGCGATCGCGCGGCGCCGCAGCCGGAGCTGCGCGGGACCCGTGATCCGCAGTCGCTCGGGCATCACGGGGGTGAGCCCGCGGGACAGCCTTCCGAGCAGGCGAAACTGGGCCTCATCGCGGTGGCTCCAGGGAATGTTCAGGCGGCGGCGCGCGTCGGCGCCGATCAGCCCGACGCCCCCCAGCCACAGCACCCGGCCGGCGGGCATCTGGATCGCCCGCCAGAGCGACCGCGGCATCGGGACCGGAGGCGGTGGAGCGTGCTTGACCGTGCCGAGGACTCTGGCCACCGACTCCGTCGGGACCAGCTCCTCGCCGACCATCCGGTCGAAGTAGGCGCGGAACTCGCGCCAGGTGTCCGGGAGGTCGCGCTCGCGGACCCCGATCAGGCGCCCCAGCTGACGGTACTCGCGGTAGAAGCACTCGACCTCGTACGGGTTCATCGGGCAGCCGAAGTGCTCGTGGCCGCGAACGTAGGAGTCGATCAGAGTCGCGTGGACCCAGGCATAGGCGTCGGGCTCGAGCGCGTGGTAGGGGCGGCCGTCCTCGCGGATGCCCCGGAAGCGCTTGTGCATCTCCCGCAGGCGGCGACCCGCCGGGGCGGCGGCCGTCCCACCGTAGACCAGCAGCGTCACGTAGTCGATCGTCCGGACCAGACGGTTCCACGGACGCCGATCGAAGTCCGAGTAGTCGCGCACCCCGGCGCCGACGGTGGGATGGGCGACCTGGAGGAGCAGGGGGTACAGCATCACCGCGTACAGCCGGGCATCGCTGGCCGAGCGCCAGGTCACCGAGTCCGGACCGACCACGATCCGGTCGAGCTCGGCGTCGGGTGGAAAAACGGCGGTCGACATCGCCTCGCTGGTACGAATGATAGTAGATTCGTACCATACGTATCGCAGGCTAGGATGATGCCTGCCCATGGCGCTTCGCACTCTCACCGACGAGCAGCGCGCGTTCGTCGAGGCCGTGCGCGATTTCTCCAGCCGCGAGTGCGGGACCCGGGAGCAGCGCGACGCGCTCACCGAGCACGGGCGCGAGGTGCACAACCAAGGGCTGTACGAGCGGATGGCCGAGCTCGGCTGGCTCGGGGTGACGATCCCGGAGGAGTACGGAGGGTCGGGGACGGGCGCGGTCGAGCTGTGCCTGCTGCTCGAGGAGGTCTCGCGCGGGATGATCCCGATCGGCTTCGTCGGGGTGAGCATGATCACCGCCGGCGCGGTTGGTCGGTTCGGCTCGCAGGAGCAGCGGCGCGAGATCCTCGGCGGAGTGGTGCGCGGCCGCGTCGAGGCGATCGCGATGTCCGAGCCCGAGGCGGGGTCGGACGTAGGCGCTCTCTCCTGCCGGGCCGAGCGTTCGAACGGGAGCTACCTGATCAACGGCCAGAAGACGTGGATCACGGGGGCGCACGCCGCCGATCACATCCTGCTGGTGTGCCGGACGACCAAGAGCGACGACAAGCACGAGGGGCTGTCGATGATCTCGGTTCCGGCCGACGCCGACGGTCTCGAGATCCGAGGCATCGAGACGATGGGGGGCCGCGAGGTCAACGACGTCTTCTTCACCGACTGCCAGGTGCCCGCGGAGCGGCTGATCGGCGAGCAGGACCGGGGGTGGCGCCAGCTGATGGCCGGGCTGAACCACGAGCGGCTGATCATCGCGGCGCAGGCGCTCGGGATGGCGCAGCGGGCGTTCGACGATGCGCTGGCCTACGTCAAGGAGCGCAAGCAGTTCGGCCGTCCGATCGGGTCCTTCCAGGCACTCAAGCACCGGCTGGCGGACCTCGCGACGGAGATCGAGGCGACGCGGCTGCTCGTGTACGACGTCGCGGCCCGCTCGGACGAAAACCCGGGCGTGACGCTCCCCCGCGAGGCGTCGATGGCCAAGCTGAAGGCAACCGAGGTCGCCAAGCAGGCGACGCTCGAGGGGATGCAGATGATGGGCGGCTACGGCTACGCCACCGAGTACGACATGGAGGGACAGGTCCGCACCGCCCTCGTCACCACGATCTACGGCGGCACCAGCGAGATCCAGCGCGAGATCATCTCGCGCACGCTGGGCCTGTAGCGGCTCGCATACAGGTCTGTATTCGGATACAGTTCCGTATGTGAGAGCGGTCCTGAAGGGCGTCGGCGTGCTGGCGGCGGCGGTCGCGTGCGCCGCGGTATTCGGGATCGGGATACCGCTGGTGTGGGTGTGGCTCGCGTCGCAGTTCCAGACGACGACTGGGCAGGGGATCGGCATGTTCCCGGCGACGCTGGTGATCGTGGGCCCGTTGGCGTGCTACATCGCGCTCGTCGTGCTCGCAGGCCGCTTTCGGTTCAGCCAGCCGGCGGATGCCCGGCGCGAGCCCCAGCGGATGGCCTGGAACCGAAGCCGCGACGAGATCCGTCAGAGGGCGCGGTACACGACCACGTTCGAGCAGATCGTGCTCACGTCGATCCTGATCGTCGGGTTCGGGTTCGAAGTGTGGTACTTCGGCTTCGCCCACTGCTCGTCGGCTATGTGTTTCGGCTAAGTGGCCACGCAACGACTCACCCGCGCCGAACGCCAGGCGCAGACGCGCGAAGAACTCCTGGAGGCCGCCGCGCGGGTGTTCGTGCGGCGCGGCTTTCAGGGCTCCTCGGTCGAGGAGATCACCGCCGAGGCGGGATACACCCGAGGCGCGTTCTACTCCAACTTCGACTCCAAGGAGGAGCTGTTCGTCGAGCTGCTGAACGAGCGGGTGTATGCGCGCTACACCGAGATGTACGAGCACAGTGTCCGCGAGCGTGCGCCCACGCTGCGCGAGACCGGCGAGATGCTCGCCGCGGTCCAGGCGCGAACCGAGGACGGGTGGCTGTTCCGGCTGTGGTTCGAGTGCCTGGCTCAGGCCGGTCGCGACGAGCGGCTCCGCGAGCTCGCGTCGACGTTCTGGCGCGGCAACCGGGCCCGGGGCCAGAAGCTGATTGAGACCGCGATGCCGCACCAGGCCGATCGGGCGAAGGCGATCTCGACCGCGATGATCGCGCTCGACATCGGACTGGCGATCCAGCATTTCGTCGACCCCGACGATGTGCCGCTGGATGTGTATCCGGACCTCTACGTGCTTCTGTTCGGTCACCTCGCCCGGCGGCCGGGCCAGGCCTAGGCCTAGCTCGCCCGGCGATAGATCGTCACGACCGCGGCTCCGCCGAGGCCGATGTTGTGCTGGAGCGCCAGATCGACGCCGTCCACCTGGCGGTCGTCCGCTTGGCCGCGCAGCTGCCAGTTGAGCTCAGAGCACTGCGCCAGGCCGGTCGCGCCGAGCGGGTGGCCCTTCGAGATCAGGCCTCCGCTCGGGTTGACGACGGGGCCGCTCCCGCCGTAGGTGGTCGCCTCGGCCTCGACCAGCTCGTGGCCCTCGCCCTGCTCGGCGAAGCCGAGCGCCTCGTAGGTGATCAGCTCGTTGGCCGAGAAGCAGTCGTGCAGCTCGACCACGTCGACGTCATCGGCCGACACTTCGGCTTCTTCGTACGCGCGGCGAGCCGCCTCTTTGCTCATGTCGTAGCCGACGATCGTGATGCAGTCGGCGGTGTCGTCGAGGCTCGAGGGGAAGTCGGTGGTCATCGCCTGGCCGGCGATCTCGATCGCCTGGCCCCACAGGTCGTGCTCGTCGACGAACCGCTCCGAGGCGACGATCGCGGCGGCGGCGCCGTCGGAGGTCGGGGAGCACTGCAGCTTCGTCAGTGGGTCGTGGATCATCTGCGCCTGCGCGATCTCCTCCAGGGAGTACTCGGTCTGGAACTGGGCGTAGGGGTTGTTGGCCGAGTGCTTGTGGTTCTTCCACCCGATCCAGATGTAGTGCTCCGGTTTGGAGCCGTACTTCTCCATGTGGTCGCGTCCCGCGTTGCCGAACATCTGGGGCGCGAACGGCGAGGACTCGGGGTCGCGCAGCTGGAACATGCGCCTCATGTGCTTGTCCATCGCCGGGGTGCGGTCGGTGTACTTCATGCCCAGCGAGCCCCGCTCCATCTTCTCGAAGCCGATCGCGAGCGCGCAGTCGACCAGTCCGCCCTTGACGGCCTGGCGCGCCAGGAACAGCGCGCTCGAACCGGTCGAGCAGTTGTTGTTTACGTTCAGCACCGGGATCCCGGTCAGCCCGAGCTCGTACACCGCGCGCTGCCCGTACGTCGAGTCGCCGTACACGTACCCGGCGTAGGCCTGCTCGACGGACTCATACGGGACGCCCGCGTCTGCCAGCGCCTTGGCGCCCGCCTCCTTGGCCCAGTCCGGATAGTCGCCTTCCTTGGTTCCGGGCTTGTCGAACTTCGTCATCCCGACGCCGATCACGTAGGTCTTGTTGCTCATGCTGCGTGGCTCCGTGTCTCGAGGGTTGATGCCTGCACCGCCGGGACCACGTCGCGGACGATGCTGAGAAAGCCTTGGACGAGCAGAGTGTGGATCTGCTCTCGCGAGAGCCGCCGGCGCTCCAGCCACTCGATGCTGGCCGCCTCGGCGAAGCCGGAGTAGGCGCGGATCGCGGCCCGCAGCTCGGTCGGGGCGCGCGCGGCCTCATACGTCTGAAGCGCCTCGATCAACCGGTCCGCGGCCTGCTCGCGCGCCTCCTCGAGCAGCTCCTCGACCCCGGCGTCGCGTCCGAGGCCGCGGCCTCCGATCAGCGCCAGCCAGGTGGTGCGGTTGTGCTCGAGCATCGTCAGCCAGCGCGCGACGCTCTCGTCGATCACGACTTCCACCCCTCGCCCGGGGGCCTGTAGCGGGACGGGATTCGTGGGCACCCGCATCAGCGTGCGGACGACCTCCACATACAGGTCACGCTTGGAGCCGAAGTAGTGGTGAAGCAGCCCGCGCGCGACGCCGGCCTCGCGGGCGATCTCGGTCGTCGACACGGACGCGTACGGCCGCTCGGAGAACAAGCTCCGGGCGCAGCTCAGGATCTGCCGGCGGCGCTCGTCGTGGTCGAGGCGCTGCCACCGGGGCGGCCGGGGCGGCGAGCTCGCTCGCTTCGCGGGCATGGCCGGAGCCTAGCAGTAATTGGCAGGGTGCCAATTACTGCTCGAACCGGTATCGTCAGGCTCGGTCGATCAGGCGATCGATCAATCGGAACGGAGAGCTTTGGCCGACAAGGACGAGATCCGCGGGTCGCGACTCCGCCGCGCGGCGATGATGACCGGCACGGCCGCGGAGGTCGCGGCGCGTGAGGCGGCCGCGCGGGCGTTGCGCGTCGGTGGCAACGATGGGCGGCGTCAGCGCGCCTCGCGCCAGCAGCTCAAGTCCGCCGAGACGCTGGTGAAGGTCCTGGGCAGCATGCGCGGCGCGGCGATGAAGGTCGGTCAGACGCTGTCGGCCGTGGACCTCGGCCTGGTGCCCGAGGAGATCAGGCCGCAGTTCCAGGAGATCCTGGCTGCGCTCCAGCAGGACGCCAGGCCGGTGTCGTTCACATCCATCCGCAAGGTGATCGAGGACGACCTCGGCGAGAGGCTCGAAGCCGCGTTCGCCGAGTTCGACGAGGAGCCGATCGCGGCGGCGTCGATCGGCCAGGTCCATCGCGCCGAGCTCGACGACGGCCGGAGCGTGGCGGTCAAGGTCCAGTACCCCGGGATCGCCGAGGCGATCCATGCCGACATGCAGAACCTGAGGCTCGCGCTGAAGCTGCTGAACGTGATCGCACCGGGGATCGACACGGGCCCGATCGCGGCCGAGATCCGAGGGCGGATCGGCCAGGAGCTCGACTACGAGCTCGAGGCCGCCAATCAGCACGCGATGTCGCGCGTGTACCGGGGCCACCCGTTCATCGTGGTCCCGGACGTAGTGAGCGAGCTGTGCCGCGAGCGCGTGCTGGTGTCCGAGTTCGTCGAGGGCCATCGCTTCAGCGAGGTCCGCGGGTGGCCGCAGGAGGAGCGCAACCGGCTGGGCGAGATCCTCATCCGGTTCTACATCAACGGGCCGCTGCGCCACCGGCTCCTGAACGGCGATCCGCACCCGGGAAACTCGCTGTTCCTCGACGACGGGCGCGTGGCGTTCATCGACTTCGGGTTCTTCAAGCGGCTGTCGGACGAGGAGGTCGCCCAGCAGATCGCCTCGACTCGAGCGACATACGAGGGGGACGCGACGTCGCTGTTCGACGTGATCTCGGGACTGGGCGCGCTACCCCCCGACCCGGCCCTGGCGGAGCCGTTCCTGGAGGCATACACGGCGATCTTCGGATGGCTGCTGGTTGACGACGAGGTCGTCGTCGACAGCTCGGCGACCGGGGCGATGATGCGCGCTTACACGACGATGCGGAGCTCGCCGGCGTTCAAGACGCTGCAGCTGCCGGCCGAGCACTTCGTGATGATGCGCGCGGTGATGCTGCTGATCGGGCTGCTCGGGCACCTCCAGGCGCGCGGTAGATGGCTGGACGTCGCGCGCGAGTGGCTGCTGAGCGAGGAGCCCGCCACGCCGATGGGACGGGAGGAGGCCGAGTTCTTCGCCGGCCGGCCGTATCCGTCGCCGGCCGTGGTGTGAGCGCTCCGGTCGTCGGCATCGATCTGAGGCCGGCGAACGTGGCCGTCGCGCCCTTGGTCGAGAGCCGGCTGGGGGAGTCGCAGGTTCAGGCCACGGCTTCCTCGGATCCTTTCGCTCTCGTCGACCAGATCGTCGCGATGGTGCAGGGCGCGGAGGGCGAGGAGCCTGCCGCGGTCGGCGTGAGCATCCCTCGGATCGTGGAGTTCGAGACCGGACGCGTGGTCTCGACGTCGCGGCCAGTCGCTGCCGGGGGCAAGGAGGGGATTGATCTCCCGCTGGCCGACGTGCCACTTCGCGAGGTCCTCGAGGTGCGACTCGGAGTGCCGGTGTTCGTCGACAACGACGCCAACGTGGCGGGGCTCGCGGAGGCGCACGACGAGAACCTCGCGCTCGTCACGCGGCACCTCGTGATGTTCACGGTCGGCACCCACGTCGGCGGCGGCCTCGTGCTCGACGGGCTGATCTACCGCGGCGCGACGGGTGCCGCCGGCGAGCTCGGCCAGACCATGCTGGGCCTGGACCTCGCCGGCGCCGTCCCCGCGCCGATGGGCTTTCCCCAGCCCGGCTCTCTCGAGTTCGCGGTCGCCGGTCACGCGTTCGACCGGCTCGCCGCCGTGGCCGGAAGGGTGCATCCGGGGTCGGCGCTGGCGCGGTTCCGGGCCGAGGGCAAGTCGGTGCTGAGCGATGTCGTCGTGCAGGCGGCGCTGAACGGCGACCGCGCCGCGGCGCGCATGGTGGAGATCTGGGGACAGCGAATCGGGGTCGGGATCGCGAACGCGATCCACACGTTCGATCCCCAGGAGGTCGTGATCGGAGGCGACGCGGTGCGCGCGGGCCCCCTGCTGCTGGAGCCCGCACGCAGGGTCGCGCTGGAATACGTGCTGCCCGGGCTCGGCGCCAGCACCACGATCCGCTTCGCGCGGCACGGGCCGCACGGCGGCGTCCTTGGGGCGGGGCTGCTCGCGAGAGGCGAGCTGGAGCGATAGACGTGGGCTCTCAGCGGCGCTGAGAGCGAGGCCGAGCGGTCCTGTCGTAGTCGCTCAGCTGCACGGTCACGTCGTCATTCAAGCTCGCGAAGTTCGGGAACCTGATCGTGCGTACGGGGCCGGCGCCCCGCGACTTGATCCCGATCGTCACCTTGCCGGTGGGTGGGGTCGCCGCGGGCGCGAACACGTCGACCGAACTGATGAAGTACTGGCTCGCGTTGTCGTACGGCGGCCATCCCTGGGTGGTCTCGGATTGGCCGTCGCGGTTGAAGTCGGCCGCGAACAGCCCGTTGACCTCCTTGTTGAGCGGGCAGGTGCTGGCGTTGCACACGCGCTGGCCATCGACCGTCAGCACGTCGCTCTGGGCGCCCTGGTCCCCCCACAGCTCCTTGTAGCGGATGATCACCATCGCCACGCTCCGCGGATCGCCCGGCCCCCCGACGCTCCGCAACGTGTCCGACTCGAGCAGCCGGACCAGATGGTCGCTGTGGATGAAGGGCTCGTAGTAGAAGTGATGGGTCGGGTAGCCCGGGCGCACCTCCGCGAACTCGTATCGACGTCCGGCCTGGACCCTGATCGGCCCGAAGTCGCCCGAGTCGCCGACCGTGGTGCTGTAGATCGGGGCTGAGCCGATCCGCTGGCCGGTCGCCTGGTCGATCTGCCACAGCTGGACGGTGGCCCCGGACAGGCCCGTGTTCTGCGGGAAGTTGACGTCCCGTCCCTCGAGCGTGATCGCGCCCTTCTGCGGCAGGATCTCGCGGTACTTCGGCGCCCTGCCGGTGAAGAACTTGTAGAAGTAGAAGAAGGTCAGCGGCGAGGTCGCCGTCTGGACGTGGGTGGAGTCCGGGATGAAGACGTTCTTCGCTCCCTTGATCTGCCGCCCGGGCTGGTCGGACAGGGGGCCCCTGGTTCCGAACACCGCCAGCGTCGGCACGCCGCCGGGTGGCGAGTCGGCCGTGCGGCCGTCGATGTTCACGTAATGGGCCACGTTCGCCGCGCGCTGCCTGGAGCTGTTGAGGTAGTCCTGCATCAGGAACGTGCCGAGCGAGTGGGCCAGCAGCTCGACCTTGGGCCGGTGCGTGGCCGCCTTCATGCGCGCGATCATCTGGTCGAGCCGGTCGAACAGCGGCGCCTCCTGCGTCGGCGAGACCCCGGTCCCGGCGATCGCACCGGCGTACTGGGTCGAGTCGTACTCGAGCACTCCGATCCAGCCGGCGGGATAGCCGTTGCTGTGAAGGCGCATCGCCTGGGACTCGAACTGCGAGCCCGAGCCCTCGAACCCGTGGACGAAGATCACCGGGTCGAGCTTCGCGACGCGGTGGTCGCGGTGGTGGCGTTGGTGGTGGCGATGGCGAGTCGCGGCGGCGGCGGCAGGCGCCGCCACCAGCAGCACCGCCAATAGCAGCGCCGCGATGGCTGCGATCGCTGGCAGCGCGGACCGGATCCTGGATCTTCTGGCGGCTGGCGACATCTCTCCCTGCAAGCGGGCAGGTTCCCACGGGGACGTGCGCCCAAACGACGATCGCCGGCAAATCGCCGGATCCTGTGCAAGTTGCCGGCAGGTACGCACGTTGATTGGGCGAATTGCCGTAGCGGGACGGCGCCAGGAACTCATCTACGGAGGGAACCATGAGGACGCTCGAGAGCCGGACCCGCCAAGATCGGCGAGTCACCTGCGTCGCCTGTGCCAGCCACATGCATCCCGAGACGGTGCCGTGGCTGCAGCACGAGATCGGATGCCCGGTGCGGACGGCCGCACTCGTCTCCTATCGCGAGGACGCGAGCCCGCGGAGCAGCCGTGCGCTCGGCGCCGCCGCGAGCCCGCGTGCCTAGCGCAGCGCGCTACGTGTACATCCCGGAGAACTGGCCCCCGGTCACGTTGACGATCTGGCCGTGGATGAAGTTCGCCCACGGCGAGCAGAGCAGGAAGATCGCGCTGGCCGCCTCCTGAGGAGTTCCGGGCCGGCCCAGCGGAATCAGCATCGAGGCCATGCCGCGCAGCTGGTCGGGGATCCCGAGCTGCACCTTCTCGCCGGCGATCTCGGCGACGTTCGACTCGTCCTTGGACGCGGTCAGCCGGGTCTCGATGTAGCCGAACGCGACCGCGTTGATGTTGATCTTGAACTGGCCCCACTCCTTGGCCAGCGTCTTGGTGAGGCCGGTGACGGCGGCCTTACCGGACGAGTAGTTCGCCTGGCCGGCGTTGCCCATCGTCCCGGAGATCGAGGTCACGTTGACGACCTTGCGGAACACCTCCCGCCCCTCTTCCTTCTCTTTCTTGGCGGGCTCACGCATGTGCGGGGCGACGGCGCGACACATCCTGAACGGGACGATCGAATGGATGTCGAGCATCTTCTGGAACCACTCGTCGCTCATCTTGTGGATCGGGGCGTCGAGCGTGTAGCCGGCGTTGTTGACGAGGATGTCGACCTGGCCCCACTCGTCGATCACCTTCTGCACCAGCTCATCGGGCACACCCGGCTTCGTCAGGTCGCCGCCGTATACGAGCGTGTCGCCACTGATCTCCGAGGCGGTCTGCTCCGCGACGTCGCCGTCGAGATCGTTGATCAGGACCTTCGCGCCCTGTTCGGAGAGGAGCTCCGCCGTGGCCCGCCCGATCCCGCGCGCCGATCCCGTGACGATCGCGACCTTGTCATCCAACACTGCCATCTCGGTTCTGCCTTTCGTCGCTTGCGAAGCGGGGATCATGCCAGGGCCGACCGAGTCTGCGCCCCGAGGTCGTGCGGGGCGCGTGCCTTGGGTCAGGCGCTCTTGACGACGACCGCGTGGCGGTACACGGGCGCCGCGCCCGCTCCCGGGAACGCGGACCCGATCCCGCTGAACAGGACGACCTTCACCGTGTACGTCCCGGCCGCCGCGTAGGCGTGGGTCGGGTTGGCGCCCGAGCCCGTGGTGCCGTCACCGAAATCCCAGAAGTACGTGCTCACGGCCTGCCGGCTGACGTTGGTCAGCCCGCTGAACGTCACCGTTTGACCCGCTGTGGGGCTCGACGGCGAGAACGTGAAGCCGGGCGTGAAGCCGTTGTGACCGGTCGTCACGATCCCGCCCGCGCCGCGCGAGGACCCGTCGTGGGCGAACACCGCCAGACCGATGGAGTACGTGCCCGCGGCGGGGAACGATTTCGTGATCGAGGGGGTGGTCTGCTCGACGGTAGAGGCTCCGGACGCGGCGTTGAACTGCCAGCTGAACTCGGCGATCCCTCCCGATGCACTCGACGCGCTCGCGTCGAAGGTCATCGCGAGCCCGCTGCCGGCGGTGGCGCTGAACCTGGCCGTCGGCTCGGTCCCCGACAGCGTGTAGCGCTGCAGGCACTGGTGGCCCTGATTGCTCCACTCCTCCTGATACCAGTAGAAGTGGCCGTTGATCACCTGGTTGTACTTGGCGCCGTTGTGGGTGCCGAGGGGGGTGCCCATCTGGCCGTCGCACTGGTCGCCGATCTCGAGCCCATGGTTCGCTCCGGCGCCGTTCGTCCAGGCATCGTTCGGTATCGGGTCGGTGATCGACTCGTTGTGCTCGTGGCTCAGCCCGCCCTCGAGCGCGCCGTCCGAGGGGCCGTTCGGATGATTGCCGTCGTCGCAACCGGAGTTGCCGGTCACATACGGATCGTCGGCGTAGAAGAGCATCGGCGAGATCGTGGTCTGCTGGTGGTAGGCGCAGTAGACGGGGTCGACGGACTCCCCGGCCGAGCAGCCTCCGTAGGGACCGGAGGGGTCGTTCGGGTTGTTGTCGAAGCACCCCTCGACGTGGGGCGGCGTCAGCAGGAAGAACTCGTGCGTCAGGTCGCGGCGCAGATGATGCGCGGTGGCGACCTTCTCGAGCTCGGATTGGATCTGGGGATCGGTCAGGCATTCGGTCACGGGGCTGTGCACCGGACACTGGCTCGTGGGATACGGGTCGGTGTCGAGGAAGGCGCCGCCGGCGCTCACGCCGTAGCGGACGAAAGCACCGGTCAGGTCGTTGTACTGGGTCGAGACCGAATCCGTGTTCTGGTGGCCGCCGTCGTCGTGGCTTAGATCCTTGAAGTACTGCTCGACTCCGGACACGTACTGGGGCGGG
>Ga0209577_10004619_pt1 | contig 12928 bp, 16 predicted proteins | sample GraSoiAngelo_109_FD_185874 | JGI IMG/M metagenome (GOLD analysis project Ga0209577, IMG submission 185874) | Grasslands soil microbial communities from the Angelo Coastal Reserve, California, USA - 14_0903_12_20cm (SPAdes) (version 2) | ecosystem: Environmental > Terrestrial > Soil > Grasslands... | reverse complement strand
CCTGCAGCCCGAGGACCTGAACCAGCTGCGGGGCATCCCGGCCTCGGACTCGCTGACCTGGCCGACGCTGCAGGGCGAGTACCTGAACCCGAACCACGGAGTCAATGGCGAGACCGGCCGGGCACCGCCCTGGGTCGGCGATCCCCTCGTGCTGCGCGCCCTGGCCGAAGCGATCGACCGACCGGCCCTCAACGACGCCGCCTTCGGCCGCGCCGCAGCGCTCACGCCCGGACTCTTCCCCGAGCTGATGCGCTCTTTCGCGGGTCCCTCCCAACCGACGCCGGCGCGGGCCCTCGACGACGCGCGGAAGGTCCTGGACGGGGATGGCTGGAAGGTGGCTCCGGACGCCTTCCGCGGCAAGGCCGGACGGCGCCTGGAGTTCTCGCTCCTGGTGCCCTGCGACAGTGCGCCGCGGCAGGTGGAGCAGGCGACGCTGGTCGAGCAGTGGGCGGAGCTGGGCGTCCTGGTGAGGCCTGCCTGCGCGCCGCGGTCCAGCTTCTTCGCCGCCTATTCGCAGCAGGGCGTCAACGCCGCCGGGCGCTTCGACATGAGCCTCTACTCGAACACCTGGGAGCCCGACCCCTCGGCCTGGGCGGCCTTCGGCGAGAGCTCGCAGGTCCCCTCGGCCTCCAATCCCGGCGGCCAGAACTGGAACCGCTGCCAGGACCCGGCGCTGGACCGTGCTTTCAGCGAGGGCGCGTCAACGCTCGACCTCGCGCAGCGCCGGCGGGCCTACCGGGAGGGCGCCGCCGCCTGGCTCAGCTACGGCTGCACGATCCCGCTCTTCGACTGGCCGGAGGTGGTGCAGCGGTCGAGCAAGCTCCACAACTTCACCCCCAACGCGGGAAGCGTCGACACCTGGAACGCGGCCGACTGGTGGCTGTCGGGTTAGTTTCCTCTAGAGGACTTCGAGCAATTGCGAGCGCTTCGACTCGAACTCGGCGTCGGTGAGCAGCCCGCCCCGATGCAGGCGGGAGAGGGCGTCCATCTCCTCCAGCACGTCGAGCAGCGGCGCCATCGTCCGCCGCGCCAGGTATCCGTCGCCGGGTAGCCCCTGCTCCTCGTCCATTCGCCCGTCGAACTCGCGGACGTAGAAAAGCGCCTTGATGGCTGAGAAGGGCACGGCCAGCCGCTTGGGCGGGCCGTTGGTCTCCGGGAACAGCAAGAGGGCCAGTCCGAAGCGATGCCGCTTGATCTCGCCGGCGGAGTGGCCGCGGAGGACCTCGCCGTCGAGGAACCGGATCGCGACCTTGCGGCCATGGGGCTCGGCTTCCACGGTCTGCCCCTCGATGGGGAGCTCGACCATCTTCACGGCCGAGAGGGGGATCCAGGCCATCTCCGAGTTCTCGAGGCCGCTCGGGTCATCGATCTCGAGCAGGAAATCGGGCTCGTCGAGGTCGAGGTCCTGCGCTGAACCCTCGAGGGTTTCGTCGTCGAAGAAGCGGACTTTAACCACGTTGCGGATCCTCTGAAGATAACGCGCGCGGGAGGGAAGCCTTGCGCTTGGGAAGCTTGCGCGAGCAGCGCACGCACCGGGCAAGATGCTCGCGCACCGCGTCGGCCTGGTTCTTACGCAGTTTGCCGGCCAGATACGGCTTCAACATCGCCTGCACGTCGCGGTGCTCCATCTCGTCGCCGGACCCGCCCTGGTCGGCAACGAACTCCTCCTTGAAGCGCAGCCGTGCGCGGTAGACGAGCGTCTCCACGGCGCTCTCCGAGATCTTCATGGCCTTGGCGATCCGGCGATAGCTGAAGCCCTGCAGCTCACGGAGGGTCAGCACCAGCCGGTACTTCTCAGGCAGCCGCCTGGCCACGTCGTGCACCTGGCGGCGCAGCTCGTGGGCCTCGGCCTGGACGACCGGGTCGAAGCGCTGGGGGGGCGCCGGGATGTCGTAAAGGAGCTCCCGGTCGTCCGCTCCCTTGTCGTCCAGGCGTGGGTCTCGCCGGCGCCGCCGCAGCTCGTCTCGACAGAGGTTCTGGGCGACGGTGTGGATCCAGCCCCCGAAGTTGAAGTTCTCGTCCATCCGGTCCATCGTCCGCAGCGAGCGGATGAACGTCTCCTGGGCGATGTCCTCGGCCAGGACCGCATCGCCGAGGGTGCGGTGGACCAGTCGGTAGATGGAGGCGACATACCGGCGGTGGAGCTCCTCGAAGGCGCTGACGTCCCCGCCCCGATAGGCGCTGACCAGCTCGGCGTCGGTCCGTTCCGGCTCGCCGCTCACCGTTCCAGGTCCATGGCGGCGCGGCCGGCGGCTGCCTCGACCAGCTCCGCGGCGTGCCGCACGCGGTATTCAGGCGGCTGGGAGTCGTCTCCGATCTGGTACACCCGGTAGCCGAGGGTATCCCAACCATCGCCGAGGGAACCGGCGATCAGTACCGCCGGCACGCCGGCACGCTCCGCTCGCCGGATCACCTCCGCCGGCCCTTTGCCGTAGGCCGTCTGACTGTCCACCCTGCCCTCGCCGGTGAAGACGGCGCCGGCACCGGCCAGCGCCTGCTCCAGGCCCGCCGCTTCCACGACCAGCGGCGCTCCGGGCGTGAGCCTGGCCCCCAGGAAGGCGACGAGCCCCGCCCCTGCGCCACCCGCAGCGCCGGCCCCGGGGAGTTCGGCGACCTCGACGCCAAGGTCCCGGGAGACCACGGCCGCGAAGTTCGCCAGGGCCGCGTCGAGCTCGGCCAGCACCTCCTCGGAGTCTGCGCCCTTCTGCGGCCCGTAGACGCGAGTCGCGCCCTCCGGCCCGCAGAGGGGATTGCTGACGTCGACCGCGACCTCGGCCCGAAGCTGCCTCCAGGCAGGGTCGACGCCCGAAGAGTCGATGCGGGCAAGCCGGGCCAGCGCGGCCCCGCCCCTCGGCAGCTCACGGCCCCTGGCGTCGAGCAGCCGGAAGCCGAGGGCCTGGGCCATTCCCGCGCCCGCGTCGTTGGTGGCCGACCCACCGAGGCCGGCGATGATGCGGATCACCCCGCTTCTCCTTACCTTCTCGAGCACCTGCCCGAAGCCGTACGTGGAAGTAACGCGGGGATCCCTCCGTTCCTTCGGAAGCAGCGTGAGGCCACTGGCCGAAGCCAGCTCTACGACGCCGGTTCGGCCACCGTCGATCAGCCCGTAGCCGGCAGGGACGGGCTCGCCCAGCGGCCCCTCCACGGTCACCGAAACGAGCTCCCCGCGGCCGGCCGCGACCAGGGCTTCGACAGTGCCCTCGCCGCCGTCGGCGACCGGGACCTCGAGCACCCGTGCGTCGGGGAGGACGGAGCGGATCCCGCGCGCGATGGCGGCGGCGACTTGAGGCGAGCCCAGCGAACCCTTGAAGGGGTTCGGCGCGGCTACGAAGTGCTGCTCAATAAACCGGGAGTGTCCAGTCGGAATAGCGGGGATTGTCGCCCCGGACGGCTCCGAAGTAGACGCCCTGCAGCTCGCTCGTCAGCTCCCCGATCCTGCCGTCCCCGACCGGCCGGCGGTCGACCTCGATGACTGGGGAGACCTGCGCGCCGGTGCCACAGAGGAAGAGCTCGTCGCAGGTGTAAAGCTCGGTCCGGTCGATCGATCGCTCGACGACCTGCTTGCCGAGCTCGTCCTTGATCAACCCGAGCAGGAGTTTGCGGGTGACCCCCTCGAGGATGTCGTCGGTGACGGGCGGGGTGACGAAGACTCCGTCCTTGTACATGAACAGGTTCTCGGCGCTTCCTTCCGAGACGTGCCCGTCGAGGGCGAGGACGATCGCCTCGTCGAAGCCGTTCTCCTCGGCCTCCGCCTTGGCCAGCGCTGAGTTGGCGTAGGCGCCGGTGATCTTGGCCCGGGCCGGAAGCGAGGAGTCGGAGACGCGCCGCCAGCTCGAGACCATGCAGCGGATGCCGGCGTCGACGTCCACGTAGTTGCCCATCGGCGCGGTGTAGATGAGGAAGCTCTCGGCGATGCCTTCGAGGCGGACGCCGATGACCTCGCTCGACTTGAAGAGCAGGGGCCGGACGTAGGTGTCCTGCTTGTACTCGTTGCGCCGGAGCAGCTCCAGGGTGAGCTTGACGAGCTCTTCGGTGGAGTGCGGAAGCGTCATCTTCATGATGCTTCCCGACTTCCGAAGCCGGTCGTAGTGGACGGGCCCGTGAAGAAGGTAAAGCTGGGCCTTGTCCGAGTTCCAGTAGGCGCGGATGCCCTCGAAGACTCCAGTGCCGTAGTGGAGGGCGTGGGTCATCAGGCCGAGCTTGGCGTCTTGGTAGCGGCGGAACTCGCCGTTGATGAAGACCCAGGAGTTGGGGTGCTCGGGACCGGCCGTCACCTTCCGCGAGGCGTCGGTCTCAATGCTCATCCCGGCGCTGATTGTAATCTTGTGCTCGCCGATGACCCTTTACGACATCATCGCGGACCTCCGCCGCGAGCATGCCGATGAGACGGCATCGAAGACGCTCGACCTGGTCATGATCGAGCTCGGCCACACCCGCGACAACCTTCGCGAAGCGCTTCAAAACCTGGACCGGGCGGCGATCCCGCCGGGCGGCGAGCAGGTGCTGAAAGAGCTGGAGGATCGGGCCCACCGCCACCGTCTCGACAACCTCAACTATCCGCTGGTGAAGGCCCGCGGCTTCCGGCCGCCACTGGAGCCGGTCGACGAGGGCTCGATGGGGATCGCGCTCCTGCTGGGGCTGAGCTCGCTGGTCCTGCTGGTGCTCGCCGGCGCCGCCATAGTGGCCGGCCTGAACACCATCTACCACTGGTTCTGAGCGGCTCGTGCCCGAATTCTCCTTTGACGTCGTCTCCGAGTACGACGCAGCCGAGCTGACCAATGCCCTCGACCAAGCCCGCCGTGAGACCGGCACCCGCTTCGATTTCAAGGACACGGCCACCAGCTACGAGGTCAAGAGCGGTCAGGTCGTGATCGAGTCCTCGACCGAGGACCGGGTCAAGGCCGCGTACCAGGTGCTGGTCGAAAAGGCCGCCCGCCGCAGCCTCTCGCCCAAGCTCTTCATGCCGGGCGAGCCGAAGACGGTCGGCCGCGGCCGGGGCCAGATCGAGGTCAAGCTCAACGCCGGGATCTCGGACGAGCTGGCCAAGGATCTGCAGAAGCGCGCGCGGGCGGCCAGCCCCAAGGTCCAGGTCCGGATCCAGGGCGACCAGCTCCGCGTGACCAGCAAGGACAAGGACGCGCTCCAATCCGTCATCAAGACCCTCCGCGAGGCGGAGGACATCCCGGTTCCCCTTCAGTTCACGAACTACAGGTAGGTTTCCAGAGCGCTCGAGGTCATCCCCGCGATCGACATCCGAGGCGGCTTGGCCGTCCGCCTCACCGAGGGCGACTTCGCCCGCGAGAAGGTCTACGGCTCCGACCCGGTGGCCATCGCCCACCAGCATCGGCAGGCCGGCGCAAGACGCATCCACGTGGTGGACCTCGACGCGGCCATCGGGCGGGCGGCCACCAACCGCGAGGTGGTGAAGCGGATCGTCGCCGAGGCCGGCCTCAAGGTCCAGGTCGCCGGAGGCGTCCGCGACGAGGTGACCGCGGTTGACTGGCTCGGCGCCGGTGCCGCCGCCGTGGTCATGGGCACGGCGGCGATCCGCCACCCGGATCGGTTCGCGAGCATCGCCAGCGGCCACCCGGGCCGGGTGATCGGCGCCCTCGACCTGCGCGGGGGGACGCCCCAGGTCACGGGCTGGACGGAGAGCGAGCGGGTGGAGCTGCAGGAGCTGCTCTCGGCCTGGCAGGAGCTGCCCCTGGCGGCGATCATCCTGACCGTGGTCGAGCGGGACGGCACCTTCGCCGGCCCTGATCTCTCCTCGCTGCGGCGGACCCTGAAGGCGACCAAGCACCCGGTCTACTACGCCGGCGGCATCGCCGACCTCGAGGACGTGCGGGCGGTTGCCAGGGCCGGCGCGACCGGCGTCATAGTGGGCAAGGCACTGTATGAAGGAAGGCTGGACCTGGCGGCTGCCATGCGCGCTGGCTAGCGCGCTCCTGCTGGCGGCCTGCAGCGGCGGAGGCGCCCGCGACAACCCTGACGATTCCGTGCTCCACCAGGACATCGCCTCCGGGCGCGCGGGGGCCGAGGTCACATTCGACGGCACGCTCAGGGCCGATCCCCAGCCGGTCGGCACGCACGAGCACCTGACTGTGACGACCCCAGCCGGTGACGTCCTGGAGGTCGACCACAACACCTCGCTCGCGCCCTGGGTCCCGGCCCACGCGGGCGACCACGTCATCGTCCATGGCGAGCTCTACATCGACCCCGGGCCGCGCGCCGGCGTCCACTGCACCCACGCGCACACCTCCAGCGGCTGCCCGCGGCCGGGCTGGGTGGAGCTGGGTGGAAACTACTACGAGTGATGTGCGCCGACCACGAGCCGCCGCGACTCTCCTTCCAGGAGAACTTCGCCCGCGGCAAGGGACCGTTGCCGGTCAAGCTGCTCCAGGTCGGCCTCAACCTGCTTCGGCGGGTCTTGCCGCGTCCGTCCGCCTGCTGCGGGCACTATGGCGAGCCGGGCTGTTGAATGACCAAGGCTGAGGCCCGTCGGGCCGGACTGATCTGAGCAAGGCAACCCCGGTCTACCTGGAGGTCGGGGTCAAGCGCGTCTTCGCCAGCGCCCTCGACTGGCCGGGGTGGACTCGCTCCGGCAAGAACGAGAAAGCAGCGCTGGAGGAGCTGGCCGTCTACACGTCCAGGTACGAAGCCGTGCTCAAGCGGGCAGGGATCGCCTTCCCGGCCACGGCCGACTTCGAGATCGTGGAGCGGGTCAACGGCAACGCAACGACCGATTTCGGAGCGCCGGCGATGCCGGCCAGATCGGACTCGAGGCCGCTGACCGCCGCGGACGGCAAACGCCTCGCCGAGCTCCTCTCCGCCGCCTGGAAGACGTTCGACGAGGTCGTGGCCGGGGCCCCGGCCGAGCTTCGGAAGGGCCCGCGGGGCGGCGGTCGGGACCGGGACCAGATCCGCGAGCACGTCGAGGGGGCCGAACTCGCTTACGCGGGAAAGGTCGGCCTCCGCCTCCACGAGCCCGACCGTCAGGCCCTCCTCGAAACCCTGGGCCGGCCCTCGAAGGGCGGACCGCTGAAGCCCAACGGCTGGAACGCGCGCTACGCAGCGCGCCGACTCGCCTGGCACGCCCTCGACCACGCCTGGGAGATCGAGGACCGCAGCGAGTAGTGCGCTTCGTCGATGCCCGCATCCGCCGGGCGAGTGCGGGTTTCGCTCCGGACTAACCTGTTTGGGCATGGCACATGAGCAACCGGCCTCCGAGCGAGGCCCCGACGTCATCGCGCCGCCTCCGCTGCTCTACCTGATCCCACTTGGCGTCGGGCTGGTACTGGATCGGGTGCTGCCCCCACCCCGGCTGCCGCGCGGCCTGCGGCTGGCGGGATTGCCGCTTCTGGCCGGTGGGGTCGGCCTGATCGGGTGGTTCGCTCGGACGATGATCCAAGCGCGGACGCCGATCGACCTCCGCCAGGTCCCCACCACCCTGGTCGAGGACGGTCCTTTCGAGTTCACCCGCAACCCCGGCTACCTGGGCATGGCTTTGACCTACACCGGGCTCAGCCTGCTCGCGGGCGGGCGCTGGCCGCTGCTCTTCCTGCCCTGAGCTGTCCTGGCCATCGATCGTGGAGTCATCCAGCGCGAGGAGCCGTACCTGGAACGGCTCTTCGGAAGCAGCTACCGCGACTATCTGAACCGGGTGCGCCGCTGGCTCTGAAGCAGCCTAAATGCTTCAGGTCGCCTGGCCGTTCGGGCGCATGGTGATCTCGTTGACCGTCACGTTGGCCGGCTGGGCGAGCGCGAAGAGGCAGGCCCGCGCCACGTCGGCCGCCGTCAGGGGATCGAAGTTGCGTGGGATCACGCCGGCTCCCTCGTGGCGGACCGCGACTTCGTAGAAGGGCGTGTCGACGGTGGCCGGCTCCACCAGTGTCACCCGGATGTGCTGCTCGGCAAGCTCCACCCGAAGTGACTCGCCGATGGCGCCGACGGCGAACTTGGTCGCCGCGTAAACGCCGGCGCCGAGCCGCGCGGTGCGGCCGCTGATCGAGGACATCAGCATGATGTCGCGGATGCCGTCTGGCGCCAGGCGCCGATACCCGTAGTAGATCGTGTAGAGCACGCCCATCACGTTCGTCTCGACCACGTCGTGCCAGTCCTTGGGCCTGCCCTTGGTGATGTGCCCATAGAGCCCGTAGCCGGCGTTGGCGATGATCGCGTCGAGGTGTCCGCCGAGAGCGTCGGCAGCGCGGTCGACCGCCTCCTGCACCTGGTCCTCGTCGCGCACGTCGCAGCTGAAGGAATGGATGCCGTGACGTTCCTTGTCAGGCATGCGGCGCGAGAGCCCGGCGACCGTGGCGCCGGCGTCGACGGCTTGGTGGGCGATCGCCTCGCCGATGCCGGCGCTGGCGCCGGTGACCAGGATCCGCCGGCCTTTCAGGCTCGGTTCTGCGGCCACTTTTCAGTTCTCCTTCTGGAAGCGGGGCTCGAAGCGCTCCATGTTCTCGGCCGTGCGCTTGGGGATCAGGACGTGGCGGCGAAAGCTGCACACGCGCTTGCCGTCCTGGTTGTAGGCGCGCGTCTCCACCAGGATCGTCCCGCGGTCCGGGCGCGTGCGCGACTCCTTGACCTCGAGCACGGTGGACTCCGCATAGATGGTGTCGCCGTGGAAGGTCGGGTGCTCGTGCTTGAGAGCGTTGACCTCGAGGTTGGCGATCGCCTTTCCCGAGATGTCCGGGACGCTCATCCCCAGCGCCAGCGAGTAGACCAGGTTGCCGACCACCACGTTGCGCCCGAAGTGCGTGCGCTCGGCGCCGTAGTGAGCGTCGATGTGCAGCGGATGGTGGTTCATGGTGAGCAGGCAGAAGAGGTGATCGTCGTACTCGGTGATGGTCTTGCCGGGCCAGTGCTTGTAGGTCGTGCCGACCTCGAACTCCTCGAGGTAGCGCCCGAAGGGGCGCACTTCCTCGCTCATCGCTTTCTCATCTCATCGCCCGCCTTCTCCAACGACCTACCGATCACGCGCAGCGCGAGCACCTCCTCCGCGCCCTCGAAGATTGCCAGCACGCGCGCATCCACGAAATAACGCGAGACGTCAGTCTCTTCGCCGTAGCCCATGCCGCCGAACAGCTGCATCGCGTCACGCGTCACGTACTCGGCCATGCGCGAGGCGTAGAGCTTCGCCAAAGAGGCCTCGACCTGGCCGCCACCCTGGTCGTGAAGGCGGGCCGCGGCAAAGGAGAGCTGGCGCGACGCGTGCAGGCGAACGCCCATCCGCCCCAGCATCGCGCGAGCCAGCTCGTGCTCTGCGACGGGCCGGCCGAACACGCGGCGCTGCGCCGTGTAGGCGAGCGTGTCCCGCAGCGCCGCCTGCATCACGCCGACGGCCCGCGCGGCGGTCTGCAGCCGGCCGGTCGCAAAGCTCTCCATCTGCAGGTAGAAGCCCCGGCCCTGCTCGCCGACCAGCGCCGAACCCGGCAGCCGGTAATCCTCGAAGACCAGCTCGAAGGTGTGAAGACCGCGGTAGCCGAGGGTCGGGATGGCGTGGCCCCGCAGGACCCCTCCACCCTCGATCCGATGCTCGAAATCGTGGCCGAGCCGGCTCGGCTTCTCGGCCACGAAGACGCTCAGGCCGCGGTGGCCGGGCTCGCCGCCCGTGCGGCAGAGCAGCATGACCAGGTGCGCCCGCCCGGCGAACGTGCACCAGAGCTTGGCGCCGTTGACGAGCCAGGAACCATCCGGCTGCGAGGTCGCGCGGCACTGGAGGGCGGCCACGTCGGATCCGAAGTCCGGCTCGCTGACGGCGACCGCCACCAGCAGCTCGCCGGATGCGATCCCAGGCAGCCAGCGCCGCTTCTGCTCCTCCGTGCCGGCGCTCAGCAAGGCGCGCACCAGGATCTCGGGCCGCGTCATCAAGGAGCCTCCGACGGCCAGCGAGCCGGCTGCCATCTCCTCGGTGCCGATCAGCATCGCCACGTGGTCCGGGCGGTCGGCCAGGGTGCCACCGTACTGCTCCGGAATTGAGAGGCCGAAGAGCCCCAGCCCGGCGATGCCGGAGATGACGTCGGCAGGGATGTCGCCGTCCTGGCGATGGATCTGCTGGGCGCGGGGCGTGATCCGCCGGGCCGCGAAGTCGCGCAGGGTGGCCCGGAGGAGGCGGTGCTCCTCGCCGGCTCCGACGTCGTCGGCCGAGCGACCGGCGAGGAGGAGGCCGGCGACCCGCTCGTAGGCCGGGTCGAAGGACTCGGCCGAGCGGTCGGCTGCCGCCCCCTCCGCGATCGCGCCGGCAAGCTCGTCGCCGGTTCGGGACGCCCACTCGCGGGCAGCGCCGGCGGCAGCCGACCGCGCCGCGGCCCAGGCCGCCTGGTAGGTCTCTACCTCGCCGGCGATGCCGGGCTCCAGGGGCGGGCCGTCATGCCGAAAGCCTCGCCCCGCTCGACCATCACCGCGGCCATCTTCCGGGACGCCTCGTCGATCATCTCCTCTCCGAGCATGACGGCGCCGGTTTGGTCGACGTCGGTCGCCTCCCGGTAGGCCTCGACGATGGCGACCGCCTTGTCGAAGTCCTCCTGCTTGGGCGCGAAGACGTCGTTGAGCACGTCCACCTGCGCCGGGTTGAGCGCCCACTTCCCGTCGAAGCCGAGCATCGCCGCACGTCCAGCAAAGGTCCGGAGGCCGTCGAGGTCGCGGATCTGCGCGTAGGGACCGTCAATCGGCTGCAGGCCATTGGCCCGGGCGGCGACCACCACGCGGGCCAGGAAGTAGTGCCAGTAGTCACCCGGGTACTCGGGCTTGAGCCGGCCCACGGTCAGCTCCGGCACCTTCAAGGAGGCGGAGAAGTCGGCGGGGCCGAAGATCAGCGTCTCGGCCCGGCGGGAGGCGCCGGCGATGGCGTGGATGTTCTCCATCCCCCTGGCCGACTCGATCTGGAGCTCGAGACCGATCCGGCGCTCCAGGCCCAGCTTCCACTCGACCTGGTTCAGCAGGTTGTCGACGAAGTGGACGTGGTCCACGTCCTCGACCTTGGGGATCATCAAGCAGTCGAGCCGGTCTCCAGCGCCCTCGACGACGGTGACGATGTCCTCGTAGCACCAACGCGTGTCGCAGGCGTTGACCCGGACGACCCGTACCTTGCCGGCGAACTCGTAGCTGCGCAGGGCGTCGACGACCTGCCCGCGCGCGGCGACCTTGGCGCCGGGCGCGACCGAGTCCTCGAGGTCCAGGAAGATCTCGTCGGCCGGCGACTGGTCGGCCTTGGCGTGGAACCGCGGCTGCGAGCCGGGCACCGCCAGGCAGGACCGCCGTGCCCTCACTTCCTTGCTTTCGGGGGCCGCGGGCCCCTGCCGGATTCGACGTATTTCTTGAGGCTCTTCATGGTCTTGGCGACGTCGCTCGGCAGCTGGCGCTCGATGATCCCGAAGAAGAGACGCGCGGCGAATCCGTTCGGGCCATAGTCCATGGTGTAGGTCAGCCTGGTCCGGCCCTCGCGCTGGCTGTAGCTGTACTTCCAGTCGCCCTTCAGCGGCCCCTTCACGAAGCGGCCCGCCACCGTCTTGCCGGGCGTGACGGTGGTGTGCTCGACCTCCAGCTCCTGCTTGCCCCCGGGCGTGATCAGCAGGTAGCGGAGCTCGGTTCCCCGGCGCGTCGGACCGTCGGTCAGGACCTCAACCTTCTCCAGGTTGCTGGACCACTTGCCGGCGTTCGGAAAGTCCTCGTGGACGACCGCCCAAACCCGCTCGATCGGGGCCTCGATCTCGACCGTCTCGCGCACCGTGGCCACCCTTGAATTATCGGAGTTGGGGCCGCGGCTAGGATTGGATCCAGACGTGGAAGACGCAGCGCCCCGCACCTCCGAACGGCGGCTGCGGCGCAACCTCGGGGCGCTTCGCCACCGCAACTACCGGCTCTATTTCATCGGCCAGGTCATCTCCACGGTCGGCACCTGGATGCAGAGCGTGGCCATGCCGTGGCTGGCGCTGCTGCTCACCCACGACGCCTTCCACGTGGGCCTGGTCGTGGCCACGCAGTTCACGCCCATGCTGGTCGCCGGCCAGTTCGGCGGGCTGCTCGCCGACCGGTTCTCGAAGCGGCGGATCCTCGTCTGCAGCCAGGCCGCCTTCATGCTCCCGGCCTTCAGCATGTTCTTCCTCAGCTCGCAGGGGCTGGCGCAGTACTGGATGGTGCTGACCGCGGCGCTGGCCGTCGGCTGCGTCAATGTCGTGGACGTACCCTCCCGCCAGTCCTTCGTGATCGAGATGGTCGGCCGGGAGGACCTCCTCAACGCGATCGCGCTGAACTCGACGATCTTCAACGGCGCGGCCGTCATCGGCCCCTCCCTCGCCGGCCTGATCATCGGCCTGCTCGGCGTCCCCCTCTGCTTTCTCCTGAACGGCGTCAGCTACCTCGCCTCGATCGGCGCCCTGCTCCTGATGACCAACCTGCCCGCGGTGCTGAAGGTGACCACCGGGGGGTCGATGCTGGTCCGGATCCGAGAGGGGCTCACCTACGCCCGCCACGACCCGGTGGTGGGCACGCTGCTGCTGAACGTGGCGGTCTTCTCGCTCTTCTCGATGAACCGCTTCACCCTGCTGCCGATCTTCGCCGACCAGGTGCTCCACATCGGCGCTGCCGGGTTCGGCTTCCTGACCGCCTCGCAGGGCCTGGGGGCGCTGGCCGGCGCGTTGTCGCTGGCGGTCCTGCAGCGGCGGCTGGCCAGCGGCAACGTGCAGTTCCTGATCGGCCTGGCCTGGTCGGTCTTCCTGGTCGCTTTCAGCCTGAGCCGGTACTACCCGCTCTCGATCGCGCTCCTGGTGCTCTCCGGCTACTGCCAGATCGCCTTCGTGGCGACCTCCAACACGCGGATCCAGGCGGCCACGCCCGACCACCTGCGGGGTCGCGTGATGGCCCTCTACGCGCAGTCGCTGATGGGTGTCGGGCCCGTCGGCAGCTTCCAGGCCGGCGCCCTAGCCCC
>Ga0209577_10004618_pt1 | contig 12929 bp, 14 predicted proteins | sample GraSoiAngelo_109_FD_185874 | JGI IMG/M metagenome (GOLD analysis project Ga0209577, IMG submission 185874) | Grasslands soil microbial communities from the Angelo Coastal Reserve, California, USA - 14_0903_12_20cm (SPAdes) (version 2) | ecosystem: Environmental > Terrestrial > Soil > Grasslands... | reverse complement strand
CTGCTGTTGATATGACGACCCAATCGCCTGACCGTAGAGCTTTTCCGGCGCGTCGGCCATCCTGTGATATATGAGCCGTCCAATGATCTGCTTGTCTTCCAGCAGGAGCGGCACCTCATGCGCGCGGACCTCTAGTACTGCCTTCGTGCCTTTGATTTCGCCCGCTGTGCCGTAACCAAATCCGGGATCGAAGAATCCGGCATAGTGGACGCTAAAATCGCCGATCGACTGATCGAACGGTTCCATCTCGGCGGCGTAGGAAGGCGGCACGGAAAATCTTTCCTTTGAAGCCATCAAGTAGAAATCCCCGGGATCAAGAACCACCCTCTTTGACTTTGGGCTGTGAATGGGAACCCAAAAATCCGCGGGATCGTAGATGCGCACCTTGCTTAGATCGACGGGAGCACAATATCTCTTCGCTTTATACGCCACGATGCTCGAGCTTTCGTTCCCCTCGAGATCGGTAGTCGTGCGCAACCCGCGATCAATAATCGCCTGCTGATCGCCGCCTTGCCTGGACACAAATTTGCTCAGCCCGCGCTCAATCACAGCCTCCGCCGGACCTCCTCCGTTTTCATAGTAGACCAGCTGTTCTTTCTCGGCCAATTGTTCGAGTATCCCATCGGTGGATGGTGGCTTTCCCCGGATGAATCGGAGCTGGTTGAGTTTGGTCCCAGCGGTCACAACGATCGGAAATGTGCGCGGTACGATCTCCACGTATAGGTCGCCCGCATATCCCTTTAGGACGTGCTCAAATTCCAATCCGCCGTCTGTGATGAGGCGCGTGAAAATATCCAGCCGGCCCGTGGTGCTTTTCGGGTTGGCCTTGCCGCCAATATCTCGCGGCAGCGCGAGGCTCTCCAGCAAAGGCACGACGTAAACGGCGTTCGTCTCCAGCAGTGTCGGTCGGCTCAGGTCGTACTCGGCAATTTTCAGCTCGGCGATTTTGTTCCTGAGTGTCGCGGAGCGGCCCGGCAGGAAGCTGGCCTGGACGCGATACGCAACGTTCCCGAGTCGCAAATCGATCGAGGCCGGTTGGATCTGGTCATCGGGAATGTCGGCGCTGCAGCGAATCTTCCCATTCGCGATCAGCTCGCGGATTTCCTGTGATGGTAATATCCCGGTCTTGCGTTCCGAACGCCGCGTCTGTGGGAAGAGGTGCAAAGCGCCTTGATGTCCTTTCTTGTGCTTTCGGATTTTAGCATGGGGCAAAAGGCAAGGTCGGCAGAGCCGTTTGAGGAAAAGTCCCTTACGCCCCCCTTTTCAGAAAATTTAAGACACGCTGCGGGCGTCGACTTCGGTGCGAAGTGCAGCGAGAAAGGCCGCCAGAGGCTGCGGACCCAGGTCGCCCTTGCCGTGATGGCGCACCGAAACAGTGCGCGCTTCGGCTTCCTTACCGCCCACGACTGCCATATACGGACTTTTCTGCAGTTCCGAGTCGCGAATCTTGGCCTGCAGCTTTTCGTTGCGGTCATCGAGCATGGCGCGAAAGCCCGCGGCCCTGAGCTCGGACGTGACAATCTTGGCGTAATCCGAAAATTTGTTACTCACGGGCAAAACCGCCACCTGCACCGGGGCCAGCCACAGCGGAAAAGCGCCGGCATAGTGCTCGATGAGAATACCGAAGAACCGCTCCACCGAGCCCCATAGGGCGCGATGAACCATCAGCGGCTGATGCCGGCTGCCGTCTTCGCCGACATATTCAAGACCAAAGCGTCCCGGCAGATTAAAATCGAACTGCACAGTCGTAAGCTGCCAGGGCCGGCCGATAGCGTCGATCAGTTTGACGTCGATTTTCGGGCCATAAAATGCCGCTTCGCCTACCATGCGCTTGAACGGAATGTGCATGCGTTCGAGCGTCGAGGAGAGCGCCCGCGTAGCGCGTTCCCAATCTTCGCGGGAGCCCGCGTAATTTTCCGGAAGCGCCCCATCCCACTCCGAAAGCTCCACCTGGTAGCGCGAGAATCCGAAGGTCTTCATCACCGCAAAAGCGAAATCGACGCAGGCCTCGACCTCGGCTTCGATCTGGCTGGGCATGCAAAAAATGTGCGCGTCATCTTGCGTAAAGCCGCGCACGCGTAGCAGCCCGTGCAGCACGCCGGAGCGCTCGTAGCGGTAGACCGTGCCGAGTTCCGCCAGGCGCACCGGCAAATCGCGATAACTGCGCATGCGCGATTTGTAGATCAAAATATGCCCGGGGCAATTCATCGGCTTGAGCTGATAATCGGCGTTCTCCACCTCGATCGCGCCAAACATATTCTCGCGATAAAAATTGGTGTGGCCGCTCGTCTTCCAGAGGTCCAACCGCATGATGTGCGGCGTGAAGACGAGCTGATAGCCGCGGCGCAGCAGTTCATCGCGCAGCCAGTCTTCCATGAGTTTGCGCACTAGGCCGCCTTTGGGATGCCAGAAGATCAGCCCAGGCCCAGCTTCTTCCTGAATACTGAAGAGATCCAACTCGGGACCCAGCCGCCGGTGATCGCGGCGTTTGGCCTCTTCTAGGCGGTGCAGATATTCGTCGAGTTCGGGTTGTGTGAAAAAACAGGCGCCGTAGACCCGCTGCATCTGCGGATTGCCTTCCTGTCCTTTCCAGTAGGCGCCCGCCACATTCATCAGTTTGAACGCGCGAATGCGGCCCGTGCTGGGGATGTGCGGCCCGCGGCAGAAGTCTATGAATTTGCCGGTGGTGTAGAACGATACCATCGGCTCGACCGCTTTCTCCTGCACCAGCTCGCATTTGAATCTCTGATCCCAGGTCTTGTAGAGCTCGATCGCCTCCGCCTTGGGCACCAGCTTGCGCTCGTTGGGCAGATCGCGCGCCGCGAGTTCGTGCATCTTTTTCTCCATGCGCTCGAGGTCTTCCGGCGTGAAGGGCTGCTCGCGCAAGAATTCGTAGAAAAATCCGTAATCGATAGGCGGACCAACCCCTAGCTTCACGTCGGGGAAGAGTTCCAGCACGGCAGCGGCCAGCAGATGCGCTGCGGAATGGCGGAAGACCTGAAGCGCCTCGGGATCTTTCGACGTTAAAATCCGGAGCGAAGCGTTTTCGTCGAGCGGCCGCGAAAGATCGATCAGCTCGCCATCCACCCGCGCCACCAGTGCTTCGCGGGCGAGGCCTTGCGAGATTTTTCGAGCAATCTCCGCCGGGGTCGTGCCGCGCGGCACCTCCTGCTTCGAGCCGTCAGGAAGTGTGACTTGAATGGTGTCCATGAGCAATTTCGCCACTGCGAGAAAATCTAACGCTAACAAATCGTTTCCGGCAGGGTCAAGGCGCTGCAGCGCATCCCCAACAGAATTATGATAGTGTCGCCATCTACATCCGGGTGCGGAGAATGGATTTGACAAGCGATTACAGGCCGCGACTAAAGGGTCTGCTGCAACGCAAGTCGATCGTGTGGGGGAAGGTGAAGCTCTCTTCGGGGCAGGAGAGCGACTACTACTTCGATTGCAAGCCTACGACTCTCGACCCGGAGGGCGCTTTTCTCACGGCGCATGCAGTGCTTGATCTTCTCGCGGAGAAACGAATTCGGGCAGACGCGATCGGCGGTCCTCCCATAGGGGCGCATCCCATCGTCGCCGCCGTTGCGACCGTGAGCTATCTGCGATCAAAAGAAGGAAAAGGCCGACCGCTTCCCGCCTTTTTGATCCGGAAGCAACCCAAAGCCCACGGTCTCGAAAAACAGATTGAAGGCATCGACATTAAAAAGATTCGCGACGTGGTGATCATCGACGACGTTTGCACGAAGGGCGAATCCACATTGGAGGCGCTGAATATTGTGGAGGAGGCCGGCCTGCGGGTGGCCGCGGTGCTCAGCATCATCGATCGCGAAGCGGGCGGCTCAGAGAAGCTGCGCCAGAAATACCCTTACTTCGCCTTGTTTACAGGCAGAGAGCTTCTCGAAGAACAATCCAGCAAAGCAGCAGAATCTCGCTAGATTTTGCTTCTTCGTATACCCCTTACTGACGAGCCCTCCAACATCGGAGACAGATTGTCAGGGCGCAGATGAGACTCCGTTCATCACCGGGGTAGCCTTCGCCAACTCCTTTGCGAATAGCGCATTCTCCGGGAACTCCGCTACGAGTTCCTGAAGTTGCTGGCGCGTAACATCCGGATTCTTTTCCCTCAGCGCGGCCAGCGCCAGCATCAATCGTGCAAAGGGCCGCAGGTAATGGGCGTGCTCGCTCGAAGCTGCGCGCGCGAGTTGCCGTATGCCCCGTGCTTTATCGCCGTGAACACCACCTACCCACAGCATGGCCCGCTTATATCCGGGCAAGCATCCGATGATGTAGTTCGCGGATCCCAGTGCGACGTAAGCGTCGTCTGGGTGGGGCGCGACTTCCAGCAGGATGCGCGCATTGCGATCGGCCTCGCGCAAATGGTGCAAGCTCTCGAGCTGGCGTTTTTGGATCAGGAAGAGATCGTCGGCTTGCATGCCTTCAACCAATGTGAGGGCAAAGAGCGCATCCGGATCTTTCGGCTGATTCTCCAGGCGCTCATGTGCCATTTTCTCAGCGCGCTGCGCGGCCGCAGCAAATTGCCGTTCGAGATTCGCATCGGGTCGGTCTTTGATCCCGCTGAGCAGGCGCTTGTCGTCGAGGAAGAAATCGGAAGTCAGCACGCCCTTGCGATAGAACTCCTCGAAGAGATCGGAAGCTGCCTCAAGTGCCAGGCCGAGAGGTTGTCGAGGCCGTTCCTGCTCCCACTGCATAAAGAGTTCCCGCGCCTGATCGAATTTCAACTGATAAAGGAGCCGAAATCCGGCCTCCAACTCCGCGTCGTTCATGATGCTTGGCGCTGCCAGTGCGCTTCCGTCGCCTGCAGATAGCCATCGAGCTAGGGTTGTGTTCGCAGGGCTCGCCGTCATCATCGCGCCGACCAACAATGACCAAGCGCCTCGGCCCAGCCTGCCGCGCAGCATGCAGGCCAACGCTTTGCCCCGCTCGGCGCTAGCCCAACGCATGCGGAGTGCTCGCATGGTGCGTTTAGATGCTTAAAATTACCCGTGTGTCCACCTAGCACTATCGAGGGTGGGATAAGAGCCTCTACTTCTTTTGCCCCGACGAACCGGTGCGGCAGGTCCTTGATTTCCGCTAACTTAAGGATGCGCCATAAATAAAGGTATCAACCAATCTCCATCCTTTGACGACCTCGGGGCTGATGAGGTCTGATGACATAGTTCCATTCACCATGAAACCGATCCGGTTGAAGATTGATGCCCTTCATTTCTTCCTTGCTGACTTTGCGACCGGTTGGATATTTGCGGCGGTCCAATCGGCAGGTCACTTTCAGCCCTTTCGCAGTCGTCGTCTTGGCAATGAGATGGACGACGGTTTCGTAATCTCGCAGTGGCTCGCCACGCCAATTCGATGAGGACGCGCACACTAAACAGACAGAATGGCCGTCCTCGGGCTTTTCCCAGCCAGAACCCTGGGCTTGCGGCTGAGTGCTAATTGGGCCCGATTCGCAACCGAACCTGAAGGCCTTGGAGAAGGATGCGAGCGACTTCAAGAACTTTGGGCAGTTTGTCGCCGCAGTGCACGCGCATCAGGCGAAGTACTTCCGTACCGGTCTAATGGGTCCGCTGGGCTATCGACCCGGTACGGTGCAAAACGCAAAATGTATGCGTGTTCGGCGTGATGTGCGGTAGTTCGGGGCCTCGCGGTAACCTGCCCTTATCGCTGAGGTTCCTGAGCCGGCCAGTCCGGCCGCTGCCGCAGGTTGCGTCTGGCACATTCCTTCCAAAACCCCATGCCACGAGCGGCCGGGCCCCCACCGGCCGCTCACTATTTGACTGGACTATGCGGCGGCTGGTTAGCGAACGTGCCGGCTCGGCCGGTAGGTGGTCAGAGGACGCGGCCTCAATCTGAGCTGTGGACTCAGTGGTGGCGGCACATTGTGCAGCGGCTCGCCACAATTGCTGCAATGCTCCCCTGGAGCTGTATCGGCCCGCAACCAATGTCCGCGTGCCTGGCACTCCGGATTGATGCACTGCACGGTCCATCCCGGCAAATAACGCACGATGCCTCCCCTTGCACTCAAATCGAACGCACCCGAATAGAGTGATCGAATTCTCGGGCGAAACGATTGTAGTGTCAAGAATAAAGCTACAATATGTAGTGGTCCATTTCCCGAACCTGTGGAAATCGTTTGAAGACCGCTGAGTCCATGAGGCGGGGTTCAGGACACGGAAATCCCGCATTCTGTCGAGTAGTGAAACCCGAGAACCGGCTTTTTCGTTCCCTGCAGCGTCTGGTACGGAACTGGGGGCGTCACAACCCCTGTGATATAACGTTTAGGTCGGTAGGGCCAGCGAGCTTGAGCCCAGTCAACTGCGGTGGGAGAAATCATGAGCAAGGTTTTCATTCTGGGGCTTCTTGGATCTGTTTTGGCAATTCCTGCTGCCACGCAGACGGGTCAGCCATCCGGCGCGAGTTCCGCCAATCCGCTATCCACTTGGCTCCGCAACGCCTACATGGGGAATCGCAACATCATTGTGCGATCGGCGGAGAAAATGCCGGAAGAAAATTACGGCATGCGCCCCGGGACGCAACAGGAAGTGCGCACGTTCGGCCAACAGGTCGGGCACGTCGCCAATTACAATTTTCTGTGGTGTTCTCAGGCCAAGGGCGAAAAGAATCCCAACGCCGGCAATAATCTCGAAAAGCTGAACACCAAGGCTGAGTTCCTCAAGGCTTTGAATGACGCCTTCGCTTATTGCGACGGCGTTTACTCTTCGCTGACCGATGCGTCCGGAACGGAGATGATCGACATCACCCAGGAAAGCGGCCGGCAAACTCGCAATTTGCGCATGGCTCTTCTGATCCTGAATTTTGCACATAACAACGAGATCTACGGGAATATAGTCACTTATATGCGCATGAAAGATATCGTTCCGTCGTCTTCGGAGCCTCGGCCCCAGCCGCAACAACCACACTGACCCGCGGGGAGACATTCACGTCCGTGCGCCTTGGCGTCTGATGCGTTGCTCTCATGGCTGCATTTTGGAAAATTCGACTTCTAGGCATGGTCGGCGTTCTTCTCCTTGCCCCGGGAGCGCCGGCTCTTGCAACACCCTCCGGCTCAGCGGGTATATCGGCCGCCATTGCCTTCCAGCCGCTGGCCCCAAACGCTGAACAGGTGGCTCCTAAGGAGCCACTACGGGCCTACAAGCTTCCGCCTGACAAGGAAGCTCAGGCCGTTGCCTACGCACACTCGCGCCACGAACTCTATTTCCTCGACTTTCTCTTCAGCGTGGTAGGGCTGGTCCTCTTGATTCAACTCGCGGTGGCCCCCAGACTGCGCGATCGGGCTGAGCGCCTTTCTCGTAATCGATTTCTTCAAGCCCTTGTGTTTGCCGGACCATTTTTCATTGTGCTCGGTTTTTTGAGCCTGCCTTCGGCGGCCGCCGGCCACTGGCTGGAGCGCTACTACGGACAATCGGTCCAGGGTTGGGGCTCGTGGTTTTGGGACGCAGTGAAGGGTGGTGCGTTCGCGCTGGTTCTGGCCATCGTGCTGGTCTGGCTATTTTACGGCCTGGTGCGCCGCAGCCCACGCCGTTGGTGGTTCTACGCCTGGCTCGGCTCGCTGCCAATTTTGATTTTTCTGATTTTTGTCGAGCCGCTCGTTCTCGAGCCCCTTTTCTTCCGGTTCACGCCGCTGGCGGCCAGTGACCCGCAGCTCACCGCCGAGATTGAAAGGGTGGTTCAGCACGGCGGCCGGGAGATTCCCGAAACGCGCATGTACCGGATGAATGCCAGCTCCAAGCTAAACGCGCTGAACGCGTATGTAACCGGCATCGGTGCCTCGGAACGTGTGGTCGTGTGGGACACGACGATCGCGCAGTTGACCACGCCCGAAATTCTTTTTGTTTTTGGGCACGAGATGGGCCATTACGTTCTCCACCACATCCGCAACGGAATGATTTTCGCGGCAGGCGTTCTGCTCATTTTTCTTTTTGCGGGCTTTCACGCTCTGCACTGGGCGATCGGACGATTCGGAGGGAGAAGGAAAATTCGCGGTGCGGGCGACTGGGCCTCGCTGCCCGTGTTGATATTCGCGATCCTGATTTTCAATTTCCTTTTCACCCCGATGGATAACGCTTATAGACGCCATTTAGAGCATCAGGCGGATCAGTACGGCCTCGAAGTGGTACATGGAATCGTGACTGATGCGCCTCAAGTGGCCGCGGAGACTTTCCAGATTCTAGGCGAAATCGATTTGGCCGAGCCCTCGCCTTCCACCGCCGTAAGAATCTGGTTCTACGATCATCCGCCGCTCGACGACAGAATTCTCTTCGCACAAACCTACGATCCCTGGCACACGGGTGAAGCGCCGGCATTTGTGAAATAGTGCTGGCGTGCTCGAAGCAACGAAGCTGCGCGCACAATCGCTCGTGATACAGTGCAAGGGGTCCGATGAGGAGAATCGTGCTGACCCAAATCGTTGTAGCGGCGCCGGAGGATGTGTTCATCTTTTTCGTGCCGCAATGGATGCCTTACTGGTATGGGCCGGAGATGCGCAGCTCTTTCGAAACGCAGGGCTGCGGCGGACCGGAGTTTCGAGCCGGATCCAAAGTACGGATTTCGGGGCGACTGGCGACTCGAACGTTTTCGCATACTGCGGTCGTGACGGCATTCGAGAATGGGAGGCTTTTTGAATGGCGATTTGAAGACGCCTACGGCGTGCGCGGCAGCGAACGCTGGGAAATGGAACGGCTGGAAAATTCCTCGGGCGCGCGGACGATGATTCGCTTTACAAACGACTGCGAAGTTCCGGGACGCTTTGGCCGCGTGATCGATTGGCTGTTGACGCGACATGCGCTCGCACGCAGGAATCGCGACTACCTTAACGAGCTGGCGCGCCTGGCGGAGCGGCGACCGTGAGGGAGCGAGGCATGATCGGTTCAGAGTTGCTTTCGGTGGCGCTACTTTCCCATGAATTACGCCGCCGACGAAATCCCGGCCATTGATTTCATGAACACCTCCGAGCCTTCACATTCCGACGGCGCTGCGCCGCAGATGCTTTCCGGGTCCCGGCCGTTCCTGCTGGAATCGATTTTTCTCGCACCGCACGGCCTGCGCGCCGGCTGGCGCGCCGTTTTCTATGCGGCCCTCTTCTTTCTTTTGCTGTCCACTGCGGCAATGGCCGGCAGGCTGCTTCATCTTGCAGCGCTCGCGCTCGGCGGAGCGATCACGCCGGCGGTGCTGGCTACGCAGGAGGGTCTGGCGGTCGTCTGCGCGATTGCCGCGGCCCTGATACTCGGCCGCCTGGAGCGGCGCAGCTTCGAGGCCTATGGCATGCCTTTGACGCAGTCATTTGGAAGGAACTTCTGGCTCGGCATCATGTGGGGAATCGCGACGATCAGCGCGCTCATGCTGGTCATTCGCATGCTGGGCGGGTATTCCCTCGGCACTCTAGATCTTCCTCCCACCGATGTGGCGCGCTATGCGCTCGAGTGGTTGGGGGCCTTCTTCCTGGTGGGAGTGTACGAGGAGTTTTTCTTTCGCGGCTATCTGCAATTCACTCTGACCTCAGGAATAGGTTTCTGGCCCTCCGCGGTGCTCCTTTCCTTGGCATTTGGCGCTGTGCATCTGCGCAATCCAGGCGAAGGACCGGTGGGCGCGCTGAGCGTATTCGTAACCGGAATGTTTCTGTGCTTCACGCTGCGCCGCACCGGAACGCTTTGGTTCGCTATCGGATTCCACGCAGCCTACGATTTCGGCGAAACTTATCTCTATTCTGTGCCGAATAGCGGCATCGTCATGCCGGGGCATCTGCTGGCGTCGTCGTTTCACGGACCGGCGTGGCTGACCGGCGGTACGGTTGGTCCCGAAGGCAGCGCGTTTGATTTCGTAGTCATGGCGATTCTGTTTGTTGTCTTCGATCGCGCTTATCGCGTCCGCCGCCTTTCAAATTGATCGGTTCTACGCCCGCTCGGGCTCACGGATGCGAATTTGGAACGGCGGCTTTTTTCCGATCCTCAACGTGAGCGTTCGTGGAGAAGTGATATCCAACGAGTGCGCGGGGTCCCGAATCAGCACGCCATCGATTTCAACCGCTCCCTGTCGAATCAGACGCTCAGCTTCCGTTCGGGAATTTATTCCGGCCTTCATCATCAGCCGCGTCAGTCTAACCTTGCCGGTGAGATCGAAATCGTACTGCTTCATCTCGTCAGGAGCTTGCCGCTTCCGGTAGACCTGGTCAAATTCGTCCGCAGCTTTCTTTGCGGCATTCTCCCCGTGGAATTCGGTAACGATCGTGCGGGCAAGCTGAGTCTTTACTTTTTTGGGATGGAGCACGCCAGTGCGGACTGCTTCTTTAAGGCGCACGATGACGGGCGGCGCGAAATCGGTGAGCAGGTCGTAATACGACCACATCAGCTCATCGGAAATAGACATGAGCTTGCCGAACATCTGGGTGGGCGATTCCGTGATGCCCACGTAATTGCCGAGGCTTTTGGACATTTTGCGTTGGCCTTCGGTGCCCACGAGAATGGGCATGGTTAGCGCCACTTGCGATTCCTGGCCATATTCGCGCTGGATATCGCGGCCCAGCAGCAGATTGAATTTTTGTTCTGTGGCGCCGAGTTCCACGTCAGCCTTCAACTCCACTGAGTCATACGCCTGATAGAGTGGGTATAGCAGCTCGTGAACGGCGATGGGTTCCTGCTTTTGCAGGCGAGAGCGAAAATCCTCACGCTCGAGCAGCCGCGCGACACGATATTTGGCGCACAGCCGAACGATCTCCTGATTGGTGAGAGGGTCGAGCCAATCGGCGTTGTTGCGAATTTCTGTCTTGTTTGGGTCGAGCAGCTTAAAGACCTGATCCAGATATGTCTTGGCGTTGGCCTGTACTTGCTCCGTTGTGAGCGGCGGGCGAGTTTCGGATTGTCCGGTGGGGTCGCCGACAAGGGCCGTGAAGCCGCCGATTAGAAAGATTGCCGTGTGGCCTTCATCCTGAAAATGCTTGAGCTTGCGCAGCACGACCGTGTGGCCGAGATGCAGGTCGGGCGCAGTGGGATCAACTCCGAGCTTCACTCGCAACGGCTCGCCGGAGGTGCGGGAGCGTTCGAGCTTGGCGCGCAACTCTTCTTCACGAATTACTTCGGCAGAGCCTTTGCGGAGGGCTGTGAGCTGCTCGTCTACGGTACGAAATTTGTGCGGCGCTGTCATGGAATCGGAATGGCGTAGGACTCGGTTAGCCTCGCTTGGCGCGCCCGGCCAGGCGCTCTTCCCGGTTCTCTTCCGCCGTGGGCAGGACGCGGCGGCCTTCGATGAGGAATTTGCCGGAGAGCACGAGGCGAACGGCTTCCGTGTAAATGCGGTGCTCTTCGTTCAGAATGCGGGCGGCGAGGGTCTTTTCCGTGTCGTCGGGTTTGACGGGGACAATCGCCTGCACAACGATGGGACCCGCGTCGAGATTTTCGTCCACGAAATGGACCGTGCAGCCGCTGAATTTCACGCCGTAGTCGAGCGCCTGGCGCTGTGACTCGAGTCCGGGAAACGCTGGCAGCAGGGACGGATGGATATTGAGAATGCGACCGCGAAACGCCGCAACGAAGTAGGGTGAGAGAAGGCGCATGAATCCGGCGAGGCAAACCAGATCCACGCGCGCCTCGTTGAGCGCGGCAACCACCAGGCGGTCGTAGGCTTCACGCACCACTCCTTTTGACGGAATCACGCGCGCGGGGATGTGGCGCTCGGCGGCGCGGAGGAGGCCGGGAGCGTCTTCGCGATTGCTGATGACGATGGAAATTTCAGCATCCGGAATGCGGCCCGCCGCGACGCTATCCGCGAGCGCCTCAAAATTGGAACCGCGTCCGCTAAGCAAAACCCCAATTCTCTTGGTCATGAGCCAGTCACGTTAGCATATCCATCTCGGGCCGTCTAAAAGACACAGCCGAAACGCGCCATGGGCCGGGAAGGCGAAGTTACTTGGCGGAGTCGGCGGCGGATTGGAGGGCGTCGCCGATGAGCATGACGGCTTTCCACTCATCGAGGAAGACGGCGCCGAGGTGCTTATAAAAGTCGATAGCTGGCTTATTCCAGTCGAGGACCTCCCAACGCATGCAGAAGTAATTTTCATTCCAGGCGATACGCGCCACATGCGCGAGCAAAGCCTGGCCGATGCCCTGCTTTCGAAGGTTCGGCCGGACATAAATATCGTCGAGAAACAACCCGGCGCGTCCCTGAAACGTGGAGTAGAACTCAAAGAAAACGGCATAGCCGGCGGCCTTTCCATCCAATTCGGCGATGACCGCGCGAAATTTGGGGTGCGGGCCGAAGCCGTCGCGAGCGATAGATTCCGCGGTGACCGCCGCTTCGTGGGCGAGGTGCTCATACTCGGCGAGCTCGAGGATCATGGTAGCCAGGAGCGAGGCGTCGTTGATCGTGGCGGGGTGGATCTTGAGCATAGGCGCGAACTTAATTGATATCAATTTGAAGGCCGCCGACCCATCTTGAGGCGACGTTGTAAATCAGAGCGCCCAGGGCTGCAAAGACTCCATCTATAAGCGCGTAATGGGCGGAAGAACGATGATGGCTGCAGGTCCGAAGGGGGAAGATGTTGCGGGGAGGCTGGTTTGCTCCTGGCAAGTCCATCCGCGACAGCACAACCAGCTCTATAAAAAAGGCCAAAGCGAACCCGAGAATAAACTCGTATGTCATAAGGGCAGGGAGCCGGTGAAGACCATGGGGGCCTTGCGGGAGTCGGCGTTGCGGATTTCGCCGATGCGGTAGCACTTCTCGCGGCGGCGTTTCAGTTCGGTTTCGACGGCGCGCAGATTGGCGGGCGGGACGATCAGGATCATGCCCACGCCGAGATTGAAGGTGCGCAGGAGTTCATCGCGCTCGATCTGGCCGAGTTTGGCCAGATATGAAAAGATGGGCAGGACGGGCCAGGAACCCAGCTCGACGACGGCCTGGGTGCT